>Ga0181520_10002114_pt1 | contig 38055 bp, 31 predicted proteins | sample PEATcosm2014_Bin_29_FD_132451 | JGI IMG/M metagenome (GOLD analysis project Ga0181520, IMG submission 132451) | Peatland microbial communities from MTU Mesocosm Facility, Houghton, MI, USA - PEATcosm2014_Bin02_30_metaG | ecosystem: Environmental > Terrestrial > Soil > Wetlands > Peat | place... | reverse complement strand
GGCAAAAAACCATTGGTCGCACTCACCGCTTGCATGCGCAAGCTCGCAGTCCTCATGAATCACCTCCTCAAAAATGATAAATTCCAACTTGCAAATTAACACCGTTGCTGGGGAGAGGGAGAAACGCTCCCAGCACTGAGACGAAACGGGCATTGCGGATTTAAGTGGATTTTGAGAACTCGACGCCAAGACAAAAGCTCATTCCACCGAAAACAGCGAGAACCTGCCGAATCGCCAAGAAGCTTCATTTTCAGTTTTTATCTGTGTCGGTCTGTGTTCATCTGTGGTTTAAATGAATCGTTCCGGCTGAATGGGCGTCAAGGCACGGGGTTGGCGACGCCGGTGGCACCCGCCTCCGGGGCTACCGGAGCGGTGGAGGGCTTGGTTTTCCAGCCGAGCTTCATCAGCACCACGTAGAAGACCGGCGTCAGGAACAAGCCGAACAGCGTGACGCCGATCATGCCCGAGAAGACGGCGATGCCCATGGCCTGGCGCATCTCGGCGCCGGCGCCGTGCGCGACGACCAGCGGGAAGACACCGGCGATGAACGCGATGGAGGTCATCAGGATGGGGCGGAGGCGCAGGCGGCAGGCTTCGATGGCGGCGTCCGCGGGCGAGAATCCCTCGTCCTGTTTGCGCTTGGCGAATTCCACGATGAGGATGGCGTTTTTGCACGCGAGGCCCACCAGCACGATGAGGCCGATCTGGGTGAAGATGTTGTTGTCGCTGCCCTTGAGCCAGACGCCGGTGATGGCGAACAGCAGGCACATGGGCACGATGAGGATGATGGCCAGCGGCAGGCGGAAACTTTCGTAGAGGGCCGCGAGCACGAGAAAGACGAGCAGGAGGCAGAGCGGGCCGACATAGACGGCGGTGTTGCCGGCGAGGATGCGCTGGTAGGTGAGCTCGGTCCATTCGTAAGCCATGCCGCGCGGGAGATTATTGGCGACGAGCCGGCTCATGGCGGCTTCGGCTTGGCCGGAGCTGTAACCGGGAGCGGGCGCGCCGTTGATTTCGGCCGCGGGATAACCATTGTAACGCATCACTCGGTCCGGGCCGTGGGTCTCGGTGACTTTGACGATGGAGCCGAGGGGCACCATCTGGCCCTGGTCGTTGCGGGTTTTGAGGCGGGTGATGTCCTCGGCGGTGGCGCGGAACGGGGCGTCGGCCTGGGCGACGACTTCGAAGGTGCGGCCGAACCGGTTGAAATCATTCACGTACAGGGAGCCGAGATAGATTTGCAGCGTTTCAAAGAGGTTTTGCAGCGGCACGCCCTGGGTCTTGGCCTTCACGCGGTCAATGTCCGCGTCCAACTGCGGCACGTTGACGGTGAACGTGGAGAAGACGCTGGCAAGGCCGGGGGTTTTATACCCCTGGCCGATGATGTTCTGCATGGTTCCAAACAGGGAGTCGTAGCCGAGGTCGGCGCGGTCCTCAAGATACAACTTGAAGCCGCCGATGGTGCCCAGGCCCATGACGGCGGGAGGCGGCACGGCCAGGACGTAAGCCTCCTTGATGGAGGCGAGCCGCCCGTTCAAGGCGGCGGCGATGGCGGGGCCGCTCAGGCTGGCCGCCCGGCGCTCCTCAAAGGGTTTCAGCGTAAAGAAGACGATGCCGGCGTTGGGCGCCACGCTGAAACCGCTGATGCTCAAGCCGGGAAAGGCCACCGCGGCCTCGATGCCGGGCACCTTGAGGCCGATGTCCGACATGCGGCGGATGACGGCTTCCGTACGGTCGAGCGAGGCGCCTTCGGGCAACTGGGCAAAGGCGACGAGGTATTGCTTGTCCTGCGTGGGCACGAAGCCGGTGGGCACCTTGTCGAAGCTCCAGGCGGTTAGGAGCACCAGGCCGCCATAGACGAACAGGGCGATGGCGCACTTGCGGAGCACTTGCGCGACGCCGAGGGAATACTGGTGGCCTGCCCACGTGAAGACGCGGTTGAAGGGATGGAAGAACCAGCCGAGAAGTTTTTCCATGAGCCGGGACAGCCAGTCCTTCGGGGCGCCGTGGTCCTTGAGGAGCACGGCGCAGAGCGCGGGCGAGAGCGTGAGGGAGTTGAATGCGGAGATGACAGTGGAGATGGCGATGGTGAGCGCGAATTGCTTGTAGAACTGGCCGGTGAGGCCGCTGATGAAAGCCGTGGGCACGAACACGGCGCAGAGCACAAGGGCCGTGGCCACGATGGGGCCGGTGACTTCGGTCATGGCCTGCCGGGCGGCGGCGGTGGAGGACAGTCCCCGGGCGATGTTGCGTTCCACGTTTTCGACGACGACGATGGCGTCGTCCACGACAATGCCGATGGCCAGGACCAGTCCGAACAGGGAGAGCGCGTTGATGCTGAAGCCAAAGGCGAGCATGAGGGAGAACGTGCCGACCAGGGAGACCGGCACGGCGGCCAGCGGGATGATGGCGGCGCGCCAGGTTTGGAGGAAAACGATCACCACGATCACCACGAGCAGAATGGCCTCGGCGAGCGTGTGAATGACGGCGTCAATGGAGTGGCGCACGAAGACCGTGGGGTCATAGACCACCGAATAATCAATGCCCTCGGGGAAGTTTTTCTTCAGCTCCTCCATGGTTTGGCGGACGTCGTGGGAAAGCTGGAGGGCGTTGGCGCCGGGCATTTGAAAGATGGGGATGGCGACGGCGGTCTCGTTATTGAGAAGGGAATGCAGAGAATAGCTGCTGGCGCCGAGCTCGATGCGCGCGAGGTCCTTGAGCTGGGTTTTTTCGCCATTGGGGCCGGTCTTGACGACGATGTTGCCGAATTCCTCCTCGGAGATGAGGCGGCCCTTGACATTGACCTGCATTTCAAAGTCCACAGGCCGGCCGACCGGTTGCTGGCCGATGACGCCGCCGGCCACCTGGATGTTTTGCTCGCGGATGGCGCTGACGACGTCGCTGGCGGTGAGATTGCGGGCGGCGATTTTGTCCGGGTTGAGCCAGATGCGCATGGCGTAATCGCCGGAGCCGAAAAGCTCGACGTCGCCGGCGCCGGGGATGCGGGCGAGGACGTCCTTGACCTGGAGGGCGGCGTAGTTGCGGAGATAGACGTTGTCGTAGCGGCCGCCCGGCGAGAACAAATGGACGACCATCGTGAGGTCGGGCGACTGCTTGGTGGTGGTGACGCCCAGGTTGCGGACTTCCTCCGGGAGCTTGGGGAGGGCCTGCGAGACGCGGTTTTGCACCTGCACCTGGGCCTTGTCTATGTCCGTGCCGAGCGCGAAGGTGACGGTCAACGTGAGGACGCCATCGCCCGTCGCCTGGGAAAACATGTAGAGGGCGCCTTCGACGCCGTTGACGGATTGTTCGAGGGGGGAGGCGACGGTTTCGGCGATGGTTTTGGGCGTGGCGCCGGGATAGGTGGCGCGGACGACGATGGTGGGCGGGACCACCTCGGGATACTCGCTGATGGGCAGCTTAAAGAGGGCGATCAGGCCCATCATGAAGATGGCGATGGAGAGGACGCCGGCAAAGATGGGACGGCGGATAAAATAATGGGCAAAATTCATAAACCGGGCATTCGATGGTTCACGGAATCATGGGCGTTTTCGACTATTCACCCCCGGATATGGGGGACGGATCATTACCTCGCTTGGCGCCGCTCGGGCGGCGCAAATATCAACTCAGCGCAAGGCCACCTTGGGGGCGGAGTCCTTGCCGGCGACTTCGGTTTGCGGCGCCACGGGCATGCCCGGGCGGACGCGTTGCATACCGTTGACGATGATTTCTTCGCCGGCGGCGACGCCGGAGCGAATGATGCGCTTGCCATCCACCAGCGGGCCGAGCGTGACGGACTGATAGGCGACTGTGTTGGTGGAGGTGAGCGTGAGCACGAACTTATTGGCCTGGTCGGTGCCGATGGCGCGGTCATCCACGAGCAAGACGGGATGTTTTTCGCTCAATGGGATGCGGATGTGGGCGAAGAGCCCCGGTACGATGCGGCCATCGTCGTTGGAGAAGACGGCGCGCAGGAGGATGCTGCCGGTGTCGGGATCGAGCCGGTTGTCAAAGGACTCGATGGTGCCGCGGTGGGGAAAATTCGATTCATCGGCCAACTGGAGTTCGACGGGGATTTTGCCGTCCTCGGTGCCGCCGAGTTTTTTGGCCTCCACGAGGCGGTTGAATTTCAGGAGCGTGTCCTCGTCCACGCTGGCATAGACGTACACCGGGTCCACGGACACGACGGTGGTGAGCAGGGAGGCGGAGCCGGCGAGGCCGCTGACGTAGTTGCCGGGCGTGAGGAGGGCGCGGCTGACCCGGCCGTCAATGGGCGAGCGGACCTCGGTGTATTCGAGGTCAAGGCGGGCGGAATCGAGGGCGGCCTTGGCCGTGGCGCAGCGCGCCTTGCGGGCGTCGGCGTCCTCGGCCGACATGGCATTGTTCTTAAGCAGTATTTCGGTGCGGTCGGCCTCGCCCTTGGCCTGGATGTATTCGGCTTGGCGCTGGTCGAAGACGGCCTGGTCCCAGCGCGGATCAATGGTGAAAAGGACGTCGCCTTTTTTGACGAGCTGGCCGGACTGGAAGCGCACTTCCTGAATATAGCCGGAGGTGCGCGGGCGGATTTCGACGTATTCCACCGGCTCGGTGCGCCCGGTGAATTCGGTCCACTCAACGATGTCCCTTTGTTCGACGGGAGCAATGGTGACGGAAGCCGGGGCGGGAGGCCGGGACTGGGCAGTGGCGTGACTGCAGCCGGAAAGGATTCCGGCGAGGGCGCCGGAGACGAGGCCGACCAGCAGGGGCCGTAAAGATTCGCGGTCCATAGTATTCGGTTGGTTTGGCGGTTTGGGTTGGGTTGGTCAGACCGCGGCGGGGTTACGCCGCCAGCGGCTCGTCAGTGCGCAGCAGGTTCTGCTGGCGGAGCCGCCAGCGGGCGGCGTCTTGCGCCTTCTCGGCGGCGAGCACGGGGAAGACCAGGTGCGGAAAGCCGGTTTGCCAGGCCAGCGCATCCGCCTCGTTGAGGGCGAGCCGGAGCAGTTGGTAATTGTCGCCCAAGGCTTCCTCGTATTCGGCGAAAATCTCGTGTTTGCCGGCTTCCAGGAAGCCGGCAATGGTGTGGTCCAAGCTGGCGCCCGCGGAATTGCGGGGGCTGCTTTCACCATTATAATTCTGTATATTAATCTCATTCATAGTAAGTAAAGATAGTTGTCTGTTTAGTAAAATATTGGCCGAAAAAAAATTAAACTGCCGCCGCCTCGCTATTCTTGACCCCGAGCAAACCAAAGATTCCGGGAGCCATCTCCCGCAGAACCTCGACATCGTTTTGGATGCGCGCCTGGGTGAGCAGGCCTTCGTAGAAGGCCATCACCATGCGGGCGGCAGCGGCCGGATCCGGGGCCACGATAGCGTGGCTGGCCACGGCATCGCGGATGGCGGATTCGATGTACCGGCGTTTGTAGGCCAGCATGGACTCCACGATTTTCTGCAATTCAACCTCCTGCGTGCAAACCTCGCAACCGATGGAAAACAGCGGACAGCCGAGCACGCGACCGAATTTGACCGCCATTTTGCTCTGAAAATCGAAAGCAAAATCGCAATATTTCTGCAACCGGACCAGCGGCGGGACGGTTGCCGAAAACATGTTGTCCAGTTCGGCGCGGGTGGCCTGCCACTTGATTTCAAGCGCCGCCTTCGCCAGCACGGATTTCGAATCAAAAAAGTAGTAGAAACTCCCCTTCTTGACACCTGCCTTGTCACAGATCTGGTCTATGGTGGTGCTGCCGTAGGACCCGGTCCAGATCAACTCCAGCACCGCGTCCATTAATTTAGTTCTAGCATCACTGACACGACCCATAGATTTTCAATTCTTTCGATCGGTCTCAGTGCCGATCACGCACCCAAAATAACATACTAGACTAGATAGTCAACTATTAATTTACAGCTGACCGGAAGCATTGAAAACCGGCTGGAAATCCAGCCACGCGGAATGCCGGGGCGGGATTATTTGTGGCGAAAACCGGGGGAAAAAAATCAGCGGACGGCGAAAGCGGGCGAAGGCGAAGCCCGGAAAGGAAACCACCCCGGTCTGGAAAACCAGCTAGGGGGCTTGAATGCGGTAGAACACGGGGGTGCCGGTCGCGGCCGACAGGGGCACTTGGACCAGACCGTTGGAGAGGACAGTGTAATTGGAAACGGGCGTCCACTGGATCGGCGGCGCCAGGTTGGTGGCGCTGTAGAGGGTGAACTGGGAGCCTTGGGCGGCCCAGTTGAGCAACAGTCCGCTGGCGCCGACGCTGGCCCCGAGCTGGGGCTGCGGCTGGTTGAGAACCACGCCGGGACTGGCCACGGGCGAGCAGCTCACGAAGGCGGCATTGGAAACCACATTCATCCAAGTGGCCCACACCCAGTCCGCGGAGCGGGCGGGTTCGATGCGCGCCTCGTCCAGCGAACCCTTCAAATACCACCAACTGTTGGTGTAGCGGCCGAGGTTGAAGGGGGTGTAGTTGCCAAAGTCGGTGGCGACGGTGTTGGTGACGGTCTGGTTGACGCCGTCCACATACAGTTGCGCGGTACCGGCGCCCCGGTTGACGGAAGCGAAGACATGGTGCCAGCCGCCCGGGGGCACGGCGCCGGCCGGGGTGGAGGCGGTGATGCCCGTCGTGCCATCGCCGGACTCGAGCATCAGCTTGCCGTCGGTGGTGTTGTAGGTATTAACGAAGAGGGCGATGCCATTGGCGGAGCCGCCGGCGGGCTTGTTGGCCCAGATGGTCTGGATGTTGGCGGCGCCGGCGTTCAGGTTGACCCACGCCGACAGCGAAAAGGAATTGCCCAAACTGACGGCGCCCGCGGGGGCGAGATATTCGGTGGCCCCGTCAAAGGTCTGCCCAGTACCGATCACGCCGGGGGTGACGGTGGGCGCGGTGCCGCCGATGGCCGGATGCAGGGTGGTGCTGTCGGCATAGGGTAAGCCGCTTTCGCGGAGATGCAGGACGGCGCCATAGCCGGTCCATACCGCGCCATTGGCAAGCCAGGCCGGCGGGTTCGTCAACGCGGGGTTGCCCCAGAACGCGAGGAGGCAAGTGTTGGTGAAAGAGATGGTGGGCACCAGCACCCAGACACTGGAGGTGCCGTTGGTGTTCCAGGTGTCAATTTCGTCCGGACAGAGAATCTCGCCGGAGGAGTCGGTAAACCGCAGATCATTGCCCGCGGGCGAGGCAAACTGGCTGTAGGAAAATCCGGGGAGGTTGGTGCTGAGGTTGATCAGCACGGGGAAGTTGGTGAGCGTGGTGGCGTGGGTATAGCCGGAAAGGACCAGTTTCATGGCGGAACTGAACGTGCCTTGGTTCAACACGGCGGCGGAGGTGATCGGCCCATACGTGGCCAGGGCAGAATTGGAGACCACATTCATCCACGCGGCCCAGACCCAGTCCGCCGTCCGCGCCGTCTCGATGCGCGCCTCGTCGAGCGAGCCCTTGAGAAACCAGGTGCTGTTGGTGAACCGGCCCAGGTTGAACGCGCTGTTGTTGCCCAGATCGGCGACAATGGCGCTGCTGGCGGTGCGGTTGGTGCCATCCACATACAATTGCGCGTTTCCCGCGGAGCGGTTCACGGAGGCGAACACATAATGCCAGCCGCCCACGGGCACGGCGCCGGCGGGGGTGGCGGCGGTCAGGCCGCTGGTGCCGTCGCCGGTTTCGAGCACGAGCTTGCCGTCGGCGGTGTTGTAACTATTGACGTAGAGGGCCGCGCCGTTGGCGTTGCCGCCGGTGGTTTTGTTGGCCCAGATGGTCTGGATGTTGGCGGCGGCGGCGTTCAACTTCACCCAGGCGGACAGGGAAAACGAGTCGCCCAGATTGATGGCGCCTGCGGGCATGAGATATTGTGAAGCGCCGTCGAAGGTCTCCGCGTTGCCGACCATGCCGGCGGCGGTGAGCCCGGGGGCGACGCCGCCGAGGGCCGGATGCTGCGTGGTGCTGTCGGCATACGGGAAGCCGGATTCCTTGAGGTGGAGGACGGTGGAAAAATTCTGCCACGCGGCACCGTTGCTGGAGGTGCCGGGCACGTTGGTGGCGGCCGGGTTGCCCCAATAAGCCAGGATATAGTCGCTGCCGGAGGCGATGCCGGGCACATTGACCCAAACCAGCGAAACGCCGTTGGTGTTCCACTGGTCAATCTCGCAGGGGAGCACGTCGCCGGAAGCATCGGTGAAGGCCAAATCGTAGCCGTCCGCCGAGGCGAACTGGCCATAGGCAAATCCGGGGAGATTCGTGCTCAACTCGACGAGCACGGGGAAATTGGTGAGCGCGGAGCTGCGGTGGTAGCCGGTGAAGGTGATCGGCATCTGGCGATTGTAGCTGGTGGCCGAAAAGGCCGGCCCGAGATTGACGGCGACGGCCGGGCTCAAATGGTTGCGCACGCAGGGGATGGCGACGGCATAGACATACACCAGATAATTGCCGCTGGCCACGGGGAGCTGGCTAAGGTTGGTTTGCGAGGCCGGCACGGAGGCCAGCAAGGCGGCCATATTGCCATCGCTGGAAGCGTAGATTTCGTAGTGGTCAATCGTGCGCGGTTCGCCGGCGGTGACGCTCCAGGAGATGCCCCCGGTGGCGTTGGTCTGGACGCTCAGGGCCACATGGTTTTCGATGGCCGCCTCGACTTCCGTGCCCTCCTCCCAATCGCTCCAGGTGGGCCACTGCATGCGGGTCATGTTGCCGGGAATCGCGGCATTGATGCTGGCGGCGCGCTCCACCAGGCACAGACCGTTGCTGCCGGGCAGATACTTGCCCTCGGACCAGCCCACCGATTTGGTGAGCGTGCCATCAAACTGCGAGCACATGGCGCCAAAGGCCTTTTTGCCGGAGCTGGCAATGGTGGAAAAATCGCTGGTGACCGCGCCCAGATTGAAGGGATCGCTGGTATTGACGCCGGTGGTGAAGTTGTCGGTCCACTCGAAGCACTCGTCCTCCCAGGATTCGGAAAGATAGCCGGTGCCCTGCTCCACCCAGACCATGTTGCCGCCCAAGGCGGACTTCAGGGAGATCATATTGGCCTCGCCGATGGAGTTGCGCACCCCGAAGAACATCAGGATGGGCTCGCCGGTGCTGACCGGCTCATGCTCGTAGTTCGGATCGTTGAAATACTGGGCCTGGCAATATTGGATGTTGGTTTCCAGGTTGGCCGTGCCGGTGCCGCCTTTGATGCCCACGTCCACCATGACAATGTAAGTAAACGTGTTGTTCGTGAGCCCGGCGAGGCAGGTCTTGATCTTTTGCACCACGCCGTCCGTGCCGTCGGTCATGCCATACCAATCAATGACCACGCCGTTGAAGCCGCGGTTTTTCATGTCAGTGATCATGGCGGCAACGTAGGCGGTGGTGTTATTGGTGAGGCCGATGTTGATGTGCGAGCTGCCGCCGAACCAGGGCGTGGCGTGAGCGAACCAGCGCAGGTCGGGCCGGGAGGGAACGAGGGAATGGACGTCGGTGCTGGAAACGTGGCCGGGGGTGACGGGATTGAGGGACTCGTCGGCCTGGGTGGGGTCCACGGGGATGGTCTGGCCGTTTTGGTTGACCCAGGTGGAGGTGCCGAAATTGGCAGGAAAATTGGCCTGGTTGTAGGCAGAATTGGCGGAGGTGTTGTGGTTGGTGAGGGAGGCCAGCGCGATATTGAAATTGAGCCCATACGCGGCGGGGCCGAGGGCCAGGAGGCCCAGCAGGAGCCAGGGCAGCGCGCGCAGGGGCGCACGGCCGGTCCAGGGTTGGCGGATCGTTTGCATAATTGAGAAATGGGAGACGGCCAGGGGGCGGTCGGTAATCATCGTGTTGTCGTTAATGGCTTCAGGTGAGCAAGCGTTGCGGGCCGCGGGGTTCAAGCGCGTAATCGAAACTTCGCTTCAGTAGCGTCATTCTAGCCGGTGCAAATTCCCCTACCATACCCATTTCGGGGCAAAGACGTTACAAAACGGTTACGGACGGGCGATTTGATCCCCCGTATGGGGGAGAGAGGCGGCGGGAAACCGGCCGGGGGTAAAATAGAATTGCTCCCAGGGTCGTCTCCCGGCGCAACCCACCTTGGCTCCGGCCTGACCCGTGTCTGTGTTGCGGACTGGTCGTTCTCTCCATGAACCCAGAAAACATTCGACATTCAACTCCCAACCCTGAACGAAGGCGGCAGCGCGAGCCCCTTCGATATTGGGCGTTGAATGTGGAATGTTGAATGTTTCTTTTGCAGTTCAGGGGTTCAATGCGCGAACGCTTTAGGGGAAATCTCTCCCCGTTGCTCCCACCCCGGCTTGCGGCGACGCAGTTGCGGTTCGATACCGCGCGATTCTTCACCGCACCGAAACGGACTTTCACCGTTCTATCCAAGCGCCCTCTCAGGCGCACGGGCGCGGCGTTTCACGCCGCTTCAAGGTTCGGAGCGCGTGCCGTCCAAAAAGGCCTTGAGCTTGGCCAGCGCGCGGGCCCGATGGCTCAGCCGGTTCTTCACCTCTTCGCCCAATTCCGCAAACGACTGCACAAAGCCCTCCGGCACGAACAACGGATCATAACCAAAACCGCCATGGCCGCTCGCCGCCCATTGGATTCGCCCCTCGCACGCGCCATCGAAGATCCGCGCCGGATGTTCGCCCACCGGCACCAGCGCGATGACGCAGCGGAACCGCGCCGTGCGCCGTTCCGGCGGCACGTCTTGGAGCAGCCGGAGCAATTTGGCGTTGTTCTCGGCGTCCGGGGAATTCTCATCCCGCTCGCCCCCGGCGAACCGCGCCGAATACACGCCCGGCGCGCCGTTGAGCGCATCCACTTCCAATCCTGAATCGTCCGCGAGGACATAATCCGGCGCCGGCGCCCGCCCCGCGTTTCGGTTCCGCAACCACCGCGCCAGCTCCCCCGCCTTCTTCGTCGCGTTGCCGGCAAAGGTGTTGGCATCCTCCACGACCTTGGGCGCGGCCGGAAAATCGTTGAGCGTGAGAAAACCAAAGGGCGCGCCCAGGATGGCCTGGATCTCGCCGACCTTGTGGGCGTTACGGGTGGCAATGAGCAGCGTCGTCATCCGGCAACGCTACCACACCCCCCCGCAAACTGGCGAGCTTGACGCAGGCATTCCAACCGGCAAACTAAAACCATGCAATTTCGCACCACTCTCACCTGTGGCCTCGTGTTGGCCACGCTCACCGCCGGCGTGGTCTCCGCCGAAACCGTCTGGCTGGACAAGCTGGATCTCCGTGCCGCCACGCAAGGCTGGGGCGAGCCGCACCAGAACCAGTCCGTCGAGGGCCACCCGCTGACCATTGCCGGCCATGGGTATGAGCGCGGCTTTGGCACGCACGCCGACAGCATGTTGAACATCAACTTGGATGGCGGCGCGCAAGCCTTCTCCGCCAGCGCGGGCGTGGACGACGAGGTAAACAAGAATCCCGCGTCGAGCGTCGAGTTCAGCGTCATCGGGGACGGCAAGGTCTTGTGGAGCAGCGGCATCATGCACGCCGGCGAGGCCGCCAAGTATTGCCAGGTGGACGTTTCAGGCGTGCGGGCCTTGAGCTTGAAAGTCGCCGCCGCCGGCGAAGACATTGGTTATGACCATGCGGACTGGGTGGACGCCAAATTTGAAACCACCTCCGCCACGACTTTTGCGACCAGCGGCGAATCGGTCCTTCAGCCGGTCGCCCCGTACATCCTCACGCCGCTGCCGCCCGCCGCGCCCCGCATCAACGGCGCCAGCATCTTTGGCGTGCGGCCCGGCTCGCCGTTTTTCTTCACCATTCCCGCCACCGGCGAGCGGCCCATGACCTTCTCCGTTCGCCAGCTGCCGAAGGGCCTGCGGCTGGACGCCCAAACCGGCCGCATCACCGGTGTCTTGCGCGCGCCGGGCGAATTCACCGTCACCCTCGGCGCCCGGAATTCCCTCGGCACGGCGGAAAAGAAATTCCGCATCGTCTGCGGCAGCCAGTTTGCGCTGACCCCGCCGATGGGCTGGAACAGTTGGAACTGCTTTGCCGGCGCCGTCTCGGAAGACCGCGTGAAACGGGCGGCCGACGCCATGGTGAAGAGCGACTTGATCAACCATGGCTGGACCTACATCAACGTGGACGATTTCTGGCAAAACCAGCGCGGGGCCACCGACCCGACCCTGCGCGGGCCGTTCCGCAACCCGGATGGTTCCATCGCCCCCAACGAGCGGTTCCCGGACATGAAGGGCTTGGCCGATTATATCCACGGCCTCGGTTTGAAGGCCGGCCTGTATTCCTCGCCCGGACCGTGGACCTGCGGCGGCTGCGCCGCGAGCTGGGGCCACGAGCGGCAGGACGCGCAAACCTACGCGCGCTGGGGCTTTGACTATTTGAAGTACGATTGGTGCAGCTACGGCGGTATTGCCGACGGCAAGGACCCGGCCGCCAAGGACATTCCCACCTGGGGCGAAGGCGTGGGCAAAAACGATGTGGCCGTGGCCAGCCATCCCTACCGGGTCATGGGCAAATTCCTGCGCGACCAGCCGCGCGACATCGTGTTCAGCCTTTGCCAGTATGGCATGTCGGACGTCTGGAATTGGGGCGGCTCCGTCAACGGCAATTGCTGGCGCACCACGGGCGACATCACCGACACCTGGCGGAGCATGAGCCAGATTGGCTTCCACCAGAACCAGGCGGCGCCGTTTGCCAAGCCGGGCAATTGGAATGATCCGGACATGCTCATCGTGGGCCAGGTCGGCTGGGGCAACCTGCATCCGACCCGCCTGACGGCGGACGAGCAATACACCCACATCAGCCTTTGGTGTCTGCTTTCGGCCCCGTTGCTGATCGGCTGCGACATGGAAAAGCTCGACGACTTCACACTGAATTTGTTGAGCAACGACGAAGTGCTCGCGCTGGACCAGGACGCCCTGGGCCGCGAGGCGACGTGCGTGTGGAGCAACGCCGCCGTGCGTGTCTATGCCAAGCCCCTCGCAGACGGCGGCCGCGGCGTCGGCTTCTTCAACCTCGGCCCCGCGCCGGCAAACTTGGACTTCAAGGATCTCGCCGCCGTGGGATTGTCCGGCCAACTGCACGTCCGCGATCTGTGGCGGCAACAGGATCTGCCGGACGTGGACGCCGCCGCCGGCACGTTGCCGCTGACGATTCCGGCCCACGGCGTGGTGCTCTACAAATTCACGCCGGCCAAGTAACCGTCCGCGTTATTTCGTTGCGGGAGAATTGGTTGCAGGCTCCGGGACCAACGGCTTGAGGATTTGGGCAAGCAGATCCGGCGCCGCCGGATTGCGCGCCAGGATGGGGTACTTCTCGCCGCCATGGTAATTCACGGAAAAGGTCTGGTAGCAGTCGTTGAGTTCCGTGAGCAGGGCCACGGGCGCCTGGTTGGTGGCCGCGGTGGCCACCGCCGCGCGCAGGAGCGGCGCCGACCAGGCCCGGCCGTTCACGGCGATGAGCTGCATGCCTTGGAAGATCCCCGCCTGGTCCGCCGGCGATCCCGGCAGCACGTCGCCGATGTTGCCGTCCGCGCCCACGGAGAAGCCGAGCGAGTAGTTCAAGTTGGAGGACTTGTTCAGGCCTTCGCGGAGCTTCAGCAGCGGCGGCACGCCGTTGGTCCAAGCGAGCCGCCACCCGGCGTTCTCCACGCCGCCCCGCGGGGCGTGTTCGGCGATCTCATAGACGCGCTTTTGGAAAAAGCCGTTCCAGTCGTACGGCGCGATGTCATTCAGCGCGCGCACCACGTCGTCGTACTGGTAGGGAACGACGCGGGGCGCCGAGTTGGTGCCGCCGTGAAACGCCTTGCAGAAATCGTCGAGCGATTTCCGGCCTTGGGTCTGCCGCCGGATGAGCGTGTCGGCCTCCAGCCAGATCGCGTCGCCCTCGGGATAGAAATCCACGCCGCGCCGGCGGCTGAGCCCCATGTCCGGCGCCTGGTACAGGAGCGGCGCGGCCACCGCGGTGTCGGCCAGCGGCCGCCATTGCCGGCCGCTGCGGGAATCGAGCGTGGCGAGGTTGAGCGCCAGCGTCTCGCGGAAGTCATCGCCGGTTTCCAGTCCGCTGCGGGCGGCGAGCACCTTGCCGTAATAGGACGTCAGCCCCTCATAGACCCAGAGCAGTTCGTCGCGCATCGGTTGCTGGTAGTCGGCTGTGGCGAGACCGGCGGGCCGGCGGTATTTGCCATTCCAGGAATGAAACATCTCATGCGGCAGCAGTTCGGCGCCGGCCGTGCGGGCGTCGGCGTCCGTCAGGAAATTCGCGCCCACGCGGTCATCGCTCGATTCATGGTGTTCCAGGCCGAAATGCGCCACGTGGTCGCTGATGGTGAGCAGGAAGTGATAATCGCGGTAATGCCGGGCGCCAAAGAGCGCGTCCTCCTCATGCACCAGATTCACCAGGTGCGGAAAGCGCGCGGCTTCCGGCGGGACCGCCTCCAGGTCGGCGGCATGGTCGGCCGCCACCTGAATGAAGTGCGCCACCGGTTCACCCGGCGTCAGTTCAACGGTGCGGAAATACTCGCCGGCAATGACCGGGGAATCCACCAGCGTCCCCAGCGGGACCGGCGAGAACGTGACGGTATTCCCCGCCGTGTTCGCCACCGGCAACGCCGTGCCAAAATCCCAGCCCGCCGGCAGCTTCAATGTGGCGGCAAACGGGAGCTTCAAAGGAACACCCGACCGCGGATAGAGCAGCACCTGATTCCAGCTCAAGTCCAGCAGGTGCGTGGTGGAGGAACCGCCGGAGGAATACACGCCGCCTCCCGCCGACAACAGAAAATCGAACGACACCTCCACCGCGTCCGCACCCGCCGGCACGTTGAGATGGAATGCGAACATGTCCACCGGATCGCGCTGCCAGTCGAGCGGTTTGCCCTGGGCGGAGAACTCCAGGCCGGTCAGGTCATTAACCGGACCGGTGGGCGAATGTTCGCCGGGGATCCACTTGGGATAAAACAGGGTGAGTTTGCCGGGCGCAGCCGGAATGTGCAGGCGCGCGTGCAACAGGTTGCGGGGCGCATCCGTGGCGTCCACGTCCAGCTTCACGGCCGCGGGTTCGGCCAGGGCGGATGCGGCGAGGACCAGGCTGGCGGCAAGCACCAAGCCCGGCAAGTGGCGTTGCGGTTCCATGGCCACAAGGTGAGAGAATTCGCCGCGAAAGGGAATGAGATTCGGCTCCGAACCACAAAAACCGGGGCGGCGCATTCACTGGTCCGCCCGCTGCGCAAATACTGCGCAAGCCAGCGGCGGCGCGCAGGCTTTGCACAGTGGATTTGGTGATTTATTGGGAAATCAGCGCATTTTCATTGGCATGTCCCTTGCGTCTAGCGATATGAACCCGGCGATCGCGCCCAGTGGGGCCGCCGAAGCAATCAACCATATTACCATAGGAACATTCGATGAAACTAAATCGTATTATCTCAATGTGCGCAGTGGCGGCAGCCTTGGCTTTCAGTGCCGGCACCGTGTTTGCGCAGGACAACGGCAACGGCAATGACAATGGCGGCCAGCGCCGCAATCGCGGTGGTTTTGACCCCGCACAGATGCAGCAGCGGATGATGGATAACATCCGCGACACGCTGAATTTCACCAACGACACCGACTGGAGCGCCGTGCAACCGCTCGTCCAAAAAGTGATGGACGCCCGCCGCGATGTCTCCGCGAACAGCATGCGGGCCTTGTTCGGTCGGAACCGCGGTGGCAACGGCGGCGGCGCCGGCGGCCGCGGCCCCGGCGGATTCTTTGGCGGTCAGCCAAGCCCGGAAGCGGAAGCGTTGCAGAAGGCGTTGGATGACGACGCTCCGGCGGCCCAAGTCAAGGATTTGCTCGCCAAGTACAAGACGGCGCAGCAGGCCAAGCAAGCCAAGCTGGAGCAGGCGCAAGATGCGCTCAAATCGGTTTTAACCTCGCGACAAGAGGCGCAGGCTTACCTGCTGGGCTTGGTGCGATAAACGAAGCGCAAAGCAAAAGCTGATTCACCATGGCCGCCCCCACCGTTCAGGTTTCTCCGACGAAGCAGTTGCTGGAACGCATGGTTGCGTCCCGGCAACTGTCCTCGCTGGATGCGGAGGCCCTGTTGCGGGCGCATCCGCACGTGGCCAGCGAGGAGGAAGTCCTGCGGTGGCTGGCGGCGGAATACGGCCTGGGCTACACCACGCTGGACGACGCGGATCCGGATCGCCAGCTTCTATCGCTCTTTCCGGCACGCATTCTGTTGAAGGATGAACTGCTGCCGTTGCAACGCGTGGACGGGCACGTGGAAGTGGCCACCAGCCGGCTGTTTGCCACGCAGGGCCTGGACACGTTGAAAACGCTGACCGGCCTGAATTTGAAGCCGGTGCTCGCCTCCACGGAAGCGATCCAGCGCGAGATCAAGAAGCGCCTCGGCGTGGGCGCGGACACGATCGGCACGCTGGAGGAGGAAAAAGGCATCCAGGTGGTGGATGACAACGTCGAGGGCACCAACCTCGACGAGGGCGCCGAAGACGAGGCCTCGATCATCCGGTTTGTGAACCAGGTGTTGAAGGACGCGATCGAATTGCGGGCGTCGGACATTCACCTGGAACCGTTTGAGGACGAATTCAGGATCCGTTACCGGATTGACGGCGAGCTCCAGGAAGTGCCGGTGCCGCCGCAGTTGAAGCAGTTTCAGCCGGCCATTGTGTCGCGCGTGAAGATTTTGAGCCATCTCAACATTGCCGAGAAACGGCTGCCGCAGGACGGGCGCATCAAGGTGCGGATAGACGACGCGGAGGTGGATATCCGCGTGTCGGTGATTCCGATGCTGCATGGGGAGGCGGTCGTGATGCGCTTGTTGCGGCAAAACGCCAAACTGCGGGGCCTGATGGACATCGGCATGGACACGCGCGAGCTGGAGCATTTCCAGCATGTCCTTTCACTGCCGCACGGAATCATCCTGGTGACGGGGCCGACGGGCTCGGGCAAGACTTCGACGCTCTACACGGCGCTCAGCGAGATCAACGACGAGGTGCGCAAGATCATCACCGTGGAAGATCCGGTGGAATACCAGATGAAAGGCGTCAACCAGATCCAAGTGAACGAGAAATCCGGGCTGACGTTTGCGCGCGGGCTGCGCGCGATTTTGCGGCATGACCCGGACGTGGTGCTCATCGGCGAAATTCGCGACGCGGAAACGGCGCAGATCGCGGTGCAAGCGTCCCTGACCGGCCACCTGGTATTTTCGACGCTGCACACGAATGACGCGCCGGGCGCGCTCACGCGGCTGGTGGACATGGGCGTGGAGCCGTATCTGGTGGCGTCATCGCTGGAAGCGGTGCTGGCGCAACGGCTGGTCCGGGTGCTGTGCCCGCACTGCAAACAGCCGGACAATTCGGAAACCGCGCGGGTTTTGAAGGGCAAGATCGGGATTCCGGCCGCCACGCCGATTTTCAAGACGGTGGGCTGCCGGGAATGCCGCAACACGGGATTCTTCGGGCGGCACGCGATTTTTGAGTGGATGGACACCGACGAGGAAATCCGGCAGTTGATTTTAAAGAACGCTTCGTCAGACCAGATCCGCAACGCCGCGCGGCGGGGGGGCATGCGGTCGCTGGCGGAGGACGGATGGCGACTGGTAGCCGCCGGAATCACGACGGTGGAAGAGGTCTTGAGCGTGACGACGGCGAAAGAGGTCGAGAGCTCGATGAAACTCCGCGCGGGAGAATCCGCGGGGAGCATCGCGGTGGCAAGGTAACCTTTAAATGGCCACATTTTCCTACAAAGCCTTGCAGCGGGACGGCAAAATCGCCGAGGGCGTGCTGGACGCCGGGAGCCGGCCGGATGCGTTGCGGCAGATGGAGACACTGGGCTTGCGCCCGCTCAAGGTCGCGGAGACCGCCGCCAAGGCGGCCAAGCCCGGTTCGACAACGGCGCCGGCGGCGGGGGCCGGGATGTTTTCATTCAAACTGGGCGGGAAAAAGGTTTCCACCAAGGAGCTGGCGAATTTCACCCGGCTGCTGTCCAGCCTGCTGGCGGCGGGGGTGCCGTTGAGCCGCGCGCTGGTGATTTTGCAGAAGGAAGCGGCGTCCCCGGCCGCGCGGGTGAAGTGGAAGGAAATTCACGACCGCGTGGTGGACGGCCTGTCGCTGGCCGACGCCATGGCCAAATCGCCGGAGACGTTTCCGCGCGTGTATGTGGCGATGGTGGAGGCGGGGGAAGCGGGCGGGTTTCTGGACGTGGTGCTGGCGCAGATCGCGGAATTTCAGTCGCGGGAAAAAGAGCTGAAGGCGAAGGTGATGACGGCAATGCTGTATCCCTGCATTTTGCTAGTGCTCGCGCTGGTGGTGCTGACGGTGTTGCTGGTGTTTTTCATTCCCAAATTTCAGCGGGTGTTTGCCACCATCCACGGTTCGCTGCCGCTCATCACGCAATTGATCATCGCGGCCAGCCAGGTGATGCGCTCGTATGGGCTGCTGATCGCCGCGGCATTGGTGGGGATTTTCTTCCTGGTGCGCACGTGGTTCGTGTCGGAGAAAGGCCGGCGCACATGGGAAGGCTTGATTTTGAAGGCGCCGCTGGTGGGGCCGTTGATTGCGCAGTTCGCGATGGCGCGTTTTTGCCGCATGCTGGGGACGCTGATCGGGGCGGGCGTGCCGCTGGTGCACGGCTTGAACGTGGCCCGGCGGTCCATCGGCAACCAGACGCTGGTGGATACCGTGGCGAAATCCATTGAGCGCGTGCAGCAGGGCGGCCGGTTGGGCCAAAGCCTGGCCGAATGCCGGATTCTGTTCTCCGGATCGGTGCTGGAGATGATTGCGGTGGCCGAGGAAAGCGGCCGGCTCGATGCCGAGCTGGTGCGCATCGCGGCCGAAACGGAAACGGACCTGGACCGCAACCTGAAGACCGCGGTGGCCTTTGCCGAACCGCTGATGCTGTTTTTAATCGCCGGGTTCATCGGCATCATTTTCATCGGCATGTTGCTGCCGGTGTTGTCCATGAGCGAATACATCAAGTGACCTCAATTATGAAAATCCATACTCAAACCGATAGCGGACAGCCGGGGGCCTCAACCACCCGCCGGAGATCGAGAACCAGAAGCGGGTTCACGCTGGTGGAGATGCTGCTGGTGGTGACCATCATCGGCATCCTGGCGGCGCTGGTGGTGCCGAAGATTGCCGGCACCAGCGACCGCGCGCGCAAACAGGCCGCGCTGGCGGACATCAACGGCGGCATCAAAACCGCCTTGGGCCAGTATGAAGTGGACAATGGATTTTATCCCAAGACCCTGCAGGACCTGATCGTGCAACCGGGGAACGCCAGGAATTGGCACGGACCGTATTTCGATCCGCCGAAACTGCCCCTGGATCCGTGGGGCAACCCCTATATCTATTATTACCCCGGCAAACACAATCCCACCGGCTACGACCTGCTCTCGGTTGGCCCCGACGGCAAGGAAGGCACGGATGACGATTTGGGAAACTGGCAATAAGACAACCGGCCGGCAGGTGAGATTCGCGGCTGGAACTCAAGATGACATTGGTAACCCGAAAAAGTGATGTTCGCCGATGCGCCTTTACCTTGATCGAGCTGATTCTGGTGATGGCGCTGCTGGTGGTCATTACGTCCCTGGCGGCGCCAACGATGGCGCGGTTTATCCGGGGCCGGGCGCTGGACACGGAAGCGCGGCGGTTGGTGTCGTTCATGCATGCGGCGCAGAGCCGGGCGGTATCCGAGGGTGCGCCGATGATCCTCTGGGTGGATGAAAAGAGCGGAACCTTCGGCGTGACGGCGGAGGTCAGCGGGCAAACCGGCGACCCGAAGGCGGAAATGCTGGCCGTGGATTCAACGCTGGCGCTTGCCGTACAGCACACGGGCGGCGGCTCGCCGACACTGTTCAACAACCTGCCGGCGATACGGTTTTTGGCGGATGGCACAGTGGACGAGGACAGTCCGCAGGCCTTGAAATTGACGGACAGTGACGGGTTTTCCCGGGTGCTGACCGAAACGGGTTTACGCACGGGTTATGAAGTTTCAGCGCCATAACCGGTGCCGGCAGACCGGCGCCATAACGCCAACCGGGGGCGCCGGTGGCCGGACGCGATTCGTCGGCTGCCAGGCATTTACCCTGGCCGAGGTGCTGGCGGCGCTGCTGTTTCTGGCGATCGTGATTCCGACGGCGGTCGAAGCGCTGCACGTGGCCAGCCTGGCGGGCGAAGTGGCGGCGCGAAAGAGCGAAGCGGCGCGGGTGGCCGACCGGGTTTTGAGCGAGAGCATCGTGACGACCAACTGGAGCAGCGGCGTGCAGAGCGGCACGGTGACCGAAGGCATCCTGAATTTCCGGTGGCGGCTGACGGCGGAGAGCTGGCCGCAGGATTCGATGCAGTTGCTCACGGCGGAAGTGACGTACTCGGCGCAGGGCCGGGATTTTTCGGTGCGGATGAGCACGCTGGCGAATTTACAGACGATCGCGGCGCCGAGCGGAACGGGTTCCGCACAACCGTAAATGAAAACTGAAACGAACAGAACGGAAGCGTGGCGACGCGGCGACGCGGCAGCGTGGCGGCGGGCCGGCGCGTTTTGCGTTTTGCGGACTGGGGCCGGGCGGAAAGCCGGGCTCCAGGACGAAGCCGGAAGCCGGCCGCCGCCGGCATCCCGCGGCGGCTTCACGCTGATCGAGATGGTCCTGGCGATTGGCATCGCCGCGATTGTGCTCATCGCGGTGAATTCGGTCTTATTCACGGCGCTGCGGCTGCGCGACGACACGTCCGACATGGTGGACGCGGCGTCGCCGGTGGATTCGGCGGTGTCGTATGTCAAACGGGATTTGGAATGCGTGGTGACGCCGACCAACGGGACGAGCAAAGTCCTGTCGGGAGGTTTTCGCGTGGGCACCGGCCTCAGCAGCGTGGGGGTGGGCGCTCCGGTGGCGATTGAGATGTTCACCGCCACGGGCACGTTGAGCGACCGGGAGCCCTGGGGGGACATCCAGCGCGTGACCTATGAATTGAAGAGCCCCACCGATCCGTCCGCGGTGGGCCGGGAATTGTATCGCAGCGTGACGCGGAACCTGCTGGCGCTATCCACGCCGGAGGTGACGGAGCAGCTCATGTTGCATGGCGTCGCGGGCCTGAAATTTTCCTGCTACGACGGCCAGCAGTGGGATGATACGTGGGATACGACGGATCCGACGTCCCTTTACACCAACCTGCCGGCGGCAGTCCGGATGGACATTCAGATGGCCGGCCGGCCGGACATGCAACCGATTGAAATTGTGGTGCCGATTGATGCGCAGTCGCGCACCAACGCGGTGCTGACGGCGACGACGGGAAACTGAAAATGAACCTGCAACCAGCAACCGGCAAAGCGCGCCGCCCGCAGCCGCAGGGCGCGCGGGTGGAGCGGGGGGCGCCGACGGAAGCGGGACCAAATCCCGAACGGGCTTCCGTGCTGGTGATCGTGCTGTGGGTGGCCGTGGGGCTGGTGACCATTGCGCTGTATTTTGCCGGCTCGATGCACTACGAACTGGTGGCCTCGGACAACCGGGTGAATGGCACGGCGGCGGACCAGGCAATTGAAGGCGCGGCGCGGTACGTGGCGTTTGCGCTGCAGAATTTCGCCACGAACGGCGCGGTCCCGAACAACACGCAGTTCAAATGCGCGGCGGTGCCGGTGGGAGACGCGAAATTCTGGCTCCTCGGGCGGGACCCGAATGCGGACAATCCCACCGAGCCGTATTTCGGGCTGGTGGACGAGGGCGGCAAGCTGAATTTGAACACCGTGAGCACGAACGTCCTGGAATATCTGCCAAACATGACAGCGGAATTTGCCGATGACATCATGGATTGGCGGGGAACCAACGGCATTGCCTCGCCGGACTATGCGTCGCTGGGATATTCGGACAAAAACGCGCCCTTTGAGACGGTGGACGAATTGCGGATGGTGTATGGGGCGGATGAGAATTTGCTGGTGGGCGAGGACCTAAACCGAAACGGGGTGCTGGACAAGAACGAGAAGGATTCGAACGGGAACGGGCAGTTGGACCCCGGGCTGTTTGAGTATTGCACGGTCTATACGCGGGAACCGAATTTCCATTCGGACGGGTCATCGCTCACGAACGTGGCCAACGCGTCGGCTTCGAAAATACGGACGTTGCTCCAGAATGCGAGCATCAGCACGAGCTACGTCAACCAATTGACCAACCGGCCGTACCGGGGCCTGTTCGCCTTTGCGCTCCGCTGCAAAAACATCGGCATGAGTTCGGCGGATTTCGCAAATCTGGCGGACAACATCACCACCACCACCAATGAATACCTGCGCAACCGGGTGAACGTGAACACGGCCGGCGAGGACGTGCTGACGGCGCTGATCATGGGCGCGATGGGCAACAACCCGGACCAATCCACGGCGGAGGCCGCGGCCCAGACGCTGGTGGAATACCGCCAGCAGAACCCGAATAATGTGAACTCGGTGGCGTGGGTCATTGATGCGTTGGGAAACTCGAACCCGGCCGTGACCGCGCTGGCGACGGGCGATTTCATCACGACGCACAGCTACCAGTTTACGGCGGACATCGCCGCGGTGGGCGCTTTTGGGCGGGGGTACCGCCGGGTGCGATTCATATTTGATACGAGCGAAGGCACGCCGATCATCCTCTATCGCCAGGACCTGAGCCGGTTGGGCTGGGCCCTGGGCGAGCGGGTGCGGCAGAATCTACTGGCCGCGGACACGTCCCGATAATTTTGGAAATGAACATGCTATGAACCGCCCGGCCAAATTCTTCCTCCGCAAGCGCAAGAAACTGACGTCCGTCCTCGGCTTGGTGCTGGATGGCAGCAAGCTGGAAGGCGTGGTGTTGCGCCGCACCAACGGCTCGTTGCAAAAGCTGCAGAGCTTTGCCGCGGCGCTGACGCTGGATCCGCTCACCGCGGCGCCGGAACTGGTGGGCCGGGAGATCCGGAACCAGCTCGAGGCGGCGGGGGTGCGCGAGCGCACCTGTGTGGTGGGGGTGCCGGTGAAATGGCTGCTGACGGCGCAAACGGAGCTGCCGGCCCTATCGGCGGCCGACGCGGCGAGCCTGTTGCAAATGGAGGCAGAAAAGGGGTTCCACGCCGACGCCACGGAACTGCAAATTTCCCATTCCGGCTGCGCGCTGGCGAACGGCAAACAACAAGTCCTGCTGACGGCGATCCCAATGACCCACGTCGTCGCCCTGGAGAAGGTCTTGGCCGCGGCGAAGCTGAAGCCGGTGAGTTTTGCACTGGGCATCTCGGCTTTGCAGCCCGCGGGCGAGGAGACGGCCGGCGGCACCCTGACGCTCGCGATTGGCGACACCAACGTCGGATTGCAGGTGACCGCCGGGGGCGGCGTGGCGGCGTTGCGCGCGCTCGAAGGGGCGATTGAGAACGAAGCGGGACGGCGGACGCTGCAGCCGGACGTGGTGACCCGGGAGGCGCGGGTGACGCTGGGCCAATTGCCGGGCGAGTTGCTGGACCAAGTAAAGAGCATCCGCATTTTCGGGCCGCGGGAACTGGCGCAGCAACTCGCGGACGAGATCGAGCTGCGATTCGAGCCGCTGGGGCTGAAAGTGGCGACGGTTTCCGCCTACGCACCGGACACCTTTCGACTGACGCTGCCGCCCGAAACTTCGTTGTCGCCGGCGTTCAGCCTGGCGGCGCGCGCGCTGGCGCAACAGGCGCCGGCATTTGAATTTTTGCCGCCGAAACCGACCCTCATCGAGCAGTGGGCTACGAAGTATGCGTCGGGCCGGTTGCAAACGGCGGGGGCCGTGGCGGCGGGCGTGGCCGTGCTGGTGGGCGGGTTGCTGCTGTTCCAACAAGTGCAATTGTGGCGCCTGGGCTCGCAATGGCAGCACATGGAGCGGAAGGTGACGGAACTCAAACACGTGCAGGACGAGATCCGGGAGTACCAATCCTGGTACGGCGGGAATTTCCGGAACCTGGAGATTTTGCGGGAGCTGTCGCTGGCGTTTCCGGAGGACGGCGTGGTGACGGCGAAGGTGATCACGATCCGCGACGACGGCTCCGTGAACTGCTCGGGCAATGCGCAGAACAACGCGGCGCTGCTGGCCATGGAAACAAAATTGAGCGCGGCCCCGGGCGTGGTGGACGTGCACCGGGAGCAGAGCCGCGGAAACAAGCCGCCGATCCAATTTGTGTTCAGCTTCAAATTCAACAACGGAGGCGCCCAATGAAGATCAAGAACCGGCAGGAATTTTTGGTGGTGCTGACCATTGCCGCGGTGGCGCTGTTTGCGGGGGTGAACTTCGTTTTCACGCCGTTGGAGGGCTGGTGGGCCGGCCGGCAGCAGCAGATCAAGCATTTACGGGATCAGATCAAGGAGGGCAACACGCTGATTGCCCGCGAAAAGCTGGACCGCGGCCACTGGGCGGACATGGAATCCAACGCGCTGCCGGCGAACATGTCGCAAGCGGAGCAGCAGTTTTTGAATGCGTTGGACGGCTGGTCGCGGGACAGCGGCGCGCAGATTACGAGCATCATGCCGCAATGGAAGGTTGATTCCACGAATTACATGACACTGAACTGCCGGGTGGAGTCGGACGGCGACTTGAGCGCATTAAGCCGGTTCGTCTATGACATTGAAAAAGGGCCGCTGGCCGTGCGGCTGGATTCGGTGGAACTGAGCGCGCGGGATAATAACGGCCAGCAAATGACCCTCGGTGTGGAGATCAACGGCCTGGCGCTGTTGCAAAACGACAAGAAATGAAAATGAGCAATCAACGGCACCGGGCAGGCGGCGAGTTTCCACGTTCCGGAAAGACGGCCGGGCTGAGCCTCCGGTTGGCGGAACTCGGTGTGGCGATATGGCTGGCGGGCGCGGCCGTCGCGCTGGCACAGTCCAATGGCGTGCCGGGACCGCAGGATTACGCCGCGTTCAGCCGGTTCATCACCGACCGCAACATTTTTGATCCGAGCCGGCAACCGCACTATTACTCGCCCAACCGGACCACCAGCCGCCGGCACCACGTGACCAGCGCGCCGGATCTGCAATTGGTCGGGACGATGAGCTATGCCAAGGGGCTGTTTGCGTTTTTCAACAGCAACAACCCGGAGCTGAAAAAGGCGCTGCAGGCGGGCGACAAGATCGCCGACTACACCGTCACGGAGATTTCGCCGGGCTTGGTGCGGCTGGAATCCGCCAACCAGAAGGAACAGTTCGCGCTGAAAGTGGGGGATGGTTTGCGGCAGGAGAACGGCCGGTGGATGCGGGCCGACGCGGGGGCGTCGCCGGCGCCGGCGGCGACCAACGCACCGGCGGCGACGGAGGCGGGCGGCACGGAGAGTGCCGATTCGACGCCGGCGGCGGCGCCGTCCGCGAACCAGCCCAACGATGTTTTGAAACGATTGATGGAACAACGCGAAAAGGAAAACCAATGAAAAAGATTATCTTCAGTCTGATTGCCGCCGGTGTGGCGGGCTGGCTGGTGACCGCCAGCGCGCAACAGCCTGCGCCGGGGGACAACAACACCAACCAGCCGCCCGTGGAGCAACCGGGACCGCCGCCCGACTTGGGCAACGGGCCGGGAGCCGGCGCACCGCCGGGCGTGGCGCCGATGCCAGGCGCGGACAACGCCGCGGCACCGGAAGAGAATCAAACCAACGAGGACAACGGATCGGCCACCATCACGCCCTCGCGAAGCCGGCCGGGCGCGCCGGAAGAAATCCAGCCGCAGTTTGTGCCGCCGGCGCAAGCGGGAACCAATGCCGACGACCTGACGCTGAATTTTAATCGCGCGCCGCTGGACGAGGTGCTGCTGTATTTGAGCGATGCGGCGGGTTTCATCATCGTGCAGGACACGCACGTGACCGGCCTGGTCACGGTCGTGGGCAAGCATATGACCCGGGATGAGGCGGTGGACCTGTTGAACGCCGTGTTGAACAAAAACGGCTATGCGGCCATCCGGGAGGGACGGACGCTGACAATCGTGGACAAGAGTGATGCGAAGACCCGGGATATCCCGGTGCACACCGGCAACGATCCCAAGGAAATTCCCAAGAATGCGGAGATTGTGACGCAGATCATCCCCATCCGCTTTGTGGAGGCGCGACAGCTCGTGTCGGACCTTTCGTCGTTCGTGTCACCCCAGGCCATTGTAGTGGCGAACGAGGCGGGAAATTCGATTGTGATCACGGACACGCAGTCGAACATCCGGCACATTGCCGAGATCATCAGGGCGGTGGATGACAGCGCCGAGGCGGAGACGGAGATCCAAGTGTTCCCATTGAAGAACGCGAGTCCGACGGACGTGGCGAGTGAAATCAGCAGCGTGTTTCCGAACGGGACATCGGGGAACACCACGCAGTCGCCAATTCGCTTCGGCGGCGGGCCGGGCGGGATAGGTGGCGGCGGGCCGGGCGGGTTTTTCCGGCAAATGATGGCCAATGCGGCGGGCGGCGGCGGCAGCAGTTCGCAGGACCGCATCAAGAAGGAGACGGCCGTTTCGGCGGTGGCGGATCTGCGGGTGTCGGCGGTCATTGTGACGGCGCCGAAGGATTTGATGCAGGAAATTGCGAGCATGATCGAGAAGCTGGATGTGCCGTCTGACCGCGACCAGGACGTGTATGTATTCAAGATGAACAATGCCGATCCGCTGGCGGCGGCGCAGGTGCTGCAAAGCATGTTCCAGAACGGGAGCACGTCGCGCAGCGGCTCCACCAGCAGCGGTTCCACGACCAGCGCGCTGCAGTACCGGCAGCAAAACAACGCGTCCACAACCGGTTCGTCGAGCTCCAGCAGCACCGGTCTGGGCTCCATGGGCGGCAGCCGGACGGGGGCGGGAGGCGGCGGCTTCTAACCCGGCGCGGAGAAACACTTAATGCAAAGGCGAAATATGAAAACGAATTTTGTGAAACTGGCAGGCGGCGTGTTGGCGGTGCTGCTGTGCGCCGCGGTGGAACTGCAAGCGCAACAACGCGTCGGCGGCGGCGGTGGCGGCTTTCCCGGGTTTGGCGGCTTTGGCGGGTTTGGCGGCGGAAACGCCAACCGCTTCGGCTCCGGCACGAGCAGCTCAAGCTATAATAACAACGGCACGGTGGGCAACGCGGTGATCCAGGTGGACCCGGTGACGCACAACCTGATTGTGATTGCGGACAAGCAGACGAGCGAACAAATCCGCCGGGTGGTGGAGAGCTTGGATGCGCCGGAACCGCAAGTGCTGATCAAGGTGGTGTTTTTGGAAGTGCAGCACAACAATGCCGAGGAGTTGGGCGTGCAGGGCTCCTTCACCGGCGGCAACAGCATTTCCTCGCTGGGGTCGTTTGTGACGAATTACTCGATAATGAACACGATCACGTCGAATGGAGTGACTGGGACGACGACCACGACGCCCACGACGGTGCAGACGGTCACGCCGGCGACCCAGAAGACCGTGAGCGGCGGCAACAGCTTCGGGCTGCCCCAGTCGCTGGCGGGCGCAACGGGCAACGGCGGGCTGTACCAGGTGCTGGGGAACGACTTCACGGCCACGATCCAGGCGGTGGCGACGGCGGGCAAATCGCAGGTGTTGTCGCGGCCGTCCATTTTGGCGCGGGACGGACAGATGGCGACGATTGAAATCGGCCAGAATATCTACCTGCCCAGCGGAGTGACCTATTCCTCGGTGGGCACGTCCGGCGTGTCGGTGCCCTCGATCAACGGCACCTATACGCCGGTGGGCATCATCCTGAACGTGACGCCGTTCGTCGGCGACAACGGGCTGGTGGAAATGATCCTGGAGCCGCAGGATTCGTCGGTGGACACGTCGAGCTCGGGCCAGATCATTGCGTATGGAAACAGCCTGATCGGGTCCTCGCCGGTGTACGCGCCAAACATCAATGTGACGGAGGCGAACACGGTGGTGGTGACGCCGAACGGGCAGACGGTGGTGATCGGCGGTCTGATTTCGAACACGAAAAGCTCGGCGGACTCGAAGGTGCCGTTCCTGGGAGACATTCCGCTGCTGGGGCAGTTGTTCCGGTCCAGCAGCACGGCGAACTCGAAGACCGAGCTGCTGATGTTCCTGACGCCGCACATTGTCGAGGCGCCGTCACAACTGGCCAACCTGTCGTCGGCCGAAATGCGGCAGACGCAGATCATCACCAATTCGGTTTCGGAGCAGGAACTGGATCGTTTCCTGGAGCGCGTGCCGGTGAAAAAGCCGGCCAAGCCGGGCAAACCAGGCAAGCCGGCCAAGCCGACGGAATAAACCCTCCTGACGGTTGCGAGAATAAGCAGTCATGAACGCCAAACGACGAAGCCGCTGGGTATCGGGACTGTTGCTGCTGGCCTGGCTGCTGGTCGTGGGCTGGCAAGTGGAGGAGCATCACAGCGTCGTGGAAGCGGCCAAGACGGACCTGCGCAACCATTCGCATGACATCGCGAACACGGTGAGCGCGATGATTCGCGCGGCGAGCTTTCGCGGGGCGGTGGTCCAGGACCGCATCGAACCGGTGCTCGACATTATCGTCAACCATACGAATGCCCTGGTTAATTCGAGCGATCTGATTTCGGTGACGCTGTTGAATACAAACGGTGATCCGGTGGTTTCCGTGGGCAAGACGAACCTGTTCTCGCGGGAGCTGCCTACCGGCAGCGAGTTCTGGTCGAGCAATTATGTCACGTTCGTCCAACCGGTCGAGGGCGCCAGCGTCAGTCCGGAAGGCATAACGAACAGCGCGACGTTTGTGCTGCCGGGGCCGCCCCGCAATGGCCGGGATTTCGCGCGCCGGGAACCACGCCCGGACGAGACCAATCCCGTGGCAACCAATTTTCCACCGCCGCCCACGAATGGCGAGATGGGACCGCCCCCGGACGAGGGTGGCCGGCCGCCCGGAGGCCTGGGCCATCCCCGTGGCGGACGCGGCCGGGTGCCGTGGCTGCGGTGGATGTCGGAGGCGGATTACAACGCGCTGGTGGCCACGCATGAATTGCACGGCTTGGTTTTCACGATGTCCACGGAAAAGTACCAGGCCACGTGCACGCACGACTTGTGGCTGCGCTTCATCATCGGCTTCTTTGCCGGCATTTCCGCGCTGGGGGCGGGGCTGGCGTGGCGCAACATGGGCCACACCGCGGAATTGCAGATCCGGCTGGTGCGGGCGAGCGAGTTGAATTCGCACCTGAAGGAGCTCAATCTCGCCGCGGCCGGACTGGCGCATGAAACGCGCAATCCGTTAAACATCATTCGCGGCCAGGCGCAGATGATCTCCCGCCTCCCCGAGGCGGCGCCGGAGGTCCGGGAGAAGTCCAGGATCATCGTGGATGAAACGGACAAGGTCACGGCCCAGTTGACCGAGTTCATCAATTACTCGCGGCCGCGGGAGGTGCGTCGCATCCGGCTGAACCTGTCGGCCGCGGCCAATGAAATCGTGCGCACGCTCGGCCTGGACCTGGACGAGAAGAAGATTCACATCGAAGTCAGCGGCGAAGCGTTGACGGTGGAGGCGGACGAACAATTGCTGCGGCAGGTGCTGTTCAATTTGCTGATCAACGCCATCCAGGCCGTGGAGGCCAATGGCAAGATCCAAATCGTCATCCAGCGCGCCGGACCCGCGGAAGCGCGGCTGGAAGTGCGGGATGACGGTCCCGGCGTGGTGCCGGAGAACCGCCAGGAGATTTTCAAGCCGTATTTCACGACGCACCAGAAAGGCACCGGCCTGGGGCTGGCGGTGGTCCAGCAGATTGTGCTGGCGCATGGATGGGAAATCGTCTGCCTGGCCAACGAGCCGCGCGGCGCGGTTTTTCGCATCAGCCATCTGAAGCTTGCCGCGTAAGGAGTTGGCCTCCAGCAGGAAGTCGTGCGCGGCGCGATTGCGCCCGCCGGGAGCGCGGTTTGGGCCCCGCGGCAAATCTTCGCGAGCGAGGGCAAAATCAGAAACGTTCGGCGTGACAAGGGGATCGTGGGTGGTTAAACCTTGCCCATGAGCCAATCCCTCCGGTTGAAGGACCAACCGCTCAGCGAGCGGCCCCGCGAACGGCTGGTGGCGCGCGGGCCGGATGCGCTGATGCCCTCCGAACTCATCGCCATCCTGCTGCGCACCGGGCTGAAGGGGACCAACGTGGTACAGGTGGGGCAGTTGGTCTTCCAACGGTTTGGGTCGCTGAATGCCCTGGCGCTGGCGTCGGTGGACGAGTTGCGCACGATTCCCGGGGTGGGGCGGGACAAGGCGGTAACGCTGATGGCGGCGTTCGCGCTGGCGCGGCGGATGGAGCAGGAGCGCCGCGAAGAATCGCCGGTGCTGGACAATCCGGCGACGGTGGTGAACTTCATGCGCGAAACCACCCGGCTGATGAACGTCGAATCGTTCCAGACGCTGCTGCTGAACACGCGGAAGAAGCTGATCCGCAGCGTGGAGGTTTCGCAGGGCCTGCTGGATACGCTGCTGGTGCATCCGCGCGAGGTGTTTCGCGCGGCGATCACGGCGAACGCGGCGGCGATCGTGCTGGTGCACAACCATCCCAGCGGCGATCCCACGCCGAGCGAGGCCGACATCAAGACGACGCGGGACCTGATCCGGGCGGGCCAGTTGCTGAAGATCGAGGTATTGGACCACATCATCATCGGGCACGCCACGGCGGAACGGGCGAAGGATTATTCGTCCCTGCGGGAGCTGGGCTATTTTTACACGTAAACAAACGTGCGCTTGCTTTCGCGACCGCTTCCGCGATGATGGTTTCATGTCTGGCACCTACAAATCGAGCGGTCCGGTGGCATTAACCGAGAATCAGATCGTCGCCCTGCACGAGAAATTGCGCACGATGCGCCATGACGTCAACGGCCGGCTGGCGAACATCATTGCGGCGGCGGAATTGATGCGGCTGCGGCCGGACTCCGCGACGGAGCGGCTGCCCATGTTGCTGGAACAGCCGCACCAGGCGGCGGAATCCATCGCCCGGTTTTCGCAGCAGTTCGAGGAAGTGTTCGGCTTGAAGCTCGAGTAAGGGCGCGGAGTTGTGCCAATGGAACGGTCCGAAGCCGAACTGATTGCCGCCGTGCTGCGGGGCGACCGCGCCAGCTTTGAGCCGCTGGTGGCGAGGTATTCCCCGCGGGTGTTTGCGACGGCGCGCCGCTATGCGCGGCGGGAGAGCGAAGTGGAGGACATTGTGCAGGAGGTCTGGCTGAAGGCGTTCGACAAGCTGAAGAGCTTCCGGGGGGAGGCGCCGTTCGAGCACTGGCTGATGCGCATGACGGTGCGGACGTGCTACGACTTTTTACGGGCCCATCAACGCAACCGGGAGTCCTCCTTCAGCGAGATATCCGAGCCGGAGGAGGACTGGCTGGACCGGTTTGTGGCCGAGCCGGGCAGCGCGGCGGAGGATGCGGAGGCGGCGAAACTGCTGGTGAACCGGGTGCTGGACAAGCTTTCGCCCGAGGCGCGGCTGGTGATCCAGTTGCTCGAGATCGAGGACCGGCCGGTGAAGGAGATTGCGGAGCTGACGGGGTGGTCGGTGCCGCTGGTAAAAGTGCGGGCCTTCCGGGCGCGGGGCGAGATGCGGAAAATTCTGGCGAGAATATCCAAAGACAAGTATTTGTAACCGCGCGCAGAGGCTGCGCGTCACAAGGAATGAAGCGTATGAACCTTGCAGAGCTGCAACAGAAACTGACCGCCGCCGCCCGGGCGCAAGCGCCGGACGAGCGGGTGCCGTATGCGTTTGAGAAGCGCATCATGGCGCTCGTGGGCGAGCGGGTGGCCGCCTCCGGACGCGTCCTGTGGGCGCGGGGATTCTGGCACGCGGCGGTGTCCTGCGTGGTGTTGGCGGTGGCTTGCGGCGCAATCTTCCTGTTCACGCCGGTGGCGGTGGACAACAACAACGATCTGTCGCAGGATTTTGAGAATACGCTGCTCGCCTCCGTGGACCAGGCGGACATCACGCCGTGAACAACTGGAAGGTCATTCCCACGATTGTCCTCGCAACCGTGCTGATTTTTGGCGCCGGCGTGTTCAGCGGCGGAATGCTGGTGAATTACGTGAAGTCGGGACATCCGCGGCCCGGCCTCCGGCGGCCGGTGGCGCCGGTGCAGACCAACGCCGTTCCCGCCACCAATGCCGCCCCGGCGCGGCCGCTCCGCCCGCCGGAGATCCTGAGCACGGGCTTTCTGCAACGGCTGGATGGCGAACTGCACCTGAGCAAGGACGAACACGAGGCGATCCAGAAGATCGTCGGCGACGGCCAGAACGAAATGCGGAAGGTGGTGCAAGATGCGCGGCTGGAGATCCGCGAGGTGCTCACGGCCGACCAGCGGCAGCAATTTGACGACCTCATGAAGCGGCCGTTCCACAAGCCGCTCTTTGCCACGAATGCGCCGCCGACCGCGGTGGCACCCGCCGCAGGGCCCGCGGCGCCCACCAACGCGCCACAGCCTTCGCCGTAGGCCGGCTCTGCTAGTCCTGTTCCAGCAAGGCGCCGATTTTCTTGTGCAGTTCCCGGGTGACGGAAACGATTGAGCGGTTGGCGTCAATGATCTCGAAGTGGTAACTCTTCTGAAGCTCGCGGAAGGCGTCGCCCATGGCGGTCTGGTACTTCAAAAAGCTGTCAAACATGTCGCGGGAGAATCCCAGGTCCATGCCGCTTTCCCAGTAATCCAGCGTGGCGGTTTTGGCGAGGTTGCGCTGCACGAGTTCCTGCGGTTCCACGGACAGGTAGAAGACGGCGTCCGGCTCGGGGGCGATGCCGTAGAGGTTCTTCAGCCAAGTCTCGTTCATGCCGCGCACCATGTCGCGGGCCATGAGCGTGTAGATGTAGCGGTCGGCCAGGACGATGAAGCCGGATTTCAGGGCGGGCAGGATGAGGTTCTCAAGCTGGTCGGCAAAATCCGTCGCGTAGAACAGCGCCAAGGTTGTGCGGCTCAAGACGTTACCTTCCTGCGCCCGCTCCAATTCCTCGCTGACGAGCGTGGAGCGTTTGAGGCCCACCTGGACGGTGGCGCGGCCGCTGGTTTCGAGCCATTTGACGAGTTCGGCGATCTGGGTGGAGCGGCCGGAGCCGTCGGCGCCCTCGACGACGATGAGCGTGCCGCGGAGATCCTCCGAGTTGACGTGCGGAATGCCATGTCCGTAAAAACGGCGCGGCTTGATCATGCGGCTTTGTCCTCCTCCTTTTCGATTTCCTCGCGGACGACGTGGAGCGCGGGCGGCAGAGGCAGGGGGCTGCGGCGCTTGAATTTTTTCAATTCGATGCGGTCGCTGACGAGCTTCCGGACGATGACCTGCTGTTTTTCGACGGGCTGGTTGGCGTCAATGATGACGAAGTTGAATTCCTTGGTCATGGCCAGGTACTGATCCAGGATGCGGCCCTGAAAGATTTTGAAGCTTTCGTAGGGATCATTGGAGAGGCGGAGATCCATGCCGGCCTCGAAGAATTTGAGCTTGGGCCGGCCTTCGAGAATGCGGTTGAGGGAGACGTCGAGATCGGCCTTGAAAAACATGGTGAGGTCGGGGATGCAGGCGAAGCTGTAATTGCCGCGAACCCAGTCCGGGGGGCAGCCGCGGGTGACGTCGCGGGCGAAGGCGGTGAAGATGTAGCGGTCGCACAGGACGATATAGCCGGCGCGCAGGAGCGGCACGAGATGGCGCTCGTAGCGGTCGGCGAAATCGGTGGCGTGGATGAGGCTGAAGGTCGTGGGGGTGAGGAGCTCGCGCTTTTTGCCCTTGCTGGTGGCGGATTTGACGAGCTCGGAGGAATTCCATTCGCTGAAATAGACCTTGATGCCCTCGGCCTCGAGCCAGCGCTTGAGCAGGTAGATTTGGGTGGATTTGCCGGAACCGTCAAGGCCTTCGACCGCGATGAGGCGGCCGGGGAATTGGGATTCGGCAAATGTTTTCATGATCAATGCAGGCGCGTTGGAAAATCTAGTGTTTTTTTGCGCGGTCACAAGCCCAAGTTTATGAACGCGGGGCGGAGGGCGTGCCCCTGAACCCGAAGATGGATGGACGAGCAGCTCATCCCGGCTTTCAATGAATCGAGAAAACATTCAACATTCGACATTCAACTTCCAACCTTGAACGAAGGCGGTAGCGCGAGCTCCTGGGCGTTGAATGTCGAGTGTTGAATGTTTGTTTTGCGGTTCAAAGGTTCGATGCGCGGACGCTTTCGGGGAATTCTCTCCCCATCGGCTGCGCGGACTCCGCCGACGCGGAGAGGGGGAAACGCTCCCGGCGTTTCGACAAGGTCCAACGCGGAGTGGTTCATGGGATTTTCGCGGCGGCGATCCAGGCGGCATCGCCGTAAACGCCGGCCGCGGAATAGTCGAAGGGGCGAAAGCCGAGACGGAGGGCGGGCGAGTCGCGGCGGAGGTGGAAATCGCCGTGGGCGGGGTCCACAAAGCGCGGGTCGGCGACGAGGCTGCCGAGCTCGCGGCCCTGGCCGGCCCAGCCGGGGAGGACGGCGGTGTTGGTGGGCGCCGGGATGCGGTTGGTTTGCCATTCGTCGAGGGACCGGACGGCAAAGTTGACAGGGAAATTGGGGTTCCAATAGCAATTATCGCGGGTCAACTGCCGGTTCTCCAACCAGGGTCCGGTCAGGGTGGGGCTGGTGTTGGTCCAGTACACGATATTGTGCTCGAAGGTGAACGAGAGATGGTTTTCGACGCGGGTGAGTTGCAACTGGAGTTCGCGGCCGTTCACGAAAATGTTGTTTCGCAGGAGGTTGTCGCGGCCGTAATGCTGGTGGAAACCGCCGGTCTTGGTGTCGCAAACGAGGTTGTTTTCGAACCGAATTCCCGAACTGCCTTCATCGGTGTACAAGCCCCAGCCGCCATAGGAAAAGGATTGGATGTCGCTGAGGACATTGCCGCGGACGATGGTGCCGGCGGAGGGGCCGAGCGTGTAAACGCCGCCCATGTCGCTGAGCAGGCCCTGGCCGAGGTGATGGATGCGATTGAAGTAAATGTGATTGCTCCGGCAGTTGCTGTCCGCGTAGCCCCAGCGCCAGCCGACGCTGATGCCGGTGTAAAAGAAATCCGAGATGTCGTTGTGAATGATTTCGTTGGCGGGGCTGAAGCCGATCCACAGGCCGACGGCGCAGGCAAAAATGGAGCCGCCTTGGCGGATGATGTTGTTGTCCACGGTGACGCGGGCGGTTTCGGTGGCGGGGTTTTGGGGCAGATCGCCGCCGCCGATGCGCACGCCGCCGGCGCCCATATCCTCGATCAGGCAATGGCGGATGACATCGTCCTGGCAGCCGGTGCGGAACCAGAGGGCATAGGTGCCGAGGTGACGAATGGAACAATTTTCAAAGGTCACGTGCCGCGCGCCGTCGGCCATGACGACGGCGTCAATGGAATAGGCGGCCTGGGAGGGCTCGAAGCCGGCGGGCGGGCTCAGATACTGGGCGTGTTCGAAGGCGAGGCCCTTGAACGCGAGGTAATCCACGAAACGATGCGCGGCGGGATCGCCCCGGATGACGATAAACTTATCGGTGACGGGGGCGACGACGCGGGCGGTGGTCATGTCCTCGCCCGGGAGCGGCCAATAGTAGAGCGTGCCATCGCGGTCGAGGAACCATTCGCCGGGGGCGTCGAGAAAGCTCAAGGCGTTTTCGAAAATGAAATGGGTTTCCCGCGGCAGGGACGCGGGGTTCATGGGCGTGCCGTGGGTGACAATGGAACCGGTCGCCGGGTCGAGGCGGTCCACGCAGCGGCGGGTGACATCCCAATAGTGATAGAGCACAAGGGTGACGTCCTTGACTTGGTCGGGCGGCAGGCCGGCGAGCGATTGAAAATCACCGGGATACAGGCGGATGGTTTGCCGGGCCTGCCGGGCGTTGGGGCCGGAGTCGGGGAGCGACGCTTCATGAATGTCCAGCAAGCCGAACCATAAGTGGTTGGGGGTGCGGGCGCGGGTGGCGCGGCGGTCGTTGACCCAGAGCTGCTCGAAATACCAGCGGCCGGCGGCGACCTCCGGCAGATGCGCGAGCCAGAGGTGGTTGGTGCCGGGCTGCCAGCCGTGGATTTCCCGGCCGCCGGAGAAAACGGGATGCGCGCCGGGAGCGGCTTGGTAAGTGATCGGCGTGCGGGCGGTGCCGGAGTCGCGGGGCTCCAGCTCGAAGGTGTTGGTGAGATCGTAGTGGCCGTCCGCGAGGGTGACGGTGAAGGCGTGGGCGAGGGAGCCGTGGAGTTGCGATTGGCGAATGGCATCGCGGGCGCCGGCGAGAGTGGCGAGCGGGCCATCGGTGTGGGTGGAGTTGGGCTGGGCGAGCAGTCCGGTCCAGGCGTCGTTGCCGTCGGGCGCGACGTAGAGTTGATCGGCCAACAGAGCGGGCGCGAGCGCGAGCACCAGGGAGAGGATCAGGAAGCAATTCCAGTGCGGAAGGCGGAGGGCGGAATTCCCGGGCGGGCGGGCGGCAAGGGAAAATTTGGGAGGGTTCTCAGGGTTGTCCAAGGTTGACCAAGGTTGACCGGAGATGGGGGGAGAGAAGTGTGCAATAGCCAGATTCGTGAGCATATACGACATATACGACGAGATTCGACCGATAGTCCCGGGAAGGACCGATCGCGTGCGCACCTCCATGTTAGTTCCCCTTCTCATTCCTTGCCCCACCATGGGCAGAGATACAGCGTATCACAAAGAACGACAGTTGCAAGCTAAAATGCTATAAAGTAATAACTTATTGGAACAAAGCGCGATTTATGTTTCCGTGAATCGGGAATCATTGAAAATCAGATCGTCAAAAGTTGACCCCAGGCAAACGTGGGTGGGAGTGAGCGATGTCCTGCATGAATCGCAAGTTTCGCAACGCCCGGACGGCGGCTGGGTCGCAGACCAGCCGCAGCGGCTTCGCGGGACTGAGCGCGGTGGAATATTCAACACGGCGTGGCAGTCAGACGCGCTGCGGCTGATCCCGCGCCGCGCGGGACACAGCCGCGGTCCGGGGCTGGAATCGGGCCGGAGCGCGGCTGTGTCGCAGACCATCCGCAGCGGCTTCGCGGGACTGAGCGCGGTGGAATATTCAGCACGGCGTGGCAGTCAGACGCGCTGCGGCTGATCCCGCGCCGCGCGGGACACAGCCGCGGTCCGGGGCTGGAACCGGGTCGGACCGCGGCTGTGTCGCAGACCAGCCGCAGCGGCTTCGCAGGACTGAGCACGGTGGAATATTCAGCACGGCGTGGCGTTCAGACGCGCTGCGGCTGATCCCGCGCCGCGCGGGACACAGCCGCGGTCCGGGGCTGGAACCGGGCCGGACCGCGGCTGTGTCGCAGACCAGCCGCAGCGGCTTCGCGGGACTGAGCGCGGTGGAATATTCATCACGGCGTGGCAGTCAGACGCGCTGCGGCTGATCCCGCGCTGCGCGGGACACAGCCGCGGTCCGTTAAAACTTTAGCACACCATGATTGTCCCTGAATCTGGCGCTGCTCCACGGCCAGGTTTTTGGATCGAGCACCAGCCCCGCTTTGGCTGGATTATGCTCAATGTAATTTCGCACCTCAAATTCATGTGTGCTGTCACGCATGAATGTGTCCCAGTAATCCGCATGCCAGAACCCGCCGTGACGATGCAGCCGCCGGTTGGCCTTTTGCGCTGTGTGCTTCTTCCAACTCTCAAGAATCTCCGCCATCGGCGTGGCGTCGACCTTGAACAAGCAGTGAACATGATTTGGCATCACCACCCACGCCCGCAGATCGTAGCGTTGCCCGTGGAAGAACCGCAAGGCGTCCTCGACGGATTGCGCGATTTCCGGCTGGCGCAGGTGACATTCGCCGCGTCCCTGGTCGAGATACAATTCCAACTCCGTCCGCCGCTGCCGGTCATTTTCGATTTGCCACAAGTGTTTCCACTCCGAACGCAATGCCTCGGGAAAGGATTCGGCGAGCCGAAAGGTGACGAACTGGGTGAGCCCCGGTTCGTCGCGATGCGGCAGGTAACCGCGCTCATTCCAACCGCAAAATCCTGCTCTGACATCTTCATTCTTTGGCGGTGAAGACCAACGTCGCTTGCTGTCAACCAACTCGCGCACACCGGGATTGTGTGGCGGCGCGGAGAAATGGGATTTAGCCGGCTGGCTCACGCCAGACATTGAGCCGCACAAGTGCCAAAGCCGCAAGTCTTGAAACGCCCGGACCGCGGCTGTGTCGCAGACCAGCCGCAGCGGCTTCGCGGGATTGAGCACGGTGGAATATTCAGCACGGCGTGGCAGTCAGACGCGCTGCGGCTGATCCCGCGCCGCGCGGGACACAGC
>Ga0181520_10002113_pt1 | contig 38084 bp, 34 predicted proteins | sample PEATcosm2014_Bin_29_FD_132451 | JGI IMG/M metagenome (GOLD analysis project Ga0181520, IMG submission 132451) | Peatland microbial communities from MTU Mesocosm Facility, Houghton, MI, USA - PEATcosm2014_Bin02_30_metaG | ecosystem: Environmental > Terrestrial > Soil > Wetlands > Peat | place... | reverse complement strand
TTCTATTACCTTTCTTTTCGCCCTACGGCTCAGACCCCCATCTCGGGAGCCCCTCTAACCAGAGGCGGGAAATAGTATATCTCACTTACTTCTTTTTTGCAAAATATTTTAATGATTATTTTACATAGAATTAATCCATAATTAATTTCTGTTTAATTTATGATTAATTTTAAGATAAGGGCACTTCTAATAACTGCCTCCCCTAACGGGGACTAAAGCCTTTGGGGACCAGCTTGGTAGTGCTTGTCCTGGGGACTGGCGCCAGGCCAGGCACCAGGGCATTGGGCGGAATTATTAGCTTCGTTATAAAGTCCGTTTCCCAAAAATCAAGTTTTTAAAACCGCCCATAATTTAATCATAACGACCATGGCGGTAAGAGATTATCGGCCTGATTTAAAACACCAAAAGTAAATTTGAATAAATATTAAATTCTATATAAAATATTTGTTATTGCCAACCTATAATTGTTAACATCCGAAATTAAGGATGGTGGATATGCCAGACTGGAAAAGAATTAACACTCTTGATAAAATTATTCCTTCCTGCATAAATCCATTCCTCGACGAATGCTTCTACAGGAGGGAATACTGCCCCGGTAAGGGCTTCTTTTTCAGCGAAACCAACCAGCTGATCAAAAATTTCAAACATAACATTTCGACAAGGCCTGACCTTGAAAACCATAAATTATTTTCAATAAATAAATTCGCCCTGGAACTTTCTGAATATTTTTTTGACTTTCAGAAATTCCATCTGTCATTCATTCCTGCTTCAAAATGCAAAACAGACATTAGTTATGACGACAGGCTTGAAAAAACCCTTGCCGGTTTAAAAAGATTAAAGCCTAATGTTATTATAGAAGAACCCGTTATACTTGAAAACAGTTTCAGGGCAAGCCATCTCGGAGGTCCGCGTTTCATGGGGGGAAAAAACCGGAATTACCGCTGGCAGGGCTTCAGTAGCAAGACCGGTGAAATTGGCAGGTTATATATAATAGATGATGTGATAACGACAGGAACACACTTCAAAGCATTTAAAAACATAATAACAGCCCATCATCCCGGAGTTGAAGTGATAGGGCTTTTCTGGGCTAAGACTGTGCGGTATTGAAAATCAGGAAGATAAAAACCTGTCAACCCTTTGCCAGAGCTGTCCGGATGCGTCAGGGTTATATTCAGGCATATCAGGATCTGTAAATAAATGCCCGCCCAGGGGGTAGCCGAAATATTCAAATATCGAGCCTGAATCCTTGACGCTTTTTTTCAGGAGATCGATGTTTTCCTGGTTTCTCCAGATATCCCTGTCGGCAAAATGAACCTGTACAGGGACATACGCTGGCCATTCTTTCATGCCCAGTGCATTCGGAGGAACAGCCGCATGTAATGCGATACATCCTCTTGCCCCTTTCCGGGTAGCCGAAAATGCAAGTGCGCAGACTCCGCCGAATGAAAATCCGGCATAAAATGCATCCTCCGGATAACCCTGAAGAGCCGTCCTGGCCCGCCTCATCATTTCCGCGATGCCTATTTCCTGATAACGCCTTGTTGCACTGAACTCCTCTTCAAATATCTCGCCGTTCATGAGGTCAGGAGTATAAACTTTATGCCCGTTTTCATTTAACCTTTCAGCGGTTTTTTTTACTCCGGCCCGCAGGCCTAATATAGAATGGAATAGAATGATATTAGCCATAGCATTGCACCTTCCATTAATCATGACGGAAAATAGGCAAAATTATTTCAACGGCATCTTTTTTATTAAAAAATATTTTTTATCTAAAATTTCCCTGGCTTCCGGGACCATCAGGTATGCGGAGCAGTCGAATTTCCATTAAACCTGACATACATGCCCCCAATCTGCAATTTAAGCATTTTCTGATTGCCAATCATTGAATTCGGTTATAATATATTATAAGCTATAAGCTGGAGATTGATTATGATAATCGGCATCGATATCGGCGGAACCACGACAAAAATAGTGAGCTTATCCAATGGGCCGGAAGTCCAGGCGCTTTTTACCGTCATCGCAAGCGATCCGGTTGCATCTGCATCGGGAGCGCTTGGAAAGCTCATGGACGCTTTTCATGTAAACCTGGCCGGTATAGAAAAAATCGTTATTACCGGCGCGGGCGCATCCTTTATCAAATCGGATATTTTCGGTATACCTGTATTGAGAGCTGACGAGTTCCAGGCCATAGGAATGGGCGGATTATACCTGTCCGGCATGAAAAAGGCCGTTATAGTAAGCCTGGGAACAGGAACCGCGATTGTTTTTGCCGACGGCAGCCATGTCGAACACCTCGGAGGAACGGGAATAGGAGGGGGAACCCTCCTCGGTCTTTCAAAATGCATTATAGGAAGCAGCGATATTGCCCGCATAATAGAAATAGCCGGTAATGGAAATCTTGGAAATACGGACCTTACCATTAAGGATATCTCGAAGACAAAGATTGGCAGCCTGCCTCAGAACGCAACAGCTTCCAACTTCGGGAAAATAAGCGAAAAAGCGGGAAAAGGCGACTATGCTCTCGGGCTTATTAATCTTGTTTTCCAGGCCATCGGGGTAATGGCGATGTTCGCCTCCAGGCAGGCCGGGGTCAACGAAATTATATTAACGGGCAAATTAGCCATGATACCGCAGGCCGGGCCTGTTTTCGACGGGTTATCAAAAGTTTACGGCGTTAATTACCATATTCCGAAAAACGCCGGATATGCGACGGCGATAGGAGCCGCGCTGCATTGCATTGCCGGCGGCGCTGTCCAATCAGGATAAGCTCTGCCTTGTATTATTTTCCATTTTACTATAAAATATACTGGTTTTATTGACTCTAACGGAGGAATTATGATTACCAGGGAACAGCAGCGAACTCAGTATTGCGGAGAAGTCAACTCGGATAAACTCGTCGGTAAAAGAGTTGTAATAAACGGCTGGGTCCAGAATTACAGGGACCATGGCGACCTTACTTTCCTCGATGTCCGCGACAGAAGCGGCATTATCCAGCTTGTTTTCGACCCCCAGACAAATCCCGACGCTCATGAAATCGCAAAAAAGATCAGGAGCGAAGACGTGATATCGGCAAGCGGAATCGTGCTTTTGAGGACCGAGGAAAATATAAATCCGAAAATCCCTACCGGCAGATTCGAAGTTAAGATAGACAGGATCGATGTTCTGAATAAATCCAAAACGCCACCATTCCAGATAGACCAGGAAGAAATAAGCGAAGAGGTCAGGCTCAAGTACAGGTACCTCGATATACGCCGGTCTCCGATGTATCAGAACCTTTTCATCAGGCACAAGATTGTCAATACCGTCAGGAATTTCCTGGATGAAAACGGTTTCCTCGAAGTCGAAACACCGCTTTTGAACAAGTCGACCCCAGAAGGCGCAAGGGATTTCCTGGTTCCTTCAAGGCTGTCTCCCGGTAATTTTTACGCACTTCCCCAATCACCGCAGATTTACAAACAGATACTCATGGTGGGGGGAATAGACAGGTATTACCAGGTCGCAAAATGTTTCAGGGATGAAGACCTCAGGGCGGACAGGCAGCTCGAATTTACCCAGATCGATATCGAGATGTCATTCATCACAGAGGACGACATTATAACTCTTATGGAAAATATGATTGCAAGGACCCTGTCTGAAAATTACGGAATAAAACTAAAAACGCCTATAAAGAGGATCACTTACAGGGAATCCATCGATAAATATGGAATAGACAGGCCCGACATGCGTTTCGGAATGGAAATTGTCGATGTTACCGATACTGTAAGGAACTGCGAGTTTTCAGTTTTCAAAACGCAAGCCCAGTCCGGCGGAATGGTTAAATGCCTGCCTGTTCCCGAAGGCAGCAGGCTTTCAAGAAAAGACATGGATGATCTCATAGCTTTCGTCGGCAAATACGGCTCCAGGGGAATGGCCTGGATGAGGGTAAAGGATGGAAAGCTTGAATCCAATATTGTGAAATATTTTTCTCCCGAAATACAGGAAGCCCTGATAAAAGTCACCGGCGCCAAAGAGGATTACGCTCTCCTTTTTATCGCGGATGTAAATAAAAAAGTAGTTTATGATTCGATCTCTAACCTCCGCCTCAATATCGGCGACAGGTTCTCCTTACGCGATAAGGGCAAAATGGAATTTGTGTGGGTCGTGGATTTCCCACTGTTCGACTGGAACAGCGATGAAAAGCGCTGGGATTCGGTTCACCACCCTTTTACAGCTCCCAAGGTTGAAGACCTCGCCCTTCTCGATACAGACCCGGGCAAAGTCCGTTCGGACGCTTATGACCTCGTTCTTAACGGGATTGAACTTGGAGGCGGAAGCATAAGGATACATAATCCTGAAATTCAGAAAAAGATTTTTTCGGCTCTCAATATTTCGGAAGAAGACGCGAAGATAAAATTCGGGTTTCTCCTCGAAGCCTTAGGTTACGGCGCTCCGCCGCATGGGGGATTGGCTTTCGGACTCGACCGCATGGTCATGGAATTCCAGGGCCTCTCCAATATACGCGACGTAATAGCCTTCCCGAAGACCCAGAGAGGCCAGGATCTTATGTCGGACACTCCTTCGCAGGTTACGGAAAAGCAGCTTGATGAACTCTCCATACGGACAGTGGAAAACAAGGGGAACAAATAGCCGGAGGAATAGAGACAGTGAATGATAAAAGCGTCGGGATAGTTGAAGTAAAATGCTTCAATCTTTCCGATACGGGGGAATCCTTTATTGAGCTCGATTCAGGAAAAAGGTTCGGGCCCATTTCAGTGGCATATGAAACATACGGAAGCCTGAACGATGATAAGTCAAATGCCATCCTGATCTGCCACGCCCTGTCAGGAAGCGCTCATGCGGCTGGATTTCATAAAAAAGAGGGCCATAATCCCGGATGGTGGGAAAATTTTGTCGGCCCCGGCAAGGCTCTCGATACAGATAAATATTTTATTATCTGCTCAAATATATTAGGCGGCTGCATGGGGACTACGGGGCCCTCTTCAACCGATCCGGAAACAGGCAATCCCTATGGAATAAGCTTTCCTGTCGTTACAATAGGCGACATGGTAAAGGTCCAGAAACGCCTCATAGACCACCTCGGAATAAAAAGGCTGCTGAATGTAATCGGCGGATCGATGGGCGGAATGCAGGCTCTTGAATGGATATTGCGTTACCCCGATGTACCCATGTCATGCGCGATAATTGCCGCTACCAGCCGTTCATCAGCTCAAAGCATCGCTTTTAATGCTGTCGGAAGAAAAGCCATTATTTCCGACAAACGGTGGAAAGACGGAAACTATTACGGGGGAGATCTCCCTTGCGACGGAGTTGCAATAGCAAGGATGATAGGACATATAACTTACCTGAGCGAAGAGTCGATGCACAAAAAATTCGGGAGAAGGCTGCAGGATAAGGAAGAGTTCAGCTACGATTTTTCAAACGAGTTCCAGGTGGAAAGCTATCTCGATCACCAGGGGAACAAATTCGTCGAACGTTTTGACGCTAATTCCTATCTCTATGTGACAAAGTCTATGGATTACTTCGATGCCGGAGAAATATACGGTGGAGGAAAGCTTGAAACAGCGTTTGAAAATATCAAAGCAAGGTCCCTGATCCTATCCTTCACTTCCGACTGGCTTTTCCCTCCCCATCAATCCAAAGAAATAGTTGATGCCCTGATGAAAACAGGAAAGGATATTACATATATCAATATAAAATCATCATACGGCCATGACGCTTTCCTTATAGAGATGGATACCCAGGCTGCAATAATAAGTAAATTCCTCATGGCAACTTACAATAAACTTCATGGCAGGGGGAATGCATGAATAAAAACCTGCCTTTGCTCGAAAACAGGGCCGACCTTTCAACCATAGCCGACTGGATTGCAGAAGGTTCAAGCGTCCTTGATCTCGGATGCGGAAAAGGGACCCTGCTCAATTACCTGATCCGGAATAAATCAGTCAACGGCATGGGCATTGAAATAGACCTCAAGCGCATAATCAGCTGCATTGAAAAAGGGATACCCGTCATTGAACATGACCTCAATGAAAAATTCGATAATATCAAGGACAACGCATATGATTATGTTATCCTGAGCCAGACGATTCAGGAACTCACTTTTCCCGAACTGCTGATAAATGAAATCCTCAGGATCGGCAAATACGGAATAGTAAGTTTTCCTAATTTCGGATTTTTGCATGTAAGGCTGCAGCTTTTCTTCAGGGGAAGAATGCCTAAATCCATGGCTTTGCCCCATGACTGGTATAATACCCCGAATATTCACCTTTTAACATTAGCCGATTTCAAGGAATTCTGCCGGACAAGGGGAATAAAAATAAAAAAAATAGTATATTTCAAGGGACATCGGCACCAGGCAGGGGTGATTTTCCCGAATTTATTATCCGAAGGATGTGTAATTCTAATTGAGAGGATATAAAATATGCCTCTAAAAAAAATCACAGCCGTGATCTCGGGCCGTGTCCAGGGCATCGGTTTCCGTTACTATATACTTAATAAGGCCGAGATGCTCGGAATCTCCGGCTGGGTTGAAAACACTTCGGGCGGAGATGTTAAAACCGTCGCCGAAGGGGAAGAAGACCGTATAAACGATTTTCTTTTATATCTCCGGAAAGGCCCGTCTGGGGCAAGGGTTGAAAACCTGGATTATAAAGTTGAAAACACAGATGGCGGCGAATTTTCCGGCTTCGATATCAGAGGCTGGTAATGCCCTGCAACGCTTTGCCGATAATATAATTATCTTTTATACGGGAGTTTTCTTTGAACCGTTATATTTTTTTTCTCCTGCTGTGCTTACTTTTAACAGTCACCGCCGGGAATAATTACCCCCAGGATGCCGAAAAAACCGACCTTATTGAGAAGGTGCCGGATTATAACAGCATCATCGACTGGACTGCCGGCATTGTAAGGACGGAAATATCTCTCCCGATAAAAGAGGACAGCCCGAATATCGGAAAAATTATTAATGATTACGAATCGCAGTTAAGGGACGAACTGCATCAAAATCTGATAAAGGCGATGGGTTATGTGAGAGTTTCCGATCTATACCTTCTGAAAGACTACTATTCGATAAAAAGCGATGTAAGGTATGAAATTATTTCTTATGCGGATAAAGCCGTATATTACCCTGTGATTGAAAAGGAAAAAACCGTCTCCGGAATAGCGGAACTCGCAATTTTCGGGAAAAACGGAATTGCGTCGGTTTTCTTCCGCGACCTTGAAAAAAAGGAATTGACCAATTATATACAGCCTGATTCCATTAATACCGAGTATTTCGACGGCCTTATAATAGACACTCTTTCATACGGCAATTTCAATCCCAGCATCCAGATGAGGATCTTCGACGAAGACGGCGTCCTTCTTTACGGGCCTGAAACAGTGGACAAGGTTTACCTTGAAAAACTCGGCATATGCGAATATACTACCAGCCTTAACAGGGCTTTCATGTCGCCCAGGTGCGGAGAGAGGATATTCTACACAATTCCATTCGGCCTCACAGGAAAGATGAATACAAGTTTCATTCTGAACAACCAGGATGCGGCAAGGCTCTTCGCAAATCCTAAAACTGTCAGGAAAATCAACCAGTCCCAGGTGGTTGTAGTAAAATCCCAATGATCTGCCTCCCTTCATCCGGGGTCATTATCAGGGGCGATTCATTAATCGCAGGTAAAGGTCTTCCCCGGGATTTAGATAAATTCATCAAAGCCGGAGATTTTATCGCTGTTTTCAGCCCGGCAAGTTCTGCAAGGTATAAGATTAAAAGCATCGAATCGGCAAAGGGTTTATACACATCCAAAAATCTTTTCATCAAATTTTCGGAATCCGAAAGTTTTCCGGCCATTTCAGGTCTATATGAATCGCTTTTCTCAAATAACAAATACCTGGTATCCGGCGCCGATACTGTGGAAGGCTGGATCTCCATAGGAAAGGCTCTCTCCGGGCCAGGCTTCCCCGTTCTTGATATTATGATAGAGGAAGGCCGGCAAGTACGTTTTATATATTTTAATCATCAAAATCACTTCTTTATAGAAAGCTGCCTGAATTGGGAGGAATGGTCCTCATTACAGGAAGAACTGCATAACCTGAGAAGAGAATTCGATTCGCAGATAAAAATTCCATCATCTTTTCATGGAGCCGGTGAAATAATATTTGTTTTCCGGAAATTGATCCTTGATCTCTTTGCAAAGCTCGGCATCCCCATGGGCGGGAGCACTTATACTCTTCTTGATGTCTATCTCCATGGCAGCGGAAAAGCATATTTGCCTCTCGAAACATTAGACCATGTCCTTGTTAGATATTTTCTGCCTTCAGCATCCGTCATTCCGCGCGTAGCGGAGAAACCCGGCAGCATAGCAATCATTTATTCGGATAATATCGATAATTACGGGAATGAAATAAATGCGCTTAGAAATTTCCTGGAAAATCATTTCGATTTCGAGACAATAAACAGCCGTTTATACGGAGACTATAAATATAATGTCAGGGAAAACAGTTTCCTCCATTTTGCAGGGCATGGCAAGATCGAGGGCGGCAGGGGGATGATAGAACTTGGCGGTGTTTATACAGACCGGCTGCCGCCGGCGGCAAAAGCCCATGCGGCTTTTCTCAACTGCTGCTCTGCAGGTCTTGAAGCATCGGGGATCGTTAAAAATCTACTTGAAAACGGGTCAGAATATGTCATCGCATCTCCATATGAGATAACATCGGGAGGCCTGCCGTCAATTCTCGATTTTTATTCTTTCCTCGGCGGCACCGATAGTTCGGTTCCATTCTTTCTAAATTCGGTAAAAAATCCGGAATTCGGCCTATTTTACAGATTATATGGAAGATACACCAATAAAATTTGACAAATTCAAGCCAGCTTCTTAAATTAAATGTCAATAAAATCCTCATGGAGGCATTGCAGGGTATGGCAAGCATAATATACGACGAAAAAGAATTAATGAGCGGTCTTCTGGAAGCGGGTGTGCATTTCGGACATCAGACCAAGAGATGGAACCCCAAGATGAAACCCTTTATCTTTGTGAAAAGGAACGGCATTTATATTATAGATTTAAGACACACAATGGAAAAGGTCAAGATCGCTTACACCGCGTTAAAGGAAATTGTCCAGCAGGAAGGTCTTGTTCTTTTCGTAGGTACGAAAAAACAGGCCCAGGTTTCCGTATTCGAAGAAGCGTCAAGGTGCGGAATGCCTTACGTTACCAAGAGATGGCTCGGCGGTACGCTCACCAATTATTCAACCATCAAAAAAAGCATAGATAAGATGAAAAGACTTGAAAAGAAATTAGAAAGCGAAAGGGAAACCATTACGAAGAGAGAAGCCCTTGAAATAGAAAGGGAAATCACCAAGATGAAATCCTTTTATGAAGGCCTCCGCGATATGAAAAGGATTCCCAATGCAATCTGGATCGTGGATATCAAGAGAGAGATCAACGCTGTTCTTGAAGCTAAAGCTCTCGGCGTAAAGGTCTTCGGCATTGCAGATACGAACTGCGACCCTGATCTTCTCGACTATGTGGTTCCGGGAAATGATGACGCCATAAGATCTGTCAAACTTCTCACATCGATAATGGCTGATGCAGTGATCGAAGGTTCGACATTTGCCGCCAAAAAAGACGCTGAAGAAGCTATTGAAGAATCCTCTGCAGCCGCCGGCGAAGCCCCGGCCGAATACGAGGAAGTCGAAGAAATAGAAGATGCTCTCATCAAAAAAGATTAATCTTTTTTAGACATTACGCGCAATTATCCATACCAAAGGAGCCTATAATGGAAATCAACGCTGGTTTGATCAAGGAAGTTAAAGAAAAGACCGGGGCTGGTGTAGTTGACTGCAAACAGACCCTGATAGAGACAAAAGGCGATGTTAAAAAGGCTGTCGAAATTCTTAAGAAAAAGGGCATGGGCAAGGCTGACAAGAAAGCCGGCAGGGATGCAAAGGAAGGTTTAGTGGTTTATGAGTGCGGAAAGGGCAAAGGCCTTCTCCTGAAAGTTAACTGCGAAACCGATTTCGTCGCCCAGACCGAAGATTTCAAGAAATTCGTAGCTGCCGTAAAAGATCTTCTTTATAAAAAGGAATATCAATATTCAGCAGCTCTTCCAGAGGATGTTGAAGAACTCAGGAGAAATGTCATTGCCAAGCTCGGCGAGAATATTCTTGTTTCCGACTGGCGTTTTATCAAATCTGATAAAGAACTGTTCCCCTATCTTCACCTCGGCAAGGTCGGCGTAATAGTTGACATCGAAGCCGGGAAACAGACCGATGAAACCAGGCAGATGATGAAGAACATCGCGATGCAGATAACCGCGATGAACCCTGTCGCAGTCGATTCGAAATCTATATCAAAGGAAAAACTTTCGGAAATTACAAGTGTTTTTTCAGAAGAAGCAAAAGCTACCGGAAAACCTGAAAAGATAATTGAAAATATTATCAAGGGCAAGCTTGAGAAATTTTACAGTGAAAATGTCCTTCTTGAGCAGCTTTACATTCTCGATGAGGAAAAGAAGGTTGGAAAAGTGCTGGAAGAATTTGAAAAGGAAAAGGGCATTCCATTTAAAGTTAATTCCTTTATCAGGATATCTCTTTAAATTAAAATAAAACAGGCGGGCTAAACACCCGCCTTATTTTTGCATTCCTTGAAAAGTAAAGGAGTGTCGCATGTATAAAAAAGTTCTGTTAAAAGTAAGCGGAGAAGTATTCGGGGGGGACCGGGAAGGCCTCGATTACAACGCCATCAGCCAGGTTGCAAAGCAGATCGCCGATGCTTCGGAATTAAATGTTTCCATAGGCGTGGTTGTCGGCGGCGGCAACATTATCAGGGGAACAGATTCCGGAAAGTTCGGCGTCTTGCGGACAACAGCCGATTACATGGGCATGCTTGCCACGATAATAAACTCACTGGCACTCCAGTCCGTCCTTGAAGAAAAATATAAAATCCAGACCAGGGTTCAATCCGCGATCAGCGTATCCTCAGTCGCAGAATCTTTTATCCGCAGGCGCGCAATCCGCCACCTCGAAAAGGGAAGGATAGTGATATTCGCCGGCGGAACAGGCAATCCATATTTTTCGACAGATACCGCGGCGGTTCTGCGCGCTATCGAAATTAACGCCGAAATCATGATGAAAGCCACTAAGGTCGACGGTGTTTACACTAAAGACCCCAAAATATTCGATGACGCGGTCCGTTATGAAAGGATTACCTATCAGGAAGTCCTAACAAAACAGCTCAAGATCATGGATTCTACAGCAATAACCCTCTGCATGGATAACAAACTCCCGATAATGGTCCTTGATATATTTGCGCCGGGTAACGTTAAGCGCGCCATATCCGGCGACAATGTGGGAACCATAATCCAGGAAGTTTAAAATATGCGGATATCCTCAGGCATGTTCAAAGGCCTTCCTCTTGAAATACCGGGTTCCGGAATAAAACCCACTACGGATAAAGTCAGGCTTGCAGTCATGAACATCATTCAGAACATGGTCAGCGGTTCCAGGTTTTTAGATCTTTATTGCGGCAGCGGGGCGATAGGCATAGAGGCGCTTTCCAACGGAGCCGCTTTCGCATGTTTTGTCGAGGATTCAAAGAAAAATTATATGTTTTTGAAAAGGAATCTTGATGCAATAGTCCAGGACAGCACAAAATACCGTTATATCAAGCATAATGTCCTGGCTCTCGGAGATCTTTTTTCTAAATCTCCTATCGAAAGCTTCGATATTATTTTCGCAGATCCCTTTTACAGGGATGCGGAATTTCATTTCGAGGAATTATATAAAATCGCCGTCGATTTATTAAAACCCCGCGGTACATTTATATTAGAACATGGAAATAAGAATAAATTTTCGGATTATCCCTTTTTCACGGAAGAAAAAAGGTACGGCGACACTTCGCTCTCTATTTTTAAAAAACAGGGTCAGACTGATTTATGAATATTTTAGGAATCGATACCTCATTCCTGGAGGATACATCGATAGGATTGTATTTTTCAGATTCAAAACCATGCAGTCTTTCGATGCATTTAAAAGCTCCTCTCAGCCAGGAGGAAAAATTACTCTACTCCGTTAAATCAGGCCTTGACATATTGAAAAAATCACTGAACGAAATCGATGTTATTGCCGTTGGAATCGGCCCGGGATCTTTCACAGGACTCAGGATAGGAATAGCAAGCGCAAAATCAATTGCATGGTCCCTGAAAAAAAGGATCGTCGGATTTTCTTCTCTCGATCTTCTCGTTAATTCAATACCTTCAGCCGTTTTTATTAACAATCCTCTTGTTGTCCCCCTTATTGACGCAAGGCTCAGCCGTGTTTTTACCGCCCTATATGAGGGAAACAAACGAATTTCAGAAGATTACGACATCGAACCGCAGGTTCTTGCCGGGAAGATAAAAAGTCAAAATAATAAAATGGTAATATTTCTCGGAGACGGTTTGACAAAATATAAAGATTATTTTACAACTATACCCGGCAAAGAACTTATATTTATTGCCGGGGCAGTTATTTCAGGATGCGTGATCTGCGATATGGCTGCCTCGGGAGAATTAAAAGACACGGATTTCAACCCGGACAGGATTGAGCCTGTATATTTAAGAAAAAGTGAAGCCGAAAACCGGCAAGCGCGGTAAAGGAGGGCGGAGCAAGCCTCTCGCAGGCTCCGCCTGACCCCGCGTTTTTATTCTGGGAGGGAAGGATGAAATTCCTCAACATTGAAATAAAAGCCAGGACAGCCGACCAGGGCAGGATCAGGAATATCCTTTCAGGCCTTGAAGCAGAGTACCGCGGACTGGATCATCAGGTAGATACCTATTTCAACGCTTCTAAGGGAAGGCTCAAACTAAGGGAAGGCAATATAGAAAATAATCTTATTTATTATGAAAGAGAAAACATGAAAGGCCCGAAGGAATCCCGATACGATCTTTTAAAAACAGAACCCGGAAGCATGATAAAAAATATGCTTTCCTCGGCCATGGGCGTTTTCAAGGTAGTAGAAAAAAAACGAGAAATTTATTATATAGATAACGTTAAATTTCATATTGATACCGTACAAAACCTCGGGAATTTCATAGAAATTGAGGCAATAGACAACACCGGAGGAACTGACAGCAGCGCTTTGCTGGAACAATGCCGTCATTATCTGGACCTTTTCGGGGTCAAGGAAGAAGATCTGCTTACATGTTCATATAGCGATCTTCTTGAATAAAATGGTTAATAAAATATGACGCCATATTCTTCATTTTATGAAATACTCAACATTCCTTTTAATGCGTCTTCCGACATGATAAAATCTTCTTTCAGAAAGCTCGCCCTGCTTCATCATCCCGATAAAAACAATAATTCTCCCGAATCGGAAGCGTTGTTCAAGGTTATCATCAATGCCTATAAAGTTCTTGCCGATCCTGTAAAAAGGAAAGAATATGACGCTTATATAAAGACCGGCAGCGGAAAAAAGGTTTCAACAGTCCTTTCCGGCCCCGTGATGCATGGAGCGTCTTTCGGCTCGCTTGATACAGTTTCAAGCCATATAAATTTTCTTTTGTGGGATATCGAAGATTTTATCCGGGATAAAATGGATCATTATAACATGGAAATAAGCGGCAAGCCGTTGTGGCGTTATGTCCTTCTTATACTGAGTTTTATCGATAAATGGGCGCTTCGTCCCGCAGGTTACCCTGATTATTTCCTCGAAGCCAGGGGTGTCAGCGATACCGAGATTATCGACAATTTTTACGATTTAAGTTTCCAGCCCGGCCGGATAGTTCACAGGCCTTTTGTTAATATCAGGGATTATTTTTATAATATCCGTAAAAGAATGGACAGGTTCCTGAATAATATCAGGATAAGAGATATAATTAAACCGGTTCCCGGATGCCCTGTCCGTTTTCTCGATTGCATTTTTGAAGTCCAGAACCATACCGTTCATTACCTTTACTATCTTAACAGGGCGCTTTCAGGAGAAACGGAATATATACCACCATTTTCCTATTCAAACCCCTGTTTTCAAAGCAAAATCGATTTAAAGGAAAATAAATAGAGGTGTGTTTTATTGCCTTGTTTTTTATTGCAAAAATATTTATATTAAACTAAAATAAGAAAGATAAATATACACTTTGCGCGTTTTTTCGCAGTTGCCAACCCGAAATCCTGATTTGCCCCTCTGGGGATCCAGAGTTTGCGATCATTAAGGAGGATTGGCATATGATCGATCTAAAACAGTTTGAAATTTGGTTTGTAACAGGAAGCCAGCATTTATATGGCGATGAGACGCTGAAAAAAGTCGACGCCGATTCGAAGGCAATTGTAGCGGGGCTTTCACAGTCCGGTATGATACACGTAAACATAATCTTTAAGCCCGTGCTTACCGGCGCAAAGTCCATACATGATCTGTGTATCGCCGCGAATTCGGATAATAAATGCGTTGGAATTATTGCCTGGATGCATACATTCTCCCCGGCTAAAATGTGGATATCAGGTCTGAAGGCGCTGAAGAAACCTTTCCTGCATCTTCACACTCAGTTTAACAGGGAGATACCATGGTCCGATATAGACATGGATTTTATGAACCTCAACCAGTCCGCGCATGGAGACAGGGAATTCGGATTTATCGGCAGCAGGATGCGCCTCTCCAGAAAGGTGGTTGTCGGCTTCTGGCAGGATGAGGATGTCATTAATGCGATAGATTCCTGGAGCAGGGTTGCCTGCGCCTGGCATGACGCCCAGGGAGCCAGGATTGCGCGTTTCGGCGATAATATGCGCGATGTCGCGGTAACAGAGGGCGATAAAGTCGAAGCAGAGATAAGGCTCGGATATTCGGTTAACGGATACGGGGTGGGGGATCTTGCCGATTTCGTTAAAAATGTGCCTGAACCCGATATACTATCTTTGATCTCCGATTACCAGGCTCAGTATACATTTAAGGAACCGATCAAGAAGGGCGGCTCTCTATATGAATCCCTTTTTGAGTCGGCAAGGATTGAAGCGGGATTACGCGCGTTCCTAAGGCAGAATGAAATAAAGGCATTTACTACGACCTTTGAGGATCTCCATGGGCTTTCCCAGCTTCCGGGCCTTGGCGTTCAGCGCCTCATGGCCGAAGGGTACGGTTTCGGGGCTGAAGGAGACTGGAAGACAGCCGCTCTCGTAAGGGCTATGAAAGTAATGGGTGCCGGTTTACCCGGAGGGACTTCCTTTATGGAAGATTATACTTATCATTTCGTAAAGCCTTATCCTTGCGTGCTCGGCGCTCACATGCTCGAGGTCTGCGAATCGATAGCCGATAACAAACCGTCGCTGGAAATCCACCCCCTGTCTATAGGAGGGAAGGAAAATCCGGCCCGTTTAGTTTTTACAGCTAAAAGCGGCCCGGCTGTATGCGCATCGATAATAGATATGGGAAACAGGTTCAGGATGATTGTCAATGTCGTAGATGTTATACCGCCTGTTGAACCCCTTCCTAAATTACCTGTTGCAAGCGCAGTCTGGATACCCAGGCCCGATCTTAAAACAGCGGCCGGAGCATGGATTTATGCGGGAGGAGCCCATCATTCGTCTTTCAGCCAGTCTGTCAGCGCTCAGCAGCTCGAGGATTTTGCCGATATGGCGGGTATTGAATTTCTTCTTATAGACGACAATACCGAAATCAGGGATTTTATTAAGGAAATAAGGTGGAATGAAACATATTATCATATGAAGGAGTTTTAAATGTCCGCAACCCTATCAAAAGAATTGGATCAACTCTCGGTAAATACAATCAGGTTTTTAGCTGTCGACGGAGTTCAAAAAGCCGAAAGCGGCCATCCAGGCATGCCCATGGGCGCCGCGCCCATGGCTTACGTGCTCTGGACGCGCTTTTTAAAACATAATCCCCTTGACCCGGGATGGATCGACCGCGACAGGTTCGTCCTGTCCGCGGGGCATGGCTCTATGCTTTTATACAGCCTTCTCCATCTGACAGGATATGATTTGAGCCTCGATGAATTAAAAAATTTCAGGCAATGGGGAAGCAGGACGCCCGGACATCCTGAATCCGCTCTAACTCCGGGAGTCGAATCGACAACAGGTCCGCTCGGACAGGGATTGGGGAACAGCGTCGGAATGGCGGCGGCCGAAGCCTGGCTTTCCGCACGCTTCAACCGCCCGGGGCATAATATCATCGACCATTATACATTTACTATTGCAGGCGACGGTGATATGATGGAAGGTGTTGCATCGGAGGCAGCGTCCCTTGCCGGTCATTTAAAGCTTGGAAAGCTTATTTGCCTCTATGATGATAACCGCATAACACTGTCGGCTTCGACCGGAGTCTCTTTTACAGATGATACAGCCCGGAGATACGAGGCTTACGGCTGGCACGCCCAGGCGGTAAGCGACGGGAACGATCTTGAAGCTATCGAAAATGCCATAGCTGCAGCTAAAAATGAAAAAGGAAAACCTTCTATAATTATTGTTCATACCTATATAGGATACGGTTCGCCCTCAAAGCAGGGCAAATTCGAATCGCATGGGTCGCCCCTGGGCATCTCCGAAGTTAAAAAAACAAAAGAGGCTCTTGGCTGGCCCGACCGGCAGTTTTATATTCCGGATGAAGCACTTGCCGTATTCAGGCAATCCCTTGAAAAAGGCAAAAAAACCGAGAGCGCATGGAAAGAAAAATTTTCTCTTTATGAAGCCGCTTATCCCCAATTAGCGGAAGAATTAAAAGGACTGATCGCCGGTAAGATCCCCGAAAAGTGGGATTCTGATATTCCGTTTTTCGAACCCGATGCCAAAGGCGTTTCAACCCGGGCAGCCCTGGGAAAAGTAATGAATGCGACTGCGCCCCGCCTGACATCGCTTATAGGCGGCTCTGCCGACCTCGATCCTTCGACCTATACCGCCTTAAAGGGCCTGGGCGACTTCGAGAGCCCCGATAAAATGCCCGCGGATCTGCAGGGGTCCGCAGGGGGAGAATGGAATTATTCAGGCAGGAATATCCATTTCGGCGTAAGGGAGCATGGCATGGGCGCAATACTTAACGGTCTTGCCCTGCATGGCGGTATCATTCCTTACGGTTCGACATTCCTTGTATTCTCGGATTATATGCGCCCATCGATAAGGCTTGCCGCATTGATGGGAATACATGTCATTTACATTTTTACCCATGACAGCATAGGTGTCGGAGAAGACGGACCGACTCACCAGCCAGTCGAGCATATTTCCAGCCTTCGGGCTATCCCCGGCCTTGTGGTAATGAGGCCCGGAGACGCCAATGAAACAGCCCTGGCTTGGAAAGCGGCCATAGAAATGAAAGGGCGTCCTGTTGCGCTGATCCTTTCGAGGCAGAACCTCCCGGTTTTCGGACGGGAATATTCAGCAGATCCTTCGAGGGTTGAAAAGGGAGCCTACATTCTATTCGATTCAGGAAAAAAAGATCCCGATATTATCCTTATCGCAACGGGTTCAGAAGTTTTCCTGGCCCTTGGCGCCGGACATGACTTATCGAAATCCGGAATATCGGCAAGGGTTGTTTCCATGCCTTGCTGCGAACTATTCGATGAACAGGATAGAAAATATAAGGACTCCGTATTGCCTCCTGCTGTTAAAGTAAGGCTCGCGATTGAAGCGGGAATCTCGCATGGATGGCACCGTTACACCGGGGACGCCGGCGGAACTATCTGCATTGACAGGTTCGGAGCATCGGCTCCGGGCGATGTCCTTATGAAAAAGTTCGGATTTACAGTTGAAAATGTCGTAAATACAGCCATGAAACTTTTGAATAGAAATTGAAGCCCTTATGATTGATTTAATAAACCTGCCCATAGAAAAAATGGCAGGAATTTCATTCGACTGCGAGTGCGGACATTCTCATTCCTCCGGTGTTAAAAAAATATATTCGGGCCCCAAGGCAAAAGATGAGCTCACAGGATTCCTCAGGGACAACGATGCCGGTAATATTCTCTTTACCGCGGACAGCAATACATGGAAGGTGTCCGGAAAGGAAATTTCCGGTTATCTTTCTGAAAATAAGTTTAATATACGTCCATTTGTTTTTGAGGCCCCGGAAGGCCGCAGCCTCGTCCCGGACGAAAAGGCTGTCGGCCGCCTGCTCCTTGAAACAGGAAAAGATATCAAGTTGATTGTTACAGCCGGTTCGGGAACATTAAACGATTTATCCAGGTATATAAGTTTCATGCTCAATATTCCTTATATCATCCTGTGCACTGCCCCTTCGATCGACGGATACACATCTACGGTATCGCCTCTGATTATCGGAGGTTTTAAAAAAACTTTTGCGGCCGTTTATCCTGACGCCGTGATCGCAGATGAGAATGTTATCTGCAGCGCGCCGCCGGAAATGATAAGGGCGGGCTTCGGCGATCTTATCGGGAAATTTACTGCTTTGTCGGACTGGGAATTATCCGGTAAGGAGAACGGCGAATATATATGCAGTGCCTGCCTGTCTCTTATGAAAAAGGCTGTGTCTGAAACCGTATCCGCAGCGCCTTTAATCGGAGAGATGAATCCCAGGGGAGTAAAAGTATTATTTAATTCCCTGATACTGTCAGGCATTGCCATGGGCCTGGTCGGTAATTCAAGGCCGGCTTCGGGCTCGGAGCACCACCTCGCCCATTATTGGGAGATGAAATCACTTTCAAAGGGGAAGGAACCGGCACTCCATGGAAACGCCGTAGGAGTAGGCGCAATAGTTATTTCAGAAATCTATGAATTCTTGAAGGATAACTTGCGGGGCTTTATTCCGTTTTCGCCGGGCCCCGAATATTTAACGGACTTATTGAAAATATCCGGCGGCGCTACAAGCCCTATGGCACTGGAAATCTCGAGGGATGATTTTCATGAAAGCCTTCTCCATGCCATGGAAATAAGACCCAGGTATACTGTCCTGAGCTACCTTCATCAGAAGGGGATGCTGGAAGAGATGGCGGAACGATTGACTGTTAAATATTATGGGTAAACAGCAGAAACCGCTAAAATCGCCTCTGTCCCCTGCAGTTCAATTAAAAATCCCGCCCTGCTGCCAGGACGGGATTCTGCGTTAAGGAATAAAATATAGATAGGAGGAAGCTCATTCAATTTTTTTAACGGAAGCATCGGATACTTCCGGGGTTTTTACACCTCCAGCCGCCTTTCCGGACTCAAAAAGCCTCTGTATCAGGCAGAACAGGAATATCAATATGCCTACCGCTATCCTTGTCCACCAGCTGTTAAGACTTTGATTTGTTACCAGGACCTGTATTGTACCGAAGACAAGGACGCCGAATATAGTTCCCGCAATATAGCCGACGCCTCCTGTAAGGAGAGTACCGCCAATCACGACCGCAGCTATAGTATCAAGCTCAAGGCCTGTGCCATGAAGGGCATACCCCGAAAGCATGTAGAAAGTAAAAACTATGCCGGCAAGGGCCGAGCAAAATCCGCTGAATGTATAAACAAGCACCTTCGTCTGGGCTACAGGCAGCCCCATTAGAAGTGCCGATTGTTCGTTCCCGCCGATTGCATAAACTGTCCTGCCAAACTTCGTATAATGCGCAAGGTAGAGGGCTATCAGGATCATCACCAGCGCTATAACTACATTGATAGATATGAATGTATCGGGAGAAAAGTGGATCTCGTACTGCGCAACTGATGTAAAAAAAGAATTGGTTATCGGGATCGTATCGATGCTGACAACATAGCACATACCCCTGGCAAGATAAAGGCCGGCAAGAGTAATAATAAACGGGGGCAGGTCGAAATATTGTATCAGGCAGCCCATAAAGCATCCGAATATAGATCCTGTTGCAAGGACCAGCGGGATTACGACAACAGGGCTCATATGGTAATTTTCAAGAAGGCTGGCCGCCAGCATTGTCGAAAAAGCTAACAGAGAACCGACCGACAGGTCAATGCCTCCGGAAATGATGACCAGAGTCATCCCGATCGCGATAATTATCAGGTAAGAGTTGTTGATAAGTATATTAAAAATATTCTGGAAGCTGAAAAACCCGGGGTACATGACCGAACCGGCCCCGAACATAAGAATAAACAGCGCGATTGTTACCAGTAGTGACAGATATTTATTATTCGTGCTAAACATGTTTTTCATGACACAATCTCCTTTCCGCCGAATATTCTGAAAAGGCCCTTCCTGAATTTACCGGACTGAAGCAGGCATATGATATAAATTACAAATGCCTTTACAACAAGCGATATCTGGGGAGGAACATTAAAGGACCAGATCGTTACGGATAATGTCTGGATTATCAAGGCACCTATCATACTCCCCATCAGGTAGAACTTACCGCCCGAGAGTGATGTCCCGCCCAGAACCACAGACAGGATTGCGTCAAGTTCCATCAAAAGACCCGCATTGTTCCCGTCAGCGCTTTTAATATTCGAGCATACGACCAGCCCGGCAATTCCCGAACAGAACCCGCAAAAAACATAACACCAGAAAATAATATTTTTAGCGTTTATTCCTGAAAAGCGGGAGGCTGTGGGATTAATGCCCACGGACTCGATAAACATCCCTATCGCTGTTTTTCTCACAATAAACATAGTTATAACAAGTACAAATATTACAATGTAGAGAGAAAACGGAAGACCAAAAAGATAACCGCTTCCTAAAAAAAAGAAGGGCTCGTAATACAGGTAAACAATCTGGCCTGTCGTAATCAGCTGGGCTATGCCGCGTCCTGCTATAAACAAAATAAGGGTCGCTATAATCGGCTGAATGCCTACACGCGATACAAGCATGCCGTTCCACATCCCCGCGATCGATGTCACAAGAAGGGCTCCGAGAATCGCCACGGGCATCGGAAATAGTGTGACAAACTCCTGGTGGCCGTTCACCATGACAAGGTTGCCTCCGATCATTACGGCCACAACTGCCGATGATATCGCAACGAGTGAACCTACCGAAATATCGATACCTTTTGTGGCGATCACAAGGGTCAAACCTATCGATATGAGCATGATCGGTATTGAATTCTTAATAATATCGATTATATTGCCGTATAAATGACCGTCCTTTATCTCGATAGTGAAAAAATCAGCTTTGATGATCAGATTGACAAGCAGGAAAAATACAAGCGCGGCAACAGGCCAGAATATTCTCGAGGAATAAAACTTCTTCCAGATTACGGAAATTTCTCCCATAGCTAATTACCTCCGGCAATAATATGCATGATACTGTTTACGTCAATATCTCCGCCAGTTAATTCATTAATTTTTTCACGGTCTTTGAAAACTTCAACCTTGCTGGAGCACCTGACAACTTCGTCTATCTCCGACGATATGAATAATAGCGCCATCCCCTTTTTTGCAAGGTTCAGGACTAATTCCATAATCTCTAATTTAGCGCCGACGTCTATTCCGCGGGTAGGTTCGTCAAGTATAAGTATTTCAGGATCTGTCGCGAGCCACCTGGCTAACATTACCTTCTGCTGGTTTCCGCCTGAAAGCCTTCTTACTTCCTGCTCGGTTCCCGTTGTAATAATGCCGAGCATTTTGATCAAATTTTCAGCCGTTTCCTGCTGTTTTTTCATGGGCATGTTTTTGAATATTCCTTTTTTCCCCTGCAGGGCTAATATTATATTTTCTCTTACGGAAAGCTGATCTATGATACCTTCAACTTTTCTGTCTTCCGGACAGAAGCCCAGCCCTGCGTTTATTGCATTTGAAGGGTTGTTCATATTCTTTTTTTTACCTTTAATAAAAATATCTCCCTGGTCGGCTTTATCTATACCAAATAGTAGCCTTGCCGTTTCGGTCCTTCCTGATCCGAGAAGCCCGGCGAACCCGAGAATTTCACCCCTTGAAATATCCAGGTCGACAGGGGCTATAGAACCTTTACGGGCGAGATTTTCGGCTTTCAATAAAACCTCTTTTGAATCTCTGATCTTTTTCCCTTCAGTATTTATTACCGTTTCCTTTTGCGAGTAGCTGAATTCCGATAGTTCTTTTCCCAGCATTTTAGAGATAAGTTCGACCTTAGCCAGGTCTCTGCTGATGTATTCCCCTTCCTTGTTCCCGTTTTTAAGAACAGTAATACGGTCGGAGATTTCATAAGCCTGGTCTAGAAAATGGGTGACAAAAAGTATGGCCAGTCCGTTATCCCTGAGCTTTTTCAGGACACCGAATAAAAGCTTTACCTCATTTTCATCGAGACTCGATGTCGGTTCATCGAGGATCAGGATCTTGGCCGATATGTCCAGAACGCGGGCAATAGCCACCATCTGCTGAATCGCTACAGAATAAGAAGACAGTAACTGCGTTACGTCGATCGAGACATTCAGGGTACTAAGGAGCTTATTTGACTTATCATTCATTTCCTTCCAGTCTATTTTACCGAATCTGATCGGCTGTCTCCCGATATAGATGTTTTCAGCCACCGATAAATTCGGACAGAGATTGATTTCCTGATAAACCGTACTGATCCCTAATCTCTGGGCGTCAAGAGGTGAATCCGGCCTGATAAGTTTTCCTCCCAGGCGTATTTCACCTGCTTCCTGCCTGTTTACACCGGTAATGACTTTTATCAGCGTCGATTTCCCCGCGCCGTTCTGGCCCATTAAGGCATGCACTTCGCCCCTGAATAATCTGAAATCCACTCCCGAAAGGGCTTTTACACCGGGAAAGCTTTTATTAATGCCCTTCATTTCAAGGATGGGTCCTTTGCTGTTATCCGGCATCTTGAAACCTCCTTAATAATATAGATAACCGTTCCGTTACAGCGGAACGGTTATCAGTTTGACTTATGTTAGTACTGGCGGTTCGGAAATGCTGCAGCGGCTGTAGTCTCATCGAATACGCCTTCAATCGTATCGATCTGTTTGGGCAGGGTTTTCCCGTCCATAAGATCTTCTGCTGCCTGGTAAAGCTGTGGCCCGAGAAGGGGATTGCATTCTACAGTGCAGTTCAATTTCCCGGCCATCATTGCTACGAATGCGCCTTTAACACCGTCCATAGAGACAATGGTTATATCCTTTCCGGGTTTAAGACCGGCTTCTTCGATCGCCTGGATGGCGCCTAAAGCCATCTGGTCGTTATGGGCGAATACAACCTGGACGTTCTTGTCAGCTTTCAGGAAGGCCTGCATTACAGCCTTGCCTTCGGAATCAGTAAAATTACCGGACTGAGACCTTACGATTTTCCAGTTGGGATGTTCTGCATTCATAACCATCTCAAAACCTTTTTTGCGGTCGATTGCGGGAGCAGACCCGACTGTCCCCTGGAGTTCATCTATATTGATCTGCTTTACACCGTCGTCGATCCCTTTTTTCTTCAGGTAATCACCGAGCCATTTAGCGGCTTTCTGGCCCTCTTTCACGAAATCGGAACCTATCTTTGTGGCCCAGAGAGATGTGTCTTTTTCATCGCAGCCCCTGTCGATCATAATAACAGGTATATGGGCGGCTTTAGCTTCCCTCAAGACTGGTCCCCAGCCTGATTCAACAATACAGGTCAATCCGATAACATCGACCTTTCTTGCTATGAAAGACCTGATAGCAGCTATCTGGTTCTGCTGTTTCTGCTGCGCATCAGAGAAGATAAGATCGATATCATAGTCCTTTGCCGACTGCTGAATGGATTTTGTGCATGCAACCCTCCACTCGCTTTCAGCGCCGAGCTGTGAAAAACCGAGTACAATTTTCTTTTTTGCAAAACCGGCTGAACTAAGAACAAATGTCAATCCGACTACCAATAAAGTAAGAACAATAACTACTTTCCTCATAAAATCCTCCTATTTCAAAATACCCCTGTAATAAAACTTACTTTTCCTTATTAATAACAGGGGGATTAATAAAGAAAAGCCTCTCGCTTATACACTTCCCAGCGTTTTACGCTGTTGCTCCCCGGTTTTTCTACATAGCTTCCTCCTTTTATATTATTTTTTTACCGGTATTACTGAGTAACGTTAAGATATTTATAAAGATTTTGCCCGCTGAGCAGCTTATCCACTTTAAATCTTAACGGGCCTATTACATTCGAAACGGTCCCGTCGGGAAATATGACATTAAGGGTGTTGTTTATGGCAATTATATTGACTGTCCCGCCCTTGACCAATCTATCGCCGTACCTGATATCCACCCAGTCCGCGTCGTCATTTGCCCGGTAACGCTGTCTGCCGAGATATTGAATTACAACAACGCTCCCTGAAAACATTTTCACATCTTTATTCCCTTTTTTCGGAAAATTCACTAACTTTGGTTTTTGTCTCATTAAATCGGATATTTTTTTAGTAACAGTCCCTTTCGTGCTGCCGTCTATTTCATAAACGGCATTCGGATTATCTTCGGGGCTGAGTTCAACCCAGTCCCTGTCCACGGTGATCCTGATCGTAGCATAAAGCTGAATTTTATCTCCGACATTTACAATATTCCATTTTCCCCCCTTAAGGACCTCGACATGCCCCGCCGAAGTCTCCGAATATAATCCTACCACATTAAGCGCAGCGGCAGCGTATGAATTAGCAACAATTATAAAAAAAGCCGCAGTAAAAACTATGGAAACAATCCTTTTAACAGATATCTTCATATCCTCTCCTCCTGTCATTTTTATTTTGATTCCTGGCCATAATATGATCCTGTCCCGTGTTTTCTCAGGTAATGTTTGTCAATAAGGGCTTTCTTCAGCCTTTTTGCATTCGGGTTTATATCCAGCGTGAAAATTGCCATTTTTGCGATCTCTTCGAGTATAACACAATTGTACAGGGCCTTTTCAGGCGTTTCTCCCCAGGTAAACGGCCCATGGCATGCGACCAGGACCATCTCGACTTCTTTGAAGGAAATATCCTTGAATACCTCGAGGATCTGGTTCCCTGTTTCTTCCTCGTAATCTCCCCTGATCATTTCATCGCTCATGACCCCGGTGCATGGTATATCATGAGGAGCTAAATCGGCATGGGTCGTTCCGAAAACAGGTATCGGCTTCACCGCCTGGGCCCAGGCAACGCTATACGGAGCATGGACATGCGTTATTCCGCCGATTCCATGAAAATTCCTGTAAAGCAGGGAATGGGTCTTGGTATCTGATGAATAACGCAATTTACCCTCTAAAACCCTGTTATCTAAATCTACGACGACCATGTCCCCGGGTTTAAGGTCCTCATAAGGCACTCCGCTGGGCTTTATCGCAAAGACGCCCCTGACAGAGTCAAAAGCGCTAACATTGCCGAAAGTGTATTTAACAAGCCCGTTTTTCATCAGTCCCTGGTTGCATTCCCATGCCCTCTGTTTTATCTCCCTGTAATCATCCATCAGGGCCTCTCCCTTTCTATGAATTCCGCTAACTTTGAATAATTTTTATACAAATCGGAATATATTGAAACACTGGCGCTGTCCGGGCTGTAAATTTTTTCAAAACCGCTTCCCATAGCCTTCTGGGCTTCTTCGACCTTTTTATATATTCCCGCCGCAACTGAAGCGAACATGGCCGCCCCGAGGGCGACAGCCTGATCCGACCTGGCGACTTTTATCGGCATATTCAGGACATCCGATAGCACCTGGACAGAAAATGGCGATTTTTTTGCCACTCCGCCAAGCGCAATGACGCCCTTTATCGGAACACCCTCGGATATAAACCTGTCGACTATTTTTTTTGATCCGAAAGCAGTGGCTTCAACAAGCGACCTGAAAATAGCAGGCGCGCTGCTTCCGAGGTTAATTCCGGTAATTGCCCCCTTCAGGGATTGATCCGCATCCGGGGTTCTCCTGCCGTTAAGCCAGTCAAGGGCGGTAATGCCTGTTTTACCGGCCGGTATTTTTTCAGCTTCGCTCGAAAGTTTCGGAAGGATCAAATGAGTAATTTCATCTAATTTTTTCTGATTTGCTATAATTGCTTCAAAAGGCCAGACTAATAATTTTCTAAACCAGGCATAAACATCTCCGTAAGCGGATTGCCCCGCCTCCATGCCGAGCATGCCGGGAATGACGGACCCATCCACCTGCCCGCAGATGCCCCGTATGAGCTTGCCTTGCATTTCCTTCATAGGCGCCACCAGGACATCGCATGTGGAAGTGCCCATAACCTTGGAAAGGGTATAAGGCTCTATTTCACCGCCCACGGCCCCCATATGAGCGTCGAAAGCCCCGACGCCTACCGCGACATCCCTTCCCAGGCCTAAAGTTTCAGCCCATTCTCCGGTTAAATAACCCTCTTTAATATCGCTTGTAAATGTTTCTTTGTACAACCTTTGCCGCAAACCCCTTAATACCGGGTCTACCGATGCTAAAAATTCTTCCGGGGGCAGCCCATCGAAATTTTCATGCCACATCGCCTTATGGCCGGCTGCGCATCTGCTCCTCATCATTACGAGAGGATCCGTATTGCCTGTAAGAAGGGCCGGGATCCAGTCGCAGTGTTCCACCCATGAAAAGGCGCTTTCTCTGACGGCATTATCGGTTTTCAATATATGAAGTATCTTTGACCAGAACCATTCGGAGGAATATATGCCGCCCTCATAAACCGTATAATCGGTTCCTTTCCATTGCCTGGCCGCTTCATTGAGTCTCTGGGCTTCTTCTATTCCGGTATGGTCTTTCCATAAAACAAACATTGCATTCGGATTTTCTTCGAATCCCTCTATGAGAGCTAAGGGTATGCCTCTCTGATCGACCGGAGCGGGAGTTGAACCGGTTGTATCGACTGAAATTCCGCGTATCAATCCCGGAGTGCCGGCCGGCGCTGCCTTAAGGGCTCCGGTTACCGATTCCTCAAGCCCTTCGATGTAATCGAGTGGATGCTGTCTGAATTGCGACTTTGAAGGATCGCAGTAAAGACCCTCTTTCCAGCGCTTGTAGTGGCTTACATAACTGGAAACTTCGGATCCGTTCCCTGCGTCTATTATTACCGATCTGACGGAATCAGTTCCGAAATCGACACCGATTACGAGGTTTTCCCTTCCCATAAAACCGCCTTTGTGTTAACGCACACGCAACAGGCCTAACTAATACTTTTGATAATATATCAAATTCTCATTTGTAATAATATCGAGGGGCATCATAATGTGTTTTTCAAGGGGCTCCTGGAGGACAACGCTCCGGTATAAAGCGTATATTCCCCGGTAGCCCTGCATTTCCGCCTTCTGGCTTATCAGATAGTCAATATATCCGTCTTTCAGGTATTTTATGTTTTCTTCCGTCGGATCATACCCGACAAGGTTTATCTTTTTCAATCCCCGGTGATCCTTTAAATACTCAGCCGCATAATGAGTCGCCGCATTTGCGACAAATATGCCTTTCACATCTTCATCGGATATTATCTCTTTCATCATGGCATAAAATATGTCCCTAGTGCAGGGGCTTAAACTATACGATCTTATCCTGTAATCCGGATATTCCTCAAAAAAGGAATAAAATCCGTCCGCTCTCTCGACTATATGATAATCATCGGGAGCCGGGATTATAACTGCAATGGAACATTTCTCGCGGACCATCATTTTCATAAGCTTGGCAGACAACACGCCGCTCTGGAAAGAATCCTGCCCTATGTACGACAACGCGTTGGAATCCGGTATATTGGCATTAAAAAGCACATACGGGATCCTGTCCGCAATGGATTCTAAAAACACCTTGACCGGCCTGTGGAGGACAGGAGCAATTAAAAGGCCGTCAGTCCCTGCGGAATTGATTTTATCCATCTCTTTTTTAATCGAGGATTCCGAATAACGGTCGTAGAAGTAATATTTTATCTTGACCTTAAAGGCTTTAAGCTCTTTCTGGGCATGTTCTATCCCCCTGGCCGACATTTCCCAGTACTTCGAATCCTGGTAAAGCCTGGGCATAAGCACACCGAAGGAATATTCCTTTGACAGTGAAAGACGCCTGCCGAAAATATCGGGTTTGAAATCGGACTCGGATATCAGCTTTTTAATAGTCTCGGAGGTTTCTTTCGATACCCTGCCCCTGCCATGCATTACCCTGTCGACGGTTCCTATCGAAACATTGGCTAATTTAGCTATTTCTTTAATCGTCATAAAACCTTTCTAAACACTTTTTAGCTTTCCTATTTTAATTCGTGTTTTTGGCAATGTCAATATATTTGGAAAATAAAGTTAACGTACACGCATATTTATTCTTCCGTTTCTGCGATCCCGGCATCTTCAACATCAGCTATATTTACTCTTATCCATAAATTGGAATTATTGTTATCTCCTCTTCCGAGCTGTCCGTCATGATTATTTCCGGTAAGCCACAGCGTTCCGTCACTCTTCAGAGCCAGGCTATGATCGGCTCCTGCAGAAATTGAAGCGACTCCGCTTAATACTTTTAACCATTTTCTGACATTATTATTATTGCCTGTGCCTAGCTGGCCGTATTCATTATCCCCGGCAACCCATAATGTGCCGTCGTCTTTTAGCGCCAGACTATGATATTTGCCTCCTGCGACGTCCCTGATCCCGCTCAGAGCTTTCGCCCAGGTATTGGAAAAACTAAGATTTCCAATGCCGAGCTGGCCTTTTTCATTATCTCCTGCCACCCATAGCGTCCCGTCATTTCCCAGCGAAAGACTATGGTAATAGCCTGCCGCAATGAATCTGATATCGCCGGATACCTGGATCCAGCTTTTTGAATTTTCATTATTCCCTGTGCCTAGCTGGCCGTTGGAATTATTTCCCGCAGCCCATAACGTGCCGTCGTCTTTTAGCGCCATGCTGTAACAATCTCCTCCGGCAATGCAGCTTACTCCGCTGAGTACCTGTATCCAGCTGCCGGTATTGTCATTATTTCCAGTTCCAAGTTCGCCGTATTCATTTCTTCCTGTCGCCCATAAGGTGCCGTCCTCTTTTAACGCAAGGCTGTAACAATCTCCGGCTGCGATAGATTTTACTCCTTTCAGGACCTCAAGCCATGTGCTGGCATTGCCATTATTCCCCGTCCCCAGCTCGCCATATTCATTCCTGCCTGTGGCCCACAGGGTTTTGTCGTTTTTAATGGCCAGGATATGATCGAACCCGCCTGAAATCGAAATGATTATGTTCGGCAATTTCGCCCAATTATTCGTGACAATTCCGTTGCCTGTTCCAAGCTGGCCTGCGGTATTATCTCCTGTCACCCATAACGAACTGTCATTTTTAATTGCCAGGCAATGATAATATCCGGAAGCGATCGAACTCACCCCGTTAAGGACCTGTATCCATTTTTTTGAGTCGGTATGATTGCCGGAGCCGAGCTGGCAGCATTTATTATCTCCCGTCCCCCATACCGTACCGTCATTTTTGAGTGCCAGGCTATGGTAGTAACCTGCGGCAACCGCTGTGATCCCGGTTAATATCTGCCCCCAGCTGTTATTGCTGTTTTCAGCTTCTATACCTATCTGGCCATGCTTATTATTACCGGCCGCCCATAAAGTGCCGTCATTCTTTAAAGCAAGGCTATGATTTTTCCCTCCGGCTATTGAGGTTACTCCGGTTAAAACCTGCGCCCATTTATTTGTAAGTTCACGATTCCTCGTTCCCAGCTGCCCGCTGTGGTTTTCACCCGTTACCCACAATGTGCCGTCCGTTTTCAATGCCATGCTATGATCGGCTCCTGCCGAGATAGTAATGGCGCCGCTTAATACCTGGACCCATTTATTTGTTTCAATTTCATCTCCTGTACCAAGCTGTCCGTATTCATTGCATCCGGTTACCCATACAGTGCCGTCTTTTTTCAAAGCTAAACTATGCCGGGATCCAGCGGCTATAGAACTCACACCGTTTAATACCTGCTGCCATGTAATTGCATCATCCCGGGAACCTGTGCCAAGCTGGCCGTATTCGTTCCTCCCCGCGGCCCATAATGTCCCGTCTTCCTTCAGAGCCAGGCTAAACGACTCGCCCCCTGCGATGAAACAAACTCCCTTTAAAACCGGCAGCCATTTGCCTGAATCATTAAGATCGCCTGTACCAAGCTGACCATGATCATTCCTTCCCGAAGCATATAATATCCCTCCGCTTTCCAGCACTAAACTATGAAAGCCTCCGCCTGATATTAATCTGACATCCCTTAATACCTGCACCCAGTTCATAGCGATATTTTTATTTTCGGAATCAAGCTGGCCGTATCTGTTTCTACCGGCAACCCACAATGTGCCGTCATGTTTAAGGGCTAAACTATGATCAAACCCGCCCATAATTTTTATAAAGCCTTCTCCAATACCTTTAGCCATTTAAACCTCCATCATTCATCTAAGTTTAAACGCTCGTCAATTCAATTTTAATTCGTGTTTTTGGCAATGTCAATATATTTGAACAATAAAGTTAACGTACACGCAATACGTAACATGTGCCATTAATTTGACATTTGAAAATTTTTCTATAAAATAATGATTAAAAAATGACTTTAATGGAGGGCATAATGAAGAGAATCGGGTTAGTTCTTGGTTTTGTTACGCTGATAGCAGTAAGCGCTTTCAGTTCCACCGCAGTGGGCGTTTACGGCAACTATATCGGCGGCGGAAGTCAGTACGCAGAGGGTCTGGGTCTTACCTTGAAATTCAACAACTTCCCTGTAATAGGGGCTGAATGGTACCTGGGTCAAACTGCCAGTTTTAATGTCAGCGTTGACTGGTGGGCTATAAACGCTCATCTCGGAGGATCCCTTGATTATTACCTCGGCGTCGGTGCATTTGCAGGAATAGGCAATCAGGGTTTCGATATCGGAGGCAGAATCCCGATCGGCCTTCAGATATTTCCTGTAGAGAGATTCGAGATCTTCGGAGAAATTGCACCTTTAGTTTATTTCCTGCCGACACTGAGCCTTGGCTTTAACCTCAGGGTGGGAATCAGAGTGCATTTCTAAATCAGTTCAGAACAAAGAGCATAAATAGAAAACCCCGCCCCTTATAGGGACGGGGTTTTTTTATTCCGTCAGGGTCAATCCTGCTACTTCCTTATAAAAAACTCCACCCTTCTGTTGCGGGCCCTGTATTCATCCTTTTTCTCTTTAGGCATGTCCGGGGTCACGATCTTGTACTGGCGTGTCTTGCCGTAACCGACGTATGTGAGGATCTTAGGATCGATATCCTTCAGGAGGAAATACTGGTATACCTGGGACGCCCTCTTTTCCGAGAGCTTCTGGTTGTATTCATCCGTACCTATATCGTCGGTATGCCCGCTGACCTCGATCTTATAGTTGTCGGTAATACCATATTTTTTGGGGTCGGATAGGATCTTCCGGATGATATATATGACCTTATCCAGGCTTTCGCTGTAATTTCCGATCATGTCGGCCTTATCGAAAGCGAATTGAATGCTCGAAACTCTTATCCTCAGTCCGTCGGGAGTCTTTTCTACAAGCACTCCGACCGAAATATTCCTCGTGACATTTGTCAGCCTGTTTCCAACGTTGTCTTCAGCCTTGAGGTCCAGGACATAATCCTGGACGCTTTCGACAAGGTCCTGCCCGTCGTCGCTGTAGCCGTCCCACTGGATCTGCCTGACTGTATCGTTTGTTCCTGTGAATTTCCTGAATACTCTTCCCTTCGCGCCGTTTTCTAATTTTTTGCTAATATCGATCTCCCAGTTCCTTATGCCGGCAAGCGCAGAGACTTCGAGGTTGATATAAAGTATATCGTTCTCGCCGTCGCCATCGGGCGTAAAGAGATCGGGGCTTAAGGCCAGCTTATAAGCCGGCGGTATCTTATCGAGAATAATATTGGTTATCTTTGATTTTATGTCATTCCCGCTGTCGAACAGGCACTCCATTTCAGCGCTGTAAATTCCATCGGGCTGCACATTTCCCTTATCGTTTTTGCCGTCCCAGATTACCTGCTTATCGAGGCTGTTCGTTTTCTGGAACTGCCTTGCACGGTTGCCGGTAGAATCGTATATCGTCAATGCTGAAAACTCGAGCCCGTTTGTAGATGACAGTTCCTGTATAAATTTTACGGAATTTGGATTTCCGTCCGCAGCCGGTGAAAAAGCCTTTGAGTCGCTGATGAATGAAAGTTTTTCAAATGTCCTGACCATCTTGATGCCGTCGATCGTTTTTACCGTCCTGTTTCCGGCTATATCCGAACCCGTCATTTCATACCTGTAGTATCCTTCCGGAGCAGGCTGGTCTTTTTCATCCGTACCGTCCCAGACAAGCTGGGCAGGAACTGCCGCCGACCCGTCCCATTTATACGATCTTACCGGTTTATTATTTTTATCGAATATAACGCCTGTATATGAAATATCGGGACCCTCTCCAGTGTGCTGCCTGATTGTCAGGGTCTCCTTGTTGCCGTCGCCGTTCGGAGAAAAAACGGTATAATCCGGGGTAATTGTTATATCCGGGGTTTTTGTCAGGAGTTTTACAGTCTTCAAAGCGGAACTCAATTCATTGCCGTAATCATACCTGACCTTGAGCTGGTATGAATATGTTCCGTCCCTGGCAAGATTCCTTGCCGAATTATCGGTCCCGTCCCATTCTATCCGGCTTAAAAATGTATTCGTATCGAATGATCTGACAATGTTGTTCTTTTCATCGCGAATGGATAGATTGAAATCTATTATATTGTCTTTCGATGTTACCGAAGGCGAAAAGACAATGCGGTTGCTTATCTGGTTTTTAGGTGAAAAGGCGATCAAATCGCCCTGGACAGAAATTTTTTCAAGCCCCGTTTTCAGGACTATCCCTGTTATCTGCTTTGAATTCTTGTTTCCAACCTTGTCTTCGCCGTCTACTATGTAGGTATATTTTCCTTCAGGGAGGGGCTGCAGATCTTTATCCCTTCCGTTCCAGATAAATTTATCCGGAAAATCTTTTTTCTGATAGGAATTGTAATAAACGACATTACCTGAAAAATCCAATATCCTGATATCGATGGTATCGTCGTCGTCGCCTTCTATTGTATTATCGAAAACTATGGTGTTCCTTGTTTCGGTGTTATTCGGTGAAAATGACATGTATTCCGGTTTTATCACGATAAAAGGAGGCGTTGTTCTTACCCTTACTGTTTTCCTCTGAGAAACCGGGTGATTACCGCTGTCAAACGTCAGTCCCGTATCATATGAATAAATTCCATCGGGAACGACGGTATTCTTGTTATCCCTTCCGTTCCAGACCACTTCATCCGGAAGGTCATGCGCCCCTTTGAATTCCCTGACAACGTTCGAACTGCCGTTATAAATTTTAAGTGACCATTCCTCAAGCCCTCTTGTTGCAGAGGCTTTCTGCATAAATGTCACAGTATCCCTTGTACTGTCATTTGTCGGTGAAAATATTTCTTCTCCGGCTGTTGCATCGATATTTTCGTAATTAGTTACAAGCCTTATGCCGTTTACTGTCTTTTCAGTTTTATTGCCTGCAAGGTCGTATGCTTTCATATAAAAACTGTAATCGCCTTCAGGAGCTACAGTGTTATTATTGTCATGCCCGTCCCAGGTGATGCTCGATGGGCATGTGCTGACAAAATCATATGTCTTTATCTCTTTGCCGCTGAAATCCACTATTGCGGCATGAACTTTGTCTCCGCTGCCTATGTCGGAACTTTTTATTGATACGGGAAGGACCTGTTTAGAGCTGTCCTTATTGATTGAAAATACCATGTATACGGGGGACGGATCGACCTTCGGGGCTACCGTATCTATAAAGATAGAGTTACGGCCTGATTCGCCTGTGTTGTTATTTTCATCCCACGCACGGATAGTATAGCTGTATTCGCCGTCGGGCAGCCTTGCCCCGCTTTCATCATGCCCGTCCCATATGATTTCTTTCGGAATTTCCACCTGCTGTTTGGATGAGAATACCCTGTTTATAAATTTTTCGAAGGTCAGCATCCTGATCTGCAGCCTGTCGAGGCTTTTGAAAGTTTTAACAGTTTTCCCGCTCTGGTCCTTTATTTCAAGGGCCCAGCCTTCCATAATAACGCTGTCCTTGACGTCGAGGCCTATTGTAACCTTTCCCTGCGTGGACTCCGTATTAGGAGAAATGTAGGTAAAATCCGGCTTCAGCATTAAATCAGGAGCCTTTGTGCTGAAATAACCCCAGGCAACGCTTAGATTTACAAAGTGCGCAAGCTCGTTTCTTCCGTTGAATGTCTGCTGCTGCATGGCGTATGCCAATTCTATATCGGTCGAATTGTCAAGGCGGGAATTGGCGCTTTTTATCCGGACATTTTCAGGTATAAAATTTGTCGTGTCATATGCTATTTTACCCGTCAGCGCGATACCCAGCGAAAAAGGCCCTATATATGAAATTCCGAGAGAAGGGTTTTGCGAGGGAGCGGAAAATGTATAACCCGCCCTTATCTTTAAAAAATCAAAAAAGGTGTTTTCAATGCCCCCGTCGAGGACTACATTGAATGGATTAACCGGCAGCACTGCGTCGCCGATCAATTTTAATTTGTATGCATCGAATTCGACAGGGTAGAATGATAAACCGCCGCCGATCCCAAGAGCAGGAAACGGGTCGTATGTGCTTAATGTTATTGTTTTTCCCAGGTTTTTCAAAACCAAGCCGTATGAGGGATCGAGATATCCGAACCCTGAAACGCCTGTCGGCTGCCTGAGAATAAGTCCCATATCTCCGCCAAGCTGCCAGTCCGAAGCATTCGAAACAGCGCCTGTGCCGTATTTTATATCTATACCCCAGAATAAATTTTCAGTAATGGGCTTGGCAAGGCTAAGCTGAAGGCCGGCTAAAGATGAAAGAGAGCCTGGAGCGCTGTCGGAGAGGTAAAGTGCGTTGACAGACAATACGCCCAAGCCGGTGGGATAAGCGATACCTGCGCCTATCAGCAGATCTTCGCTTCCAAGGCCTCCTATTGTAAGACTGTTTGCTATCCTCCTGATGTCGCCCATGGAGGCAGGGTTATATGAATTCCCGTCGATTATGTTGATCTCCGAAATACCGGCATAGCCTAATGAAAGCTGGTCAACCCCGTAGCCGATATAAACATTCTGGGACCCCGGAACCTGGTTGAGCGCAAAAGCATTTGCGGAAAGCATCATGCTCATCATAATTATGACCGGCAGACAATTTTTCATTTTTCCTCCTGCTGATTACGGCTGATTTCCTGGGCTACGATTTTTCCTTGAAAGTTATTTTTATCGGAGTGCCTGTAAACTCGAAGGCCTCCCTTAATTTTTTTTCAATCTGCCTCGGAAAATCCTTTCTTACATGCTCCTTTTTATTAATAAAAAACATGAATTTAGGCGGTGCGGAATAGATCTGAGTTGCATAATATATCCTCAGATTGGAACTCGGTTTATTAAGATCGCTTTCCCTGAACTCTTTTGAGACCCATGCATTCAAAACCCCTGTCGATACGCGGAAGTGATAATCCTTGTCAACCCTGAATACAAGCTCCATAAGCCTGTCTATATGGTAGCCGTCCTGTGCCGAAATGAATTCGACAGGGACGAACTGGTAAATCCCGATTTCCCTGTATGTATGTTTCCTTGTTGCTTCCATCTGCTTATAATCATCGTCCGATCTCGTCCTTTTAAGATCCCACTTGTTATAAGCTATAACAAGCGCCTTTCCTTTTTCAATGACCATCTCGACGATTTTCCTGTCCTGCTGGGTTATCTGTTCGGCGGCGTCCATAAGCATAATAACGACATCGCTGCGTTCTATCGTCTGAACTGTCCTGACATTGCTGAAATACTCTATATTGCCGCTGACTTTCGATTTCCGGCGGAGGCCGGCCGTATCGATGAGCCTGATCGACTGCCCCGAATATTCAAATACGTCATCCAGCGCGTCTCTTGTGGTGCCGGGTATGTCCGATACTATGCTTCTTTCATAACCGAGCAGCCTGTTGATCAGCATGGATTTGCCGACATTGGGCTTGCCAACAATCGCTATTTTGATCTCGCCGGCTTCGGGCCCCTGGTCTGACCCGGAATATTCGAGATGCGAGAGCATATCCTCTATGATTTCGATTATCTGGACATAACCCCTTTTATGCGAAACCGAAAAAGGTATTATAGTATCGAAACCGAGAGAATAGAACTGGCTGGCTAAAATTTCCATTTCCCTGTTATCGAGCTTGTTAGCTATGATAATGACGGGTTTTTGCTCCCTTTTGAGTATCCTTGCAATATCCTCGTCGTAGGGATGAGGCTCCCTGCCGTCGACAATAAATAAGACTAAATCTGTGCCTGTAAGCGCTTCCCTGATTTTCTCCTGGACAAGCTTGTTAAAGTCATCCCCTTTTTCAAGGTATCCTGCCGTATCGAGGAGTTTAAAAGTCATGCGGCCCGTTCTTACAACGCCCATATTGATATCACGCGTCACGCCTTCCATTTCATCAACAATCGATTTTCTCTCTCCGAGAAGCAGGTTGAATAGGGAGGATTTTCCAACATTAGGTCTGCCTATTATGGCGACTATCGGTATTTTATTTTTCATATTTTATTATAACATATAGAGCAAAAAAAAACACCTGCGGCAGTACCGCAGGTGCTATATAACAAATAATTTAATGCCTGACGCTATGCACTATAGACCGAGTACCTTCATCAGCCTTTCTGCCACCGTGTTCATTACCTCTTCCTTGTTGTAAGAACCGTTCTGCAGCTTTTCCCTTGCTTCCTGTACTTTATCTTCCCTTATATCGGGAACCCTTGCCATTGTCTCGCGGATTTTTGCTTCTTCCGCAAGCTGCTTTGCCTCTTTGGATATATCAGCCGAATCCGGAACCCTGGCTGAATCATTATCCTTTTTTGCTATCTTGTTTATCTTCGAATTGTTGTCTATGCCTCTGACATTGTCGATCCCGCGAATTTCCATAAAGGACCTCCTCTTCTGACGGTTTATTTTCGGTCATTTCCGGAACAATCTTTAGGAAAACGCCTGTTCCTGAAATTTATATTTTATTTCTTTAACCTGTTATAAATTAATATTGTGAACTCCCCCCGTTCGTCAAAGCCTTTTTCTATAAGGGAGAGTACATTATCTTCGATATACTCTTCGTTCATCTTTGTCATTTCACGTCCAATAATAACATCGACATTACCGAAAATTTTATTAATCAGTTCTAATATTTTTTTTACATGCCTCTGATTCGCAAAAAAAACGACGGCCCCGTTAAAATCCTTGTAAAGCTTCAGTTCCTTTTCTATATGCCCCGGCGACTTTGGCAAAAAACCTATAAAGACAGTTCTTTTAAACGGAAGTCCCGACACAGAAAGCAATGTCGTAAGGGCTGACGCTCCGGGTACAGGGACTATTTTGACTGAATTCCTCCTGGCCTCTTCCACAAGTACCGCTCCAGGATCGGACAGGCCCGGAGCCCCAGCATCGCTTACAAGCGCAATATTTTTACCTTCGAGAAGGAGTTTCACAATTCCTCTCGAACTGTTTTTTTCATTCGCAGGCGAATATTCGATCAGACGTTTTTTAATATTGTAATGATTGAGAAGCTTTATATGCCTGTCCCTGTTCTCACAGGCGATTATATCCACGCTTTCTAATATTTCCAGGGCCCTCTTGGTAATATCGCCAAGATTCCCGATAGGCGTGGCAACGACATATAAAATACCGCTCACTGTCCGGTTTTACCTGATATATCGTCACTCTTTATCACAATGGGTTTCCATTCCTTTATTACAGAATTCTGAGACTTTTCTCCGGAAGTCGAGGATGCTTCTTCGCCTTCGATCATCGTTTCAGTTATCTCTTTGATTACTTTGTCTTCCGAAAGCAGCAGCTTGATCAGAAGGGCCACTCTTTCTGAAAACTCGTCAATTACTTTCTGGTGGCCGGCCTTTTTATAAAGTTTTACGGCGCTAACTTTGTCCTTTTTATCGAAGTAAAGGAAATCGGCGACCCGGATTATTCCATCCTTATAATCGGTCATCAGAAATATCTTCAGAGAATTCTTATAATCGCCCTGATTAAAAAGCTCATTACCCCTTCTGATGAGGGAGATCCTTTCCTCGTTTTCCACCCGCAGCTCTCCTGAATTTATACCTTCGCCAATAATATATCGACAGGAGAAAAATGGAATATAATTATAATTCGTTTATGCTTTTTAACAGATCTTTCCCCTGCGCCCCGGTTATTTTAAATAAGCAGGGATTTCCCTGCACGCCGACAATATAATTTTTGTCCTTGGTCTCTTCACGCCTGATAATATATAAAGAAAGGGTTTCCTTGCCGGTTTTCATCTCTATCTGCCTTAAATAAGGCGTGTT
>Ga0181520_10002112_pt1 | contig 38121 bp, 29 predicted proteins | sample PEATcosm2014_Bin_29_FD_132451 | JGI IMG/M metagenome (GOLD analysis project Ga0181520, IMG submission 132451) | Peatland microbial communities from MTU Mesocosm Facility, Houghton, MI, USA - PEATcosm2014_Bin02_30_metaG | ecosystem: Environmental > Terrestrial > Soil > Wetlands > Peat | place... | reverse complement strand
GCATACGGCACCGGCTCTTCTTTGGCCGACCAATCTGGCGACATGAACCGACCCATCGCACTGCTGTAGTACCGCGCTTCGAAGTAGTCGTTTCCTGATTCGGTATCGCGTTCTTTGCCGGTGAAGTGGTGTTCAGTTGCGTCCGGGCAATTGCCTGAGGGAATCGAGTCGTTCCCGTAGGGCATGCTTGCGAATGTGGCGACACAACCATCTGCGCCCACCTCGGCCCGCTTGGTCCCCAGCCAGTCGTTCAACGCAAAGTAGGTACTGCTTTGAGCGTATGTGGCCAAGCCGATACTGGTGAACACGTTGGTATGCGCCCATGTGCTCACGAGATTGTTCACCGGCCCGGAGACGAGCATCTCGGTGAGTTGCTCGCCGCCCAGTCCGAGCACGTAGCTGTGGGTCGGGGTGAAGTTAGCCGAAGTGAAATTGCAAGCGAACTGGGACAGTATCCCCTTGGCCACCCGTGTACCCCCGGCATCGTAAAAATAGCCGGTGTAGGTGCCGGTATAGGCGTTCACCGCACAGATGCGGCCCTCGGCATCGTAAAGATACTGGTTGCCTCCGTCGTAGAGCACATTGCCCGCCGCATCGTAAGTGAATCCTGCTTTAGCCGCTGTGGCGCTCGACACTTGATTGCTGAAGTTTGCAAAGGAGGCCTGCGTGGTGCCGTACGGGGTCATTTCCGAGGTGCGGTTGCCAAAAGGATCGTAGCTCCAGGCGCTCGCGCTATTGGAGTAGGGGCCAGTGGGAACGCTGGGTACATTTGCGCTCACCAAACGGTTGAGATTGTCGTAGCTATAATTCCACTGGCCCATCACCGAATCGTTGACCGACAGCAGGTTGCCGGCTGGATCGAAGCCACCCGCGTCCGGAATGGCGAAGCTGTAGACAATGTTTGCCGCATTGTCGCTGCCGCCGGTCATATTCCCACTGGAAGCATTCGTGCCGTCGACGGCAACACTATACGAGGGCTGCCCAAAATCGGCGGTATCGTATGTGACGGAGGAGGACAAGTCCCAGTCGGTCGAAATGCCCCCGCTTGTGCTTTTCAGCGAGATCGTCTGCCCAGAAGCCGTAGCGGAAACAAACCCGCCGGCTGTTGAATTGATGGCGGAAGTCAACGAAGACGTCAGGCCCGCAGCCGTGGAACATGGACCGAAGTTGACCGAAACCGGCGTGCCGCTGATGGTGACTGTGATCGTGCCGGTATCGTAATAGGTGCCCGCCGTAGAGCCCCCAGCCAGGTTGCCGGAGATCATGTTGCCCGGCGCGCTCGCCAGGAAATCGCCGCCGCCGGTTATGGAAAACCAATAGTCGCTGGAAGGACCTGGAGTATTAGCATATACCGTGACGAGATTGCCGCTGGCTGTGGCGGAAACGGGCGATCCTGCAACATTGAATGAAGCCGCGAGCCCCGCAGCCACAGTTGCTTGAGTGCTGCCGCTGCCATAGGTCCAGTTCCCTGTGAAAGTCGTGGTTGGCGTTGTGATTGTCACATTGCCGCTACCGGAATCTGGCTGGTACGTTGCGCATTGGTTTTGGTAGGGAGCCGGCTTCCATGTCTGGCATATGCCGCTATTCGTGCCTTCGCTGCCACCTATCGATAAGGTAATGCTTCCAGGAAAATCCACTCTGGTGAGTTGCTGTTCGCCTGTCCCGCCAATGCTAATCGTGCCTGAGCTGTCCGTGGTGGCTATCGAAGCTTGACCGGAGTCCGCCTCGAAGACCGCCCGGCCCCGGGTGTCGTAGTTGCGGAACAGGGTGCCGGTCGTCTTTCCACTTTGGGTATTCACGCCGAGAGAAGCATTCTGCAAGCCCATGGGCCCGTACCCTGCGTTCGTACCGCTCGACGACGCCAGAAAGAGCGTCGGAGGGTGATATTGATCGACGGGCCAATTGCTGGTTACCGAGATCAACCGCCCGGCCACATCGTAGCCATTGTTTAACTGAAGCGTGGAGGTGCCGAGGATGCCCACCGAATTGGTGGACTGGATCACCGCGCCGGTCCAGTCGTACAGATAGCTCAAAGCATACGTCGTTGCCCCGCCGGTCGCCGGCGTGCCCTGTTGCTCGCTCAGAAGCCGGCCCATCGAGTCGTAGGGGCCTATTTGCCTCAGAGCCATCATGGTGCCGCTACCGGCCTGGGTCGCGCTCGGCAGGCCTATTCCCCCCGTCGCCGTATCGTAGGTCAGCGTCACAGGCGGAGTCGTGCTCGAATTCGTCTCGCCCGAATACGTTTTGCTCAAGAGCCTGTTCATCGCATCGTAGCTATAGCCGATCTGCACGCCCCGGTTGTCGGTCTTCGAGGTCAGATTGCTATTTCCATCGTAGACGTAGCAGGTCGTCCACTTCTGCGTCAGCCCGGGGCAGGTTTGGCTCGCCGGGGTCGTGGCGCTCGTATTTTCGGGATTAATGGACGCCAGCAGTCGCGAAGCGGCATCGTAAACAAACACTCTGTAAACCGGTCCGTTGGCGCTTGGAGACGAGCATGGGCCGCCACACTGCTTTACCGAGAGAAGATTGCTCAGCGTATCGTAGGTGTAGTCGGTTTCAAGCGTTGGCGTGACTGAGCCGGACGTTGTTCCGGGTGGCTCCAACACCTTCGTCAGCCGGCCAGCGGCATCGTAAGTGCGCGTCCACCAATTTCCATTCGCATCGTAAGACGTTACCGTGTTTCCGCTGTACGACCAGCTCTGACCGGAACCATCGGGATTTTGCACCGCACTGGCTCGCCCGATGGCGTCGTAGGAATATCTCGTCCATCCGTCGGTAGGCTGGGAGAAGGTGCAGTGCGGGTTGCTCTGGGAGCTCTTTCTGCCCATCAGGTCGTAGGTTGTATCCACAATAAGAAACCCGCACACCGCGTCGGCGATGCTGCTGACGCTCACGGGGCGGCCCAATCCATCGAGATCCGTGGTCGTGGTCTCGGTTCGTGCCGAATCTTCCTTCACCGAGGTCCGGACCTGGTTCGGATCAGGATAGGTTGTCGAGGTCACTCCTCCGTCCGGCCTCACTACGGTAAGCGGCCGCATCCGGGAGTCGTAGGTGTAGGTGGTCGGATTGCCGTTGAGGTCGTTCTCGGACGTCAACAGGCCGGTGTTGAGATCGTAGTTTGGCCGGGTCACGTGCGCCACGCCGTTCGAGGTGGCCGGTAGTGTTATCGAGGAGACGAATGCATTCTGGGAACCGTAGGTGTAGGCGGTCAAGTATCCTCGCCCGTCTGTCGAATTCACCGGCTTTCCCAGATCGTTGTAACTCACGTAGGTGTTAATGGAAGCGGACCCCGGGCCAGTATATTTCGTGACCTGAGTGGGAAGGCCCCGCACGGCGTTGGATGTGCTGAAGTTCGTATAGTCGTGCTGCGTTGTTCCGGATGTCTGTGACAGGCTGGCGGTGTCATAACTGGTCGCCGTTTGCGCCACAAGCGCGGTGCTGGGGGGAGGATTACCTCCCGACCCGAGGGCGTTATAAACCGACACCTGGCTCACCCGATCCAACATATTCGCCGAAGAATAAGCGCCTTTGCCGTTCTGATTATACAAATAGCTGTACAGCGTGTTGCTCAGCAGCGAGCCATGCCCATTGGTGCCAAAGTCGTAGACGGCCTTCGAGAGCACGTTGCCAAACGAAACCGCCGTCTGTGGATTGTTGGCGAGGTTCTCTGAGTCCCACACCGTATCGGTTTCCGCTGTTTGGCCGGTGGCGTTCCAGGTAAAGGTCTCGGAGGTCGGCATGGCAACGCCTGTCGTCGCATCGTACCCGGTCGTCTTTGTGGCAAGAGGCGCTCCGGATCCTGCGCTCCCGGCGTAAATCTGCTCTTTCGTCATGAAGCAGGGGGGAGCTCCTGGGCTAGTCCACGAAGTCTGTGTGGCCGGCAGGTAGACTGTGCAGGTATAAACCGTGTCGTTCGAAAGTGGATCGGTGACCGTGGTGGTATCGCTCACTTGTCCCGACAGACCGTTGTACTGGACTCCCTGAACATTGGAAACAGGTTTGTAGTTGTAGTTCCAGACGCTCGAGGCGCCATTCGTGGTCACCGTCCTCGACAGCACCTGTTCGCCCGTGGTATCCCAGGCGCCGCCATAGGTGTAGCTGATCACCCCGCCGGTAGGCAGCGTAATCGAGCTGATCTCGCCGAGGCCGTTGGAGTTGTACGCGATGGTGTAGGTGTCGCCGTTTTGTAAAACGAACGAGCCCGGCAGCATCATCGTTGCAGTTGTGGCTGGCGGATATCCAGGGAGGTTAATCGTGGTGCATCCAGATGCACCAAAGCCGTCCAAAGAACAAATCGTCTGGTAGCTGATTGACACGGCAACATAGGTGACGGTAATGGTCTGCGGGTTGCCATTCTGGTCCTGGTATGTAATGACGTTGCTTAGATTGGAGTCGTAGTTGGAGGTCTCATTCGCGAATTTGGTAATCTTCCGGCTGACGGTGTCGGTTAGCGTATAGGTTGAGGTGCCCGGGGAGCCATTCGTAGTCGCCGTGGAGGCTGTAATCTGGTTTCCGTTCGTGTCCTCTACAGCCACAGGGAAATATTGGGCAGTGGGCGGGTTCGTACTGGTGTAAAGAACCGGATTGTTGAAGATGTATTTGCGGCCGTGTTTATCCGTGACACTCGTGACCGTGCCCGCACTGTTCGTCGCCGCCAGATGTCCCGAGGAGTCTCCCGAATAGGCTACCGGCGGCAACGATTGTGGAAGATTTGTACACGAAAGGCTCTGCGAGGTCGGTGCTCCCATCAGAGCGGGAAAGGGGTGATTGGTTCCATCTTCATCCGTGTAGGAAACTGAATTGACCTCTGTAATCCATATATTGGCCTCGATACCCAGGCTGTTGTTGCATGGCCAGGAAACAGTAGAGTTGGCTGCTTCCGTTACACTTCCTGAAAGCGGATCTTGATAAAGCCATAGCCCGCGCGTTGTATACAGATATACCCAGGACGCCGCACTGGGCGGCTTGTTGTTCAGAAACGTCCATACCTTGCTGTCGTAGACAAAGTGAATATCCGTGTCCATGCCGATGCCGGGCAGGTGGAGGAGCGGGATGTCGACATGGAGATTGCCATTGTTCAACTGCACGCTGTCAATCGACCCGCCGCTGAAAACCCCGTTGCTGGGAAGCCCAACCTGATTGATCGCCATGGGAACCTGCGCGCAGGCTGGACCTGCTACCCCGGCCATTGCCGCAAGCAACAGGAGAAATCCGAACGAATGCGCCGCGATTCCACGACGAACTTTAAATATGCGCTCTTGGTTGTTGCCGTTCATTGCTTGCAGCTGCCTTTCCATTCGCGTCGCTGATGCTGAGGGCTTTGCGATGCCCCGAAGTGGAGTTGGATGAACGTTGGGCTTCATTGAACCGGACATGAGACCGCCTCGGTCAACTTGATGGGTACGCCATTGCTGGTCAGTCCGGAAGAAGTGGAAAGAATTACAAGTCCGCTGGCGGCACTGGCGGGAATGGAAACAGCAACGCTGGTCGGGGTCCAGATTGTCTGCGGTTTGAGCGGTGCAACCACACCGTTGATGGTGACAGTCCCTGTTGACGTTCCGAAGTTGATCCCGGTGAGCGTAATCGGTGTTCCGGCGTTGCCGTTGGTCTTGATGAGGCCCGTGATGACAGGCTGACCGGGAAGCATTACCAGTCCTGGAGAATTTCCTGTTGTGAAGGAAGGGCCAGGGAGCGAAATTGAGGTATTGTATGAGCTCGTCAGCTGGATCGAACTGAGGTTTGTGGCAGACGCCCTCATCTGGAAGGTTATTTGCGCGCCAACCGCGTGGGCCCTGGCCGGAGAATTGCAGTCCTGGCTGAATTTCGCCCCGAAAGCCGAGGCAATCGAGGACGGTGTGGAGTATTGCCCGTAGGAGACCGTCTCCGAATAGGACCCGTTGATGGTGATCTTCACTGTTCCAGTGTCCCAAATCCCCCCTGCGGAGACCTGTTCTGCGCCCCCGACAGTAATCGCTCCCGTCGTCGAAGCTGACGAACAAGTACAGACACTGATCACAAGAAGTAGACCAAACATTGCGTTACGAATAGGAACTGACACTCTTCCCTCCACACTGCGGGATCCTGCTCGGTTGCTGCCCATGTGGCAGAAACGGTCCTGGCTGTTGCGTCCCGGCCGGACTACTCGAGCGTAACCAGGACTTCGATCACGCCCGTACCGGATTCAAGCGAGCCCAGCGCCTTGCCGATTACGGCTCCGGTCAGCAGGCCGCGGTCGGTGCCCTTCATGGCGCGGCCAAGGGTGGATGAAGCGACCAGAAGATCTCCGGTCTTGATTGGGCCGTTTTCCGCGCTCACCTTGGTGGGAACAATGCCAACCACCGCCATCGGCAATTCGTCGGGACTCTTGGCTGTTGTCTGTCTTCGTCCGGTCACACCCGGCTTGGTGGAATAGACGCCCGCGACCAGCGTCGAATAGGCCTGATTGCCCTTCAGAAATTTGCCGGGAGCGTTTGGATCGATGACCAACACGTCGCCAGGCTCGTAAGCCGTTCGATTGCCGGTCACATCGACCGATTCGGCATAATCGCCGCCGCAGAGCTGGCCGTTGAAAGCCGTGCTCTGCGTCGTGCCGTCTGCAAAGTAGATCTGGCCGCCGTGGCCTTGTGTGAACGCAATGTCGCCGTTGACTTCGAAAATGGGCGTGTTGGAAGCGGGGTGATTCTGCAGACCTGTCAAGTCCGCCCCCGGCACCGTAGTGCCGATGCCCACGTTGCCGTTGCCGTCGTCGTGAACAAGCTTTACCCAGGTTCCCCAGTTTCCGCCTGTCTTGGTCCTCAGCCAAAGGTTGGGCTGATTTTCGGTCATGGCGAAGTTCAACTGGCTGATATAGCCCGTATCGGCAGAAGGAACCGTCATGACGTTGTGCCACAATTGCCCCGTAACCCCGTCGGAAGGATTCTGAACATCGTTGATTTGCCAACGACTGAGAGTGTTCAAATCGGTCCCGGCAGTTAGCCGGGTGGAACTGCTGAGTACGCTTCCACTGACGCTGAGGGCTCCGCCGGACTGCGACAGCATGTTGTCTACAGCCGACGCGCCAGGCGTATATGCCGTTGTCTGTGTCACACCGCCAGGAAAGGTAATTCCTCCAGCAACAGAAAGCCCGGCATTCATGGTGATGAGACCGTTGTTAGCCAGCCAAATGCCCACGTTACCACCAGGATTGAAGCCGCTTGGGGCAGCAGAGCTAAAGTGCAAGGAAGGATTCGTTCCATCGCCACCACCCGGTACATGCAATACGCCGGTGCCGATGGACACGCTTCCCCCTTCTACATCTAATTTAGAGCCGGGCGTTGGTGTGCCGATGCCGACATTGCCTGACGTTGCGATGAACATGTTGGGTGAATAGGTAGAAGGGCTGGCAGGATCATAAATGGTATAGAAACCAAGTGTGTTCTCTCTAATTCCTGCATAACCGGATGCGGGGTAACCGCCGCAACAAGTCCAGCTTGGCGTAGCAACTATCCCCGAAGTGACGGTTGGCTCAGCATCTCTCCATGCACCAAATAAAAGTGAATAGTTTCCTACACTGGCATTGTTACTATCATGCCCACCGATCATGATGCTGGGATTCTGTGAATAGGTATTACCAACCTGCAATAGCTGTCCAGGGCTTGTGCTTCCCGTACCGATCCCGATGTTGCCGTTCGATTGTGCCAGAACCGAATCCAAAGCAGCGGCAGTCGGAGTGTAGGCCATGGTTTGAGTACCGTTGGAAAACACAACACCGGCGCTACTTAGTTGCAGGGCGCCATTCAAAACGGTCGTGTTGGCGTCCAGAACAATGGTATTTATGTTTACACCGGCGGTTCCGTTCGAGCCCAGTCCTCTTACTACCAGCGTTTCATTGTTGCCATTGCTCCCCGTCCCATCGCTGACGTCAAAAAAAGCTGTGCCGCCGGCTGCCGTGGTCATTGCAAATTCGCCATTGTCGGTAAGGCTTCTTATCGGTGCTGTGGTGCCGGCACCCACGCCGCTTGGCGTAACCACAAGAGCGTTGTTCTGCAGGTTATAGCTTTGAGGAACCATTAAGATATTGCTGCCGGAACTGGGAGGGGCCGCGACGACCATGTCCCACGCAAATGCCCCACCCTGCGACACATAGGCTGTCCACTCATCCGCGCCTTCCGAGGGATTCATGAGCGCGTAAATGTCGTAGAAATAGTTCCCCGTCTGCACAACTTCCACACTGGCGATTTCCGTGCTTCCGCCGCCCCATTCGAAGTAGTATCCGCTCACGCATATAGAGGTGCACGATCCCGACCAGGACTGGCGAAGCTGGATCTCCGCGTTGGACTGCTGTACCAGCGCATCGTTGAAGCCTTCTCCTCCGTAATAGTGGAGGGTAAGCACCTCCCCGCTATCATCCGCATTGGAGAACGTTCCTATCTTCTCCCACTGCTGCTGGCTGCCGGTATTGAGCATCTTTCCGGACCAGGTTGACATGGGAGAGTTCCCGACAAGATACGTGTTGAAAAACTCTGGAATGGTGCCGGCGGTCCCGGAGCCGCTTACCGTCTGCGCCGCCGCGCCGGTGGCAATTGCCGTAACACCGAGCGCCAATACAATAACCAGCCTCTGCATCGTCTTCACTTTCGCTCCCCTGTTGATCGCCCTTCGCCGAGGTGCAACCGATTGCTACATGATCAAGCTGCTCTCAACAACCTCCGGGCTCGAATCGAGCGCGCCTATTGTGTCGCCAAAGTCCTTGTGTGCTGTTTCCTGTGCTCTCCCCGCTACTGCAATGTGACTAGCACTTCAATTACGCCATTTCCGGTCTCGATCGATCCGATCGCCTTGCCAATTACGGCTCCTAGCATCTTGCTGCGATCGGTGCCCTTCATGGCGTAGCCGCTCAACGATGAGGTGACCAGCAAATCGCCACGGTGAATTGGACCGTTTTCTGCGGTGACCTTAGTCGGCACAATGCCGATCATCGCCATTGGAACTTCCTTGGAATCCTTGACCAGCGATTGCCGTCGACCGACGACGCCGGGCTTCGTTGCGACAATTCCAGCCACTAAAGTTGAATACGGCTCGACGGACTTCTGTACCTCGCCGTCCTCACTCGCCCCTAGCACGAGGACATCTCCAGGCTCGTAGGACTTCCGTAGTCCATTCACATTGACCGCTTCGGCGTAATCGCCTCCGCAGAGAACACCTGTCCATGCAACAGACTGCGTTCCGCCGCCATTGGGAAATGTGATGCCGCCACCGGAACCGCTGATATTGATGCTGCCGTTGACATCGAGCTTTGCTGCCGGAGACGTTGTTCCAATGCCCACGTTGCCGGAAGCAAGTATCGTCATTTGAGGTGCTGGATTTACACCGCCCGATGAAAAATACATATTGCCTTGAGATCCAGACAGGAAGTAGTTATTTGCGACACCGTCCGTGATTTGTAACGTGGCGTCCGCTCCGTTAGCATTTGACGAAAGACGAGCAACCTTGTTCGAGTTTATGACGGTGCTCGTCTGTTGAGGATTCACAACATCTAATTGAGCCTGCGGGCTTGTTGTCCCGATCCCGACGTTACCTGTGCTGCTGACGGTGATCGGCGAGCTTGAGTTTCCAATGCTGGATGTTCCGGTGAAAACCGGTACGGTGCCGGATGTTCCCGTGCCTGTCACCGTCTGTGCCGCCACGCCCATCGCGAGCGCCGCGATGCAGATTGCCGTTGCCGCTATCTTCTTGGACATTGTCTTCTTGATCCTTTCGTAGCCGATCTGCATCGGGGAAACTCATTTGTCTAATGCGGCGCTGTCTTGACACGCACACGGATTCGATCGACACAGCGATCGAGGACCGCCGCTTCGGCCCGGGTGACTTCCTCCGTCTTGTGCGATGAGAGGCGCAAAGCGGTGTGAACCGCCGCTGTCACAAGACAGCTAGCCCATTAAAGGCACCGAAAAGTGCGTAAGTAGAGGTCAAGCAATGATCTCATGCAGCCCCCGCCTCGTCCGCACGGATTCGTGAAAAGCGAGCGAGGGACCCTACTTTGCAAATAACCGCAGGCGCAATAGCTTTCAAGGTGCCTGGCGGCCACGGCGGGCAATGCCGGACCGCCGGCGGTCACAGGTACGACGGGGCGTACATCCGGTATTGCAGGCGGGTGTGCTCGGGGTTTGAGTGGACGTAGATCATGGTTGTCTCGACAAAGGAGTGGCCGAGCTGCTCCTTGATCGCCAGCAGATGCGCGCCGCGATGAAGCAGGGCCGTCGCCAGTGAGTGAAGCAACTGCGGATAGACCCGCTTCTTCAAGCCCGCGCGCTTTGCCGCCGTGCGAATCGTCTTGCGCAGGTTTTGGGGCGCATAGGGGCGCCCGCTGCCCAGAGACACGAACATCGGATCGCCGGGTTCCCCGGCGCGCTCGCGCAGATAGTCGGCCAGCAGGCTCACGCATGGCGCGGCGATGTGCGCGTAACGGTCCTTTTGGGTCTTCGTGGCCTCTATGTGCAGCGTCTGACCGCCCAGATCGACATCGCGGATCCGCAACCGGCACAGTTCGCGGTTGCGCAGACCGGCGTAGGCAAGCGTGGCAATCATGGCGCGGTCGCGCAGGCCGCGGGCGGCCGCGATCAGCACGGTGACTTCGGCCTCGGACAAGGTGCCGCGCACCAGGTGGCGGGGCTTCCGCGGGCGGCCCAGCTTGATTGGCCGGCCGATGAAGGAACAGTAGGCCTCCAAGGCAATCGAGGTGTTGACGATATGCGAGTAGGAGGCCCCGGCTCTGTGCATCCGCTCGATCTGCTGCTCGACCGCTTTCGGCGTGGGCAGCAGGCCGATCGCGGGCGCGAGGCGTCGTATCGCGGAAGTGTAGTTGTGGACAGTAGCCTCGGCCAGGCCGCGCCGCGCGTGCAGGTGGCGGGCGAAGCGGACGAGAGTGGATTCGACAGGATTGCAGGTAGCCACGATTGCACCTTTTCTGCTTGATTGGTCAAGGACAAAGGCCCATAGTCACCAATCCGAAGTGGCGAGATGCGGCATTCGCATGCCCGTCGGGTGGGACAAACCAGCCGCTCCAGCCGCGGGGCTGGAGCCACCAGAAAGGGCGGGTAGACGGGCATGGCAAACAAAATGGCGGAGCCCATTCGATCAAGCTCCGCCGAATTGTTGAATCGGAACTATGCAGCTTTTGGTTTCTTGGCCTTTTTGACTGGTCTCTTGGGTGCGCCTTCCTTCGCTGCCCTTGCCTTGTCCTTTGCGGCAAACTCCTGTTTGACCTTGGCCGTGATTGCGGCCACGTCTACTTTGTAGGTCTCTGCGGCTTCTTTGAGCACTCTGCCGGCGTCGTTCGGGGATTGGCTCAAGTGCAAAATGACGATCTCTACCAAAAGCCGTCCGAGGGTGCTTTCGTCGGACTTGCGAAGGAATGCCACCAGCAGTTTGGCCGGTGTGTCGGTCGGGCTCTTGGCTTTGCCGATGCTATGCTGTTGGAGAACGATTGCCAGACGGCACTCGTCCAAAAGTGTTGACAGGCGTTCGACCAGGAAGAGCAGGTCGCGCTTCATCAGGCGGACGGGAACCGCATCGACAATCGCACTTAGAACCCGCAGTGCGGTCGTCTGGGCCAGCGCTTCCTCGCGGCGCTGCTTCTCCTGTTCGGCCTTGAATGCCGCATCGTTGGCGGGCTTCTCCTTCTTCGGGTGATGGACAGGGCAATCGGCGTTTGAACATATCCGACGCAATTCGCCCTTATCAGAGCCTTCTGTGACGATGGCCTCGGTGGTGTACTTGCAAGTTTTGTATTCGGGCCAATCGCGCTGCTTGGGGTTGGTCGGCGCCTCGGCGCGAATCTCGACATACTGGTTGCGTGGAATCGCCGGGCTATTCTCTTGCGGCTTTCCGTAGGTCCGGGTGATCTGAACCAGCTTCGGCTTTTCTGCGATTGTCTTTGCAACAAATGCGTTCACCTTGTTCTGATAGCATTCCGGCGAAGTATACGCATCCGCCTTGATTTCGGCAAAGAGCAGAGTGTTGAACCCGGTGCGTTTGGGGCAGGTTAAGCAAGCCCCAGCTTCGGGCACAAGCTCCGCGTCGTCCTTTGGGAACGGCGCGGAATCGAGTTCCAACAGGATGTTGCGCTCGATCCACTCTTGCAACTGGCGCACCGGAAGCAAAGTGCGCCGCGGCTTGCTGCCGTTGGAGTATTCCTCGCGGAAGCACGCGGTGAGCGCTTCTTCCTGTTGTGCGGGTTGCAACTTTGCAAGCAAGAGCGCGTGGCCGGTGCCGATCTCATCTTTGAGAAATGCCTCGGTGACGACTGGCACAAGTTCTGTGAGCCTGATCCTTGCCGCCACGTATCCCGCAGTTTTGGCGCATTTCGCGGCGATCTGTTCAACCGAATACTTCGGCTCTTCAAGACGGAGCAGCGCTGCGAAGCCGCTTGCCTCTTCCAGTGGATGGACATTGGCGCGAATCAGGTTCTCCACGATGGATGTCTCAATCGCCTGGGCGTCGGTAAGTTCGACTATGCGAACGGGAACGGAATCGACTCCGGCCAATTGCGCAGCGCGATAGCGGCGCGCACCGGCGACAATCTCAAACGTGTGCGGCGTCTTCGGCCGTACCAGCAACGGCGAAAGGATGCCTTGGTTTTGAATGCTGGCGGCCAGTTCCTTGAGCTCAGGCTCGTCAAAGGTGTGACGAGGATTCAAAGCCGACTCCGTGAGGCTTGCGAGCGGCAGGTTGCGGTACTCGGATTGAACTGCTGCTGACATTGGGATTCTCCTTGTGTGCTTGTCAAGTGTGGAGGCACGAGCGGGTGCGAGGAGCGCACCCGCTCGGATGTGCGCGTTTAGCTTGCCTGTGCTAACGGCTCGGCTTCCTCGGCAAAGAGCGCGTCGAGGATGGTTGCGGACGCCTTCTGAATGACGGTGAGCGATTCGGTCAGCAACTCGGCGTTGCCGTGGTACAAGGCGATGTAGTCGGCGCTGGCGCTCGACGTGTTCAGACCAACGGCTCGGCTGACAATGAACGCGATGGATTCGGCTTCCGTCTCACGCACGGTCTTGGTTGTCATGGTGCGGCGATCCGCCTTGTGCAACAGCTCGTGCGAAACTTCATGGACCAAAGTTGCGAAGGTTTCCGCCTTGGTCTGGCCGGGCAGCAATGCAATCTTGCCTCCGTAGCTGACGCCCTGCGCGGGGGCAATGCGCTCGTTGTACTCAAGCTCGATGCCCTGCTGCTGCACGAAATCGACCAGCCGATCATGGTATGCGCCCACTTCGCCGGTCACCTTCGCCGGTTCCGGTAGCTCTGCGCCTTCGGTCTGCGCAATGTCGAAGACATACACGACTCGGAAGCCGATGAGCACGGGCTTTGCCTTGGCGTCCTCTTCGGCAGGCTGCTCGTCGCGCTGGCGCTTGGTGCCGATCATCGGAGCCAGAATCGGAATGCCCTTCTGGCCCTTCTTCACAAAGCGACCAAGCTCGTTCCATGTGCGAATGCCCGCAACGTGGGTTGCGTCGGGCCGAAATCTCGCGATGGAAAGAATGTTGCCGAAAGAGTAGTTGTGAAAGCGGGCCATTGCGCCGAGGTAGGCCGTGAGCGCTTCGCTCTTGCCCTGCTCAAGCTGCTCGATCAGATGCTTGACGTTCTCGGCAATGATCTGCTGAGTGGTGGACTGCTGGCGGCTGCCATCCTGTTGGCCGCTGCCGCTGGTGCGGTGGTTGTTGCTGGTGAAATTCATGTTTTTTGTCCTCTCGGTTCCGCCGTTGCCGGCTGAGTGTCTTTCTCACTCAGGGCTGGGAAGCACGAAGACGGCGGCGGACCGAGACAAAACGCAGTGCCCGACGGCGGGAGTCCGGAGGAAAGGCGCGGCAAGTGACAAACACGCACCACCGTTTGGCGCGCAGCCGCGCTCCGAACGGACGGAGAAGGCCCGTTCAGCGCACGGTCTGTGTGCGCTGGGCCGTCCACCCGAGGGAGCGAAGTGGGATCAAAGATACAACCTGCAAACGGATTCAGCGGCAACGCCATGGCTGGCGATAGCAGGTTGTCACGAATGCCTTCTGTTGTTTGGTTTTGAAAGTGGGCAGGCGGGGTGGCCTTTGTAGCAACGTCTATTTCGATTTCTGGACTTGGCCGAAGTCTGGTGCATGTCCGATTGTCACTGCGGACAATTCAACATCGGTCCCTATTTCAATGGCCGCATCTCAGCGAGGAGAGAGAGAGATGCGTGCAAAGCGGATGAACCAATGCGTAAATACAAACGAAACGCCACTTTTTCTTGGTGACTTCTGGATGGTACGCGCTGAAAAGGTGATATCGTTTTCTCCTGCTGACTGGTTGCAACGCGTCAGGGCTGAAGAAATATGCTCATCGATTCAAGAGTCTGGGGTACCTCTTTTGCCGTAGCTCCTGAATTGCGCGGTCTGTTTGTTTCCAGGGATCGCCTTTGATTTTGGCAATGAGCGTCGTCCAGATGCTTTCGAAAGCCGCCACAGCGTCGTCCTCATGAAAGTTGAGGCCGGGAGGCAAAAGCGGTGCAATGTCTTCGGTCAGGCTGTGCGTCAGTTTTTCCAGCATTCGCTGCTCGGCGTTCGCGCGGGAGATTGGCTTGCCTTCGAGCGCAAGGTACTGTTCGAAGCAGGCAAGGAGTGTTTCTGGATTCATGGATAGTTGGTGCAATCCCATGTGCAGATCGATCAGATCTCGATTCTTGCGCCGTTGCAGGAGCGCGCGTAACTTGGTCCCGAAGAGTTCCTCTTGTGCGAACGATGTGATGTTGGTCTTGGCTTGATACCAGCCGTTTTCGACCGCAAAGGGATAATTCTGAAAACCAAGAACGCTGTCATGTTCGCGGGTATTGATCTCAACCTTGACTTTCAATGTGGTGTCCGGTTGGGCCTCGGGCGCAAATCGAAAAACGAAATGCATGGAGTGACCCGCCTGCTCGCGCTTGCAGTCGCCTAGCCACGACAGAGCCTCACGAATGGCGCTGGCGGTAGCGCCGATCTGCTCGGCTTGTGTCTGCACCAGGTCTATATCTTCGGAATAGCGAAGCGGCTGTTTAAAGAGCAGTTTGTGGATGGCGGTGCCGCCGCGAAACGCGATCTTGCCCGCCAGTGCTGGCGCATTGAACAGGTCGCAGAGCGCCCGGCTGATAATCAAATCCTGCTCGACTTGTTGCGAAGTTGGCCAAGGAGCTTTGGCGCTCCACTCCTGAATATACGATGCGGGAATCAAAAGTCGGCCTCCACGGGCTCATTGATGAAAAGCTTCCATTTGGCAACACGCGGGGCTTCTTCAGGGAGTGACGCGAGCAGCGGTCTGAAGGATGGGTCGAGGGGCAACGAAGTTTTTGCTGCCTTGACGAAGGGTTCGAGGGCGGTGGCTTGCGGCTCGTGCCCAGCCTGATCGAGCAGGTATCCAAGCCGGCGAACGGAAGCGTTTTCGTATGCTGCGGCTGCCTGGGCGAGTCTGCTGGTGTCGGCCTGTCCCCCGATGTCTTTAACGATCTGGGCCAGTCCATTGATGCCTGCCGATTTATGAAAATACCGTGCGCAATCGAGCAGAGTCAATTCAACGCCGGCCACCCGAGCGAAGCCAGTTTCGCTTTTCATGCTTGCGAGCCAACCGGGTTTGTTGACCTGAGCGAATGCTGCTGGTGCCTGGTAGACAAACTGGAGCCTGTGACGGCCGATCTCGAAGTCACGTAGCTGTTTCGGAACGATCACCTGAAAGGTCATGGCCGCCTGGTGCGAGGAGCCATGAAAAGCCGCCGCGCGGAGCAAGGAAACGCGGTAGTCGATACCCTGATACTTCAGGAGAGGGTCGATCCAGCGGGCCGGGTCCGGTGCGCCCGCAACTCTATCCTCCGGGCGCAGGATCAGGTAAAAGCCGTGGCGGAGATTGGCCACCCGCTGCTTTTTGGTCGACCGGCCAATTGCTGCCTTTAACGCGAGCGGAGACAGGTGCAACTCGGCCACCGCCTCTTCACGGGTGAAGTGGGCGCGCCCGCGAACGAGTTGGGCATCGAGATATTGATCGAGGCTGGCCATTGCCATATTGTATGCGAAAAGCTGCAATATGCGCATCTTTTTGAATACGGAATGGGGGGAGAATGCTGGTTCGATCGCGAATTGCTTAACGAAACACCCTTACCTTCCAATAATCTAGGCTACAGATCCTCCAGACATCGTCGAGAGACCTTTCTCGACGATGTCTTGAGAATCTACATCATCCCGAGCCCCTGGGCGATTGATGGAGCTTGCGAGATTTCGAGGGCGGAGGTCTTCGAGACATCGGCGCTGAGTTGCGGGTTGAGCTTGGCAATGTCGTTGGTGAAGAGCGTGGCCTCGTGGCTGGCGCGGGAGATGGAGACGTAGCCGAACCGTGAATTCAGCAGGTCCGGGTGGACGCCGGTGTCGGCGTTGACTAGGACCCGCTCTGCGGTCAGGCCCTGGGCGCTGTGGCTGGTGACGGCGTAGCCGTGATCGAAGTGCCGGTGCTCTTTGGGATCGAAATCAATCTGGCGGTTGTTCTCAAGGTGGGCCGAGATTCGGCCATCGGGCGCGATGGATTCAACCACGGCCAGATCGCGGTTGGCGACGCCGAGCGCCTTGTCGGGCGCGGTGAACTGGATGCGGTCGCCTGCCGCGAATTCGCGGCCGATCTCGCGGTAGACGCTGACGCCGGTGAGGCGGCGGGGATCGTAGGTAGTCAGGTCGCCGGACGGATGCTGAACGGTGAGCAGGTTGGCGCCGGAGTTGATGGCAACGACGGAGCCGTACGTTCCGGCTTCGATCCCGGCGTTCTTGCTGCCGCGCGCATAGCGGACAACATCGTTGACTTCGTAATGGCTGGCCCACGATCGTTCGGCGCCGGTCATATCCTGGCGCTGAACGAGAACGCGAATGTTTTGGTCCTCCGGCGCCAGCGTTCCGTTGGCTTTCAGTTTCTGTCTCACCGCCGCATTCAACTCGTGACGTGATGCATTGTCGGGCGAGACGATCAGGGTCTTCTCAGGCGACTCGACGTAGCTTTTGGCGATTGCCTTGATGCGCTCTTCTGTGCCGGGAATCTCCCTCACTCGCCCCTGTCGCTGGAGCGCTTCAAGGGCCGCAGAGACCTGGCCTGTGGCCAGCAATTCGACCGCAGACTTCAGGGCAGGGTCCTTTTGACGGACGATTTCGTCCAGTTTCGACGTGCGCATCCCTGCCTCCTGTAACTGCTCGAAAGGCCGACCAGCTTCTACGCCCTGATGCTGGCGCGTGTCGCCGATCAGGAGCACGCGGTCGTGCGGTCCTAGGCGCGAGAGAAACTCGCGCATCTGGTTGGTGCTGGCAAGGCTGGATTCATCAACGAAATAGAAGTGCCTTTGCTCGGGTGCTTGCGGGCTTTGGGAACGGGCAAGAAAGCCTTGCAGGGTTCCAGCCTCTATGCCGACCTCGCCAAGTTGGCGCGCGGCACGCGAGGTCGGGGCGAAGCCCTCGACCTGATAGCCCTGTGCCTCAACCGCTTCGCGAATGACAGAGAGAGTGGTCGTTTTGCCGGCCCCCGCGAAGCCTTGAATGCCCTGGACACGGTCGAGACAACTCAAGACATCCTCGACTACATTTTGCTGGGCACGGTTGAGATGCGAGTGTTGATCGGCGAAGGCAATGGCCTGCGAGCGCGACAAAACCGGCTCGCTCTGGTTGTGCCCTTCGCGCACACGACGAACGATCTCCTGTTCCGACTCGATGGTTCTGGCTGTGGTGAATTGCCGTCCTGGGGCCGCCTGCGATCGCTCGACAATCTGGAACTCGCCGGAGGCGAGACGCGCGTCGAGATTGCTCCGCACCTGGCCGTAGGTCACCTCGCCCATGCCGCGCCGTAGACCGTCCCGGATCAAGGCGCGCTCATCGACTACGGCCTCGCGTTCGAAGTTCTTGTCGCGCGAAAACGTTAGTGATTCACGCACACGGTCGATCGAGTTGGCCGGCTTCTGCTGATGTTGAACGCGCTCCCGCGCCGCGCGAACAACGGCATCGGCCTGGTGGCCGAAGTCGGCGGCGAGTTTGCGGTGGGCGGCCATCACTTCGACCGGCGAATGAATCTCCTTGCGGTCGCGCGTGGAATGCGCGGCGATCTCCGCGGCCTCCTTGCCGGCGCGCCCTGTGCGCTCCAGGTATTCGCGAATCTGCTGGCTGCGCGGGCTCGATGCATCGAGATACTCCTGCGTATAGCCCTTGATCTCGGGCGCGCCGCTGCGGCCCACGGTGATTTCGTATCCAAGGCGGGTCAGCCTGTACGTCAACTCCGATTGGTAGATGGCGGTTGCGAACTGCTGCGACGCGAACAAGCTCTGCGGCTGAATGGCGCGGGGCTGTCCGTTTTCCCGCTCGGTGACATTGAAGATCACGGCATGAGTATGGAGCTGCGGCGCAACATAGCCATCGACAGGGCGGGCCGTATCGTGCTCGAATTTGGCAGCAACGAACTTGGCCGTAGTCTCCGGCGGATGGTTGCCGCCAATGCGAGCCTGCGTGTAGCTTTCAAGCTGCTCAAGCGCGACTTGAACGCTGTCGCGATGTGCCAGGCGCACGCGCTCGTCGCCGCCGATAAGCGCCGTCAACGACACGGACTTCGGCGCGGAAAAGGTCGCATCCCACCCGGCTCGATGCTCCATGGTTTTGATGGTCTTGCCGTCCGCGTCCTGGTACTCGTACGACGCACGCTGCCTCACCAGTTGCTCCCCGGTTGCCGGGTGCTGGCCCTGGCTGAGCTTTGCGAAGTCCTCTGAGGTAACAGCACCGGCAAGCCCGAATTGCGAGGCCAGCCGTCCCTGCCATTCGCCGGCAATTTCCCCGCGCTGCGACCAGTAGTTCTGCTCCTTGGCAGTGAACTCTTTCGCGTGGTAGCTCTGCGCCTGGCTTGCGGAAAGGGGTTTCGAGATGGTGAGCATGGCTGTCTACTCCAGCTGATGTCCTGCGGATTGAACCTCATACTCTGGGAATTGAAGGTTTCCCTGAGTCGCTTCCGGCTCCACGGGAGGCGGCGTGCTTGGCACGATAAGGTCATCCATTGTGCGTTCATCGAAGCCTGGGCTTTTCTCTTCAAGCGCAATGAACGGGAACGAGAATCTCGCGACGTGGTTGCCATATTTCAGAAAGCCACGCAGGTCGTCGAGGCCGGACACTTCTGATGGCAGCACGAGCGGCTCGGTCTGCCGGTCAAGAGCGAAGTTCTTTCCAGGGCGGGAGCCATCGTAGTGGGTTTCGCGGATCCGCTCGATCTCAACTTCGCCGATGGCCTCGCTCACCCATTTAGCAGCGCGTGGTTCGGTTGTGCGAAGGAAGATCTTGGTGGCTGGCTGGGAGAGCATGGCCTCAGCATCCTCGCCGTACCGGGCTTCCATCTGACTCCGTCCCTGGAAGCCAAGAATGACCGGGTTCTGCGATTTTCGGTTCTCAGTGATTGCCGTATGCAGTTGCGGCAATCGCTGGAGGCTTGCTAATTCATCGATCACGAACCAGACAGGTTTCTGAAGCGGCATGGGTTCATTCAGGAGGCGCAAGACCAAGGTGTCGATCCACAGACTGATGAGCGGGCGGAGAGCCTCGCGCATCGTCGGACGCGACGTAATGAAGATCCAGCCTTGCCGCGTCTCGGCCCATTTGGTGGCTGTCCACACCGATGTTGTTTCGTCTTCTCTCGGCAGCAAACGGAAGCTGTCGGCGCTCATATTCAAGGAGCCAAGAACACCGGTACGCTGCTGCGGAGCCTTCGGATCGATCAGCGCCCAATACTCGGTTCCCTTGACGCGCCGGTCGATCTCTTCCGGGTCGGACATCCACTTGATCAGGTCCTCTGGGGATGGCAAATAGCTGAGCAGGTGTGCAAATATTTTCTGTGGAGCTTCAACGAAAAAGCGATTTGTGACGCCCTCCGGCTGATAGAGCGAGACGGCAAGAGCCTTGGCCTCGGCCTTGCGGCGCAATTCCTTCGAAGGATTCCAGTAGGGCATTCTGGCATCCAGCGGGTTCAATACGATGTCGTGGCGGCGCTCATTGTAGAACTGCTTCACAAACTCGCAGGCAGGATCATAGACGATGGCGCTGTCGCCGCGCGCATCCACTTGGTAAAGCATCTGGCGAATGATGCTCGACTTCCCCGAGCCGGTGTCGCCGACGATCAGAAAATGCTTGTTCTCGGCGTCGCGGGGGATACGTAACGGAAGCTTGAAATCGTTGGTCGTGATGCCGATGCCATTGCCGGATACTGCGGTGGTGAACTCCTTCGCATTCACGAGGACAGGGCCTTTGAGGCGACGTCCGTACCGCAACCGCCTGATTCTCTCGATGTCTTTGAGAATCGCAAATGGGAGTTGCAGCGCGAATGCGGCAAACCCAAACAGAAGCGGTATTGTGAAGAATTCATAGAGTGGAACGTCCCCGTAGATCCAATGCGCTATCCATGCGTGGATGACCTTGTTCTGGTACATTCTCGGGGCTTCGCGGGTGAGGTAGTAGGTTCCATGAACTGCCGCCTTCTGCGTAAGCATCAGCGGCAGTGGCTTACCTGAGAACTGCGTCGTCGAACCCGGCTGAACGTCCGCGTCAAGCGCAATTCTGCCAGGTGTTTCGCCGTCCGAAACGTACAGCATTTGATACTTACCTTCCGCCCGCATGAGCCCCGCTGTCTCGCTCCGCAGGTAGTACGGAAGGTAGTAGCGTTCAAGCGGAGAAAGGGCATATTGAAAGCGCAGGTAAACAAAGAATCCTGTGGCGACAACGGCAAGCAGGAACGCTCCGAGTGTGTAGAGATAGCCGCGGGGCGGCCAGATGATGGACTCTCTACGGCCCCATTGTTGAACAGTAGGCATGGCTATTTCTCCCTGTTCTGACTGCGCTTGGCGAGGAGTTCCTGAGCCTGGGCGGCCTTGGTTGTCTGCACTTGACGAAAGAGAATGTTGAGCTGGTCCTGGGCTATCCTCTCGCCCCTCAGCAGTGGTTCAAGCGTCTTCATCAAAAGCATCTGAATGCCCACAAGTTCGGTGAAGATGTGCATCTCCATAGCAGCCGAACCTTGGGCTCCGAAGTTGTGCAAGAGCGCCTCGCGTGCCCAATCGGCGATGGTCGTTCCCTTCGACCATGCGAAGGATTCGAGCATCGCGAACTCGGCATCAGTGAACCGAGCCGATAGAATTCGATTCCGCGCCACCGGCCGCTTGGATCCATTCGCCACTGAGTTGAGCAGTGTTGGAGTTTCCATTGTTCAACCTCACTTCTGGACTCCGTCAACGAACGTAAACGCCGTATACGGGGAATTCTGTAAGTGGTTCATCGCCCGAGCGTTGACGTTTGTAAACGGGCGTCTACAATCGTTTACCTTTCAGGGGTGGAGTGTCGAAATCAACCCGGTGCGCAGCACCGAACGGGCTACTCGCACCGGAACGCTCAGCTGCGGACATGCAATTCAGTGGCTCCATCCACAGCTTTGGCGCGCTTGGGCTGACGGCGAAACAGGTTCTGAAGCACCGGTGCCTTGGGCGCACGGCGAATACGCAATCGCTGCGGAACCTGAGCGGCATCCTGCGTATGGAGAAAGTCCTGGAAGTCGCGATCCTTGGTGAAGACATAGGCAAGCGCCTTGTCCACCACGTCATCCGCGGAAGCTTCAAGGAAAGCCGCGTACTGGTCGATCTGAGCGGCGGTTGTCTCATCGATCCGGATCGTCGCGCTGACCCGGTGCGTTTGATTGATCTCAAGCAATGGCATATCGTTTGTCCTCTCCGGTGTGATTGGGGTTGAGATTGCGAGTCGAGTCGAAGTTGTAAACCGACTCGGATTTGAACTGTCGAGCGGCACGGTCGTAGCCGCTCAATGCAAGCACTTCGCGGATGACACGACGCCCTGGCTGCCGCTCGACATGGACAACGAAATCGACGGCCTCTCCGATCTCTGCTTCCGTATCGGAAAACGTGGTCTGCGCGTGGCTGCGCATGACGAGATTCGCGAACCGTGTGAGTGCCTTCGCGGCGGAGTTGGCGTGGATGGTTGCCAACGAACCGTCGTGGCCGGTGTTGAAGGAGTCGAGCAGCGTGCGGGCCTCAACTCCGCGGACTTCGCCGAGAATGATCCGGTCGGGTCGAAAGCGCAGCGCGTCCTTCAGCAATTCGTCGAAGGAAATCGCGGTCTTGAAGGTCTTCGATTGCGATCTCACGGGAACGATGTTCGGCTTCTGGATTTGCAGCTCCGGAGTGTCTTCGATCACGACGATGCGTTCGTCGTTCGGAATCGCGTCGGCAAGTATGCGCAATAGGGTGGTTTTGCCCGTGCCAGTTCCGCCGCTGATGAGCAGCGTCTTGCCAGTGCGAATCTGCTCGGTCAAAAAGTCTGCAAGCGGCTGCGTAAGCGTGCCGCGCGCGATCAGATCGTCCATGGTGTAATTGCGGCTCGTAAACTTCCGTATTGCAAGTGCTGGAGCCGGGCTTACAAGCGGCGAAATCCATGCTGCAATCCGGCTTCCATCCGGAAGCTGCGCATGGAGACTCGGGTTGTCTTCGTCCAGCCTCATGCCAAGTTGGTTGGCAATCACTTCAAGGCCCGTCTGTAGCCTGGCCGCGTCGAAGTAGACCGTCTTTTCCTGGAGCATCTTCCCCTCCAACTCGTACCACCAGGACGAGTCGGGATTGCCCATGATTTCGCTGATCTCGTTGTTCAGCAAAAGCCGCTCGATGGGCCGAAGAAATGGGAGGATCAAATTGAAGCTCACAGCGGAAACCTCACGAAGCGGAAAGCCCAGGGATGGACCGGGCTCCCGCTGGCGAAGAGGAGAGGCCCTAAGCGGCCTCTTCCTCGGAGTTGAACTCAACGTTCTTGGTCAGTCGAACGCCTGGTCGGCCCGAAAGCGCACAATCGTCAATCCGAGAGGATTCACGGCCAACTCGTTGTTTTTCACGTTCTCGCGGAAGACGTAGGTCACGGTGGCGGTCCATCGCTCCCGCTTGAGTTCGGTATGATCGGCGGGATTCGTGAACACTTTCTCGAACTCAACCCGCGCCGAATACGGGGACTGTCGGAGGTCGTCGAGTACCACTTCTTTCACCTCGACATCGACATAGGGAAGCGTGCTGTCTCTCAGGTACGCCGGGATGACATTGTCCTTCCGTTCCTGGTCGATTACCGCGCGTTGCACGTCGTTGTTGAGGAAGTAGAGTGCATTGGTCTGGTCGCGCTCGATGGTGAAGCGATTCCGGCTGAAGTGCAGTTCCGCCCAGCGCGTGAGATAGTATTTGTTCTCGGCTTCCTGTGGCCGGTATTGGAAGTTCCGATAGTCGATGGCTTCGGCGCGGCCAACGTCATTGATGCGCACGATCATCGGATGCATATTGGCCAGCGCTTTCTGGCTCTTGAACAGCAGCCCGGCCAGCGCCAAGCAGACAACAGCAAGCACCAGGATGGTGACCTTGAGATACGTGTTCATTACAAGCGGATCGCCGTATTGCTCCAGGTAGCGTTCCGCCGCGCGGGTGATCTCGGGTGTGGCTTTGGTTTGGACGGTCATCTCTACCTCGCTTTTTACTGCTATTTACATCGCAGCGCGTATCGCCATCATTGCCACGCCCAGGCCGGAATCATGGCCGCCAGTGTGACCGGAAAAGATGGTTGCTGTCATTGCGGGAATCTTGAGCAGGATGAAGCCATTGACCATCACCAAGAGAATGAGCATTGGGAGTTGCTTGACCATCTGCCCTGGATCGACGAAGCCGCTCATCATCGAGTAATAGTTTGTGAGCAACTGTGACAGGATGCTCAAGGTAGCGGCAGCAACTACTTTGTAGAAGGAGAAACCAAGAAATGCCCGGAGCCATCCCCAGAACAAGAACTCCAGCTTGTCGAAGACGAGAAATGGAATGAAGATCGGACCCAACAGTCCAACGATGGTACTCGCTATCGCTCCATAGGCGATGATGACGCTGATAAGGGCAGAAAGACCAGCAATGAGCACTTGAATCAGCGCAAAGATGATCGCGTTGTAAGGACTCATCATGGTTGACATCATGCCCGGTCCTTCCTGCGACTCGGCCTGCCTCAGCGTATTCAAAATGTTGTTGGCGCTATCAGTTCCGATTTGGCTGACCAGGTATTGGGCTCCGCCGTTGATAAAGCCCTTGACCGAGTACCCGATGCCGGGGATGCTGGAGTCGTAGAACTTGACCATTGCGTAGGCAAAGGTAATGAGCATGAAGAAGTTCAGGAACTTGCCCAAGTTGAATCCTGGGCCACCATTCGCGGAGGCGAGCGCTTCCTGCACGCCGAACCAAACGAGCATGATTGTGGCGAGAGCAATGCAGATATGCACGCCCATCGCATCGACCGACGGAGAGACGGCGCTCGTCAGAGAACTACACGCTTGCGTAATCCAATTCAAGAGATCCATGTTCTGCCTCGTTCTCGGTTGGGGTTAGTACCGCATTGCAGCGCCTGCGCCGGCATAAGACGGCGCAACTGCGTTATATCCGGACTGGAATTGGTTGGCTTGCATGAATGTCGTCTTGAGCGCGTCCTGCTGGTGCTTCTGTGCTACGATCTGTTGCAGCGCGAATGCCTGGGCAATCTGATTGGCGTCCTGCTGCGTCATCAACTCAAGGACAAGGGCCTGATTGATTCGCTGGAGGGTAGCCAACTCCGTGTGTTGCGCAGGGTCCATCGACTGTGTAGCGGCTGCCAGAGCGTTAATATCGGCCTGCCGCTGCTGCGAGTTGGTGCGAATGGTGCCGAGGGTTTGGATGTTGCTGGCCGTTACCGAATCGTTGAGGTCAGCCGTGGCACCCTGCGCGGCGATCTGTTGCTGTCCCGATGTGCTGAGATTGCCGTACCCATTCAGTTGGCCTGTTCGCGGAACGGATGCCTGTTGATACGAATGCGATGCTCCAATTCCCGTGTTCGCCGAGCTCGTCCAAGGTAGCGAATTCCCATAGGTGTTTGCGGCCTGGTTCACCGCCATCCAGTAGCTCTGAAACGACGTGAACGGACGGTAGAGGCTCTGCGGGGACATGGCCATCTGGTGAGCGAGGTTGTAAGTAGCGATAGCATTGTCGGCCAGCTTAATGGAGTTGGTGAAGATATTCTGTCCTTGTTCGATCTGTTGAATGGCATGGGCGGATTGGGTCGGGTCGTATACGACACCTGAGCCAAACTGCGCGTGAATCGAAACCGGAGCCGCAATCGAGGCGATCAATGCGATTTTGAGAAACGAATTCTTCATGGCTCTGCCTCCTCGGGCTGAGTGTGGGTGAAGAGTGGATTGTTCGAGACGTTCTATTGTGAAAGTGCGTTCATCTGCTGTTCAATCGCCGTGACCTTTCGAAGCTCTTGGGCGCATTTCTGGTTGTGCGCCTCCACCTCCTGCGGAGATACGACTTTTGGCTTGCTGCCTTTGAAGTAAGCAGCGGTCCCACCCCGCGCGGATTCAATGCAGTCGTCGTAATACTGCGTGTTGGCTACCTTGTACTGTGCGTTGAGTTCTGCGAGCTTTGCTTTCTTGTTCTCGCATCCTGCAAGCGCCACGCAACTCAGAGCGACGAACATGAGGATACAGCGCATAAGACTCCTCAGAATGACTGTGGTATCGTGTGGTTCTCGTACGCCGGCAAGAGCATGTCTTGCGTGAAATAGACCTTCACGCGATGACCTTCCCGGATGGTGATGGTTGGCGGAATCTGCATGAAGCGGTCGAGCACCGTGGTCGCCGACTGCGACACATTCCCGGCGGCGCCCGTGGTGAATGCCTGAGATCCGCTAGTGGTGATGGTCCCGCCGCCCTGTTCAATCTCTCCGGCCCCGGCGATCACGCCAAGCGCAATCGATGTGCCGAAGATTTGAAGGTAGTGATTGTTCACCTTGTCCTTCATCCCCTCTTCGCCGATCTGGTCGAGGCCGCGGAACTGATCGAGATCCACGCTGTACCCGTCCGGCATGATCATGCGATGAAAGACGACCGCCAAGCGCCGTTGCTGCCCGAATCCGTTGGAGCCGATCTTGCGCGCCTCGCCCAGGACAATCGTTCCGTCCGGAATGAGCACATGCTGGTGGTCGTGCGAGTAGATCGGATTGGACACCAGAACCTTGACCGGGCCAATGGCGTCGCCATCGAGGCGATTCATCAGAACCGTGTCCATGGACAACCCCTCATAGATCACGTATGCCTGACCCGCCGCCGAATCGATATTGACTTCGGCGCCATGCTTGATCGACCCTTGCGTCCCTTGTGCCGCTGTCTGCGGTGCCGGCGGATCGCCGGGCGCACGGGAAGCAACGAGATTGCTCGCAGGCGGACTTGCTAAACCCTCGTTTGCAGTCTGGCTTTCCTGGAAGGTTGGCGCCATGGCGCTCTCGGCGCCGACCTGGGTCCGCCGTTGGGCCGGCGCGTCCGGCGCGCGAGCGTAGACAAGGTTAGATGCGAAGCGCGAATTGTAGGCCAGCTCGCGCTCTTTCGCCGCAAGTTGCTGCGCCTCCTGCTCCATGGGCGAAATCTGTTGCTGTCCCATCTGCTGAGGGCAGGGCTGGCCTGGCACGCAGGGAATGGGCTGACCATTCGGCCCGTAAGCAGCGGCCACGGTCTGCTGGGCCGGCGTCGCATTTGCCAGCGCCGGATCGACCGCTGTCGCAGGCGCGCCGCCCTGTTGCTGCTGCTTCTGGCGCTCGGCATTTACCTGGTTGTGCAGGTCCGCGGCGTTGCTCTCCGTATTGTCCTGCAACATGGGCTGCGGGCCCTGATTCTTTGCCGCGGCCTGTGGACCCGGCTTCCTGGCGCTGAACACCGACGCAAGGATTACCAGTAAGCATCCCCCAAGGAACACAATCGCCTTCATGTGTTTCTGCAGAACGCCCTTGGGGTCGATTGCATTCCTCTTCAGCTCCGGCTCCGCCTGCAATTGTGGAATGGCCTGCTCTGCCATGGCTCTACCCCTTCCGTGTGAACTCCATCCGCTTCTTGCCCAACTCGACATAACCCGAATCCAGTACCTTCGCGATGATGTAAGTGCCGTCGCGCAGGTCGTAGTTGACCAAATCCGGCTTGCCATCTTTCATCTCGTAGACGCTGAACTTCTCCGGCGCATTGGTCTTGATGTAGGTGAACTTGTCGTCGTGATAGATCGACAGAATGTCGAATGGCGCCTCGTTAGCCTTGTAGTTGTAGTCGAACTTCAACTGCACAGGATAGGCGCTCTTGAACTCGTCCACGGCCTGCCCGACGTGCGTTTGAAGCGCGGCGAGCTGTTCCTTCGACTGCTCCAGTTGCACTGCCGGAACAAACTGCGGAGGCCCGCTGGCCGCGACCATGGAGGAGCGGTCGGCGGGCTGAATCAGCACCTTCAGGTCCGGCGCCTCCGATGTGTTCGAGACATCTTGCAGCGTGAAGGAATAGATGTTGCCCTTGTCGGTGATGAGATTCAGATTGGAGTTGATGCCGGCCTTGGCCGGATGCACGAAGCAGAAGTTGCCAACCAGATCGACAACCCAGAAATCCTTGTCTCCGGTGGCTGCTTCGATGAGCTTCTCTGTCGGCGGCACTTCGATGAGCGTGGTGTACTTCAGCTTCGCGTGGATCGCGACGATGTCCTGCGAGTGATACTGCACGGTGCGGGCCGAAGCGTCCTGCGCAACGGCCGCGACGGATGACAGGCCAACGGCCAGACCTGCGATGAAGATGAGTTTGCGTTTCATGCGGCTACCCCTTTGATGTTGGAGGTTCGGACGCCTGCCGGCGTGCGTGGTTGAAATGGGAACGCCTTGGCGAGTTCCCTCAATCCGTTCGCAATTCCATAACGCTCGAAATACTCGCGCTTCCTCAGGTTGTCCTTGGCGTTGTTAGTCGCCATCCAGTGGGTGATGGAGTCGACATTCAGATGGACCTTCTTCGAAGCGAGCGCCATGCGAATCAGCATTTGCCCCGGTGGAACCAGGCCGGCAATCAGTTCGAGTTCCGTATCGTTCAAGTGGAAGGCCTCGCGGTAGAGATCGCGGTCCATCTCCGGGTTGGCAAGGAAGATCTTGGTCGGGCAGCTTTCTGAAACGATTTGCAACATGCCCGATTCCTGAAGCTCCTTGATCGATTGCGTGGCCAGAATCATCGCTGCGTTGTGCTTGCGCCAGGTCTTCTGCGCTTGCACCACATAATTGCGAATGGTCTCGTTCTTGATGAACAGCCACGCCTCGTCGAGCAAGAACATCTTGAATGTCGAGAGCTTCTTCGGGTCGGTGATCTCGTTCGACGCCCGATGCAGAACGTAGAACAGAAGCGGCTCCAAGACATCCGGCGCGTCGCCCCACCCGGCGAAGTTGAATGTCTGGAAGCGCCGGAACGAAAGCGTGTCTTCCGCGTTATCGAAGAGAAATCCGTACTGGCCTCCGCGGGTCCAGCGATAGAGACGGTCCTTCAACTCGCCGATGATGTTGGCGAAGTTGGATACCGTGCGCTGCTCGGGCTCCAGCATGTAGATGCGCTCAATGGCGTTCCAAAGCTTGGTATCGTCCTTGAAGTCGAGCCGGTAGCGCTGTTCGTTGCCCTCGATGAGCACGCGAAAGAAGCTGAACAGGAACTGCGTATTCTCTTTGGTCGGCGCCAGCGAGAACGGGTTGATGGTGAAGTCGCGCGCCTCCTGGCCCACATTCAGATACGATCCGCTGAAGATGGTCGTGAGCGACTGGAAGCTGCCCCCGATGTCGAAGATAAACGTGAGCGGCGCGTACTTCTGCGCATTCTGCAAGATGAAGTTGCAGAAATAGCTTTTGCCAGAACCGGTCATCCCGAGAATCAGCGTGTGCGCCACCTCGCCGTTATGCAGGTTCAGATAGTAGGGCGTGCTGTTGTCGGTTTCGAGCACGGCCAGGTAATCGGTCCCGAGATGCGCATTGGTTTTCTCGCCGGGCAGAATGGTGAACAGGAACGAGAGGTCGGCGTAGTTGGTGTTCAGCAGAAACACCTTGCGCAAATTGAACGCGTAATTGCCGGGCACCGTAGCGAAGTAGGCATTGAGCTGGTTGTAGGTCTCGACATAGAGATTGCCGTCCGCATTGGTAAAGATGCCGGCGAACTCGCCTACGAGTTGGTCGAGTTGCTGTCGCGACCGACCATAGAGCACAATGGTCAGCGAGAATTCGCCAAGCTGCTGCCCCTCGCCCAGCGCGCGAAGGCAATCGCCGAGGTCCTCGATGTCCGCCTGTTTCGACTCATCGACAAGCACATCGCGAGGATTGGTCTTCGAGGCGTCGTTGCCCATCTGCGAGATAAAGCCCGTCTTCGAGACATTGAAATGACGGCGGCGCTTGTTGACTTCCTTGCGGGCCTTGCCTGCCGGAAGCGGCGTCCATTCGGAGACGGCGCAGAAGTTCGCGTTGACCTTCAACAGCGCGTCCAGCGCCAGCGGGCGCGTCTCGGTAATTGCCTCCTTCAACGTCAGCACACGGACGAAGTGTTCGCCCACGCGTAAGTGGTCGCGCTCGGCCTCGATATCGGAGTTGACCACCTGGTAGTCGAGAAACTGCGTTGACTGCGGCCGGCCCGCAATGCGCCAGTCGTCGTAGTTGATCAGGCGGCGGAAGAACGTGAACTGACCCTGCTGGTCCAGTATCTCGATCTGCATGAAGTCCCCGAGGTTCCGCGCGAATGCCTGCACACTCTGCTCGAGCCGCGCAAGATCGGTTTCGATCTGCCCGCGCAGAAGCCTCTTCATATTGCTGTTGGTGAACTGCGTCTGTAGTTCATCGATGGCTCCAGCCGGATCGCTGAACAGACGACCAAGCGCCGCAGCCACGCCGGTCTTCGACCGGGCGCCTTCGAGCAGAATCGCGTAGTAGATTTCGATTTGATAGAGATGGTCGCGCTTGGCCTCGAAGAATTGCCGACGCTGATCGATGGCGGCTTCGACCACCGGATCGTCGTAATGGGCGAACGGAATCTGGGGCCGATTCTGCTTGAATAGATATTGGTAGACATGGAACCCGGGACCGAACGCCTTGAGCGCCGACTCCAGCCGCTTCACGGCGTATTCCTGGCTTTGATGGTCCAGGCTTTCGTAGTCCACGCCGGGCACGCGCAACACCATGCCCAGGTCGCCGCTCTTGCTCAGAAACGTTGTCTCGTTCCAGAAGCCATAGAGATTGATATGGTCGTTGAGAGAAGCGGCTTCCTTCCACGGCTTGACGATCTTGGCCAAGTTCAGCATCACAGCACCTCCACGCGGGGAATGCTCTGCTTGGCCGCGTCATAGCGCGCCTTGTATCGCTCGGACTTGGCCAAGATGCGAAGGAAGGCTGGATCGCTCGATGTAACCCAACTGCCAAAGGCGTATCCGCCGATGAAAACGGCCAGCCCTGCCAGCATGCTGTTGAACAGGTTGAACGCGCCCACAGCGCCCACGCAGACGAAGTAAAACAGAGTGCGTTCGACGCCAAGATACGTGAGGGGCTTGTGCAGGCTCTTGTAGACCCGGTTGCTGCGTCCCAGCGACGAAGACCTGTCGCCTGGGGCCCCAGTCCTCCGACGGGTTGTGGTGTGTGTCTGCATCTCTGCCCCTCACACTCAAACGGTTAAGCGGTTGCGGTTGCACTCTCCATCTCGCCGGCAATCAGATACCCCAAAGCCAGGAGAGAACGTTGGTGGCGAGCACGGCGATACCGGTGCCTGCGGCCACGCCAGCGAGGGTCTTTTTGGCTCCCGGTTCGCCGTGAGCAAACTGGTACCCGCCAACCACGATGGCGATGAGGCTGGCGACCTTGGCAATGGTTCCGGTAAAGAGGGTTTGTAGAGCGGTGAAGCCAGTGTCGAACGGCGAACCGCCGCTCTGCGCATGAGCGGCAATTGGAAGGAAAAGGCACACGGCGGCGATTGTGGCGGAGAAGCTCATCCACCGGCGAATTGAGGGGACCGCCTGCTGCGAAATTGTGTTGCGAATCGGATCGGACATCGGCACCTCCATCGACTGCGATTCAGTCGAGATATGCCGGAGCTTAGGCGCGGTTGTTTCCCTGCGTCCAATATTTAAAAAAGATGGCAAACTCTGGAGGGACTATGTGCCGATCAAATCGAGAATTCTCATCAAGCCGATTCTTTCAACCTATGCTCCGGCTCACCGAATAGCAGTTGCTGTCGCGTGTCGGCCCCGGCTGCAGAGTGCGGCGATTTTTTATCGGGGACCGGGATAAGCTTCGTGACTCGCCGTTCTAGTTCCCGGAAGAGTAACGGCAAGGTCATCTGTTCTTGTTCCGGCCTGTAAACGAGCGCGAAGTCAATTGTCCATCGAACACCCTGGATGGGCCTTGTTGTCAAATCCTCGCCCAAAGATTCGCCCTGCCGAATCAGCGCCAGACACTGGCGTTCCTTCACCATCCAATGAATGTGGCCTGTGCCCAGATTTGGGTTTCCGAGACGGGGCGTGATGCCTTCGCGTTGTAACATTTCCAGCAGGCGAGCGTGTGCCAATGGGTGTCGCTGAGGATTGCTGAAAATGCAGAGCTTCCCATCCAATGACTTGGGCGGCAATTCGTCAAATGCTGCTAACGGATCGTCTTTTCGCAGACAAACCACCATCGGTTCACTTATTACCGGATGAACGCACAGCCCGTCCGACTCGAATGGAAGTGTCACAAGCGCAGAATCGATTGAAGCCTGCGCCAGTTGCTCCAGAATTTCCTCGATATCGGCGCTATCTGCTCGGATCTCCACTTTTGGGAACAGCCACCTATATGATCGGCATATCAGTCCGACTACCTCTGACTCGACGAACGGGGTAAATGAGAGTTTGAACGGTCCCGAACCCGCTCTTTGCAACGTTTGCGCGGCTTTGACAAGGTCCTCTCGCTCCTTCAGGAATCGACGAGCGGTTGGCAAGATCGCTTCACCGACAGCCGTTAGGATCACGCCGTTGCGCATGCGAACGAATATCTGAATCTTGAACACTTCCTCGACACTCGCAATCTGGGTGCTCACCGCGGACTGAGCAACGTGTAAACGGGCTGCGGCTTTGGTGACCGATCCTTCCTCGGCGACAGCAACGATGTACTTCAGGAGGCGAAATTCCAGATTGTCGTAGATGCTCATGTACGCACCTCCAAAAGGCAATCACGATCATCCTGCTGGAATTCTGTGGCGAAAGTGCCGGCGACAAGCCTTCTTACCCCTGTAATCTCGATTAGAACCATAATCGTTACTAGAGGTTGCAAGCGAAGTTACTAACGGTGGCAAATGAAGGGGCAACCCCTTTCATTGCAGCGGACTCGGTCATCTGTTTCGGTGATGGTGGGCCATCTCTTTTTGGTATTGGACATTAGGAAAAATCGTGCCCAATCTTTCCCTATGCCGAGCAAGTGCGAGCGACAGGAGGGATCACCATGGAAAAGGACTATTTGACGGAGATGGAACTCTCGGAAAAACTGCACGTTAGCCTCGGGACACTGCGCCGCTGGAGGCTCGAAAACCGGGGCCCGCGGTTCCGCAAACTGGGTGCATTGGTCCGCTACGGAGAGTACGATTTAGATCGGTGGATGCAGGTGCAACCGAGCGGGGGAGCTTCCGAAATCGAGAGAATTGTTCCTGCGAATGAACGCCGCAGAGACGTACGCATTCGAAGAGCAGGCTGAGGATTCCGATATGGCGGTGTTTTGTCGGGGCGACGTTTGGTGGTACGAATTTATCTTTGCAGGCAGGCGGGTTCGGGAGTCGAGCAAGAGCACTTCCAAGACAGTCGCCAAAGCCGCGGAGCAGAAGCGGAAACGCGAACTCGAAGAGGGATTCAACAACTTCGTCGACACTCGCCGCGAACGGGTCAGAACGATTGCCGACCTGGGGGCCGAGTATCTGATCGCCTATAAATTGAGGAATCCGCAATCCGCTGTTTTCGCCGATTATGCGGTGAATCATGTGTGCCGGATTCTCGGGACTTGCATGTTCGTGGACTGTAACGAGGCTGCGATTACGATGTATCAGAATCATCGGCTTCAAGAAGGCGCCGCCCCGAAGAGCATCAACGAGGAGGTTGGCTTTCTGCTTCGCCTCCTCGGAGATCCAGGAGACCTCTTACGCGTTAGACTTCGCAAGCGCAAGTTGCTCAAACTAAAGGTGGGACGCTCGATTGCCAAGGCCTATACCGAGCAGGAAAAAGAAAGGATGATCGGCGAAGCGAAGAAGGCGCGCTCTCCACACATATTTCCAGCCATCATGCTGGCTCTCAATGCAGGCATTCGGGACGCCGAGTTGAAGAACCTGACTTGGGCGCAGATGGATCTCGCCAAGGGGTATCTGACGGTCGGCAAGAGCAAGACCGAGGCTGGCGAGGGCCGGACCATCCCGCTGAACACAGCGCTTGCCGAATGCATGAGCGACTATGCCGAATGGTACCGGGAGAAGTTCGGCAAGCCGCAACCTCACTGGTACATCTTCCCCTTTGGAAAGCCGATGCCCAACGACCCGACCCGGCCGGTAACCACTCTCAAGACGGCCTGGAATAATGTCCGCGATAGGGCCAAGGTGGAGGGACGCTGGCACGACAACCGGCACACTCTCATCACCGATCTGGCCGAAAGCGGCGCGGGCGACCAGACCATCATGGAAATCGCCGGACACGTCTCGAAACAGATGCTCAAGCACTACAGCCACATCCGGATGCAAGCCAAACGGAACGCTCTGGAGGCGATTGTCAGAAAGCCGGCGGCGCAAATCTCAAATGAGGCTCAGAAGTCCGCTCAAGGGGTCCCCACAAAATCCCCCACAGAGGTTGTAAAAGGGGCGAAAGCGCCGCGGCGAAGCAATGCGCAAGGTCCGGTCGGATGCCCGGTGAGCGGCGGGAATTCAATTGGGGATTGCTCGGAAATGCCCACAAATGCGCAGGGTTTTGAGGGAGTCTCCCCACAAAAGTCCCCACAATCGGTGATTTCTGAGGTTCATCGGGGAGTCAATAAGGGCCGTAAGTCTAAGATTCTAATTGGCTCCTCAGGTAGGACTCGAACCTACAACCCTTCGGTTAACAGCCGAATGCTCTGCCATTGAGCTACTGAGGAACGTGGCTTTTCAAAATCTCCAATACCAAGGTAGCAGAGTGCAGCTATCGCGTCAAAATTAGGCCTCCTTTCCAACAAAAAAAGCTCGTTCATTCCCATGCCAGGGATTGGAGCGCATGGAGAACTGAACCCGCAAGGGGATACGGCGAATTTGGCCTGAGGGGAATCACAGACAGTTGTCCCGTCGTCAACCCAAAGCCCTATCTCCTGCCATCCTGACGTTCTGTGTTAAGGTTCCAATCGTGCAAGCTGAAGAAAAATCCATGCCCCCAGCGGCCAAGCCTTCCAGGCGTCTGCTGCCCGGCCTGGCCGTCAAAGACGGGTTTATGCGCCATCCCTTCGATCTGGAGTGGGGAGTCCGCACCAGCGGGCTGATTGCCGGCCGCGATCTGAAGACCGGGCACCGGCACGACCGGCACACCACAGCCTACTACGGAGTCGCCCCATCCGTCTTTACGGCGCTCGTCAAACGCTGGCGGCGAAGCAAGCCGTCGGCGAGGCTGGAGGAATTCACCTTTGTCGATCTCGGCGCGGGCATGGGCCGGGCGGTCTTGCTGGCCTCCACGCTCCCCTTTCGACAAGTGATTGGGGTCGAACTACACCCCACCCTCGAGCGCATAGCCCGCAAGAATGTCGCATTGTGGCGAAAAGCCGGGCGTGCTCAGACCCCGATCAACCTGATTTGCGGCGACGCTGTGGAATTCGAGTGGCCGCAAGGACCATGCTTGGCTTTTCTCTTCAACCCCTTTGGCGAGAAAGTGATGCGTGGCCTCTTGGAGCGCTGCTGCAAGAGCTTTCATGACCGGCATGGGGAACTGGACGTCCTTTACGTCAACAATGAGCAGGAGTGGGTTTTGGAGGGGCAAAAGGGCTTTTCGCGGATGTTTCTCGGCGAGGTGAACCGCTCGCGCGCCGACGCCATCGCAGACTACAAGATTCTGGCCGCTCAGCCCGACGGGGAATATGCCTCGTCGAACACCGAGGACTGCTCCATATGGCGTTGGCTCGGCTGAGCCAACCTAACCCAGCTTCCTTTGCCGGTGAAAAGCTGGTTGCTTAGAGAATTGGAGAGCCCGGATGCGCTGCAGCGCCTGGGCCACCGGCCGTTCCGTCTGGGCTTTGTAGATGTGCTTAGGTTTTGCGCAGAGGCGCGAAAACGGGCAATCCTACCCAAGCCGCAACGGGGGGACGTCCGGCTTCACCCAATGGCTGGCCGTCCTGGATCACCTGGAGCTTTCCGTGAGCGCTTGGCGCGGAAGGGAAAGTTCATAACAGCCTCTAGCCGAAGCGGGCCCGTTTGACAGTCTGCCGAAAATCTTCGCCGTTCATTTCGACGCGGACACACATTTCCGCCAGACGAGAGCGCATGCGATCGCCGATGCGGTCGCCCAGGGTGGGCTCGCGGGCGGCTCTCTCGGCGTCTGTCTTGGCGCCGCCGCCAGCCCCAAGATCGGGATAGTTGGTGGTGATGATGGTGGTCTGCTTGTCGTTGTAACGCGTATTCAGGATGAGCGCCACCGTGTCCCAAACCCACTCGTTGGGCTTTTGCGCGCCCAGATCGTCGAGCACCAGCACCTCGGCGGCAAACACCGGCTTCAGCAGTTCCAGCTCCGTGGTTTGCACCTGGGAGTTGTAGCTGTTCTGGATGCTCTTGAGCAGTTCGCGGTAGTCGCAGAAGAGCCCCTTGACGCCGCGCTCCTGCACCAGGCGGCGAAGAACGCCTACGGCCAGATGGGTTTTGCCCACGCCGATGGAGCCGGTGAAGAGCAGTCCCTTGCCGGCTGTGTCGACCGGGTACGCATCCACAAAGCGACGGGCAGTCAGGTGAGCTCGACCGAGGGACGGGTCGGCGCCTCGAAAGGCGGTCTCGTAACCGTCGAGGGTGTATTGGCGGTAGCGCTCGGGAATGTGCGCAGCCGCGAGACGGCGCTCTTCCCGCAGCATCTCCTGGCACTCGCAAGGAGCAGATACCCACTGGCCGGCGGCATTCACAATGCGCACCAGCCCGACGCCATCACAGATTGGACAAACATTCATGTGGATTCAAGCGTAGCGCATCTAAGGGGGCGGGGAATAGGGGACAGGGCAATCGCATTTCAGCACTTCATTGCGTACAACGATTGTCATCCTTAACAAAGTGAAGGATCTGCGGTTGTTTTTCTCGACGTCGCGGGAAGCTTTGGCAAAGCCATGGCGCCAAATCTGAGTCGTCTTCTTGAAAATAGACCGAAATGCAACCGCAGATCCTTCGTCGCTGCGCTCCTCAGGATGACAATTCGAAGGGAGCGGTCTATGAACTCCAAATGCGATTGCCCTGGAATGGGGGATAGGCATCAGCGATCAGGGATTAGGTAAGTGTCTGCTGCGAGTGGCCGCTGTGGAAAAATCTGGACGGCGATGTAGCGCGATTGCCTACAATCGGGAGGCGGGGTCAGGGATTCCGATTGGTTTCAACAAATCCGGGAAGCGATTGACCGGATCTTCTGTAATTCCGCATTTGGAGATGCTTTCATGAATCGATTGTTTTGCCGTTTGGTGTTGGGTGCGATGACGGGCGTGGGCGCGATGGCAGCCCTGCAAGCGCAAGAGCCGGCAAGTTTGCCCGAGACCAAGGCCCCCGCACCGGTGCAGACAGCGCCTGTGCCCGCCCCCAAGCCGGTGGACGACTACTGGAAGAAGCACGACGAACAGATCAGAGTGGACTTCGGCTGGCTGGCCAGGTTCAAGGAGGCAGATTTGGCTTTGGCGCCGCCGGCCCCGGGCGAAAACCGCGTAGTGTTCATGGGCGATTCGATCACCGAGGGCTGGCATTTCGACGGGCCTCAAGGCTTCTTTGCCGGCAAACCCTACATCAATCGCGGCATCAGCGGACAGACATCGCCGCAGATGCTGGTGCGCTTCCGGCAAGACGTGATCGAGTTGCAGCCCAAGGTGGTGGTGATTTTGGCCGGTACCAACGACATCGCAGGCAACACCGGCCCCATGACCTTGGAGCAGACCGAAGACAACCTTGCCTCAATGGCCGATCTGGCCACAGCCAACCACATTCGCGTGGTGCTCTGCTCGGTAACGCCGGCCTTCGACTTTCCCTGGAAGCGGGGACTTGTGCCCGCGCCCAAGATTCTGGCCATCAATGCCTGGATGAAGGCCTACGCGGATCTGAAGGGCTACGTCTACGTCGACTTCCACAGCGCCATGAAGGACGGCCGCGACGGACTGCCGGCGAATTTGAGCGGGGACGGTGTGCATCCGCTGCCCGCCGGTTACGCCATCATGACGCCGCTGGTGGAAGCGGGGATCCAGAAGGCGCTGGCGCAGTGAGAGGAAGGGGAAGGGATTAGTTGGCAGAAGATAACGCCGAGGTTCGAAGGCTTCCCAGGTCTCAAATGTGAGGCCTGGGGCGCCCGCTGCCTCACGGGCCGGCCGTTTACTTCACCTTGGCTTGCTGGTCCATGTAGTAGCCGGTACGGTGCCGTATGTTGAAGGCTTCCGTGGCAGCTCTGGGCACGGTCACCTGGACGCGGTGAAAGACTCTTCCCGGCTCCTGATTCTTGGGGTAGTAGCCCAGCAAATACTGGGTGCGCAGGTCGTCGCTGACCCGGGCAAAAGCCTTGTCGAGGCCACCGTCATTGACATAGAAGCTCTTGCCGCCGGTCTCTTCGGCCAGCGTGATGAGCGCATGTTCGCCGCCCAGATCGCGGCCTGCGCTGGCCTCAATGGGTACATCGATGATGCTGTATATCATCACCTCGTTGCGCAAGGCGGCTTCAAGGGCCTGGGCATAGGTTGAGTTCTTGGCCGTGTCGCCGCCGTCGGACACCAGGATCAGCACCTTGCGGCCATCTTTCTTGCCGAGCCCGTCGGAGCCGAGCACAATGGCGTCGTAGAGGGCTGTGGCGAAATCGGGACGCAGATTCGCCAGGCCGCGATCGATAAGGCTCAGCTTGTTGGTGAAAGGCGTCAGTTCGCGCACCTCGGTGGCGAATTCCAGCAAGCTCATCTGGTCTTGCGCGCGCATCAGGGCGTGCGCAAAACGATGCGCCGCATCCGCTTCTTCGGCCATGTCCTTATGGACGCTGCCGCTGGTGTCGATGGCCAGGGTCAGGTT
>Ga0181520_10002110_pt1 | contig 38156 bp, 31 predicted proteins | sample PEATcosm2014_Bin_29_FD_132451 | JGI IMG/M metagenome (GOLD analysis project Ga0181520, IMG submission 132451) | Peatland microbial communities from MTU Mesocosm Facility, Houghton, MI, USA - PEATcosm2014_Bin02_30_metaG | ecosystem: Environmental > Terrestrial > Soil > Wetlands > Peat | place... | reverse complement strand
GGCCTTCCGGCAATTCCTTACGGAACATCAGCCCGCGCGCCCGTTCGTCGTCGTTGGACGCAAGTTCGACGGTGAAGGGGTGAACGCCGTTTTTGCTGACGATCTCGAGCGTCGCTTCGCCGGCAGCCAACGCCTGGAGTGCTTGCAGCACCAGCCAAGCAGCAACGATCACGAGCGCCGCGGCGCGAGCCGCCGACCGCGCGAACACCAGACGACCAAAGATTAGTGGGATGCCGGGCCAAGCGGGCCGGTTTCCGGCCGCACTTCGGCGGCCATCATACCCTTGGGCCCGGGTCCGAAGCGAACCAGAACAAACTGCCCCGGCCGCAGCTCGGTAATTCCATACCGGCGGAGCGTTTCCATATGAACAAAGATATCCGGCGTCCCATCCCCGCGCGTGAGGAAACCGAACCCGCGAAGCCGATTGAACCATTTCACCTGCGCCCGTTCGAGACCGCTCGTCGGGGTGACAGTAACATGGGTCCGGGGCGGCGGCATCTGCGCCGGGTGGATCGCCGTTGATTCGTCCATGCTGACAACGCGGAACGCTTGCAGACCTTTCGGTCGCGCCAGCACTTCGCAGATGACGCGCGCGCCTTCATAGGCGGTCTGATAACCGTCGCGGCGCAGGCAGGTCACGTGCAGGAGTACGTCGGCCATGCCGTTGTCGGGAACGATGAAGCCGTAACCCTTGGCGACATCGAACCATTTAATCACACCGGACATCTCGATTACCCGGGCCGTGGCTTCGTCGCCGAAATCGACGTCCGGTGCGATTCCGATGCCGCTCGACTTTGTTTCAATTCCGTCGGACGCCATGACGCCGTGGCCGCCGCTTCTGTGCTGACGCCCCCGCGCGGGCGCTTCACGAATCTCTTGAATCGAAGATAACACCGGCCATCCGACTGGAAAGCACAAAATTGCAACACCACGTCAAAAGCGTCAGAGCCTGTGAAAAACAGTGGATGACGCGGTTTCAACGAACGGCGCGAGCACCGTGCCGATGTCCTCGCGCACCACCAGGTCGGCGATGTCGTCGAAGTCGGTCGGCTCGCGATTGATAATCACGAGACGCGCGCCATTCCTTTTTGCCATCAAGGGAAATCCCGCTGCCGGCCACACCACGAGCGACGAACCGATCGACAAAAACAGATCGCAGCATAAGGTCAGATCCTGCGCCCGCCGGATTGCGGCATCGGGCATCGCCTGCCCGAACGAGATGGTAGCGGTCTTGATGAAGCCGCCGCAGGCCGGACAATCCGGCGCGCAGCCGTTGCCCGCCTCCATACGGCCGCGCACCCAGGAGATTTCGTAGCGCTGTTCGCAATCGAGGCAGAGCGCATAGGTCGTATTGCCATGCAACTCGACGACGTGTTCCGGCGCGATGCCAGAGGCTTGGTGCAGGTTATCGATGTTCTGTGTGATCACCGCGGGCACCTTACCGGCGCGGTGGAGGCTCGCCAGCGCCCGATGGCCGCGACCCGGTTTGGCATTGCCGAATTCGTCGCCGATGGCGAACCGCCGCCGCCATGATTCGTTGCGCGCCTCCTGGCTCGCCAGGAATTCGTCGAACGGGATGGGCCGATTCTTGGTCCAAATCCCATCGGGCGAGCGGAAATCCGGGATGCCGCATTCGGTCGAAATGCCCGCCCCCGTGAACGGCAAGACCACGTCGGCCTGGCCGACCATCTCTCCCAAACGCGCCATGGCGCCATCGAGATCGGGTGCAAGCATCCTTCCTACCCCGCGACCAGTGTCCTACATAATCGTCGGCGCATGAGTCCGGATCATGCCCAAAGCGCTAAGTTACCGAAGAACTCACGGTCAATCTCAAGCCTAACCCAAGGTGCCATCATGCGGTATCTGCACACAATGCTGCGCGTACGCGATCTCGATGCGGCGCTCGACTTTTATTGCAACAAGCTCGGCCTGGCGGAAGTGCGCCGGTTCGACGACGACAAGGGCAAATACACGCTGGTGTTCCTGGCGGCGCCTGGCGACGGGGAACTGGTCGCCAAAGGACCGAAGAACCGGGCGGCGCCCCTGGTCGAGCTCACCTTTAACTGGGACGCAGGCGAGGATTACGGCGAAGCGCGCTATTTCGGCCATCTCGCCTATGAGGTCGACGATATTTATGCGACCTGCGAGAAGCTGATGAAAGCCGGCGTCACCATCAACCGGCCGCCGCGCGACGGCATGATGGCGTTCGTACGCTCTCCCGACAAGCAGTCGATCGAGCTATTGCAACAAGGCTCGGCGCTGCCGCCGAAGGAGCCTTGGACCTCGATGCCCAACACCGGACATTGGTGAGTTGGCGGCTTTTTCCGGATCATGCGCTGTTGCTTGCCGGCGCCGGCGATCCTCTTTATATGTCGCGCCCTCAGCCCCAGCGCCATTTGCGCGTGGTAAAGCGCCCTTCGTCTAGCGGTCCAGGACGCCGCCCTTTCACGGCGGAAACACGGGTTCGATTCCCGTAGGGCGCGCCACTCTCGCGCACGTCGGTGACGGCTAGCGTCTGCCGGTGCCTTGCCTGGGCGGCGGCGTCATCGCCTCTTCGGCCTCGGTCAGCCAAACGCCGCAGCCGACGCAGCCGTAAGTGTTCAGCGCCGTGGCCTCGGCGGTCGCCGGCGTGGTCCGCGTCAATCGCAGCGCCCGCGAGCAAATCGGGCATACCGGTTGCAGTGTGTTGTTGTCGCCGATCGGACGCATCAGGTCGCGCAGAGCCAGCATTTACACCCTCTTAATATTTTCAAACGCCCGGGTGAAATTCAAACGCATGTTTGGGCCGATTGCCAGACCCAAATGAGGAATTTTCAAGGTATTCACTGGCGTTGCTCATTCCCCCGGCGGCGCCGCTGATTGCCGGAAATTTCGGCAATCGCGTGGCGAGAAGGCCCCCTCAAAGCGAAAAAGGGCCCGCCGTCACGGCGGACCCTCTTTCTTGATTCACCTCGCCCGGTCAATAGCAGGCGCGCACCCAGTAATATCCGTTCCACACGTTGCGGCACCCCGGCCCGTAATAGCCGTAATAGGCATAAGGCCGATAATAATAAGGCGCTGTCGCCGCCGCCGCGACCGCCGCGCCGGCCACGAACGAGCCGGGGCCCCAGTAATGTCCGTACCAGCGCGCCTCCGCCGAGGTCGACATTCCGACGGCCGCCGCACCGGGCGCTACCGCCGCAACCGCAGTCGTCAAAATCTTCCGCATGACATCACCTCTTGGTTGGGTTGTTCAGTGGCGCCTGAATTACGCGCGTTGCTGAAGCGACGATGTGATGCGCAGCACACTTGCAGGGGATTCGCTCGCCGCGTTGGTTAAATTTTTGTAAGGCAGCGAACAAACCGTCTTTATGCGCGTGCGGTTCGCAGCAACAACAAATTGGCGAGCAGCGCGGCGATTGCTCCGAGACAAATAATGACGATCATCGGCCGCGGCGTACCGTTGGCGAAAAAGCCGACGGCGGCGCTGATGAGCGCAGCCGCGCCAAATTGCAGCGCGCCGGCAAGCGCCGCGGCGGCGCCCGCGCGGTTGGGAAATACGGAAAGCGCGCCCGAGACCGCATTGGACGCAACCACGGTCAGCAGCGCCAACACGACGAAAAGTGGCGCCGCGATGCCGACAACGCCGCCAAAGCCGCTCAAGCCGGTCGCCAGCAGCACCAGGCTGGCGCCAGCGCCGGCGAACAACGCAAGGCGCAGCAGCCGGTCGGCGCCGCGTTGCACGACTATGCGGCCATTGACCGTGCTCATGGCCACCATGCCCAGCATGTTCACGCCGAACAGAAACCCGTAATGCTGCGGCGAGATGCCGAAATATTCGATGTAGACAAACGGCGAGCCAGCGATGAAGGCGAACAGGCAGCAAAAATAAAACGTAGAGCAAGCGAGGTAACCGAGATAACGGCGGCTGTGCAAAAATTCGAAATAGCCGAGCACCATGGCGAGCGGATGCGCCGCGTTGCGCCGTTCGGGCGTCAGCGTCTCCGGTAAAGTCAGCGCGGCAAGAAGCGACACCAGGCCGAAGGCGACCAGCACCCAAAAGATTGCGCGCCAATCGAACCACAGCAGCACCTGACCGCCGATCAGCGGCGCCACGATTGGCGCCGAGGCGGTCACCATCATGTTGAGCGAGAGAACACGCGCACTCTGATTGCGGTCGTAAAGATCGCGCACCATGGCCTGCACGGCAGTTGGCACGGCGGCGCCGCCGCAGGCTTGCGCCAATCGCCACAGCACGATCGAGTGCATGCTTCCCGCAAGCGCGCAAGCGACGGACGCGACGCTGTAAAGAGCAAGCCCGGCGAGGGGCGGCCCTTTGCGGCCGAAGCGGTCCGCCAGCGGCCCGAGCACCAACTGGCCGGCGCCGAACCCGATGAAGAACGCCGATAGCGTAAACAGCGTCTGCACTTCGTCGGCACCGAGTGCCTGCCGCAACATCGGCAGCGCCGGCAGGTAAATATCGATCGAAAGCGGCCCGATCGCCGACAGGAAGCCGAAAATGAAAATCCGGCCGCGGCGGCCGGCAATCGCGGGCATTTCCATCGCGGCGCGACGTTAGCAACTCCGCTCCGCGATGGACAGCACCGGCGACGAGCGTATGCGGCCGTTACGGGCGCGACGGATAATAACTCGGCCCGGGCCGACGATGGGCGTGAAACACGCTGCGATGCGGATTGGCCACCTGGCTGGTGCCGGCGAGATTCGATCCAGGCGCCGGCCCGGGAGTTGCCGGCGAGACCGGAACCGGCGGCGGCTGCGGCACGAGGGACGGACCGCTCGGGTTGAGAATGGGCGCCGGTGCTGACGACATGGTAGGCGGCCGTTGTGCGGTCGCAGCAATCGTCGACGCGAGCAACGCGGCCGATGCGTAAGCGGCACAGCGCAAAATTTTCATCGCTTTATCCCTCAGGGCTCAACCCGGCGTTCTTCCATAAACTTTAGCTAATAGCGGAAAGTTCCGTTCGCATCCTTCGCAGAACATTCGCGTGTTTGTCCGTCCGCGGACGCAGTTCGGTCACTGCGATGCCACAGCCACCGTCTAACGCTCGAAGACGGCAAGGTGGGGAAGCGAGGAAACGAGAGCAGGAGGAAGTTCATGGCAATGAACAAGAGATCGACTGGCTCGCGCTTGATCACCTTCGACAAAAACATTTGCCCGCAATGCAGCGCTTGGCTGCTGGCGCCCGATTGGTCGGAACATTTCAACGAACGTTGCGTGCGCCACGCCTGGTCGTGCGATGCCTGTGGCTATGCGTTCGAGACCGCCGTTTTCTTTCCACCGCTGCAGCGGGTGGCGGCCTAAGGCGACCATCCGCGTAAAGTTTGATCGGCGTAAAATTTCGAAAGCGGCTTTAGCGGCGCGGCGGATAGGCATGCCGGGCGCCGTTGAAATCCTCGATGGTACGACCGTCCTCGCTCAGATAATTCGGGCCGATCGGGGATTTGCCGTAGCCGCCGGGGATGTCGAGCACATAGGCCGGCTGGCATAGGCCCGAGACGCGGCCGCGCAGCGCCCTCATCAACGCCTGCCCGCCCGTGATGGTCGTGCGCAGATGTGCGGTGCCGGGCGCCAGATCGGCATGATGCAGATAATAAGGTTTGATCCGGCACTCGACCAAAGTGCGCATCAGCGCGGCGAGCGTCTGCGCTTCGTCGTTGACGCCGCGCAGCAACACCGATTGCGACAGCATCGGGATGCCGGCATCGATCAGCCGCGCGCAGGCGGCGCGCGCCTTTTTGGTCATTTCGCGCGCGTGATTGACGTGCAGCACGACGAAGGTTGCTTTGCCGCGCCCGCGCAGCGCGCGCGCAAGCGACGCCGTGATCCGCTCCGGCGCCACGACCGGGACGCGGGTATGCACGCGGATCACTTTGATATGCGGGATGGCGGCAAGCTTGCGCACCACGTTTTGCAGCCGGCGCGCCGATAGCACGAGCGGATCGCCGCCAGTCAGGATCACTTCCCAGATTTCCGGATGGTTGCCGATATAGGCGAGCGCCGCGGCAAGGGCCTTCGGCGACAGCCCTCCCCGCCTCGGCCCGACCATCTCGCGGCGGAAACAGAAGCGGCAATAAACCGCACACACATTGACGACTTTGAGAAGCGCGCGGTCGGGATAGCGATGCACCACGCCCTCGACTGGCGTGAAGGGCTCGTCGCCGATCGGATCGGCATCCTCCTCCGGCCGCGTTTCGAGCTCGCGCGCATCGGGCACGAACTGCCGCGCGATCGGATCGTTGGGGTCGGCGATATCGATCAGATCGGCGACCGCCGGCGTGATCGCGACCGCGTACCGCGCGGCTACTTCCGCTAGCTCGCCGAGTTTCTCGCGGGGCACGAGCGCTTGTGCGCACAGATCGTCGGCGCTGCGGATTTTAGGTTGCGATTTCATGGCAGCGGATTCCATATCACCTGCTCGATGCGCGACGCATCGGTGGCCAGCATCACCAGGCGATCGAGCCCTAACGCAATGCCGCTAGCCGGCGCCATTTTAGCAAGCGCGGCAAGAAAATCCTCGTCGATCGGATAGCGCTCGCCGTAGATGCGTTGCTTCTCCGTCATTTCCCGTTCGAGCCGCGCACGCTGCTCGACCGGATCGGTGAGTTCGGCAAAGCCGTTGGCAAGCTCCACGCCGCAGGCATAAAGCTCGAACCGCTCGGCGACACGCCGATCATCGGCCGCGGCCTTTGCCAAGGCCGCCTGTTGCGCCGGATAGCGGGCGAGAATGGTGGCGCGGCCGATGCCGAGGCGGCCTTCGATCTTTTCCACCAGCACACGGCTGAAAATATCGCCCCACGTGTCGTCGTCGCCGACGCGGATGCCGACCATCTGCGCGGCCCGCGCAAATGCATCGCGGTCTTCGTCGCCGCCCGGCAATGTCGCCAACAGATCGATGCCGGCGAAGCGGTCGAACGCCTCCGCCACGCTTAGCCGCTCGGGCTGCGCAAATGCATCCGCGGTGCGGCCGCGAAAGGACAGGGTTTTGCACCCGGCCGCGTCGACGGCCACCCGCAATATCGCGGCGCAATCGGTCATCAACGCCTCGTAGGGTTCGCCGGCCCGATACCATTCAACGAGTGTGAATTCCGGATGATGTAGTGCGCCCCGCTCCCGGTTACGAAAGACCCGCGCAAACTCGACGATGCGCCGCTCGCCAGCGGCCAAAAGCTTTTTGCAAGCAAGCTCGGGCGAGGTGCGCAGATAAAGCGGCGCCGTCGAGCCGTCCGACCCAAAGAGCGTCGTTGCAAAACCATGCAAATGGGTCTCGTTACCGGGAGACACCTGGAGCACGCCGGTCTCGACCTCGGTGAAATCATGCGCGGCAAAATAGGACCGCAACGCCGCCACAATGCGGTTGCGCGCCAACAGGAATGCCCGCCGGTCGGCGTGGACATGCGGGGCCCAATCGGGCGAGGCAGGTGGGTTTTGATCCGGCATGTCCTTGTCCGCGGGAAGCCGCGGAAATAAGTAGCGATTGGGCGCAAGATCGGTATGGTGCGCCGCGAGTCTTTGTCAAATCGCTCTTTGTCAGATCGCCGAGGAAACCGTGAAAGTCATCGCCAGTTCGCTCCGGAAAGGCAATGTCGTCGAAATCGACGGCAAGCTCGGGGTCATCGTCTCCACCGAGAATATCCATCCCGGCAAAGGCACGCCGGTGACGCAGATGGACGTACGGCGCATCGCCGACGGCGTAAAGCTGGCGCTGCGCTTTAAGACCACCGAGCAGGTCGAACGCGCCTTTGTCGAGGACCGCAAGTACCAATTCCTCTACCACGACGGCGAAGGCTTCCACTTTATGAACATGGAGAACTACGACCAGGTCACGGTGCCGACTGACATTATCGGCGACCAGGCCGCCTATCTGGCGCCGGAGATGGAAGTCACTTTGAGCATGCACGATGGCACGCCGGTCGCCATCGCACTACCGCCGCGCGCGACACTGGAAGTGGTCGAGACCGAGCCGGCCATTAAAAGCCAGACCGCGGCGTCGTCCTACAAGCCGGCGGTTCTCTCCAACGGCGTGCGCACCATGGTGCCGCCGTTCGTCACCACCGGCACCAGGATCGTGGTGATGACCGCCGACGGCTCCTACGTCGAACGGGCGAAGGATTAGCCGTCAGTCCGGGGCATGGGCTCTTGCCCCGCGAACCCGGAATCCATACTCGCTGACGGCTCCGTTTGGTCCTGGAGATTTGGTCCTGGAGGTTGGATTTCCCAACCGTTGAATTATGGATTCCGGGCTCGCGCCTCAACGGCGCGCCCGGGAATGACCGTCAGAAAAACGCCAGCGTCCGGATTTCGATGCTCTCGCGCGGCGGCGCATTGGGCCGGGACGTCGGATCATCGAAGGCGGTGTGCGCAGTCCATCGGGCGCGGCCGTCTTTCTCCGAGTCGAACACCTTGAACACGATCGCCTCTTCGCGCCGCATGTGCGGGAAGTAGAACCATTCGTGGTCCGGATTATATCTGACCGAATAGGTCTGCCCGACGCGGTGCACATAACGCCGCTCGGTGATGATGAAATCGTCAAACGACAGCGTACGCGCGTCCGCCAGCGCCAGCGGGAAAGTCTCGACCGGCAGCCGGATTGGCCGCCACACCTGGACGACGGCGAAGCGGCGCTTCAAGAGCTCATCGGCCTCATCTGGCAACAGATCGTGCACCCGCTTCGGCGCCGACCATTCGGTGTAGTCATTGTGCACGCGCGGCACGACTTCGCGGATCTTTTTCTGTTCGCGCAAGCCCTCGTCGGCGGTGCGCAGAGTGTGATCGAACACGACGACGCGCTTTGCGCCGCTTTGCGCTTTCACCAGCGCTTCCATCTCCGGAAAGTAAATGCCGCGCACCTGCGCTTCGTCATAGAAGTCGCCGACTTTGGTGTCATGACGGTTAAAGGTGAACCCCTCGCGGTCGAGGACTAAATCTTTGGCCGGCGGGCGGCCGTTGCGGATGACCATCCGGCGCGGGTCAAGCTTACCGCCGCGCATGTCGGCGGTGCCACCCGGCCCAGCTTCGGTGACGATCTTTTCGCCGGTGTCAGCGAGATAATTCAGCGTCGCCTCGATGGCCGGAAGTGTCTCCGACGGACGCGCTTCGAGCACCTGATCCATTGCGAACTCCCTTTGCAAATTCCCTCGGCCAAGTCCTCCGCTTACGCCCTTGGTGAGGGTTTTAAATAAGATAGACCGGTCGCCGGACGGCGGTAAGAGCCACCAACCCGTCGGAATTCAACGCCGCCATGCGCGCCGGGCACGAAGGCGTGGCGCTGTTTTTCCGCCCGCATCTGAACAATCGTTCATCGCCAGCAGCCGCATTCCGCAAATCCGCCGCGCAGTGAAAGTTTTTGTGCGCTTTTTGCGGACCAGCGCACCGGCAGTGCTTGGCAGCGCAGATGAAGGTGCCGATATTAGACACGATCGAACCTTGGATCGGCGCGTGAGCTTCAAGAAGGCCAGATATCTGATCGCTGCAAGCCTCGCCGCCGCGCTCGGCGTCTCGGCGCAAGCGGCGTTGAGCGCCGACTGCAAACCGGGTCACTTCCGGCCGCCGTTCTTCATCAAGACTATGGGGTCGTGCGGCTTCAACGTCGCGGCCATGAGTTTCCAAGGCACGCCAGCCGAACAAGCCAAATGCCTGATGCGCGGCATGGATCAATCGCGCAATCTCGCGGCGCCGCTCGAAGGCCTGCCGGCCGCGCTCGCCGAGCGGATCGGCACCGACACCGGACTGCCGACGCGCGAGGCGTTGAGTACGTTTTTGTCGAAGCTCGATCTGGAATGGGATTTCGCCGCCTATCTGTGGCAGCCGCTGTCACGCGCCAACAACGACGCTGTGGATGCGCCGACGGCGCGCTATTTCGTCATCCACGATACCAGCGGTCCAAGCTACGGCCGGCGCTCGTTTCCCGACGACCTTGACGACAATTCTAAGATCAACAATCTCGCCGACTTCAAATGCGGCGACGGTTGGGGCAAGGCGCATGTGGTCATCAATCGCAGCGGTGGCATGCTGCTCAGCCACGAACTCGGCATCCCCTGGCGTGAAACCAAATTCGAGCAAGCGGCGAATTTCTCTGGCGCGCTGAAAGGATTGTTCCTGCACGTCGAATTGATCCAGCCGCGGCGCGCCGCGGCCGGCCGCGGCCGGCGCAACGACGCGCAAAGCCCCGATCCAGCTTTTACCGCCGCGCAATACGATCGCCTGGCACTGGTCTATACCGTCGCCAGCGTTCGCGCCGGGCAGTGGCTCATCCCGGCGTTTCATGCCGCGCTCGACGCCGACATTCCCAACGGCCACGACGATCCGCTCAATTTCGATCACGGGAGCTTCGCCAATAGCCTTGAGGCGATCGTCAAAAAGCTCCACGGCGCCGACGAAATGCAGGCCGCCGACCGGTGATCCTGGAGTCCTGGCTATGGCGTTTGGCACGCTTGCGACGCTGACGGCCGGATGTTTCTTCGCTTGGCTACTTGCGGCTCCAGCCCTCGCCCAGGAGGGAAAGCCGCAAGTAGCTCCCGAGGCCGCATCGCAAGTGCCGGCGCCGCCCGAGGCTGCGGAGGCTTCCACCTCTGCCCCCGCCTCTGCCGCTTCTCCCACGGTCGTCATGACCAGTCCACGTGTCGCGTCGTTCGAGGTCGATTGGACCGCGGCGCGTGCGGCATTGGGCCCGCTCGATCAATTGCCGCCGCCCGCGGAAGCGGCAGATGCGAATGGCGCGGACGCGCTTGTCCGCCTCAATGAGGCAACCGCAAAGATTTTGCCGGAAGGCGCAACGAGCCCCGTGCCGGTGCTGCTGCCTTTCGATATGGCGGCATATGTGCGCGACCGGGCGCAGGGCACGACGGCCGACGACGGCAAATACTTTTTCGACTTTCACGTGCCGACCCTTTTCTATCCCGGACCGACCGGCTACGACGCCGCCTTCTCTGTGCGGCCGCAAGACATGCACGGCGTAGACGTGGTGTTCGCGCGCAGCGCCGATATCCAGATTTCCGCTTCGACCATCGTCTACGAGCTTGACGGTCCGCTCGCCGACCCTGGCGCGCCGGTGCCGTCGCTCGAACAGGATTTTCCCGGCATCCGCCGGGTCATTCTCGAAAGCCGGCTGCGCTACATCTTCACCCGCTTCAACATCCCGTATGTTGTTTCGATTGCCTGCAACGACGGACCAAAAAGCGCGCGACAGCTCGCCTGCCGCGAGGCCGACCAAATCGCCGTGCGCTTCCTCAAAGACCTCGCCGTTGTCGGCGGCGTGCCAAACGTCGTGCCGGTGAAGACCGCGGCATCGCCGGTCGAACAGCCCGACGCCGCCGCGCCGGACTTCACCTACAATGCACCCGGCGACATCCTTCCCGGCACCGGCATGAAGGGCCAAGGCGGCAGAGCCGACACCACCGTGTACGCCAAAATACGTTTTCCGATGGCGCATGCGCCCGCCTACATCAACTCGCAGTCGTTCATGAACTGGGGCAATTGCGATCTGACCGGCCGCGTTGCGCTTGGTGGCCACGGCCGGGACCAGAGCTACCGCTGCCGGGTGAATGACGTGCCGCTCTACAACGATGAAACCAGAAACTACGCCTATCCCTGGCGCGACAATTTTTGCGAGCACCGCTATTGGGAAGTCAGCCAATGCCCAGCCGGATTGGGCCATCAGGGCGAAGACATCCGGCCGAGTGCTTGCAAGCTGCGCAACGAGGACGCCGACCGCTGCGAGCCCTATCAGGATGACGTCGTCGTCGTGCGCGACGGCATGGTCTTGCGCCATCCCGGCGATGAAGCGCTTTATCTGATCGTGGACGCACCCGGCGAGCGTTTGCGCTTTCGTTATCTGCACATGAATCCGAACATGTACGATCTGGCCGGCCTCGTGAGTGGGCGCGAACTGCACGAGGGCGACGTTTTGGGTCCGGTCGGCGATTACGGCCGGCGCGAGGGCGGAACCACCTATCATCTTCACCTCGACCTGCAGGTGCTGACGCGGCAGGGCTGGCTGTACGTCAACCCTTACATGACGCTGGTTTCGGCCTACGAGCGGCTGATCGGCGGCCGCGGCCGCTCGGTTGCCGGAAGCGCATCCAATTCGCCGCCACCGGGTGCTATTGTTGGCGCGGGTGCTGGCACCGAGCAGGCTGAATCGAAGAGTGCCGGAAAGCCGTGATCAATTATCAGCGCAAAGCAGGCCTGCAACCGGCGGATGGCTATCCGGGCGTCACGCCGTTAGCGCGCTTGCGTCAAGGCTCGTGATCCGGTTCGATCCGGACCCGATAAGTAAGAACTCGAGGAACGCCGCATATGCCCCCCTCTCAACCCGCCGCCACGCGGGGAGCCGACCAGCCTGCCGACAGCACCATCGCCGCGCTTGAACGCCCGACTGCCGCCGGCGCCAACGCGCCCGGCTTCGGCAGCGACGTGGTGGCGGACACTTTGCGCGCGCTCGACATCCCCTACATCGCGGTGACGCCGGGCGCGAGCTATCGCGGCCTCCACGACAGCATCGTCAACTATCTCGGCAACGCAGCGCCGCAGATGCTGCTGTGCGTGCATGAAGAATCCGCGGTCGCCATCGCGCACGGCTATGCCAAGGTCACCGGCAAGGCGATCGCGGCGGCGGTGCATTCCAATGTCGGGCTGCAGCACGCCTCCATGGCGATGTTCAACGCCTGGTGCGACCGCATGGCGGTCATCGTGCTCGGCGCCACCGGCCCGGTCGATGCGGTGAAACGGCGGCCGTGGATCGATTGGATTCACACCGCGCGCGACCAGGGCGCCCTCATTCGCGGCTACACCAAATGGGACGACCAGCCAGCCTCGCCCGGCGCGGCGCGGGAAAGTCTTTTGCGCGGCGCATGGATCGCCAACACCGCACCGCAAGGCCCGGTCTACATCAATCTCGACGCCGAGATGCAGGAGGCGAAGCTTGCCGAGCCCCTACCGCCGATCGATGCCGCCCGTTTCATGCCGCAGGTGACGACGGCGGCGCCCGACGCACTGGTGTACGAAGCCGCGGCTATCCTCAAAAGCGCCAAGCAGGTAGTGATCCTCGCCGGCCGCGCCTCGCGCAGCACCGACGCCTGGGACGCGCGCATAAAACTTGCCGAGATGCTCAACGCCAGCGTCGTCACCGATCTGAAGATCGGCGCGAGCTTTCCGACCGATCATCCGCTGCATGCCGGCGCGCCGCGCGACGTGACGGCGGAGAGCGTGCCGGCCATCCGCAACGCCGACGTGATTGTCAGTCTCGACTGGGTCGATCTCGCCGGTGCGTTGCGCGCGGGCGGCCCCTCGCCGGCCGCGAAAATCATCCAAATCTCGCTCGATTACCGCATCCACAATGGCTGGAGCATGGATTACCAGGCGCTGCCGCCGGTCGATCTGTTTCTGTCCGCCGATCCCGACGCGGTCGTGCCCGAACTAATCAAAGCGCTCGGATCGGGCGGCAAGCCGCGCGAAGCGGCGCGACCGCGCCCGCAAGCCGCTGATCAAGAGCCGGCCGGCTTCACCAATGAGCATATCGCGCGAACCTTGCGCAAAGTCGTCGGCGAGCGGCCGGTGACGCTCACGCACCTGCCGATCTCTTGGGAAGATCGCTGGTGGACGTTCCGCCATCCGCTCGACTTTCTCGGCTCCGACGGCGGCGGCGGCATCGGCGGCGGTCCGGGCATTTCCGTCGGCGCAGCGCTGGCCTTGAAAAACTCCAGCCGGCTGCCAGTCGCGATCTGTGGCGACGGCGATTATCTGATGGGCATCACCGCGCTGTGGACCGCGGTACATTACAAAATTCCGCTGCTCTTCGTCATCGCCAACAATCGCTCGTTCTACAACGACGAACTGCATCAGGAGCGCGTGGCGCGCATGCGCGCGCGCCCGGTCGAGAACAAATGGATCGGCCAGCGCATGTCCGATCCGGATATCGATCTCGCCGCGATGGGTCGCGCCCAGGGCGCGGCTGGCTTCGGGCCGGTCGGCAACAGTGCCGATCTTGCCGCCGCGCTGAAGGACGCCATCGCCGTGGTCGATGCGGGAGGCGTTGCCGTCGTCGATGTGCGCGTCGAGCCCGGCTATTCTGCCAGTATGACCGCCGCCATGACGCGGGCCAAAAATTAAAGTGAGGAAACGAACATGAACACCGCCGTGCCGCTCAAATCAATCAAAGCCGAGCCGCTCAAGCTGCCCGACCATCGCGACGCCTATTACGGCGGCGAATGGCACAAGCCGAAATCCGGCCGCTATGTCGACTCGATCAATCCCGGCACGGCAGAGTCGCTCGGGCCCGTCGCCGATTGCGGCGCCGCCGATGTCGATGCCGCGGTCGACGCCGCGAAAAAAGCGTTCGAAGGCTGGCGCAACACGCCGCCTTTGGAACGGGCGCGGCTTTTGAAACGCATCGCCAATATGCTGCGCGAGAACGCCGACGAATTGGCGATGATCGACGCCGCCGACTGCGGCAATCCGGTGCACGAGATGGTGATGGACGCCACCGTCGCCGCCGCGCAGATCGAGTTTTACGCCGGCCTGGTGACGGAGATGAAAGGCGCGTCGATCCCAATGGGTCCGGGCGTGGTCAATTTCTCGGTGCGCGAGCCGCGCGGCGTCGTCGGCCGCATCATCCCGTTCAATCATCCCTTCATGTTCTGTGCCGGCAAATCCGGCGCGCCGCTCGCCACCGGCAACACGGTGGTGATGAAGCCGCCGGAACAGGCGCCGCTGTCGTCGCTTCGCCTCGCCGAACTGATCGCCGGCATCTTGCCGCCTGGCGTGTTCAACCTCGTGCCCGGCGGCCGCGAGGCCGGCTCGGCACTCGCCTCCCATCCCGGCGTGGCGATGGTGGCGCTGGTCGGCTCGGTGCCGACCGGCCGCGCCGTGATGAAAGCGGCGGCCGACACGTTAAAGCCGGTAATGCTCGAACTCGGCGGCAAGAATGCGCTGATCGCCTTTCCTGATGCCGACCCCGACGACGTCGCCGGCGGTGTCGTCGGCGGCATGAATTTCACCTGGTGCGGCCAGTCCTGCGGCTCGACCAGCCGCGCTTTCGTGCACGAGAAAATCTACGACGCCGTGCTGGCCAAGGTGAAAACCAAGATCGCCCACTTCAAGCCCGGCATCGCCACCGACCGGTCGACCACCATGGGCGCGATCATTTCCAAGACCCAGTACGAACGCATTTTGGGTTTCATCGAGTCGGGCAAGCAGGAAGGCGCGCGGTTGTTTAACGGCGGCGGCCATCCCACCGATCCTGCCTTGGCCAAAGGCTTCTTCATCGAGCCGACGGTGTTCGTCGACGTGCAGCCGACCATGCGCATCGCGCGGGAAGAAATCTTCGGACCGGTTCTGTCCATCTTCAAATGGAGCGACGAAGGCAAGATGCTGGAACAGGTCAACGCGGTCGAGTACGGGCTCACCGCCTCGATCTGGACCAACGACCTATCCACTGCGCATCGCACCGCCGCCGCGGTGCAGGCCGGCTTTGTCTGGATCAACGAAGTCTCCAAGCACTTCCTCGGCGCGCCGTTCGGGGGATTTAAGCAATCCGGCATCGGGCGCGAGGAATGCATGGAAGAGATGCTGGCCTACACGCAGGAAAAGAACATCCACGTGAAGCTGAAGCCGGCGAAGTGATTCGCCTATTCCCGCAGGCGGGGCGACGCCAAAGGCGGTTCGCAGCCTCACCAAAGATTAATGTCCTGATCATCGGTGGTTTAGCTTTTGGCGCCCATCATCCATGACAAACCGGAACGGAAACATCCGGAACGGAGGCAAAATGGCCAGGACGTTTTTGTTATCGATCGCCTGCGCACTGTTGGTCGGCACCGCCGTCGGTGCTCACGCCGATAATTCGACCTACATTTGGCTCGGCAAGGGTCAGTGGACCGACGCCGAATTACAAGCTGCCGCGCGCCATTGCGATGGGCTCTATGGCGAAGTGAAAAACGGCGCGGTTACGCCCCCCAATATAAGACATGCATGCTCAAGCAAGGCTGGCGCTACGATCACACGACGCGCGATAAACTCTATCACGACCCCAACCATGCGGGCCTCGCGTGCAGGGATTTTACGATCGGCGGGATCGTCGGACAGAGCTGTTCGAATTTTTAGCACCGACGGATTCGCGGCGTTCATCCCCAAACCCAAGTTGGGGCGAAACCAACATCCGCAGCGCGGGGGAGAATGGTTCTATAACTTAAAAGTCTCCAACGTGCCCGGGTGGAACAGCTCTTCCACTTTGAGCTGCCGGGGCGACAGCCCCTGCGCATGATGATGACGCAGGAAAGTCTCGAGCGTCTTGCGGTTGGCATCGATGCCGTAGGGCCAGAAGTTGTCGCCCATGAGCGCGCGCGCTTCCATCAATCGCTCTTCGACAAACGGCAACGTCACCTTGGTCGACGAAGTATCGTTGAGTTTTTCGAGCGCGATGGCTTTCGAGTGCTCGAACGCTTTGAGCACCGCGCCCGGCAGCCACGGATGTTGTTCGGCGAGTTCGCGCCGCACGCCGATCAGGTGCATGATCGGAAAAATGCCGGTGCGTTTGTAATAGTCCTTGGCCGCCGCCACCGGATCTGCAAACAGCCAGCCGACATGCGGATCGCCGCGCTCGAACGCCGGCGGCAAGCGCGGGCCGATGAAGCCGTCGATTTCGCCGGCGTCCAACATCGCCGACAAGGTGCGCCCCGGCGGCACGTCGTCGAGCCTGACGTCTTTCGGCAGCGTGACGGTGATTTTCTCCAGGCGCCCGGCGTGCACCAGTCCGCCCCTGATCCAGTGTATGTCCGACGGCTTGACGCCGTGGTCGTCTTCGAGGATCGCGCGCGCCCACACATTCGCCGTGAGCTGATATTCCGGCACGCCGATTTTCTTGCCCTTGAGATCGGCCGGCTGTTTGATGCGGTCGGTGCGCACATAGATCGCGGTGTGGCGGAAGGTACGGGACACGAAGGCCGGCACGCCGACATAGGGGCAGTTGCCCTGCGCGGTCTTGACGGTGAAGCTCGACAGCGACAATTCGCAGATGTCGAATTCAGCGCGGCGAAAGGCGCGGAAAAAAATCTCCTCCGGATCGAGCGCCATGAATACCGGATCGACGCCGTCGATCTGCACGATCCCGTCGGACAGCGGCCGGGTGCGGTCATAGTCGCGCACGGCAATGGATAGATTGAGCTTGGACATTTCCCCCTCGTTTGCGTGCGCCGGGTTATGCCAATAAGGGAAGCGATGCAAGCCGCAGGAGGCAAGCAGTGGAGCGGATTTGACATTCGCTATCCCGGGCCGCAATCTCATGAAGCGAATGTCAAATCCGAAGCTCCACTGGGACTAATATTTGCTAATGGTCCTTTGATTCTAACATTCGCATCATGGCCTGCGGAAGCGGGATGCGAATGTTAGAATCGGACCATTAGTGCAAGTGCCCATCTATCAGGTCGATGCGTTCACCGACACTCGGTTCGGCGGCAATCCGGCCGCGGTCTGCCCGCTCGACGCCTGGCTGCCGGATGCGACCATGCAGGCGATCGCCGCGGAGAATAACCTGTCGGAGACCGCGTTCTTCATCCCGCAGGGCGGCGATTATGCGCTGCGCTGGTTCACGCCGACCGTCGAGGTCGATCTGTGCGGGCATGCGACGCTCGCCAGCGCTTTTGTGATCACCCGCTTTCTCGAACCGCAGCGCGCCAGTATCAATTTCCATACCGCCAAAGCCGGCACGCTCGCCGTCAAGCGCGACGGCGATGTGCTGGTGATGGATTTTCCGGCTTGGCCGCCCGCGCCGTGCACACCACCCGCCGGCCTTTTCGCCGCGCTCGGCGGCAACCCGCGCGACGTTTTGTGCGCCCGCGACCATCTCGTGGTCTACGACACCGCCGAGGAGATTGCGGCGCTCAAGCCCGATCTTGCCGCGCTTGCCAAGGTCGATTGCTGGGCCGCGATCGTCACCGCACCCGGCGCCGACGGCATCGAGTTTGTGTCGCGCTTTTTCGCGCCGAAGCACGGCGTCCCCGAAGATCCGGTCACCGGCTCGGCGCATTGCACACTCACCCCCTATTGGGCGAAGCGGCTCGGCAAAACCGCGCTGCAGGCGTATCAGCTCTCGCGCCGCGGCGGCGTTCTGTCGTGCACGCTCAACGGCGAGCGGGTCAGCATCGGCGGTCGCGCCGTGCTTTATCTGGAGGGTGAGATCGAGGTGTAACCGGCGGCTCTCGTGTCGAATGTCGGCTTCGCCGCGGGAAGGATCGCCTCACAACTGTGCCGTGCACTGGTCGGCTTGGCCCGTTGATCCAGATCAACGGGAACGCACTGAATTAAATGTTATACTATATTTTAAATGACACTCATGAGGACACGACCGTGGCAAAAGCCTCCAACCCCTTGGAAGAATTGAACGTAACGGCGAAGAAAGCTGCTGAGCAGACAACCGAGCAAGCCCTGAGCGCGGCGAACGGGTATTTCGATTTTCTTCGCAAGACAGTTTCATCGTTCCCTTCCGGCGGGACCGACTTGGGCGAACACCTGAAAAGCTATGCCGAGAAAAACATCGCCGCGACTCAGGACTACATCCACAAGCTGAGCCAAGCAAAGGACTTCCAGGACGTCGTTCGCATACAGACCGAATTCATGCAGACGCAATTTAGTGCGTTCGGTGAGCAGACCAAGATACTGGGAGAAGCATTCACCAACGACGCAGCTAAGTCGCCCTTGAAAAATCTTATACCCTCTATGTGACCTTTTCGGCGCTCAATCTGCTGCTGTTGATATTGGCTACCGGCCCCCGAACGGCTCCGCCGGCGCGACGTCGGTGACGCGGAACTGCACGCGCTCCTCGCCCTGATAGCGATCGATCGCAAACGAGCCGGCCGCGTGTACTTGCCGGCCGCGGCCCTGCAGAAGCGCCGTGCCGAGTTTTTGCCCGGTGGCGCGAAACGCGATGGCGTTGACGAAAGCGCCGCCGGCGGATTTCAGCCGCACGCGGACATGCGCCTGGCCGACCTCTTCGGCGTAAGTGATGGTATGCGCCGGCAGTGCGATCACCGGCTCAGGATTGCCGGCGCCGAACGGACCGGCGCGCTCGATCAGCGCCACCAGCTCCACATTGGCGGCGGTCGCGCTGACCGCGCCGTCGATCAAGAGGCCGTTCGAACGGCGGGCGATTTCCACATCCGGGCCGAGAGTCGATTCCAGGAAGGCGCGCAGCGGCGCGAGCTGCGCCTTGCGCAACGTCACGCCGGCGGCCATGGCGTGACCGCCGCCTTTTTCCAACAAGCCCTCCGCCACGGCGCGGCGCACGGCACGGCCGATATCGACACCGGGGACGGAGCGGCCCGATCCGGTGCCGATGCCGCCGGGCTCAAGCGCAATTGCAAAAGCCGGGCGGCCGAATTTCTCCTTCAGCCGCGCCGCCACAAGCCCGACAACGCCGGGATGCCAGCCTTCGGCGGCGGTAATGACGACCGCGCCTTTTTCCTCAAGGCCGAGCGCGGCCATCGCTTCGGCCTCCGCCTGCGCGACCGTGTCCGTCTCGATCATCTGCCGCTCGCGGTTGAGGCGATCGAGCTCGGCGGCCATGCGGGCGGCTTCGATCGGGTCTTCCTCGAGCAGCAGCCGCGTACCGAGATCGGCGCGGCCGATACGGCCGCCGGCATTGATGCGCGGACCGAGCAGAAAGCCCAAATGCCACGCTTCCGGCGGACCGGAGAGCCGTGCCACGTCCATCAGGCTCGTATGGCCGACGCGGTTGCGCCCGCGCAGCGCGATCAGCCCCTTGGCGACAAAAGCGCGGTTCAATCCGATAAGCGGCACTACGTCGGCGACGGTGCCGAGCGCCACGTCATCGAGGAACAACAAAAGATCGGGCTCGGGCCGCTCCGTCGTCCAAAAACCGCGCTCGCGCAACACCCGGTTCACCGCCACCACCGTCATGAAGGTCAGGCCGACGGCGGCGAGATGGCCTAAGCCCGAAAGATCGTCGCGCCGGTTCGGATTGACGATGGCATGAGCCGGCGGCAGCGTTTCGTCGGCCTGGTGGTGATCGATGACGACGACATCGACGCCGAGCGTGCGCGCTTCCGAAAGCGGCTCGATGCTGGTCGTGCCGCAATCGACCGTGACGAGCAGCGTCGCGCCACGCGCGGCGAGCGCCCGCACCGCTTCGACATTCGGCCCGTAGCCTTCGAACAGCCGGTCGGGAATGTGGATCAAGGGCCCGATGCCGGCGTGGCGGAGAAAGCGCCCGAGCAGCGCCGCCGAGGTGGCGCCGTCGACATCGTAATCGCCGAAGATGGCGATGGTCTCGCCCCGCACGATCGCGTCGGCGATGCGGGAAGCCGCCTCGGGCATGGCGGTGAGCACGTGCGGATCGGGCATCGAGCACTTGACGGTCGGATCGAGAAAAGCCTCGACGGCGTCGACATCGACGTTGCGGCCGGCGAGAATGCGCGCCAGCAGCTCGGGAACGTCGTGGCGCTGCGCGATGGCGAGCGCCCGCGCCGAGCCGCGCGCATCGAGCCGGTCGCGCCAGGCGCGTCCGGTCGCCGAATGCTCGACGCCAAGGAAATAGTCGTTGCTCACGGCGAAATCGCGCGTTTCGAAACCCATGCGAATCACACTAACTGATTCGGAACCGGCGAAAGGGCCTTCCGCGTCAATTCGCGAGCGCTGGCGCCGAGTTTAAGTCGTTAAAATCTGCTGCAGCACGTCCATCAACGCCACCGGCGCGGTGATATTGGGGCTGTGGCTGGCGTCGAGATCGTAGACCGGCCAGCCCGCCGCTTTGGCGCGGGTCGCGAATTGCGCAAACGGCTTTTTATCGGCGTAGCGCGTGCAATGGATGTAAACGCGCGGCAACGTCAGCGCGGCGGACAATCGCAGCGGGTCGGTGAAACATTTGACCGACTGCGGCAGCCGAAATTTGCTGATCCATTCGAGGTCCTGCGGCGACGTATCGGGCGGGGTCGGGTTCGGGGTGACGCGCCAGCCGTCGCCGGCCTTGACGCTGCCCAGCAAGCGGTCGCGTTCGCCCGGCGTCAAATCGACTAAGGCCTGGCCATTTTCCGGGACGAAGGCGTCGAGATAGATCAATTGCGCAACGCGATCGCGGGCGCGGTCGGCAACGCCGGTCGCCACCATGCCGCCGTAGCTGTGGCCGATCAGCACGACATTGTGCAGATCTTCGTATTCAATCACGCCCAGTACGTCGGCAATGTGCGTCTCGAGATCGTTGGACGGACTGGCGAGATGCGCGCGCTCGCCCAATCCGGTGTAGCTCGGCGTGAAAAACGCATGACCGGTTGCCGCCATCAGCGGACGTACTTTCTTCCACGCCCATGCCGACGACCAGCCGCCATGGGCGAGCACGATGACCGCCAAGACGTCCTCCCTCGATTTGCTTCGGCGCCTTGAGCGCTAAAACTTATCCAGCTGCCGGTGCTCGGCCTTGATCCAGCGCACCGTGCCGGTGACCGAGCGCATCACTACGGTCTCGGTTTCGATAATGCTGTCGCCGAATTTGACGCCCTCGAGCATGCGGCCGCCGGTCACGCCCGTTGCGGCGAACAGACAGTCGCCGCGCACCATATCCTCGATCTGATATTTCCGCTTCGGGTCGGCGATGCCCATTTTGGCGATGCGCTCCCGCCGCTCCTCGGTGTCGACTATAAGCCGCGCCTGCATCTGGCCGCCGATGCAGCGCAACGCCGCCGCCGCCAGTACGCCTTCCGGCGCGCCGCCGACGCCGAGGAAAATGTCGATGCCGGATTTCTCGGGATCGGCGGTGTGGATGACGCCGGCAACGTCACCGTCCGGGATCAAACTTACCGAGGCGCCGGCCTTGCGGATGCCGGCAATCAGCGCGTCGTGGCGCGGGCGATCGAGCAGCATCGCGGTAATCGATCGCGGCTTCACGCCTTTGGCCTTGGCGAGATTGCGGATGTTCTCCTCAACCGGCGCATCGAGATCGACCACCCCCTTGGGATATCCTGGACCGATGGCGATCTTGTCCATGTAAATGTCAGGCGCGTGCAACAGCGTGCCGCCTTCGGCCATCGCCAGCGTCGCGATGGCGCCTGGCATGTTCTTGGCACACAAATTCGTCCCTTCCAGCGGATCGACGGCGATGTCGACCTTGAAACCACCAGGAGCGCCGACCCTCTCGCCGATGAACAACATCGGCGCCTCGTCGAGTTCGCCCTCCCCGATCACCACGGTGCCGTCGATCGGCAGCTTGTTGAGCTCGCGCCGCATGGCGTCGACGGCGGCCTGATCGGCGCCGTTCTTGTCGCCGCGGCCGCGCAGCCGCGCCGCGTTGACAGCGGCACGCTCGGTCACGCGCACGATTTCGAGCGACAAGATGCGCTCAAGGATTAGACTTGGCGGGACCGTGATCGACGCCATTGTTGTTGCCCCTTTTTTCTAGTTCTTCTCGATCCGGATCACCTGCGGCCGGCCGGAAATAACCCGGTCGCGACGTACCGCTGCGAGCGCCTTGTGCACGGCGTCTTCGGTCGTAGCATAGGTGATGAGAATGACCGGCACCGGCTCGCCGGAACGGCCCGGTTGGCTTGAACCCTCGCTGCGGCTGTCATGCCGCTGCACGATCGATTCGAGCGAAATGCCCTGCTGCGCCAGCCGCCGCGCGATGGTCGCGGCGCTGCCGGGACGGTCGCGCGCCAACAGCCGGATGTAATAGCCGCCTTCGTGGCGCTGCATGGGCGCTTTGCGGATCGCGGTCATGCGCGCTGCCGGCCGCCCGAATGGCGGCGTGCGCATGCCGCGCGCGATATCGGCGAGATCGGACACGACGGCCGACGCGGTCGCCATGCCGCCGGCGCCGGGGCCGACCAGCGTAATCGGCGAAAGTCCCTCGGCATCGACGGTCACGGCATTGGTCACGCCCATGACCTGGGCGATCGCGCTGTCCTTGCGCACCATGGTCGGGTGCACGCGCTGTTCGATGCCGGCTTCGGTGCGCACGGCGACCCCGAGCAGCTTGACGCGATAGCCGAGTTCGGCCGCGGCATCGAGATCGGCGAGCGTGATCGATGAAATGCCTTCGACATAAATGGCCGCCGGATCAACCTTGGTGCCGAAGGCCAGGCTGGCGAGGATCGAAAGCTTTTGCGCGGCGTCGTGGCCCTCGATGTCGAAGGCCGGATCGGCCTCGGCGTAACCAAGCCGCTGCGCTTCGCGCAAGCATTCCTCGAACGAGATGCGGTCCTCCTCCATGCGCGAGAGGATGTAATTGCAGGTGCCGTTGAGAATGCCGTAGATGCGCGAGATGTCGTTGCCGTTGAGCCCTTCGCGCAACGTCTTCACGATCGGAATACCGCCGGCGACGGACGCTTCGAAATTGAGGGCGACGCCTTTGCGCTCCGCCAAGCTCGCGAGCTTAAAGCCGTGGCTGGCGAGCAGCGCCTTGTTGGCGGTGACCACGGGCTTGCCGGCCGCGAGCGCGGTCTCGACGGCCCGCTTCGCCGGATCGCCGGCGCCGCCGATCAATTCGCAGAACACGTCGATCGCCGGATCGGCCGCAAGCGCCGCCGGATCGGAAACCCAGCGCAGCTTTTTCAGATCGATGTCGCGCTTCTTACCGCGCGCCCGTGCGCTGACCGCGATGACTTCGATCGGACGGCCGCAGCGCGCGGCAAGCTTGTCGCGGCCCTGTTCCAGGAGACGAATGACGGCCGAGCCGACAGTTCCCACTCCGGCAAGACCGACTTTGAGCGGTTCGGCCATAAAACGTCGCCAAGCTTGCGATGAAGCGCGACGCGGCTAACGCCGCGTCGCGAGGGGCACGACGTTGTGCAGCATTTCCGGCCCGGTTTCAAGAAAGCGCCGGATGTTGCGCGCCGCCTGGCGAATGCGCTGTTCGTTTTCAACCAGCGCGATGCGCACATGGCCCTCGCCGTGCTCGCCGAAGCCGGCGCCGGGAGAGACCGCGACGCTCGCCTTTTCGACCAGGAGGGTGGCAAATTCCACGCTGCCGAGCGTTTTGAACGGCTCCGGAATCGGCGCCCAGGCGAACATCGTCGCCTTCGGCGGCGGCACGCCCCAGCCGGCGCGGCCGAACGACTCCACCAAGACGTCGCGGCGCCGCTTATAGATGGCGCGCATTTCATGGATGCAATCGTCGGGACCGTTAAGCGCTGCGGTCGCCGCCACCTGGATCGGCGTGAACGCGCCGTAATCGAGGTACGATTTCACCCGCCCCAGCGCCGCGATGATGCGCTCATTGCCGACCGCAAAACCGATGCGCCAGCCCGGCATCGAATAGGTCTTCGACATCGAGGTGAACTCGACCGCAACATCCATCGCGCCGGGAACTTGCAACAGCGACGGCGGCGGATTGTCGTCGAAATAGACTTCGGCGTAGGCCAAATCCGACAGCAAAAGCACATTGTGCTTCTTCGCAAACGCGACCAGTTCGCGATAGAAATCGAGGTCGGCGACGCAGGCGGTCGGATTTGACGGATAACAGGTGACGATGGCGATCGGCTTGGGGATGGTGTGCGCGATCGCCCGCTCCAACGCGCCAAAGAATAAATCATTGGCTTCGACCGGCACCGAACGGATGGCGCCGCCGGCCATCAGGAAGCCGAAGACGTGGATCGGATAGGTCGGGTTGGGCACAATGATGACGTCGCCCGGCGCGGTGATCGCCTGCGCCACATTGGCGAAGCCTTCCTTGGAGCCAAGCGTGGTGACGATCTGCGTTTCGGGATTGAGCTTCACGCCGAAACGGCGTGCATAGTAAGCAGCCTGGGCGCGACGCAGGCCCGGTATCCCCTTCGACGCCGAGTAGCGATCGGTGCGGGTCTTGCCGATGGTCTCTTTGATCTTCTCCACGACATGGGCCGGCGCCGGCAAATCCGGGTTGCCCATGCCGAGATCGACGATGTCGGCGCCGGAATTGCGCGCAACGGCCTTCGCCTTATTGACCTCTTCAAAGACGTAAGGCGGCAGTCGGCGGATGCGATAAAACTCTTCCATCTGGATAGTCCGGCACGTCCATAGACGTTCAGAGCGACGTATTCTTTATACTCTTATCACGGCTTGGCGTAGGCGGAAGCTGGCACAACCGAGCCGGTCGTGCTTGGCGCCGGCGTGCATGGTTTTTGCGGCGCCGAAGGCGGCTTTCCTGACGTGGTCGCCGCTGGGCCGCCCGCCTGGGCTTCATTCGTCAAATGATCGCGCTCGCAAATGAGGTCGTCGGTCGCCTGTTTCACCTGATCGGGCGTCAGCGTGGTGTCGGCCCGCGCCGCCGGCATGTCGTGCACCGCTGGAAAACCAATTTCCGAGCAGCCCGACACGCACAACGCCACCGCGGCGGCGAGCGCCACGGATCCAAGCACATGGCTGATCGTCTTTTGGCAGCCCTTCACAACTCTTCCCAAGATCCTCAACCGCAGCCAAAGCCTTCCAAAGACTTGGCCGCAAGCCCCATCCCCACCGGTCGCCGCCCCGCAACCCAAAGCAATAGCTTCGAGAAATAGCTTACCGTCTCAATGGTTTACAAAATACACCGTAAAGGTGACACACCCGCTGCGGTAAACCGCTAATATGGTCGAAACAAGGTACGGGACGGGACGTCCGGTCGCAACCGCGCCCGCGCTTTTCCCAGCACGCTTCTTGCTTTGGCACGGGCGGGCTTGCGTTGCGCGGGTTATTGGCCATCTCTGCGGCAAAGGCCGGCTTCGCCTGCCGTTGGTAATTTGAGGAAGCGCTCGTGCAGGCTCCATCGCAAGATCCGATGAAAATCGGGGCCGTGGACGTTGAAGAATTTTCGCGCAATCTGGCGCGCCTGGTTGAAGAGGGCGGCCGGGCGCTGGCCGCCTATCTCAAGCCGCGCGAAGAGACGAACGAGGACAAAGACCGCGAACTGAGCGACGAAGTCACCGAGGTCACCAAGACGCTCGGGCAGGTAGTGCAATATTGGCTCTCCGACCCGCAACGGACCGCAGACCTGCAGACGCGGCTGGGCCAAGCCTATCTCGAATTGTACGCTGCCGCGGCCAGGCGCCTCGCCGGCGAGCAGGTGGAGCCGGTGGCGGCGCCCGCCGCCGGCGACAAGCGCTTTAAGGACCCGGAATGGACGTCGAACCAGTTCTTCGACTTCCTCAAACAGGCCTATCTGCTCTCGACGCGCTTCGCCAACCAGATGGTCAGCGAAGCCGAAACGCTCGATCCGCACACCAAGCAAAAGGCCGAGTTCTACGTGCGGCAAGTCACGAACGCGGTGTCGCCCTCGAACTTTGTGCTCACCAATCCGGCACTCCTGCGCGAGACGCTCACCAGCAACGCCGGGAACCTGGTGCGCGGCATGCAAATGCTGACCGAAGACATCGCGGCCGGCGGCGGCGAACTCAGAATCCGCCACATGAACGCCGGCTCGTTCGAGGTCGGGCGCAATCTCGCCGTCACACCCGGCAAGGTCATTTTCCAGAACGAAATCTTCCAGCTCCTGCAGTATGCGCCCACAACCGAAAAGGTGCTCAAGCGGCCGCTTTTGATCGTGCCGCCGTGGATCAACAAATATTATGTACTCGACCTGACGCCGGAAAAATCCCTGATCAAATGGTGCGTCGACCAGGGCATGACGGTGTTTTGCGTGTCCTGGGTCAATCCCGACGGTAAGCTCGCGGAGAAAAGCTTCGAGCAATACGGCCGCGAAGGAATTTTGGCGGCGCTCGACGCCATCAAAGCCGCGACCGGCGAGGACAAGATCAACGCGGTCGGCTATTGCGTCGGCGGCACCCTGCTTGCCGCGGTGCTCGCGGCCATGGCGTCGTGGGGCGACGAACGCATTCAATCGGCGACTTTCTTTGCCGCGCAAGTCGACTTCACCTTCGCCGGCGATCTCAAGGTCTTTGTCGACGAGGAGCAGGTCAAGCAGCTCGAAGCGCGCATGGCCGAGCGCGGCTATCTTGAAGGCAAGTCGATGGTGACGGTGTTCAACCTGCTGCGCTCCAACGACCTGATCTGGCCCTACATCATCAACAATTATGTCCGCGGCAAAGCCCCGTTCCCGTTCGATCTGCTGTACTGGAACTCCGACGCCACGCGGCTTCCGGCAGCGAACCATTCGTTCTATCTGCGCAATTGCTACCTGCACAACAAGCTGACCAAGGGGGAAATGACTTTCGGCAACGCCCCGCTTGATCTGCACGCGATCAAGATCCCGGTCTACAATCTCGCCACCCGGGAAGATCACATCGCACCGGCAAAGTCGGTGCTCTACGGCAGCAAATTCTTCGGCGGGCCGGTGCGCTTTGTATTGGCTGGCTCCGGCCACATCGCCGGCGTGGTCAACCCGCCCGACAAGCAGAAATATCATTACTGGACCGGTGCAAAGCCGCGAAGCTCAAACCTCGAAGGCTGGATCGCCAAGGCCACGCAACATCCCGGATCGTGGTGGCCGGATTGGCTCGCCTGGCTCAAATCGCAGGATGCGACCGAGGTGTCGGCGCGGGTGCCCGGCGACGGCGCGCTCACCCCGATCGAGGACGCGCCCGGCAGCTACGTGAAGGTGCAGGCTTAAGCGCCGCTCGTCGTTTACGGAAACAACGCCACCTGTTCGAGGCCGGTGCCTTCTGGGAAGCCGAGCATCAGGTTCATATTCTGCACCGCCTGGCCGGAGGCGCCTTTGGTCAGATTGTCGAGCGCCGAGCCGATGATGGCGCGGCCGGCGACGCGGTCGGCGGCGATCCCGATGAAGGTCATGTTGGAGCCGCGCACATGGCGGGTCTGCGGCAGCATGCCGAACGGCAGCACATGGACGAAGACCTCGTTCGCGTAAGACTTTAAAAGCAACGCATGAAGATCCTGCGGCGTCGCTTTTAAACCGCGCACGTAAATCGTTGAAAGGATGCCCCTATTCATCGGCACGAGATGCGGGGTAAAGCTCACGATCACCTCGCGGCCGACCGCGAGCGAAAACTCCTGGTCGAGTTCGGCCATGTGGCGATGGTGGCCGACGCCATAAGCGTGGAAACCCTCGGACACTTCCGGGAACAGGATGTCCTCGCGCGGATTCCTCCCTGCGCCGGTCACGCCGGATTTGGCGTCGATGACGATTTCGTCGGCGTCGATCGCCTTGGCCCGCAGGAGCGGGATCAGCGCCAGTTCGGCGCAGCTCGTAAAGCAGCCCGGATTGGCGACGAGCCGGGCGGGCTTGACCTTGTCGCGGTAAATCTCGGTCAGGCCATACACCGCCTCTTTCTGCAGTGCGACCGCCGCATGCGGATGGCCATACCAGCGCTCATACGCCGCCGGATCGTGCAGGCGGAAGTCGGCCGACAGATCGACCACCTTGATCGCCGGCAGCCGCGCGAAAAGGTCCTTGATCACGGTTTGCGACGTGCCATGCGGCAGCGCGCAGAAAATGAGATCGACGCCGGCGCTCGCCCAGTCGACGTCGGTGACCGCCTGCAGCATCGGCAGCGCGTAAGGCGCAAATTGCGGGAACACGTCGGCCATGCGCTTGCCCGCGCGGCGATCGGCGGTGAGTGCGGCGATCTCGACTTGCGGATGGCGCAGCAAAAGCCGCACTAATTCGGCTCCGGTGTAACCGGATGCGCCGAGGATGCCGATTTTCGCTTTCGCAGACATGATCAATCCCTCTGACTTATTTATTCTAAGCCAGTGTCCCCGGAGCTTTTTTGAAGGTTGCGTGCCGCGACACTGACGGCACGGGCAATACGCGCGTCAGCGCACCCGTGCCGTGTCGCTACGGCGACGGCGCTCAAAGTCGGTGGTGGCCAACATCGTGGCAGCCAGTTGCATGCGGCGCCATATAAAGACCGCGCCGGAGGGCGTCAATGCACCCGGGCGCCCTCGCCCGCTCATGGTTTGACTGCCCGCGTGGCATAGTCGGCCATCCGATTCGCCGCACCGGACTGAACCATTCGCCGGAACTTCTATGGGAAAAGCAGCAAAAAGCTCCAAGACACCGGATTTGTTCGCCAATTTGGGCGAACCGCGCAGTGGCGCGCGCCGGCCCGCGCGCAGCGGCGCCACGTCGTCCGGCGAAGCCGGCTACACCGCCAAGCACATCGAAGTGCTGGAAGGGCTCGAGCCGGTGCGCCGGCGGCCCGGCATGTATATCGGCGGCACCGACGAGAAGGCGTTGCATCATCTGTTCGCCGAGGTGATCGACAATTCCATGGACGAGGCGCTCGCCGGTCACGCCGACTGGATCGAAGTCGAGATGGCGGCCGACGGCTTTGTCACAGTGACCGATAACGGCCGCGGCATCCCGGTCGACCCGCATCCCAAATTCAAGAACAAGTCGGCGCTGGAAGTGATCATGTGCACGCTGCACGCCGGCGGCAAATTCGACTCCGAAGTCTACGAAACCTCCGGCGGCCTCCACGGCGTCGGCGTGTCGGTCGCGAACGCGCTCTCCGAGCGCATGGAAGTCGAAGTCGCTCGCGGGCAGAAGCTTTATCGGATGGCGTTCGAGCGCGGCAAGCCGAAAGGCAAATTGCAGGAAGCCGGCAAGGCGCCGAACCGGCGCGGCACCAAGGTGCGCTTCCGTCCCGATCCGGAAATTTTCGGCGCCAAGGCCCACTTCAAGCCCGAGCGCGTCTTCAAGATGACGCGCTCCAAGGCGTATCTGTTCGGCGGCGTTGAAATCCGCTGGTCGTGCGCCAAGGAACTTCTGCGCGGCGTCGAAGACGTGCCGGAACAGGCGACCTTCCACTTCGAGGAAGGTTTAAAGGATTATCTGTCGGAAACGCTGGCCGGCGCCACGCTGGTACACCCTGACGTCTTTACCGGCAGCGCCGGCAAGACCGGCACGCACGGCGGCGCGCAATGGGCGGTGGCATGGACCGCCGACGCCGACGGCTTTCTCAATTCGTATTGCAACACCATCCCGACGCCGGACGGCGGCACACATGAATCCGGCCTGCGCACGGCGCTCACCCGCGGCTTGAAGGACCATGCCGAGCGGGTCGGCCAAGGCAAGCGCGCCGCGGCGATCACCTCGGATGACCTCATGACCGGCGCGGGCGCCATGCTCTCGGTATTCATCCGCGAGCCGGAATTCCAGGGCCAGACCAAAGACCGGCTCGCCACCGCCGAAGCGCAAAGGATCGTCGAGCAGGCCATCAAGGATCCGTTCGACCATTGGCTCGCCGGCAATCCGCTCCAAGCCAACAAGCTCCTCGACTTTGTCGTCGAGCGCGCCGAGGAGCGCCTGCGCCGCCGCGTTGAGAAAGACATCGCGCGCAAGAGCGCGGTGCGCAAATTGCGGCTGCCGGGAAAGCTCGCCGACTGCACCAACTCCGCCGCCGAAGGCTCGGAGCTGTTCGTGGTCGAAGGCGATAGCGCCGGCGGCTCCGCCAAAACTGCGCGTGACCGCGCCACGCAGGCGATCCTGCCGCTGCGCGGCAAAATCTTGAACGTCGCCTCGGCCGGCAAGGACAAGCTCGCGCAGAACCAGCAGCTTGCGGATCTCGCCCAAGCGCTCGGCTGCAGTACCGGCGCCCATTATCGCGACGAGCAATTGCGCTACGGCCGCGTCATCATCATGACCGACGCCGACGTCGACGGCGCCCACATCGCTTCGCTGCTGATCACGTTCTTCTATCGCGAGATGCGCGGGCTGATCGATAACGGCCACCTTTATCTGGCGGTGCCGCCGCTCTATCGCTTAAGCCACGGCGGCAAGGTTTTTTACGCCCGCGACGACAAACACCGCGACGAGATTTTGAAAAAAGAATTTCACGCCAACGCCAAGGTGGAAGTGAGCCGGTTCAAAGGTTTGGGCGAGATGATGGCGGCGCAGCTCAAAGAAACCACCATGGACCCGAAGAAGCGCACCCTCTTGCGCGTCACCCTCCTCCCCGATGCGGCCAAGGACACCGAGAGATCGGTCGAGCGCTTGATGGGCACCAAGCCGGAGGCGCGCTTTGCCTTCATCACGGAGCGCGCGGAGTTCGCCGACGAGACAGCGCTGGATGTTTGATCCTCACATTCGCTGACCTGTGGTTATGGATTCCGGACTTGCCACTTCGCGGCAATCTTGGAATGATGGCTACCCCTTCATCCACGCGACCAGCGCCGCGTTGACCGCGTCCGGCCGCTCCATGGTCGAGAGGTGGCCGGACTGCGGGATGACGACGAGCCGCGCGCCGGAAATTCCCGCCGCGATTTCCTGCGCTGCCGCCGGCGGCGTGAGCTGGTCCGCGTCGCCGACGACGACCAGCGTCGGACATTTGATGGTCGCCAAGGTCGGCCGCGAATCCGCCCGCCCCATGATGGCGCCTTGCTGGCGAATGAAGACGTCAGGCCCGGTTTCTTCGCCCATCAACGCCACCGCGTGCTTGAGGTCTGCGTCCTCGTGCCGGTCGTGATGGACCATCAACGGGTAGAGCTGCGCCTGTGCCTCGGCAAAACGCCCAGCCGTGGTCATCTCGATGCGCTTGAGCCGAACTTCGGTCTGCTGCGGCGTCTCCGGGCCGGCGGCAGTGTCGAGGAGCGCGAGTTTTACCACGCGCTCGGGCGCTTGGCGCACGATCTCAAAGGCGATGTAGCCGCCCATCGACAGGCCGGCGAGTGCAAAGCGCGGCGGTGCGACAGACAAAATCCGCCGAGCGATGGCGGCGATCGTGTCGTCGCGGGTGTGATCGGCGACCGTGACCGGGCCGAACCGCCACAGAACCGGGATTTGCTCGGCATATAGCCGCGCCGAGCACGACAGTCCGGGAACAAGCACGACCGGCAGGCTTTCCGAAGATAGGCTCGGCGACGAAAGACTTGGCGATGACGATTCGGACATGGCTGGGCTTTGGCTGGTCTTTGGCTGTGTTTCGTTTCCGTGACGGAGCTGCGAGGAAAATCAAGCAATCATTTTAACTTACGGCAGGACGGCAGGTTGACTTTCGCCGGTTCGCACCTATGTTCCGGGCAACGAAAGCACGGCTGGGATTCGACGATACGCGTCATCCGCGTGCAAATGGCTGGGCTCCCGCGAAATTAGGATACGAACCGTCGCCGGGCCCCTTGAGGTTTCATGCCCTTCTCACATCTCGGCTTGTCCGACAAAGTGCTCTCCGCCGTTGCGACGGCTGGTTACAAAGCTCCTACCCCGATCCAGGATCAAGCGATACCACACGTGCTGGCGCGGCGCGACGTGCTCGGCATCGCGCAGACCGGCACCGGCAAGACGGCCGCCTTCGTGCTGCCGATGCTGACCATGCTGGAGCAAGGCCGGGCCCGCGCCCGCATGCCGCGCACGCTCATCCTCGAACCGACGCGCGAACTCGCGGCGCAGGTCGAAGAAAGCTTCATCAAATACGGCGCCAACCACAAGCTTAACGTCGCGCTCATCATCGGCGGCGTTTCGTTCGGCGATCAGGACGCCAAGCTTACCCGCGGCGTCGATGTGCTGATCGCCACGCCGGGTCGGCTGCTCGACCATAACGAGCGCGGACGGTTGTTGCTCAACGGCGTCGAGCTTCTGGTCATCGACGAAGCCGACCGTATGCTCGATATGGGCTTCATCCCCGACATCGAACGCATCTGCAAGCTTGTTCCCTTCACCCGCCAAACCCTGTTCTTCACTGCCACCATGCCGCCGGAGATCCGCCGCATCACCGAGCAGTTCCTGCACAATCCGGTGCGCGTCGAAGTGTCCAAGCCGGCGACCACCGTCGCCAACACCAGCCAATTTCTTGCCAAGTCTGGGCGTGAGCCGCACGAAAAGCGCGAGACGTTGCGCCGCCTGATCCGTGCGGCCGACGGACTGAAGAACGCGATCATCTTCTGCAACCGCAAGCGCGACGTCGCTACGCTCCATCGTTCGCTCCTGCGGCACGGCCTCTCGGTGCAGGCGTTGCACGGTGACATGGACCAGCCGGCGCGCACGGCAGCACTCGAACAGTTCCGCAGAGGCGAGGTCACCTTGCTGGTTGCGTCAGACGTCGCGGCCCGCGGCCTCGATATCCCGGACGTCGGCCACGTCTATAACTTCGACGTACCGTTGCATCCCGACGATTACGTGCACCGCATCGGACGGACCGGTCGCGCCGGCCGCACCGGCACCGCGATCACGATCGTCGCCGGCTCAAACGATGCCAAGGCCGTCGCCGCGATCGAAAAGCTGACTGGCAGCGTGATTCCCTGGATGGCGCAAGACGCCACGCCGGTGGCAGCGCCGCAAGACGGCCCGCGAGCAGCGCCGCAGCAAAACGCGCCGCGGCCGCGCCGCCGGGAGCGCGACGGCAACCGGGCGCCGCATCGGCCGGCGGCTTCGCCGTCGATCGCACGCATCCCGCAACGCTCCCCGCAAGGCAACCGGCCCCGCGCCGACGATGCGGATACTTCACATCTGCCGGCCTTTCTGCTGAGGCCGGTCCCAGTCAAGGCGTAAGTTTCCGCCGATTTTTCTGCCACGCGGCGAATTTGCCGCCACCGCCCCGGCGGCATTTACCGGTCCTTCACGGCTTTCTCCTAGCTTTTGCGCGTCCAAGGCAGCTCCTCGCTGCCGAGATTTTGGAATTCGGATTTTTCTTAAGGCGCCCCGGAGGCTCTTCATGGCCGTGCCCGACGAGCACGAACGTACACTTGCCTTCGCCGAGATTGCTCTCGGACAGATAAAGGCCCTCGGCCAGGCCGCGGTGCCGCGTAATTTCGAGATCTGGTACCAATACGCCACGGGCTATAACCAAGAACTCAACCGCACCATCAACGAAATTTTGGCGCAGCGGGGCTCGCTCTCCGACGCGGATATCGATCAAATCTACGCGACCTTCCTGTCGCCGACGCGCGCCAGCGAGCGGCTCGAGACCGTCGGCTCGCGCATGGCCGACGAGATCAAGCAAGTACTGGAAATGATCAGCGCCGCCGCCGGGTCGGCGACCAATTACTCGGCGAGCCTCGCCGAGGTCAACGAAAAGCTCAAAGGCGCCAGCGATGGCGCCGTGCTGCGCACGGTGATCGAGCGGTTGGTGGCCGGCGCCACGGAAATGGAAAGCAACAACAAGAAGCTCGAAGCGCGCCTGTCCGCATCGCGGGAGGAGATCGAGCAGCTGCAGCAAAATCTGGAAACCGTGCGGACCGAAAGCCTGACCGATCCGCTGACCACGCTCGCCAACCGCAAATTCTTCGACACCGAGCTGCGCCGGGGGATTGCCGCCGCGCAAGAAACCGGCCAGCCGCTGGCGCTGTTGATGTGCGACGTCGATCACTTCAAGGCATTCAACGACAAATACGGCCATCTGACCGGCGATCAGGTGCTCCGCCTCGTTGCCATGTCGGTGAAGCAGAACGTCAAGGGCCAGGACATCGCGGCGCGCTACGGCGGCGAAGAATTCGCCGTAGCGCTGCCGAAGACGGCGCTGGCGCAGGCGATGACGGTCGCCGATCACATCCGCCGCGCGGTGATGACCAAGGAACTGATGAAACGCTCGAGCGGCGAGCGGCTTGGCCGCATCACCATCTCGATCGGCGTGGCGATGCTGCGGCCCGACGATGCCCAGCAGCCGCTGATCGAGCGCGCCGACGAGTGCCTCTACGCCGCCAAGCGCTCAGGCCGCAATCGAGTGATCTGCGAGAGCGATCCCGAGGCCGACGGCGCGACCAAATCACCCAAGGCACGCGTCGCCTAAGAACCTTGATCCGATCAGCTAGATCGGACCAAGATCTGGGGCGCGGACTCAATTAACGCCGTGCCGTTCACGCCACATAAGCGTCGATCGCGCTGTAAAGCCGTCGGAGCGCAGGAGCCTCGATACCGCTCTCTTCCAACAGGAAGCGACAGTCGTTCGCTAGTTCGCGCATCTCCTGTGAAACGGCACGAGCATGGCGCCCAAACACGTAGGCAGCCATCTCGGAGGCAAAAAAGCGGCGCCAGTAGTAAACGGCGAACGCCGGCGGCAGCCAAGTGAAAAGCACCCTCAATGCGAAGGGTTCTACGCTGAACCCAAGCGCCCGCACCGCGGAATATCCCTCCCGCACGCCCTTCGCCATTAGCGTCGCGGTCGCTTTATCGTCGGACAGTCGATGGCAGTCGCCTCCAGACATATAGATCGCGCCGCTGATGGCAGTCACGAAGAAAGCGTGCGCCTTTAGCCACCCATCCATGTTGCGAGATGTCGTCGTCGGAAATCCGCACTGACGAAATGTTTCCGCCAAGTTACGCAGGCGCGCGGTTCGTCGTCCGTTCAATTCGCCTAACGTTGTTGGCTGTTGCGCGATCATTACATAGCGCACAAAGGTGGCCATCGCGCGTGCCGCCCGCTCCTGGAAACCGAACAGAACCCGATCGCGGCCGAGCGTTTGAGCAAGATCGCTTGAGCCTGTGGGATTGTTCAGCATAAAGATCAATGTAGGGATGTGACGATTTGCGGTAAGCTCCGGCACGACGCTTGCCACCTGGTCGCGTCTCACCGCAATGAGTGCGGCATCGAATTGATCGTTGGGGCCGAGCCGCTCGATGGTATCCACGCGAGTCGTCGAGCGACTGTGACCAACGACGTCTTCAAGCACCAAACCATAATGGCGGATATCCGTGAGCCGCTGACCACGCGCAACGACAGTAACGCGATTGCCACCATCCTGGAGTCTGGCCGCATAGAGCGTCCCAATGACGCCTGCGCCATAGACGAGTACCTTCACCGATGCCTCTGAGTACGCAAGCGCCGTACACTAGCCGGATCTATAAGTGCACGGCCTGCCCGATTTTTTGCTGGTACATGATCTTTTCGGAAAACCGGCCTCCACTTTTCCGGATCATGCACTCAGCCGCGAAACGGTGCATCGCCGCTTTGTCGCTGGCGCCGTTGATGACCGCCACCGATTTCTCGATGGCCGACCACAAGCGCGCGATTTCCGCGGCCGATCCAGCATCGGCGTCGAAGTTTTGCGCGCCTTCGCCGCGGGTGAGGTTGAGCGCAAAGCTTGCCCGATGAGTGACCTGCCCGCCCCACACCGGCACCCCAAGTCCGCCGAGGCATTGACGGGCGGCACACACCGCCGGCGACTCGACCCCATCACGCTTTGCCGCGGCGCCGTTGAGTACGACCGCATAGGGCGTGCGCGCGGCCCGCGAAAGCGCGATGGTTTCCTGAACCGCATCGATATCGAACAAGCCGGGCCGGCACGGAATAACGGCGAGCGTCGCGGCCTCGATCGCTTCGATCACGCAGGCCGAGGCGTTGGGCGGTGTGTCGATGAACACCCATTCGACGCCGCGGCGCTTGGCCTTCTTCAACACGTCGGCGATGTGACGCTTGACGATTTTTATCGGCAGCGCGGCATCCTCGCGCAATTCGTTCCAGAGCGTCAGCGAGCCTTGCGGATCGTCATCGATGAGCAGGCACGGCTGGTCGAGTTTGTACACGTGCGCAGCGAGCAGCACTGCTAACGTGCTTTTGCCTGAACCGCCTTTGCGCGACGCAAAGACAAGGACATTCATTGTCCCGCCTCGGAGAACGGATGACTCGGTTTGAACGAGGCGGAACGCGCCCCCAAATCCGGTGAGCTTGCACCCAAATGGTGAATGCGCCGTCTATCCGCGCGTCACTCAAATGTCATGTGACACAATGCAGGCGAAGCCGAGACTAGGCCGCGAATTTCCCTTCCCCCGCCACCCACGTCTCGCTGACCTTGATGTCGGCGATCGCATCCGGGCTCACTCTGTAGGGATCGGTTTCCAGGATCGTGAAATCCGCTTCCTTGCCCCTTTCGAGCGAGCCGAGGCGGTCGCCCTGCCCGAGCTGGCGGGCGGCGTCGATCGTCACCGCGCGGATCGCCTCGTCAAGCGACACGGCCTGATCGGGACCAACCACCGAATTGTCGATGACGCAGCGGCGCGTCACCGCCGTACTGATGAGCGCCAGCGGCCCAGGCGGCGAGCAGGGCCCGTCGGTGTGCAGCGTAAACGGCAAGCCCGCTTTCACGCAGGCGCCAGCGGGGTCCATGAAGGCTGCGCGTTCAGGACCGAAAATCTGGTCGCGATAGGCGGCGCCGTAGAAGCGCACGTGATTCATCAGGAAGCTCGGCTGCACGTTGAGCTTCTTCATGCGTAGAATCTGGTCGGGACGCGCCATCGTCGAATGCTCGATGCGGTTGACGCCTTGCTCGGTCGAGCCTGCGTAGGCCGCCTCAATCGCGTCGAGCGCAATGTCGACCGTGTAATCGCCATTGCAGTGGATCAGCACCGGCATGCCGAAGGCCTTAACTTCGGCGACCATCTGCTTCATTTGGCCCGCGTCGACGTTCGGCGAACCGATGGCGGTCGCGTTCAGATAGGGCTTGGTCTGCGCCCCGGTCTCCGTCTGGTTGGAGCCGTCGCCGACGATCTTCACGCCGTAAAGCGAGAACTTGGAATTGGCGACGGTCGTGCCTTTTGCTCCGAGGCCGAGGCTGCGCCAGGGCGTCAGGCCCTTCATGTCGTCGAACATCACGCTGGCGCTGGTGCGGCAGGCAAGCGTATTCGAGAGCTTTGCGAACTGCTCGATCCAGACCGCCCGGATCGTGCCGGGCTCGTGCAGCATCGTGTTGCCGACCGAACCCATGTGCGCCGAATAATCGGTGACCGCCTTGGCCGCGGCTTCGGGCGTGATCTTGCCGAGGAAATGGACCGCGAATTTGAGCATCGCGCTTTCCTCGTAAACCAGGCCATTGAGCTTGCCGTCGGCGGCCCGGCCGAAATGACCGCCGCCCGGTAGATCGCCTACGTCGTCGGGGATTCCCGCGATTTTGAGCGCTTCGCCGTTGACGCAGGCGTCATGCCCATTGGTGTACCAGACGAAAATCGGATGGTCGGTCGAGATCGCGTCCAGTTCCGCCCGCGTGAAATCTCCGCCTTGCAGAAGGTTGTCGAAATTGGAGCCGACGATCCATTGACCTTTCGGCGTGCTCGCCGCGACCTCTTTCAGATGCGCTACGACTTTTTCACGGGTCGGATATCTAGCGTAGCCGACGTCGTCGAGCAGTTCGAAGATCAGCGCGGCGAGGAGCGTGTGGCAGTGCGGATCGATGAGGCCCGGAAGGAGCGTGCGGCCGCCAAGATCAACGACCTTGGTGTGGCGCGTCTTGAGGCCCAACAACGCGCTCTCGTCGCCAACCGCAAGCACGGTGCCGCCCTTGATCGCCAGCGCCGAGCAGACCGGCGCGCCCGGCAGCGGACGGATCGTCCCGCCGCGCAGAATGATGTCGGCGCCGTCGT
>Ga0181520_10002109_pt1 | contig 38163 bp, 34 predicted proteins | sample PEATcosm2014_Bin_29_FD_132451 | JGI IMG/M metagenome (GOLD analysis project Ga0181520, IMG submission 132451) | Peatland microbial communities from MTU Mesocosm Facility, Houghton, MI, USA - PEATcosm2014_Bin02_30_metaG | ecosystem: Environmental > Terrestrial > Soil > Wetlands > Peat | place... | reverse complement strand
GACCGTCTGCTCGTCGATTTCACAAATCCCGAGGCGGTCAGGTGGTGGCATGAGCATGTTCGTGCCTTGGTCACCGCCGAAGGGGCGAGTGCTCTGAAGGCAGACTTTGGCGAGGAAGTGCCGACCCAGGCGATCGCCTTCGATGGTCGTACTGGTTGGGAGCTCCGTAACGAATATGCGGTGATGTACCAGCGCGAAACGGCTCTGGCCCTCACCAGCCTCAACGCCGGCGACGGGTTCGCCATGTTCTGTCGCTCTGGCTCAGCCGGCGCACAGCGTTACCCGTGCCACTGGGTGGGCGACTCCATTTCCACCTGGGCGGGCCTGCAGGCAAGCTTCAGAGCGTGCCTGTCGTTGTCGTTGTCTGGCTTCGCGTACGTCTCCCACGACATCGGCGGCTTCTGGTCGCCCGATAGCTACGAGGTGGCGTACGAGGCGTCGGACAACAACGACCCTGACCTGTACCTCGCAGAGGTTGAACCTGAGCTCTTCGTTCGCTGGACTCAGTGGGGAGCTTTGACCCCGCTGATGCGCTTCCACGGTTGCGGCCGACGAGAGCCGTGGGCGTACCCCGAACCGTACGGCGCGGCCGCAGTACGCGCGTGCCAGTTGAGGGAGAGACTGATGTCTTACCTGGAAATGACTTCGTCCGAGGTGGCGAGCCGCCAGCTGCCAATGATGCGACCGCTCCCGTTAGTGCTTCCCCAGCGACAAGAGGCTCGCCTAGCGGCCCACCTCGAGTATTTCCTCGGAGGCGACGTCCTTGTGGCACCCGTTCTCGAGCCTGGAGGCCAAGTCAGCCTCTGGGTACCACCCGGCGAATGGGTAGGCCTTGACGGTGCGCCCACCCTTGCCGGACCGCGATGGGTGGACACGACCCTGAGCCTCGAGGCAATCCCGGCGTGGTCCCGTAAGGGAAAGGATGTACTCGCCTGAGTGCAGCCCAACTTCCGCTGTCGCCCCTGAGGACCGCATGGATGAGTGGGACACGGATAAGTCCAATCCCAGGTTGACTGGGGCTGCGGACGCAGATGGGTGGGAGGAGACGTCCACTTCGCCCTTGGGTAAGCGTGGATTGAGCGGCACTTGGGAGGCCATAAACGAGCAGGAACGGCGGAGGGTTAGACGCGAGCGCGTAACCGGCCATGCGGATACGGTGGCGCTCATGTTCCAATACGTAATCCACTGGCAGGACTCGGACAGGGCACCCGAGGCGGTGCTCGCCGATCGTTTCGAGGACGAGGGCGACGAGTACGTCTTCTACACGAGTTTGGAGAGTGGCGAGGAGCAGCGGAGGGCGATCCGGATGAGCGAAGTAAAGATCGTCACTCTCGAAGGACAAGAAGGAGTCTGAGGTGCTGACGAGGGAACCTCACAACACCGTCTAACTGTGCCCGGTTCGCTGGTCAGTTACCTGCGAGATCCCTGCTCAGCGCAGCGTTCGACCCTCAATAGCTTCTAAGCAGACGGTCGGAGGTTCGAGGCTTTCGGGGCGCTACCAGGGCGAGCGCTTCCAATGGTGTGGGCAGTGCGGTTCTGGCGTGACCTGTCAACCGTTTGTTATCCGCGGTCGGTAGTGAGCTCGGCATCGCTGTTGCATGGCTCGTCAACCTGGTGAACCCTGATGCCGTCATCATCTCCGGTGGATTCCTTGACGGGGGGAACACCTGTTGACGGGTTCGTGGGGTCGCTTCGTGATCATGCGCTGCCCGAGGCTGGTACCACACTGAATTCGGACGCTCTCCCCTTGGTGGGACGGCCGCTCTACGGCGCGCGCCTCTCCTCGCCCTTGGCGAGGCCGCCCGCAGGTATACCCTGAAACGCGGCGCGTCGCGTCTGAGTCACAAATCCCTGCCTTCCTGGGTGTTTGACCGGCGCACTCAGTCGTGAGTCTGTTCGAGCCTTTTCGTCAGCTGCAATGCGGCCATTGGCAACTCCCGCTCACACAACGACGATTGTGGTCATCGGAAAAAGCGCAGGTCTGCTTCTAAAACCAATGAAGAATGGTTAACCGCCACCAGGGACTTGGTTAACGTCGAAAGTCGCTGCGTTATTCTTGATGAAGGTGATGGCCCTTTGGGCATTGACGAGGTCAACGAAGGCATCCGAAGTTGCGATGGTCCTTCCGTGATTGTCTTTGAGTGTCCATCGAACCTGCGTAGAGCGAAACACCTTCGACAGTTCAAAACGCCACTTGGGTACTTCCGCAGCCATTAGCGCCTCCCATCGGTCGGTCGGAAGCGAAGGTTGGAGGTAATCCGTTGCGTTGACAGTGCCCTGATGAGGAAACGTTCGGCCTCAACAGGCATTGACACCAACACTTCCCGGTGTTTTACAGAAGCTATTTGGGCAGAGTTCGCCAGCTCAGCTACCTCCCACTGGTCGCCTTTCAAAGCGCCATGCAAAAAGGCCATGACTGCGGTCACGACTATCACCAAGAACAGCGGAGTGCTCAACTAATCGGCTCCTATGACTCGTCACCCCCTCGGGCGCGCTCCTAGCAACTCATGGTACCGAGGGACGACCGGGATTCTGTTTCCAGCGTGTGAACTTTCTCGGCGGCTGACCCGATCTGTTTTCGATGCCACCGGACATGAAAGCTGGACGATCGGCGATTGAGCCGTTCGTTGTGCTGGATTTCGCTGGCATGGCCGACAACGCGAAGCGTCGGTTCAAGAGGTGTCTTTCGGCACTAGACGAGCCAGTGACTAGGGGCGCATCCTGTTTGTGGGGTAGATGGCAAGCGCGCTACAGCAGTTTGCCTCCCCCCAGGTAGTGTCAGCACCTCCTGCACCCCCCCGCCGGGGGTGCTGACGCGTCTCGAACGCAGCTCGGAGCTCTCGCGGCGCCGTCACGATGGGAGAATCGCGAGTGCCCGCTTGCGACTGGGGCCGCTTGGCACCTACGCCGGCAGCGTGTCGAGCGACCGTCGCACGATCTCAGCTTCCCTAAGGAGACGGTTCGCCCACACCTCAACCGCTGCGGACATACGTTTGGTTCTGCGAGTATGGCGAGCTCTTTAGCGTGGCGTCTCAGCTGGTGGGCGGTGAGAGGAACTCGCGTCAGATGCCAGGAGGACGCACTAGGCGTTGCGGCGCCGGGATACCTTCACCCTGTCTGACGATTTCGATGCTTCTCTATGACCTGTGACCAGGGGGTAAGCCTCGAAGGGAGTGCGTAGGTTCACGAGCGCGTACGCTTGGTGTCATGGTTAAGGTTGACACTCACGCGAAGCCCTTAACGGAGATAGAGCCCGACTGTCTCGCGGTCATGCTGTTTCTCACTGAGAAGCCTGACACGATGTGGCGCTCCATTTTCGAAGGAAGGGCGAGCGCCGAGGACCCCAGTTTCACCTTGTGCGAGGCCGTTGCGGACGGCAGGGATGTCGTGGGACTGACCTTGCGGTGGTCGATGACTGACGAGGATGCCAGGGCAAGGGTTCAGCGACTGGTTTGCCTTGTAGACGAGGTGGAGGCGGAGCACTCGGCCCGTTGGGCGAAGCTCCGACACCTCGAGTCAGTCGTGGGAGCCATGGCGCCGTTAGGCGTCGCCTGAAGGCGCCTGCCTTGTGTCTCCAAGGCTTGGAGAAGTCGTGGTCGGCGGAGTGGTCGGCGCGGATGGGGGAGTGATCGACGCTGATGGCGCCTAGGAACAGGGGGGCGGTTCCCGCTGGTTGGGCACTCTCTCCAGCACGCGGCTTTGCGTAGCGGTGACGGACCAAGCGCCTTGACATGCTTCCTGTCCTCACGGGCCGGGCTTTGGTCGGTCAGTCGGCAGCGGGGCTGGCGCATACGGCAGCGAGCAGTTCGAGAAGCCGCTCGCGTCGCGCGCACACTGCGAGACGGAAGCAGTCAGCGAGACCCTCGACCTCATCGGCCCGCACGTCGTCGAAACACCGCCCGAAGGCCCCGACAAGAGGCTCCGCGAGCAGGATGTGGCGGACAACCAGGGCTATCCAGGAGTCCTGGCCCCACGGGAAGGGCTGGAAGTCAGGAAACTCTTTGCGGAAGGTCTCCTCTATTGGCGCCATGATGTGGCGGACCCCGGCGTCGGTGGATCCCCACGCGTCGACGCCTAGACGGGCTTTTGCCTCAAGGACTGGCCGTATCCGTCGCACATAGGCCGACTCGGGGTCAGCGTAGACAAGGCCCTGCAAACCGATGTCCTTGTACGTCCAGAGCGACCAGCCCGCCTCGTGCTCGCTGTAGATGTCCAGTTGGTCTCCGAGGAGCCGATAGCGCATCTCGTCGCGGGCGATGTCGCCTGTGTAGATAGGACCGAACTCGCCAACCCAGATCGGGGTGCCTGTCTCGTTCATGTATCGCGTCCGTTCGAGGAACTGCTTTTCAAGGGCGTCGCGATCGAAGTGCTGTCCGCGGCTGACTCCCGGGTAGTCGCCGCCGTCGGGGAATCCCGGGACGGAGTAGTCGTGGCAGGCGTAGACGGTGTTCGGCCACACGTCTTTGAAGATCCCGAACTCTGTCGAGTAGCGATTGCCGTCGACAAAGAGGATGTGAGCGGGGTCCATAGCGCGCACAGCCTCATACAGTCGCTGGTAGAAGGGCCAGATCGCGGTGCCGCGGGCGTCCCCCGGTTCGTTCACGAGGTTGTACCCGGCGATCCATGGTTGGTGGCGGTAACGGCGTGCGAGGACCTCCCAGAGGTTCACCACCCGGTCCTGGAAGTGCTTGTGGTTCCAGAACGTTGCCCAGTGGGTCGGGTTGTCGCTGTGCCAGTGCTGATTCTGGGCACCTGGCAGCGCATGCAGGTCGATGATGCTGTAAAGACCGTGCCGAGCGGCCCGCTCGACCGCGCGGTCGAGCAGTTGGAACCCCTCCTCTTTCATCTCGAACGGGGCCATGTCGTCCTCGAAGTGGTGGTAGTTGACAGGAAGCCGTACGCAGTTCAGGCCGAGCGAGGCCAGGAGAGCCGCGTCCTCGTCAGCGAAGAACACGTCCAGGAAGTGATCGAAAAAGCGCTGGTAGCCTTCGTCGCCGAGGGCTCGTCGAAGTGCCAGGCGCTGCAGGGACTCGGTGGCGGGATAGCCGGTGATGAAGTTCTCCATGTTCATCCAACCGCCGACCCCGACGCCACGCAGCGTGACGCGGCCGCCCGACCACCTTTCGATTTTCGTCCCATTGACCCGTAAGGCGATGTGCTCGTCCATGAGAGAACCGACTCCTTTCTGATTGGGTGATCCGGGACGGATCTCAGCGGATTGCAAGCCCGCCGAGTCCTTGCACGAACTGGCGGCGCAGCCCGAAGTAAAGGACGACGAGAGGAAGCACCGAGAGCAGGACCGCGGCCATGACCACGGGAACGTCGACACCGTACTGCGACGTCGAAGCCACGAGATACAAACCAATGGGTAGTACATTGGTGGATGCGCTCTGTGTGAGTATGAGAGGCAGCAGGAAGTTGTTCCACGCACCGAGCCCCGCGAAGATACTCACCACCGCGAGCACAGGCCGCGCCATCGGCCAGACGAGGCGGATGAAAACGGTCCACTCGCCGGCGCCGTCGACGGTCATGGCGTCGAAAAGCTCCACAGGAATGGCGCGGACGTAGTTGACCATGAGCAGAACCGCGACTGCTATGAGTGACGCGCTCGCGGCCAGGATCACCGCTATCAGCGTGTCGTAAAGGTGCATCTTCACGACGATGATGAAGATGGGGATGATGATCGCCTGGATGGGAACCGCCAGACCAAACAGGATGAGCCGGAAGGAGACGGCTGCAAAGCGCGAGCCGCGCCGCACGATGCGGTAAGCCGCGCCGAGGGAGAATAGAACCACGATGACGATCGCGGCCAGGGTCAGAATCGCGCTGTTACGAAAGTCGACGGCGATCCCGGTCGCCGACAAGACCGTGCTGTACGAGGACAGGCTTAGGCCCCCCGTAGGTAGCCAGGGATTGCCGGTCAGGTACTCACCTTGGGTGCGGAAGCTGGCTAGCACCATGTAATAGATCGGCACAAGGACGATCACGAGCCAGACGGTGCCGAGTAGGAAAGCGAGAAAGCGCGCCAGGCGAGGGGCTCGCACAGCCCCCGCCAGGCTCTTCTGCCGGCGTCTTTCGATGCGGGCGGAAGTCGGTTCGATAGTGACGTTCTCCGGAGCGGCCGGGGCCAGACCGGTGGCGCTCACGAGATGCCTTCCCTTCCGCTGTCCATCCTTCCGAAACCTGTGACCCGAATGAGAAGGAGAGCAACGGCGATGCCAATGACTGCCAGTACTACGGCCAGCACGCTCGCGTAGCCGAACTCGGTCTGGAGGAACCCGGAGTCGTACATGTACAGCGAGAGCACTCGCGTGGTATCGCCTGGTCCTCCCTGGGTGAGAATGAAGATGATGTCGAAGTAGGTGAGGGATCCGACGATGATGAGCATCGAGGAGGTCACGATCGTGTAGCGCAGCTGGGGGAGCGTGATGTATCGGAAGGTCTGGGCAATAGTCGCGCCGTCCACCCGTGCGGCCTCGTCCAGCTCGCGGGGGATGGACCTGCGTCCGGCCTGGTAGATGAGGGCGTGGAAGGGAACGAACTGCCAGGCGATGATCACGACCACCACGTAGAGCGTGATACTCGGGTCGCCTAGCCAGTTCTGGTTCAAGAAGCTGATATGAAGGTGAAACGAGAACCAGGCGAGGCCGCCGAAGTCAGGGCTGAACAGGCCTTCCCACATTAGGGCGATGCCTGCGGTCGACAACAGCAGCGGGAGCAGGTAGATGGCCGCGTAGATAGCCCGGTACCGCTGCCTTCCGGCGATGAACAGGCCCAAGGCCATCGCGAGTGGGGTCTCCACGAGCCAGCTGAGAGCGACGAGCTCAAAGGTGACGAGGAGGGCGTGGTGAGCCCCCTGGTCGGAGAAAAAGCGCGACCAGTTGGAGAATCCCACCCAGCGCAACGGCCCGACGACGTTCCAGCTGGTGAACGACAGGAAGATGGCAAAGAAAACCGGGATCACGATGAAGAGCCCGTAAAGCAGGAGGGTCGGTGACAGCCCCACGATGTCGGCGAAGAGGAGCACGCGGCTCCTTGCAGCTCCCGGCTTGCGGACAGGCACCGTCGCTCGTCGCTTGGGGAGGGCAGTGCTCACGGTGGCCATGTCAACCTCTTGGGTCTAAGAGAGGGTCCCTCCGCGCCCGAGCGGCGGGACCCTCTCCCCTTGTGTGACCGGACGAGGGGTGGCCCGGTCATGGCATTGGATCCCTGAGGATCCTGGACTTATCTCCTACGAAGCAGTCTGGTAGCCGTTCATGATCTTTGCGAACTGCGCGGGCGTCTCGGTGAGGTCGAACACCTTGCCCAGGTTGCTGACCATCGGCGTTGCCTTGACTGGGCCGAGAGCCTGGTCCCAGGAGTACTGGAAGTAGGGGGCCTTCGCAACCATGTTGTACACCGGCACCAGGTAGCGCTTGAGGGGCGACGCGTTGAGGAGGCTGGCTGAACCAGCAACCATCGGCACGAGACCGTTCTTCACCTCGGCGGCGGCATAAGCCTTGGAGCTGAACACCGAGGCTGCAAATTGCTCCGCGACGTACGTCTGGGCCGGCGTCAGCTTGGCTGCCAGGGCACAGTAGTTGGTCGTGTTGCCCTCGAGGTCGGCCGCGTTACCCGTGCCACCCGGCACCGTCGGGAAAGCACCGATCCCCAGCTCATCGGAGTTGACGAACTTGGGGTTGTCCGAGAGCATGATTCCGAGGTCCCAGTCCCCCATCAGCTCCATCGCCGCGACGCCTTGGTAAACAAGGGCGTCGACGAAGCCGGTCCCCCAGCTGATCGAGTCGTAGCCCTGTTCGAACGCGCCGTCCTTGGCCAGCGTCTGAATGTCGGTCAGCGCATCGATGATCGCAGGGTTCGACCAGGCGCCCTTCTTGTTGGCCTGGATGTTCAGGAAGACCGAGGGGCCACCTTCGCGGTCGGCGAAGTATTCGAGGTACATCAGGCCTTCCCAGTTGTCCTCGTTGCCGAGGCCGATGAGGGTGGTGTTATGGGCGTGAAGCAACTTCACATCACTCAGCAGCTGCGGCAGCGTCGTCGGAAACGCGAGCTTGTACTTGGCCAGCACGGTCTTGTTGTAGAAGAAGAGCACCGGCTGGGTTCCGAGGATCGGGATGCCGTAGACCTTGCTGTTGAAGGTGACCGGGCCGAGGCTCGAGGAGAGGAAGTCCTTTGTCCACGACGGGCTGCCTGCATCAGTCATGCCCGCGTCAGCGAAGGGTTGCACCTTGCCGGCTTGAATGAACTGCTGGAGCTGTCCTCCACCCCAGGAGAAGAACAGGGCCGGCGGGCTGCTCGTCCCGAGGGCGGATAGCAGCTTCACCTGATAGGTGTTGCTGCTCGTCGGAGTGATGCTCACGTTCACGTGGTCACCGGGGTGGGCGGCATCGAAACTTGAGGCTTCCTGCGCCCACAAGTTGTTGATGTTCGCGCCGTTGTCCACCATCCAGACGTTGATTGACGCGGTCGGGGCCGCCGTCTTTGTAGCGGCGCTCGAGGCACCGCTTTGTGGTACAGCGATGACGAACAATGCCGCGGCGAACGCTACGAGCACGGCGACCAGTCGCCTGCTCCGTATTCGACTGAGAGATTCGCGGATCAAGTTTCCTTCCCTTCTCGCTAAGTCGACCGCCCCTTCTGGCGGAGAGCGGTGCCCAAATGGGCGGTCGCGAATATTCGGTAGCAACTTCAGTAGCCATCCCGAAGGGGCCACGCGGTGCACACAAACAACACGGTGTCGGCACATGCCAGCGCACTTCTGCCCCAGAATGCTGGAGACGGTAGGTTCTGGCGGCGAGATGGACGTTCATACCCGCCTTGCTGCTAGCCCTTGAGTCTTCCCCTTTCTGTCGAACGCGCACCCTTGCTTTTGGGCGGAACACAGCGTCTGTTCCGTTAACGCTAACGGAAAAGGCTACCACCGAGGCTGATCTCGCGCAAGCGCGTAAAACGGCAGTAGTGGATTGTGTGTTAGACCTTGTTTACTATGTTGTGTAGTAGCGAAAGCCATCACGGACGGTTGAGGCCGTGAGTCGGAGGACCGGCTTGACCGGCAAGAGAAAGCTCTGTAGCGTGCGCGTGCGTCAGGTGGTTAACAGTTGTTGTAACGGTAACGTAGAACGCTGAGCGAGCATGCCATCCCAACAACGGACCGAGGAGAGGCTGACAATCCGCGAGATAGCGGAGACAGCCGGGGTGTCGGCGATGACGGTGTCTCGAGTTCTCAACAAGCGTCCGGACGTGGCGCCCGCCACGCGCGAGAGGATCGAACAGATCGTCGCGGAGTCGGGGTTCGTTCGCAGCAGGGCGGCCCGTGCGATGCGCAAAGGTCGCCACGGTTTGATCGACCTTGTCGTTCTGTCGCTCGATTCTCCCTACATCCTTGAGATCATCCGCGGAGTCGAGGAAGCCTTGGAGCCGACAGGTCTCCGCCTGGTCGTGTCGGCCACGCACGGCGAGGACCAACGCGAACGGCAGTGGCTCGCCAAGATCGCAGATGGGTGGACCGACGGGGCGATCTTGGTCCTGGCTCAGGGGCAGTCTGAGCGCGTCCAGTCGTTGCGGCGACGGCGGACCCCATTCGTGGTCGTCGACCACGAGGGCGAGCTCGGTCCCCACGTCCCGTCCGTGGGCGCGACGAACTGGGCGGGTGCGCGAAGCGCCACCGAGTATCTCCTGTCCTTGGGTCATCGCCGCATCGCTTTCATCGGTGGGAGTCCCACCCTCGGTTGCGCACAAGAGCGTGCCAGCGGGTACCGGGAGGCTATGCAATCTGCAGGTGTTGAGCCCGACCCTCAGCTGATCCGCCCTGGCACGTTTCGCCACGAATCTGGTTACGAACAGACAATGGCCCTATTGGACATGGCTAGTCCCCCCACGGCGATTTTTGCCGGCAACGACACGATGGCGTTCGGGTGCTACAGCGCCCTGCGAGCTCGAGGCGTACGCGTGCCTGACGCGATGAGCGTCGTTGGCTTCGACGACGTGCTCGTGGCGCCGCTGGTCATACCGCCGCTCACAACGGTCCGTCAGCCGCTCGTCGACATGGGCCGTTTCGCTGTCTCGATGCTGCTGAGGCAAATCGAGGGTATGCCGCTGGACGCGCTACGGGTCGAACTGGCGACATCTCTGGTCGTCCGAGAGTCATGCGCTCGGCCGGCGGCCCGTAGCCGCCGACAGGCACCGTCGTGATCCACGACATTGTCGTGGACAGCAAGGGCAATGGCCGTTGCCTGGTGCCGCACTGGCGGGTGTGCGTCGGGGGAGGCCGTACCGCTGAGGCGCTGCGCGCACAGTTTCAGAGGCATCTTGAGATGGTGCAGCGTGACATGCCATTCTCCTACCTCCGCATGCATGGCATCTTCCACGAGGACATGATGGTCTATCGGGAGAACGCGGGGCATCCCGTTTTCAACTGGCAGTACGTCGACATGGTCTATGACCACTGGCTTTCTGTAGGGATCAGGCCGTTCGTGGAACTGAGCTTCATGCCCTATGACCTCGCGAGCGGGAACGAGACGATGTTCTGGTGGAAGGGGAACATCACTCCTCCGAGGAACTGGAGCCGCTGGGAACTGCTAGTGAGGCAGTTCCTCGACCACGTGATCGAAAGGTACGGGCTGGAGGAGGTGCGCCGCTGGTACTTCGAGGTTTGGAACGAGCCGAACCTAGAGGTGTTCTGGAAAAATGCTGACTTTCCTGCGTACGTGGACCTGTACGAGCGAACGGCGCGAGTGATCAAGAACGTGGACACGGGCTTGCGAGTGGGCGGACCCGCCTCCTCGGGAGCCGGAGAAGCAGCCGGCGAGGCACCCTGGGGTCGCCCGTTCCTGCTCGAGTGCCAGCGACGCCAGCTTCCGATCGACTTCTTCTCGACGCACCCGTATCCCACGATCCATACCGTCGACCTGGCCGGCCAAGGGGACATGACCTGGGACGGACCCGATCGTCTCGGCGTCGATCTTCGAGGTGTCGATAGTCTTCTTGGCGCCGCCCCGTTCGCGGCTCTCGAGAGGCATTTCACGGAGTGGAGTAGCAGCCCGAGCCCGCGGGACCCCGTTCACGACACGGCGTTCATGGCGCCGTTCATCGTGCGCAACAACTGGCTTGCCCGTGGCCTGGCCGACTCGCTCGTTTTCTGGGCGGTGAGCGACATCTTTGAGGAGACCCGCCTCGGAGACGAACCTTTCCATGGTGGGTTCGGCCTGTTGAACGCGCAATCTCTGAAAAAGCCCGCTTACCACGGCTACTGGTTTCTTTCGCGCCTCGGACCGGAGGAACTTGTCAGCGGCGAGAGCTTCGCTGCGACGAGACGTAAGGACGGAACACTCGCCATTTTGGTGTGGAACTACCGCCATTACCGCAGCGACTCCTCCGAAGCGCTGCTGGCACTGGCTCGGGCGCCCGGAGAGCCGGACACCGGCGAGGTCTATGACCTGTTCGAGCCCGGGGGGGCGGAACAGTTCTCGTTGCGAGTTTCGGGCTTGGGTCGGTCTGTCCAGCTGCGGACGACGCGATTCGATCGTGGGCACGGAAGTGTCTACGACGCTTGGGTGGCCATGAAGGCGCCCGCACACATAATGCCCGCCGACCTCGAGGTGCTGAAGTCGCTCATGGAGCCGGAAGTGCGCTTCGAGTGTGTGGAGGTTCGTGGTGGTTCGCTCGAGTGCTCGGTGGCAGTCGAACCACACGGCGTCACGTTGCTGGAGGTGAGCTCCGAACTGGACGGTTAGCGTGCCCGAGCTCTCCCTTGCGCTCTCGCGAAGTCAGCACCTGGCGCTCGATCCGTGGCGGCCTCGGTGGGATCAGGATGCGGCTCCGGTCGGCGCAAGGGCGGTCCCCAAGTCATAGATCGAACGCTTGACAACGTTTTCGACGTGTTCTGGTGGCAAGGGCTTTGAGAACAAGAAGCCTTGACCCCAGTCGCAACCCAGGCCCTTGACATGTTCGAGCTGCGACACGTGCTCGATACCCTCCGCGATGGTCAATAGACCAAGGGAGTTGCCCAATTGGATCAGAGCATCGAGGAAACTCGTGCCGCCTGAAGTCGCGACCTGGGCGACGAAGGACCTGTCTATCTTCAGGATGTCCACTGGGAATTCGCGCAGGTACGAAAGCGAGGCGTAGCCCGTCCCGAAATCGTCGACGGCGATGCGAACGCCGATCCCGGACAAGGCTGCCAAGCGCTGGGCCGTGTTCTTGGGATCGATCATCAACATCGACTCGGTGACCTCGACGGTCAGGTACCTCGGATCCAGTTCAGCCATCTCGAGGGCCTCGCGGACGTGATCGAGGAGGACGTCGTGGTGCAGCTGGCGCGCTCCGACGTTCACGGAGATTCCGACTGGGCATGCGAGGTCGTGCCAGGCCTTGGCCTGAAGGCAGGCCTCCATCAGCACAAAGCGCCCGACGTCGATGATCAGGTCAGATGACTCCAGCACGGAGATGAACTCGACAGGGCCGACAACCCCGCGCTGGGGGTGGCGCCAGCGCAAGAGCGCCTCCACATCTCGCGGTAGGCCAGTAGCAAGATCCACGATCGGCTGGTAGACGAGGAACAACTGCCTATTTGCGAACGCTCCGGCGAGGTCCGTCTCCAGCGTGAGCTGGTTCTTGACCGATTCGTGCATTTCGGGCTCGAAGAGCACATGGCAGTTCTTGCCCAGGGATTTGGCCCTGTACATGGCGATGTCAGCGTTCCGCAGGAGTTCCTCTGGGCTGGAGTCCATGCCGGTAGCGATGCCGATGCTTGCTGAGGTCGACAGTGTGGTCTTAGTGGCGTCTCCCAACATGAAGGGCTGGCGCAAGACTGCGAGAAGCCTCTCCGCCACAGATCCGAGGCCCTCCTGAGAGAAGGAGTTCTCTGACAGCACCACGAACTCATCCCCGCCGAGGCGTCCCACCGCGTCCGTGCTCCGAACCGACTCAGAGAGCCGTGCTCCAACAGCTCGCAACAGCCCGTCGCCGATATCGTGGCCGAAGGTGTCGTTCACTTTCTTGAAGTCATCGAGGTCGATGAAGAACACCGCAATGGGAGGCCCACCTCCGCGGGCCTGATCGAGGAGCTGGTGCGCTCTCAGGTTGACCAGGAATCTGTTTGGTAGTCCGGTGAGCGAGTCGTGAAGGGCTTGGTGGCGTAGTTCGGCCGTTTGCTCCTCGACGAGCTCTAGTGCCGAGCGGCGGGAGCGAATCAGCAGGCTCAGCAAGATGACCAACAAGATCGTGAGGGACAGAGAGCCCAACAGCACCGCGAGCCCCTGAACCGCCGGCGTAGGGCCGCTGCCCCGGGGAGTTACTGTCGCGTCGATCACCCAGCCGGGATCGGCCGGGAGAGTAATGGTCGCGCTGGTCGTTCCCCGTTGAAACCGTCCGACACGGGCCAGCACGGCAGCCCTTCCCCCGGGTGGCGCGTACGCCAGCACGAGAGAGATCGATCTCTCGCCGACCAAAGCTGGGCTGAGGATCTGGTCGGCATCGAAGACGGCCATCGTCCAACCGAGCAGGGCTCTCGACCGAGCAGCAACACTGGTCGGGTTCTGCGTGCCGGCGTATACCGGACTGAGCTCTATGAAGACCGGGAGCCGGAGAAGTATCGAGTGGAGTGTCGCGGGGATCGCAGGCAGGCCCGGCGCCGGTCGGATCAGTCCGACTATCGTCGACGCCACGGTCGCGCCGGTTCTTGCTGAGGTGTCGAACAAGCCCGCAAAAGACGAGCCACAGAAGTTGAAGTGTGCCGAGACGTAGGGAGCTATCCACGAGAGCAGCACGTCTTTGAGGATCGCTTCTCCGCTCATCTCGACGGCGACCAGTCGAGTGAGGCAGTAGCCCGACCGGCCGTATAGCGAGCTCTTCACCAGGCTCGAGCTATCGTCGGTAACTCCTAGCGGGGGGTCCCGTTGGGCGACCAACTCGAACTGAGACAACTGGGCGCGGCTGACACTCTCGATGTATGTGAAAGCGAAGCTCCCTGGGTAGCGCCGGGAGAGGTCCAATTTGGACAACATGGCCATCAGGGCGGCATTCGTGAGCTGAGGGTGCGTGGCGACCTCGGCGTTCACGGTGGCGAGCAGGTCACTGTCACGTTCCAACGAGGTCGCGAGGATCGACTTCACATCCGCAAGCGAGGACGTCACCGCCTGGTGGCGGAGCGAGCTCGTGTACGCGTACCAGGCCCAGGAACTGACGAAGGAAACGGTCAGTCCTGACACGAGGACGAGAACGACGAACACCTTCCAGCCGCCATGTTCGAAAGGTAGATGGTTTACGAGCCTAGAGAACCTGGACTTGGTCGTACTCTCCTCGGCGGATGATGGGTTGAACTGGTCCGAAGGGAGTCGTGGCTCCTCCCGGTGAGAAGAAACTTCCCGCGACGGGAAGTGCCGGTCCAGGTCCCTCGTCAAGACTATTTCCTATCGTCGAGTAGCCGGCGGCACTCTCGCCGGCCGAGAAGTAATGTCGGTCCTCACAGCCGGTTCTTGAACAGTCAAGTCAAGACACTGCTGGCAAGATTAATGATAAAAATGGACGCCTGCAAAAGACGGCCAATATTCGGAAGGAGGTGTCCTCGTTCATCTTTGCCTGGAGGGGCATAAGGCCAGTACAACGTTCTTAGGGCCACGGCAGATGGTCAGGCGATGGGCACCACATCCTCGGCAGCCTGCTGTGACCCTGGCAGAGGAGCGATTTCTTCTCGCCACAGTACCGGAAGGTCGGCGATTGTCATCCGTGCCACGAGCTTTCTAACGGCCGGACAGAAGGAAAGTCTGCGTCAGTCGGTGGGGGACGCTACAGCTCATAGGCCTGTACATTTGGTCGGCCGAAGAGGCGACCCCGATCGGACAACACCTGTCGCCACGGGGTTCCACCATCGGGTCGCCTCGTCCTCGAGCGGGGCGGGCAGCGGCGCGCGGCCAGGGTCGTCGCATAGAACCCGGTGAGCACTCGTACGGGAGCCTGGTGGTCAATGGAGGTTCTGACCGGTGAAGAAGCACTGGAGCGAGTCGCTATGAACCCGGGTGACAAGCGCCGGGAGATGGATTCGGCCCGCCGGCGCCTGCCGGAATCCGCCGATCCACTGCCGCGCAAGTGCAGCCACGTAGCATAGGTTTGGGAGTGTGCGGTGGGACAGGCGCAGATGCTGGTGTGGGCCGTCCTGTTGCTTTCGACATGGCATACCCAAGGGGACCGAATGGTCAGGGACCGATGAGTGAAGAGATGGAGGACAGGACGTTCGAAGCGCTAGCGATGGAGCTTTCGACGTCCGAGTTCGACAGTGCGGGGGCCATGGACTTCGGCACTGATGAACGGTCCGAGACGGCCGCAGTTGAGGACTCAGGCCTCAACGAAGCGCGCAAGGATCTCCTGGCGGCCATCGAGGAACTTGGTCTCGGGTCGCGCGACCCGGAGAACGTCGGCTCGCCCGCGGCTGGGTGCTACCTGTCCATCGTGCCGATGGACCGTCACGGGCACGGGGGCGTCGTCGTGGGTTGGGTCTTTCGGGAGTCGGGCGTGCCGGGCGAGAGGGTGCCGGCAGCTGAGATCGAGTCGGTCGACATTCTCAATGAGGCACTGGGACCGCTCCTGTTGGCCCTAGGGTTTCCGATAGAGCCGTACGCGGTCGATGGCCGATGGATCGTGACGGGAGCTCGGAGGGCCCTCGCAGATACTGAAATCATAGGGAGCCCGGCCGGTCTGGACTAGGCGGACCCCGACGGGACCGTCAGTGGGGTTCCCACGCACCAGGGCTGGACACGAGTCGGACGACCTGGTTGGGCAGTTTGCCGGACACGACCTGGTCCAGGGTCACCTCGTCGAGCACACCGCGCAGAGATGCCCGGACAGCGACCCAGACCTTTTGCAGGTGTACTGCGTCAGCTTCGTAACTGGCCGACTCGGGGCGCATACCGCGCACTTCAGCAAGGGGCCCCTCGAGCCGGCGGAACACGTCGCCGACGGTTATCTCCGATGCTGGCCGCGCGAGCTTGTACCCACCCTCGTTGCCGCGCTGGCTGGTGACGATTCCCACCCGGCGAAGATCGTTGAGTATTGCGCGCAGAAAGCGAACAGGGAGCCCCTGCGTTTCAGCCAGCTCTTCGGCGGTGAGCGGCTCGTCTGAGCGGGCCGCCAAGGTGCACAGCGCTCGCAGCGCGTACTCGATTCTGGCTGAGATATGCATGGCTGCGTCCAGTCGCCCAAGGGCTGCCGACAGTTCGGAAGCCCGGTCTACTCGTGAATCGATCGTTTGTACCGATCAGGTAGCAAAAAATCTATCAGTGGCCAGGATCGCGCGCGTTTTGTGAGAGCTCAGTCCTCGGCGAGCAGACTGGAGTCGACGGCTTGCAGGTAGCTGCTCCAAGCCGCCCGAACGGCTTCCCGGTGGGCGTCTAGTTCGCCGTCCACGGCTGCCCGGTACGACGCCCTCGCCTCGTCCACCGAGCGGAGGTAGCCGTCGCGAGCAATGGCCATGCTCTCGTTGTAGGCCTTGCGAATCTGCGCGGCCAACTCGTTGTAGGTGGCACGCGCCTGGGCGACGATGTCGCGGCGCATGGTCGCGGGGGCACTGGCTACGGCTTGCTTATAGTCTGCCCAAGCCGCGTCGATCGCATTGCCATGGGCTTCCTCAGCTGCTGACTGAGCTTCCTCGTAGACGCCGCGCACAGGCTTGAGGGCTTCCTCGTAGTCCGCCCACGCGGCTTCAACAGCTTCGCGGTAGACCTCCCAGGCATCGTCAATGATGCTCAGGTAGTGGTTTCGTGCCTCCAGGTCCGACGCGCCGCTGTCGCCGTCTCTAGGCATCAGCCACCCTCCTCCCGTGCCAACTTCCAAGCAATCGCCCGACGTCTTGTCTTCTCACGGAATCGCCCATTACGTGCCGTTCTTTGTAACTAAGTTCTCGGTTCCCGTGGCGGCGGGACCCGCACAAGGCATGCTACTTCGCTCGCCATGCTACTCGTATGATCCAGCTCAGGGCACGATCGCCTGATCACAAGGCGGGAGGCGGTTACCGTCGCTCGTCACAGTGCCCGGCGCGCTCGTTTTCGAGCTTCAAGTAGGGCCCGCACCTGTTGGTGGGAGGAGCGCGACTGCTCTGTTGTCACCTCGTTGAGACGTGCAAGGTCGCGATGAGTGGCCTCGATGGCCGCAAGGTACGGCGAAGGCCTTCGCATCGAATGACGACCCGCAAAGGACCGCTCGCGCGCCCACGAGCACCGAAGATCGTCCATAGCCCGAGTGCACGCGACGTAGAGCAGTCTGCGTTCCTCGGCGACGGCTTCGGGAGTTCGCGCATGGGCGATCGGGACGAGACCGTCCTCGAGCCCGGTAACGAAGACCACTCGCCATTCGAGGCCTTTCGCGCGGTGGAAGGTCATGACGTCGACGGCGTCACCGACTTGCCGAGGAGGATCGGAGCGCAAGCTGGCCTCGAGCCAGGTGACGAACCCAGCCGGACTCGCGCTGGAGTCACAGCGGAGGTACTCCGCAGCCAGCGCGCTGAGCTCGACGAGGTCGTCGTCTACGGCAGTGGTCTCGACGGGGCCGTAGACGGTGGAGGGGTCATCGAAGGCATCGCGTTCGTCGTCCGCAACGCCCAGAGCCGAAGCACCTGCCAAAACAGAGAGCTCCTCGAGCCACGCATGCAGGCCCGGGGACCCGGAGGAGCTCGTCAATCGCTCCAGGGCTCGGCGCACCTGTGGGCGCGCCAGAAAGGCGCGACCACCGCCACTTCTGAAGGGAACGCCTGCAGCGTTGAGCTCCCGCTCGAAGAGCACGAGCTGGGCATTTGTACGAGCCAGGATGGCCAGGCTTGACCACGGCGCGCCGGGGCTGCGCGCCCTTCTGAGGGCGGTGATCACTCCGAGGGCCTCGTCGTCATCGGTGTCGTAAGCGACGATGGGATGGACCGGACCGCCAGATCGCGGATAGCCGGTCAAGCGCGCGTCCTCCAGTTCCGCACTCAGCTCGGCCGGCCGATCGGCGGCTGGCGGCTCGGAGGATATGGTTGGCTCACCTTTCAGTACAGCCGTTGCGACCGCCAGCACCGCGTCGGTCGATCTGTAGTTCATAGCTAGCGTGACGACGCGGGCACCCGGATGGCGTTGCGGGAAGTCGATGAGCGCCCGCGGATCACTCCCGTTCCATGCATAGATTGCCTGGTCAGGGTCACCAACGACGCAGAGGTCGTCGTTGTCTCCGAGCCAGGTGTCCAACAGCCGCACCTGAGCCGGGTTCACGTCCTGGTATTCGTCCACGAACATGTGACGGAAGCGCCATCTCGCCGACGCGGCAAAGTCGGGGTCCTGCTCGAGCTCGGTGGCGCAGCGGAGCAAGAGATCGTCGAAGTCGAGGACGCCCCGGCGTTGCTTCTCGCGGTCATAGCGCTTCCAGATCTCGGTCACGACCGACGGGTCACCGGGGCTCGGGCGGCCACACGTGCTTACAGCCTGTTGGTAGTCGCGAGCTGTGAGGCACTGCGCCTGCGCCCATTCGATCTCGGAGGCGAGATCAGCAAGCGAGGCGCGGTCGTGAGCAATGTCGTGGCCTGCGGCCGCGGCGAGGAGACCGGCCTTGGATGCGATGACGGCTGGTACCGGTCGGCCACGTTCTGCGGCGAGGCGCCTGAGTTCGGCCAGTGCGACCGCATGGAAGGTCCCAGCAGTCGCGGGTTCGCCCAGTCCAAGGCCCGCCAAGCGGCCTCTGAGCTCGGACGCGGCTTTGCGGGTGAAGGTGAGTGCCAGCACGTACTGCGCTGAGGCAGAGCCCGCGTTCACCCGCCAGGCAATACGACGAGTGAGCACACGCGTCTTGCCGGACCCGGCCGCTGCCAGCACGCACAACGGCCGCGCCTCAGTCGTGATGGCCTCGCGCTGTTGGGGGTCACACCCGGCCAGCAGGCGCTTGGCAAGGTCGCTGGAGCGTGTCGCGCTCGAGTCCATGATCAGACCGTAGCGGTCGGGTGTGGCAGCGTTGAGCGTACGCGTTCTGATGCAAGTGTCAGGTCCGCTGAGGTGAGAACGCGTTAGTTTTTCGGAAATGCTCACGTCCTTTGCCGGCTCACGCTTGTTCGGAGAGTCGTACGGCACGAGCACACCATGGATTCTGGCGCTGCACGGTTGGCGCAGGGACCACAGGGACTTCGAAGCTGTTCTCGCCGCTCCGGGCATCGACGCCATTGCACTTGACCTGCCGGGATTCGGGAGCGCTCCCGCTCCTGAGGGGGTGTGGGGGAGCGCGGACTACGCGCAAGCGGTTGCCCCGGTACTCGAAGAGATGGCGCCGCACGTGGTGGTGCTCGGCCATTCGTTCGGTGGACGCGTCGGCGTGCACCTGGCCGCGAGGCGTCCGGACCAGATTGCCGGCCTGGTCCTCAGCGGCGCTCCTCTGTACAGACCTGCTGGAGCCCCCTCCAAGCCGCGGCTTGGTTTCAGAATGGCGCGCGCGCTGGCTGCGCGAGGACTGATCGGCCAGGAGACGATGCAGGCGGCGCGACAGCGATACGGGTCGAGTGACTACCGAGCGGCCAGCGGTGTCATGCGCGAGATTCTCGTGAGAACGCTCGCCGAGGAGTACGCAGCTGCGCTTGCTGGAGTGAAGTGCCCGGTCGAGCTCGTGTGGGGGGAGGACGACTCCGAAGTCCCCTTGGCGGTCGCTCTGCGACTAGAGGCTGAGCTGGCACAAACGCATCTCGTGGTTTGCCCCGGGGCGGGTCATCTCACGCCTTTGACGATTCCTAGCGAGCTGCGTGCAGCTATAGAGAGGCTGAAGACGTGATCGCAACGTATCCGACGGAGGCCATGTCCGTCCTGTGAGCGTGCTCCGCGTCGTCACTCTCGTTGCCGTCGTCGGGTCGATCGTTTGCGCTGACCTTCGGTGGTGGCGTGTGGCCCAACGTGAGCACTATCTACCGGGGGCGGCCGCGCGATTCGGCTGGCGTTGGTGGACAAGCACGCCCTTCAACATCGTTGTCGCCCTGCTGGCCGTGGGCTGCGCCGGACTCGCGAGCGCCGTTTCAGCATCGGCCCTCGGGACCGGCGCGATCGTGGCGCTCGGACCAGGCGGCCTTCGATTACGGGGTCGCACGTCGCGTCTCGCTTGGACGCGGAGACTGTCCCAGGTCGCGGTGGTCACTCTCGCGATGGAGGGTCTCGTTGTGGCCCTGACCGGCGCTTACGCGGGTGTCACGTGGGCTGTGCTCGCGGCCGCCTGCAGCGCCGTTCTCACCCCTGTTTTCGTCGACGGCGCGCTCGCCTTGTTGCGGCCTGTCGAGGATGTGCTGGCACAGCGTCACGTCGCACGCGCGTCGGCTGTGCTTGACCGTGTTCACCCCACCGTGGTCGGGATCACCGGGTCTTACGGTAAGACGAGCACAAAGACTTACCTCGCTCATCTGCTTGCCGGCGATCGCAGCGTGGTGGCTAGCCCACGCAGCTTCAACAATCGGGCCGGACTGGCGCGGACGGTAAATGAGCATCTAGTGCCCGGCACCGAGGTACTGGTGGCCGAGATGGGCGCCTACGGGCCAGGCGAGATTGCGGCGCTGTGCCGGTGGTTGCAACCCGAAATCGCTGTGATCACCTCCATTGGGCCTGCCCACCTCGAGCGATTCGGAACCTTGGAAAGAACCCTGTCGGCAAAGGCGGAGATCACCTCGACGGCGCGTGTCGTCGTCCTCAACGTCGACGACGAGCGGCTGGAAGGGCTCGCGGGAAACCTCGGCCCGAGCCAGAAGGTGGTCCGGGTCTCGGGACTGGACGCGACGGCCGATGTGGCCGTGCTGGAACTCGCCGATGCCTTGGAGCTGCGAATATGTGGCCGTTCGCACGGTGTCGCCCCCCTCGCGGCAGGTACGCCTCCGCCCATCCGCTCGAACGCAGCGTGTGCGGCCGCGGTGGCACTCGAGCTCGGGACCGATCCCGAGACTTTGGTCAGGCGCCTCGCCTCCTTGCCCGGGGTGCCGAATCGACTGCAGCGTTACCAGGCCAACGCCGGTTATGTCGTGCTCGATGACACGTTCAACGCGAACCCTGTCGGTGCCGGACATGCTCTTCAGACACTCGAGTCAGAATCCTCCGTCGGCCGCCGAGCTCTCGTGACGCCCGGGATGGTTGAGCTCGGGAGGATACAGCCCGCTGAGAACGCTGCCCTGGCCGAGAGGGCGGCACTTGTTGTGACGGACCTCGTGGTCGTCGGAAGGACGAACAGGGCAGCGCTTCTGGCAGGCTCGCGGCGGGCAGGTCGGCCGCCGTCGGTGAAGATCGTCGGAACGCGCGAGGAGGCGGTGACGTGGGCTCGTGAAGAGCTTGGTCCCGGTGACGCCGTGCTTTTCGAGAACGACCTTCCGGATCACTTCCCTTGAGTGCCACGCGCCGATGAAACGCGATCAACGTACCTAGGTCGGTGTTCGCGTCTGGACTGTGGCATAAAGTGGCCTCACGATGAGGCAAGCTGGTAAGCGCCGTTTGGACTTGGACGATCGGGGAGCGTTCGTTCTTCCTAAGTCGGTCACCCAGCCGCGCTCTGGTGAGACTCGTGAGCCGAACGCCGTTGGCCGCCCTTCGCGTGTCGGGGTGATCTACGGGGGTCCGTCGCCCGAGCACGACGTCTCGATCCTGACAGGCCTGCAAGCGGTGCACGCTCTTGCCCACGCTCCGGGTGTCGGCAGTGTCCGGTCGCTCTACTGGTCCAAGTCGGGCGACTGGTACGAGGTACAGCCTGCGACCGAGGCGGCAGGGTTCATCGAGGGTGTCCCGTCCAATGCGGTCCGCCTGCGGTTGATCAGCGTCCCCGGCGGGGGGTTCGTCAGGCCCGCGAGTGGACTGCGAGCCAAAGAGGACCGCCTTGACCTTGATGCTGTCCTGGTCTGTTGTCACGGTGGGCCAGGAGAGGATGGGACGCTCCAGGGTGCCCTGGACCTGACCGGGATTCCGTATTCCGGACCGACGGCGATGGGTGCCGCGATCGGCATGGACAAGCTTGCGTTCGGGGCACTGGTTATCTATGCGGGCTTGCCGGCCCTGCCGCGGGTGCCTCTGACCGACGAGAGCGAAGAACCGGGATTTGCTCCGCCCTACATCGTGAAGCCGCGTTTTGGAGGTTCGTCGATAGGCATCGAGGTCGTCGCGGACTTCGAGACGGCCCGAGCGCGTCTCAAAGCGAACTCTCACCTCCGGGGAGGAGCAGTTCTCGAGCCGTACCAGGCCGAGATGTTCGATCTCCAGCTTGCGGTAAGAAGCTGGCCTGAGCTACAGCTGTCGGCGATCGAGCGGCCCCTGCGGACACGTAGCAAAGGAGAGATCCTCGGCTACGAGGACAAGTACGTCGGCTCGGAAGGGATGACGTCCGCCCCGCGTGAGCTGCCGGCACAAATCGACGCCGACCTCGAAGGCCGCATTCGCAAGATGGTGCCCGAGGTCGCCTCGCTCGTCGGTCTACGCGGAGTCGCGCGACTCGACTTCTTGTCGGACGGCGAGGACGTGTTCATAAACGAGATCAACACGATCCCAGGTTCTCTGTCGCACTATCTGTGGGTCGACCCCCGTTTGCCCTTCACGGAGTTGTTAGCGGACCTGCTGGGAGAAGCTTCCAAGCGACCTGCTGCCGCGTTCTCCTCGGCGGGATCGGATGGGTCCGCCCTGCGACAGGCAGGGTCTATCGCGAGCAAGCTCGGATGAGCGGCTCGTGGACGCCCCGGCGGACGCGGTGAGCTTCCCGACGAAGCTGTTAGGCCCCGGCGAGGAGATCTACCTCGACTCGAAACCGAACTGGTCCTACCTGTTCTGGCCGTCGGTCTTCACAGCTGTGGTTCTTGCCGGATGTGTCGCCGCCGGTGTGCTGTGGACGGGTGCGCCTGGGTATGTCAGGTTGATCCTCCTCGGCGTCGGTCTCGTTGCTGTCGCCTACCTCGGCCTCCGCTACCTGGGATGGCGCACGACGACCTTCGTTGTCACATCCCAGCGGATCGTCTACCGGACGGGCGTGATGCGCAGAACTGGGAGGGAGATCCCGATCGGGCGCGTGCAGGACGTGACCTACCACCAAACGGTCGTCGAGCGCATCGTCAGGGCAGGCAGTCTGACAGTGGAGTCCGCCGGTCGACACGGCCAGGATCCCTTCCCCGACATCAGCAAGCCGGACGAGGTGCAGTCGCTGATCAATCGCATCGTGACTCAGAGCGCCGGAGGTTACGTCGTGGCACGAGCCCCTACGGCGAGCTCGCCGTCGGGTAGTGCAGCGGTCTCAGAACCGACCACCGACCCCACACCGCCCGTGGCGCCGCCACAGGCGGTGGAGGCGATGTCGGGCACGCCCGCGGCCCCGACCATCGCCCAGCAGCTCGGCGAGCTGGCTGACCTGCACCATCATGGAGTTATCACTGACGCCGAGTACGAGCAAAAGCGGCGGGAGCTTCTTGAGCGGTTGTAAGAATGCCAAGAGGCCCGCGTGCTGGCATTGGTACGCTTCGTAGGTGGACGAGCGCTTCTGGATAACGACGCTCGGCTGCCCGAAGAATGCGGTCGACTCTGAAAAGCTGATCGGTCGATTGGTCGCGGCCGGTTACGAGCCGGCGCAGGACCCTGGAGCGGCCGACCTCCTTGTCGTTAACACCTGCGCTTTCATCGAGGCAGCACGGGAGGAGTCGGTCGAGGCCATCCTTGAACTCGACACATTACGAAGGCGCGGGTCACGACTGGTCGTCACGGGCTGTCTCGCCGAGCGATCGGGTGAAGAGCTCTCGTCCGCGATGGGCGAGATCGATCTCGTTGCCGGCTTCGGCGTGCCTGTGGAGATGAAGACCGCCAGAAGAGTCGTGCGGTCCGTTGCCGGCGAGTTGTCGGGAGATGTCGCGGCACCCGGCTTCGACCTGTTGGAACTCCCACGCCCTGCAGGAACCGCTCCATGGGCTTACGTCAAGGTTGCCGAGGGCTGTGACCGGCGGTGCGGGTTCTGCGCGATCCCATCGTTTCGCGGCAAGCAGCGCTCGAGACCGGCGGCCTCAATTCTTGCCGAGATCGAGGCGCTTAACGTGCGCGAGGTGGTGCTTGTGGCGCAGGACCTTGCTTCCTATGGCCGCGATCGCAGTTCATATGGCGATCACCGCGACGTTACAGAGCCCGGTATCGTCGAACTCGTAAGGGCGACGGCAGAGCGAGTCGATCGGGTGCGCCTGCTCTATATCTACCCGTCCTCGCTCAGCGATCGCCTCGTCGATGCAGTTCTTGGGACCGGCGTCCCCTATTTCGACCTCTCCTTGCAGCATGCCTCGGGGTCTCTGTTGCGCAAAATGCGCAGGTGGGGGGACGCCGAGCGGTTCCTCGAGCGCATGGAACGAATTCGCCGGCTCGAACCGGGCGCCGTGTTCCGCTCGTCGTTCATATTGGGCTATCCAGGTGAGACAGAGGATGACCACGACGGGTTGCTCAGGTTCATCGAGGAGGCTGACCTCGACTGGGCTGGGTTTTTCACGTTCTCTCGCGAAGAGGGGACTCTGGCCGCTGGTCTGGGCGACCAGGTCCCGGAGGGCCTCGCGCTTGAGCGCCTCCAGGAATGTTCGGAGCTGCAGGACTCGATCACGACTTGCCGACGCAGGCAGCTGGTCGGATCGACGAGCGAAGTGCTCGTCGACCGACCTGGCCGGGCCAGGTCCTACCGTGAAGCACCGGAGATCGACGGCATCATCCGGGTGCCCCGTTCGCTCCCCGAGGGCTGGCTCGGCCCGGTCCGCGTCACGGACGCGGTCGGGCCCGACCTCGAGGCCGTTCCCGCTTTCGAACTCGTCGGTGGGTCCGCGCCATGAGCAGCAGTGAGAAGATCTTCGGTCCGTCGGCGCTTTTGACCCCGGCCAACGCTTTGACGCTCGCCAGGCTGCTTGCGTCACCCTTGATGGTCGCGCTCGTAATTGCCACCGGACCTTCCAGCTGGCTGCTTGTGGGTCTCTGGTTCATCTGCTCGTCGTCCGACGGGCTCGACGGATTCGTTGCACGGCGCTACGGCGCGACCCGCTCAGGAGCGTTTCTCGATCCGCTCGCCGACAAGTGCATCGTCCTCGGGGTGCTCGCCGCGCTGGCGGCAATCGGAGAGGTGAGCTGGTTACCGGTGATCCTGATCGCGGCCCGTGAGGTCTCCATGAGCGTGTTTCGAGGTTATGCCGCGCGTCGCGGAGTCTCGGTCCCTGCCAGGAAGACGGCAAAGGTGAAGACTCTGCTTCAGGACATGGTCATCGGCCTGGCTTTCCTGCCGCCGGTCGGTCTGCATCACGCGAAGTTGGTCGGTTGGGCCCTCTGGTTCGTCGTCGCGGTGACGCTGTGGACCGGGTTCGAGTACCTACGGGACTCGCGCAAGCTACTTGGCGGCGCTGAGGCGCCGGCGCGTGACAATGTCGGCCGTCCCGTCGCCTGACATCAGACGAAGTTGGAGAACAGACCATGCGAGCCGAGGTAGTTGCAGTCGGAACAGAGCTTGTCCTAGGTCAGGTTGTCGACACGAACTCCGCCTGGATCGGCGAGCAGCTCGCCATGTCGGGGATCGACTGCAACTTCCAGACAAGGGTGGGCGACAACATTGACCGGATCGCTTCGGCGCTGCGCCTGGCGCTCGGGCGGAACGAGGCCGTGATCGTCTGTGGTGGCCTCGGGCCGACCCAGGACGATGTCACTCGAGAGGCGATCGCGTCGGTTATGAACGTGCCCCTTTGCCGGGACGCCACTGTGCTGCAGATCGTCCGGGAGCGCTTTGTGCCCCGTGGCCCGACCCGGACGATGCCAGCCAACAATGAACGACAAGCTGACGTGCCCGAAGGAGCCACGGTGATCCCCCAGACGATGGGTACGGCTCCCGGCCTCATCTGCCCCGTCGGGGACAAGGTGATGTACGCGCTTCCTGGCGTGCCCTACGAGATGCAGGACATGATGCGACGCGCCGTTCTGCCCGACTTGGAGAGACGGTCCGGACAAGTGGCCGTCATCCGCAGCAGGACACTGAGGACGTGGGGCCTGAGCGAATCAGGGCTCGCCGAGCTTGTCGCCCCTCGTGTCGAGGCGCTCGAGGACGGGGGCCCGGGTGTGCCGACCATCGCTTTTCTGGCGAGCGGTGTCGAAGGGATAAAGCTGCGCCTGACCGTGAAGGCTGCTGACCGGGACAGCGCGGACAAGGCGCTCGACGCGGAGGAAGCGGAGCTGCGCATCCTTGTCGGTGACTCGGTGTTCGGCGTTGACGACGAGACGATGGAACATGTTGTGGGCGGGCTCCTCCTCGAGCGTGGCTGGACCCTCGGGATTGCCGAATCCCTTACTGGGGGCCTCCTCGCGGCCCGGGTTGTGGGCGTCCCCGGCGCGAGCGAGTGGTTCCGGGGCGCGGTCGTCGCCTATGACGCCGCTGTGAAACAATCCGTGCTCGGCGTGCCGGAAGGTCCAGTGGTCACCCGGGACGCGGCTGTGGCCATGGCTGAAGGAGCGCGGCGGGTCCTTCACGCCGACGTTGGGCTGGCCACGACGGGTGTCGCCGGGCCAACCGAGCAAGAAGGCCGGCGGGTCGGCACCGTTGTCGTGGGCCTCGCGTTGCCCGGGTCGGTTTCTGAAGCTGTCGAGTTTCGCTTGCCGGGCGAGCGCGAGCGCGTCCGGCAGTTGGCGACGATATCGGCCTTCAACCTCCTGAGGCGCCGTCTGTCCGCAGCTGACGGCGAGGCTCAGGGGCCGTAGGTTTGTAAGGCTTTGCCTACCAGTGCGTGGCGGCCCGCTGTCGGCAGTTAGGTCCACCAACGAACATATGTTTGGAACTACAGTGATGTCATGACCTCGCAGCAGGGATCGTTGTCGGGAGTGACATACCCAGTTCGTAAGTTGCGATCCGCCGGCGTAACGCCGGTGAGCGGGGATGAGCCAACACAGAGAGGTCCAGTCCCAGAAGTGAACCGTCGACAGGCAGCGCGAGAGGAGAGAGACCCGACGATGGAGCGTGACAAGGCACTCGAGGCGGCACTCAGCCAGATCGAGAAACAGTTCGGGAAGGGCTCAGTCATGCGCATGGGTGAGCACACCGGCATGGGGATCGAAGTGATCTCGACTGGCGCGATGGCCCTGGACCTCGCACTCGGAATCGGTGGGCTCCCGAGAGGGCGGATAATAGAGCTGTTCGGGCCCGAGTCCTCCGGTAAGTCGACCCTGGCACTGCACGTGGTGGCTGAAGCCCAGCGCAACGGGGGAATCTGTGCGTACATCGATGCAGAGCACGCGCTCGACCCGGTGTACGCGAAAGCCATTGGCGTCGACATCGACGAGTTGTTGATCTCCCAGCCCGACACCGGCGAGCAAGCACTCGAGATCGCCGACATGCTGATCCGTTCTGGAGCGATGGACGTCATCGTCGTCGACTCGGTGGCGGCGCTCACGCCACGTGCCGAGCTTGAAGGTGACATGGGCGACACCCATGTCGGCCTGCAGGCCCGCCTGATGTCCCAGGCGCTGCGCAAGCTCACGGGCACCCTCAGCAAGTCGTCGACGATCGCTTTGTTCATCAACCAGCTGAGAGAGAAGATCGGCGTTGTCTACGGATCACCGGAAGTCACACCCGGAGGGCGTGCTCTCAAGTTCTACGCCTCCGTGCGGCTAGATATTCGCCGCTTGGAGTCCATCAAGGACGGGACTGAGGTCATAGGCAACCGAACGCGGGTCAAGGTCGTGAAGAACAAGTGCGCTCCGCCGTTCCGCATGGCCGAGTTCGACATCGTCTACGGAAAGGGCATCAGCCGAGAAGGCTCTGTGCTCGACGTAGCTGTCGATCTCGGGATCGCGAAAAAGTCAGGTGCCTGGTACACCTACGAGGGCGAGCAGCTTGGGCAGGGTCGTGAGAATGCCAAGCAATTCCTACGGGAGAGTCCCGAGCTCATGGTCGAGCTCCATCAGCGGATCCGCAGCTTGGTGGCAGAAAAGGCGGCCCTCGCAGTGGAGACGCCGATCGGAGCCGGAGGCCTGATCGATGACGACGAGCCGATTTCGCTCGATTAAGCATTGCAGCCGGGCCAAGCGGCCAGGTGTGCGCCGCCCCGGTGACGGCCGATAGGGGATGAGGAACTAGAGAGCGTCAGACGGCTTCGTGCCACTCTTGCTGTCAGCGAGGCCGAGTCTTTCAGCCGCGTCCCAGAGCTCGTCGCGCGCCTGGGGAGCCGCGGCCTCCTCGATGAGAAGGCGTGCCTGATCGTGCTGACTGCGCCCGAAGACGTGGGCACAGCCCTGATCAGTGACGACGACCGAATGTTGGAACGACGTTGCCGGCATCTCCAAAAGCGGGACGACCGTAGAGGTCTTCGACTTGTCGTGCCAGGACGGCAAACCGATGACTGCCTGGCCACCGGCGGAGTGCAGCGCCCCGACTATGAAGTCTGTCTGACCACCGAAGCCGGAGAAGATGCGGCCGCCCACGTAGCTAGCGTTCGCCTGAGCGAATAGGTCGATCTGCACAGCGGCGTTGATGGAGATCATCATCGGGTTGATCGCGATCATCGCAGGGTCATTGGTCGTCTCGGTACGGAACATCCGCAGCCTCGGATTGGCGTCAGCCCATTCGTAGAGCTCTTCTGACCCGCCGATGAAGGAAGTGACGATCTGGTGCTCTTGGTCAAGCGCCCCTGCCCGCTCGAGGGCGAGGACACCGTCGCTGATCATCTCCGACCAGATCCGCAGGCCACGTCGGTGAACCAGTCGGCCGAGAGTCGCGTCGGGGATAGCGCCTATGCCGAGCTGCAAGGTCGCACCATCTGGCACGAGTTGAGCTATGTATTCGCCGATCTGTTCCTTGCGGCCATCGGAAGAGTGGCCCTCGGTGGTGTCGAGTGCCTGTTCCACCTCAATGGCGACGTCGACCATGTCAGTCGGGATCTCGCCCTCGCCAAAGGTGTAGGGCATCCGAGGGTTGATCTGGGCGACGACGAGCGCCCCCCGTGCGCGCGCTACCTCCAAAGCCGCGGGCAGAACATTGACTTCGATGCCAAGGGACACCTTGCCGTCTCTCGGCACCGAGGTGTGAATGATGACCACGTCGGGCTGACGGGAGATCGCGAAGAGTCGTGGCACGAGGGATAGCCGCATGGGTATGTAGTCGAGGGCGGAAGAACGGCGCATCCCAGCTCCGACAAACGGCGTCTCGAAACGCACAGCGGGACGGTCTGAGATGGGGTGACGGCAGCCCAACATGAATACGCGGTACCTCTCGAGGTTCGCGTCGAGTATCTCGAGTGCTCTCTTGGGCGAGGCCCAGTTGCCGGTCACGACAACTCGCGGCAACCTCTCAGACAACGAACCGAGCCGGTTGCCGAGCTCTTGCTCTGAAATTATGCGCATGCGGCCGACCATAGCAGTGGAGGGCCGCAAACGTTTAGTTGGGAATTGACGTGTGCTTGAACTCGTTCAATTCGACATGATTCTCGAGAAGATCAAGGATTCGCTCGATCGTGGCGGTCGCAAGTCCCGCGTCATTGCCCGGCCTTGTCATGATCCGGACGAAGGCCGCCTGATCGCGTGCGACAAAGGTCGGCACTCCAAAGACGTCGTTGTCGGCGACTGCCGCTTCGTGAGACTTGCGGTAGACGTCTAGCGGCCATCCGCTCTTGATCTCCTCGAAGACGCGGCGGGCCTCCAGACCCTCTTGTTCCAGCACCGAGGCCAGTGCCGCCGGGTCGCGCAGGTCGCCACCGTGGTCGTGGCGCAGGGCGAACAGCGCAATGTGCGTCCGGAGGAACTTGTCGGGGAAGTGGTCCCGCACGACTATGCCGACTTGGCCGGCGAGAAGGTCGGCGGCTTTGCCCGGATCCTCCCAAACGGGCTGGTCGCCCTCTGCGATGTGAGCCTGGTTGAGCGAGAAAGGCTGGAACGTGACCTCGAAGGGCGCGCCCGCCTCGAGGGCACCGACGAGGTGCTCGTGGGCGTTGCGGGCAAAGGGGCACCGATAGTCCCAGTTGACTGAGAAGGGGGGAGTAGTCATGTAAGCGTGAACCCCTGGACGCAGTCCAGGATTCCCCGAGAGTCGATCCTCCTCGGGATCGCGAGGCGGTACCGCTACCATGCCTGCAGTGCCACCGGTTCACCTGGTGCAGCCGGCCGACGTGCCGGCCGTCGCCGCAGCGCTCGTTCGGGCCTTCCACGACGACCCGATGCTGGAGTACATGTTCCCCGATCCGCGCACTCGAGAACGGGCAATGCTGCGTTTCTTCAAGCTCCAGCTTCGCCAGACGTACTTGAAGCGCGGCCTTGCCTACACGACTGACGACTGCCACTCGACAGCGTTGTGGATGCCCCCTCGATCTGGCCCTCCTCCTGCGCGCGACGTGATTGCACAGCTGCCGATGCTCTTGATCCTGGGGAGGCGGGCGGGAGCGGCCCTCCGGCTCGTCCAGGTCGTCGAATCGCATCATCCAAAGACCCCCCACTACTACCTTGGCGGGCTCGGCACCGATCCCCAGTGGCAACGAAGGGGCCTCGGGTCTGCTGTGATGGCTCCGGTGCTCGAGACCTGCGATCGCGAAGGCCTAGCTGCCTATCTCGAGTCCTCGAAAGAGGCAAATGTCGGTTTCTACCGACACCACGGATTCGAGGTCACGGAAACGATCTGCGTGCCGGACAGTTCCGTGCAACTGTGGCTCATGTGGAGGGAGCCGCTCAAGCCGGCTTCATAGCAACGACATTCTGTCGGCGCGTCTCGGTGATGCGAGGACGGGGCGAGTCAGGCGGCACCGGTGTGACACCTTCAGGGAGCCTGGAGGGGTCGAAGATGATCTCGGTCAAAAGGTCGAGCACGGCCCGGGTGGGCGCCGAAGGCAGGCCGGTCGCCCGCTGGACGACGCCGATTAGCCGTCGCGGGATCTCGGAGATCCTGACGAGGACGAAGCTGTCCCGGAGGTAGCTGGGCACGGCGGTTGCCGGCAGGATGGACGGTCCCCACCCTTCGAAGGTGAGCGAGGCGATCAGGCGAGTTCCGTCGATCTCGGCCCGGGCCAGCAGTGTCGTTCCCGTCGCGTTGAGGGCGGCGTCGAGATCGGCACGAAAAGCAGTTCCAGGCACCGGCAGCAACAAGGGGATCCCCTTGAGGGCGCTGAGGCTGATCTCGGGCGAACTCGCGAGCGGGTGCTCACTGGGCACGACAAGGACCAGGTCCTCTTGGAACAGTGGGGTCAACGCGAGGTCCAGACCTTTCGCCGGAAGGTTCAAGACGGCGAGGTCCACCTCTCCCGTTGCGAGCTGGGAGTCGAGCCTCGTTGTGGTCAGCTCCACGAAGACCAGGTGAAGGTGGGGGAATCTCTGAGGAGCCGTTCGAAGCAATTGGGGAACGAGCCAGCGTGCGGTCGTACCGATCATCCCTATCCGGACGGTTCCCGCGACCTCGTGGGTGAGAGCTATCACGTCGGAAAGCAGTGCTTCGAGTTCCACCTGGACTCGCCTCGAGCGGGCGACCACGAGAGCGCCGGCCTCGGTCAGCTGGCCGGTGGAACGATCGACCAGCTCGCATCCGAGCTCGCGCTCGAGCTTCTTCACATGCGCAGAGATGTTCGACTGGACCGTTTGCAGAGCGTCGGCTGCTGCGGAGAACGTGCCGTGATCTGCTATCCCCACGAGCGCACTCAACTGGCGCAGTTCCATCACAATCGACGATATCAGCTATCGGTAAGAACTGTTTGACCGATGCTGTGAAATCGTGCACTATGTACGTAGACCTCAGTAGCGGAATCCCCCCTCCAGCAACTGAAGAGTCTTGAGAAGGGGCCGGTATCCCCCCCACCGGCCCTTTCTCCGCGTCTGGAGACTGGTTTGCCCCTGTCACATTAGGCGGTCACCTTACGCGCCCCAGGAATCTTCCTGCTGCTAGGAATCGCCAGGTGGTTGCGTCGGTGCTGGCCCGTTTGCGGGACAGGAGAATCGGAGTTGTCCGATTGTACGTACAACTCTGATAGGATGTGCATCGTGACCATGGTCGAGTTGTCGTCGGTGCTGTTCGGGGTCTCGGTCCTCGCTGGGGCTCTGGGCTCATTGTTGGGTCTGGGCGGTGGGTTCGTGATCGTGCCAGTGCTCACCCTGGTCTTCCACCTTGACATCCGCCTCGCGATTGGGACTTCGATCGTGGCCGTGGTAGCCACGTCGTCAGCCGGAGCCGCGAGGAACGTCACCGAGAGCATCACCAACCTGCGGGTCGCCACGTTCCTCGCACTCGCGACGACCGTCGGGGCACTGACGGGTGCCGAGCTGGCCGGAGTCTTCGATGCGCGCTTCCTTTTCGCCCTTTTCGGGACCGTCCTCGCAGTCTCGGGAGTGCAGATGCTGCGCAAGCGCCCGGCTCAAGTCGTGGGTGAGGCGGTCCCTGACAAAGACCTGGTGCTCATGGCTGCCGGCCGGGAGGGCCGAGCGGGTGGAGGCGGTCGCCTGGCCGACCGGCTGGCGCTTCACTCGGCCTACGACGACGAGGCGGAGGGCTTGCGCGTGCCCTACGTCGTAGCGAACACGGGCTTGGGGCTCGGGCTCATGTACCTTGCCGGGATTCTGAGTGGCCTGCTCGGGATCGGCTCGGGGGTGCTGAAGGTACCGGCGATGGACCTGGCCATGCACATACCGATGAAGGTGTCGACCGCGACCAGCAACCTGTTGATCGGCCTGACAGCTGCGGCGAGCGCAGTGGTCTACTTCGCCCGGGGCGACATCGATCCGCTCATCGCCGGGCCGGTCGCGATCGGGATCCTGATCGGGGCGACTCAGGGGTCCAGGTGGCTCTCGAGCATCCGCGCGGATCGTCTCCGCGTGCTGTTCGTGACCGTGCTGGGCCTTGTCGCCGTAGAGATGATCTGGAAGGGCATCGGCTGATGGCGTCTCCGGTGATCGGCTACGGGGCCCGCACGCCGCCGTCCCCGCGCGGCGTACGGGCGGCGGTGGGCAGGGTGTTGCGCGTCGGCGTCGTTGTGAGTGCGGCGCTGTTGTTGACGGGCTACGTCGTGGGCCTCGTAGCCGAGCCAGGCGCCTTCGCCTCGCACGCTGTGGAGCAGGCCCATCTCGCGGGCAGGGCGAAGTTCCCGCACTCGCTCGTGGGGGTGTGGGACGGTATCGGGCATGGCAGTGGTGAGGCGATTATCGTCGCCGGGGTCCTGATATTGATATTGACTCCTGTCGCTGGCCTGGTCACGAGCGCCGTGGCGTTCTCGCGGCGACGAGACTGGCTGTTCGCGGCGATCTCGGTGGCCGTGCTCTCGGTCATCTTTGGCTCGTTCGTGGCGGGCTGGTTGTCGGCGTGACCGAGGAGTCGGCGGCGACGTCGCGCAGCACGGGCGGCCGCGGTTCTATGACCTCACTCGACGCGAGTGACCCGATGCCGCTGTGGGCACAGCTCGCTTCCGAGTTGCGTCGCCGTCTTGGTGCAGGCGAGTTCGACGAGCGCTTCCCGACAGAGGCGGATCTGGTGGCGGTCTTCGGTGTGAGCCGTGCCACGGTCCGCGAAGCCATCCGCCGTCTGCGTGAGGAAGGATTGCTCGACGCCAGGCGGGGTAGTGGGACCTTTGTCGTGCGTCGCCAGTTGGATGCGCCGATCCTCGGCAGCGCGGGACTCGCGCAGACGATCACCGCCGCGGGCCTCGCCGAGGCGAGCAAGGTGTTGCGCATGGAGGAAGGACCCGCAGGCGAGACAGCCGCCAGGGCTCTCGGGATCGAGGCCCACCAAGTTGTCCAGTGGGTCGAGCGACTCCGCTATGCAGACGGTGAGCCGCTAGCGCTGGACCGCTCAGCACTGGCGATCGATGCGACGCAAAGGCGGGCCCTCGCCGGTGGCGATCTGAGCCAAGGATCGCTCTACGGGGCGCTCGAGACCCTGTGCGGCATTCGGATCACCGGCGGAAGCGAGCGGCTGCGCGCCGTGACGTGCGACCGGGAGGAGCGGCTGCTGTTGCGGCCCCGACACCGCGAAGGCGTCTTCGAGGTCGAGCGCATCGCCTATGCCGCCGATCGCGCGATCGAGTGGCGCCGCAGCCTGGTCCGCGGCGGGGGGTACGTTCTGAGCGCGACCTGGGGCACGATGCTTTCTTCGACGCGGCGCTGAGTCGACCTCAACGGCCGCTCAATGGGCTCTCAGGAGCTCGGCCAGCTCGTGGAGGGGTCGCCTGCCGCCCATCCCGAGGGCACCTGGGACTCGGTTGCAAAGATGCTGGCCGTGCAGTGTGCGGCGGTCGTCGGCCCGAACCAGAAGTCGTAGGTGCCCGGCGCGCTCTGTCCGAGAACGGCGAACGGAGCACCAGCCGCGAGAACGAAAGTGCCCAGGCAATGCCGGTCGGCGGGGTTGAAGGCCGTGTAAAGGGAAACACCGTTGGCACTCGCGACGCTGACCACCCCTGGCGAGCTCGGCGGCCCGGTCGTCGTGAGGCCACCGCTCGATCCAGGAATGCCGGCCTGGGCAATGCCGCCTTCCACGGCGGACTGCAGGTTTGTCTCGAGGACGACGTCTGTCGCCGACAGTGCCGAGAGCGGGGCGAGGAACGCGTTGCCGAGCGAGGTGCTAGCCCCGCAGGCGGAAAGGCCGCCCGCCAACCCACCGAGCAAAAGGACCACCAAGCCAGAGCGGGCGACCGGGAGTACTCGGGCCACCACTGGTGCTCGCGCGGGCGACACGGGATCAGTCGTCCCGGGTCCAGGGCTGGCGCTTACGCAGCTCGCTCGGCGATCGCTGGTCCTTGCGTGCGGAGTCAGGCAACGCCCATTCGCGGCGCCAGGCAGAGGCCACGGGACCGCGGAACGGTGGGGTCGTCCCGGCTGCGGCACGACGACGTGCCGACCACCAGTCCGACTCGGCCTCATCGGCGAGGGCAGCGACGGCTTGCTCTATGCGAGCGGCGAACTTGCGGGCGTCCTCGTGCTCGAGAGCGACGAGAGCGTCACCGAGACGGATCTCGGTGGACCCTGGCCGAAATCGTGAGCTGCTTTTGGCGAGCACTGCCCGCGTGCCCCGGATGTGCACCGGAATGACCGGGACGCCGCAGCGCTTGGCCAGGTAGGAGGCGCCTCCCTTGAACTCGCGACCCCAACCATCTGCCGTTCGGCCGCCTTCGGGGAAGATGATGAGGCTCCAGCCATCATTGATGAGGCTTGCAGCTAGATCCGCGGAGCGCCGATTCACCTTGGAGCGCTCCATGGGGATGGCTCCGAGGCCGAAGGACCAGAAGGCGGCCTTCCAGTGGCGGTCGAAGAAGTAGTCAGCGGCTGCGGCGACGATCGTGTGGTGCCGGAGCCCGACCGGAAGGCTCGAGAGCAGAAGGCCGGTGTCGAGGTGGCTCGCGTGGTTTGCCGCCAGGATCATCGGACCCTCGATGGGATCGAGGTGCTCGAGCCCGATCACTCGGGGCGACAGCACCACGCGGGCGATCGGCCGCGCGATGTCGTCGAGGACCACGGCCCGCGCGAGGCGGACAGGGTATCGCCGGGCCCAGGCGGTGTCGTAGTCGGTCCCGAGCCTGCGTTTGGGCAAGGGCGCGGCGAGCCCTACGGGCCTCGTCGGCTTCTCGGCCACGAAACGCAAGCCGTCTCGGCCGAGTGACGCCGTCCCACGGACGTGACGTGTCATGTCACATCCGCGAACAGCAAGCTGGGCACATGCAGGTGGGTGATCGTCGGATCCCTGCCGACGACGTCCTCTGCCAGCTCGAGGGCATCAGCAAAGGTGGACGCGGGCGAGAAGCCCATCCGGCGGACTGCCGCCCGATCGCCCCCTACGACGATCACGCGACCAAGATGGGAAAGGGCGTGGGCGCACCAGTACCACATGTAGAGCGGGTGGACACCGTGGTATGCGTAGCTCGTTCGGTACAGGTGCACATACCAGGGATCGGTGGCGTAGGACTCCTCGTACTTGGCCTCGATCTCGAACATGTCGGTGGTCTCGGCCAGCACCTGCTCGAAGAAGTCGATGTAGCTCGGGTGGTGGACCGGGTTGAAGTCCCACTGGGTCGGGTGCGAGATGATCAAGACCCCGCCCTCGCGAACGAGGGGCTTGCCACGATAGAGGTTGAAGAAGTAGCCGAGCCCCAGGCAGGCGACGAGGATCGGGTTCATCGTCGAATTGACGTTGTAAGGACCGATGTAGGGCAACCCCATTGTGAGCACGTCGGTCTGCCCCGAGACCTCGACGAGCTGTTGGCGGTAGATGTTGGCGAGCGTGACCTCGTGGACGGCCTCGACAGCGCCCGCCTGGACCGAGGTCATCTCGTGCGGCGCACGCACGGAGTGGAAGATCTTGCGGCTGATGCCGACGGGCGTGCGATCGAGAGCGCTGGAAGTCGCGAGAAAGCTGGCCCGGTCGCGTAGCGACCATTCCCATTCCCGCTTCTGCAGGAAAGCGAGCTGGTCCGGAAAGGTGTTGGTGTTGAGCGTCGTCTCGATCTGGAAGATCTTCACGCCCGATTCGGCTATCAGCCTGCCCATGCGCCAGTTCGAGTGGTGCAGCTCGGAGTGGTGTATGTCCATGAACGAGCGGCTGTTCAGCATGGAACGCACATTGTGGTGGTGTTTCAGGCTCCGGTAGGAGGCGAGGCCTGTCGCAACCGACTTGTGGCCACCGTCCATCGGGACGAGGTTGATGTTGACATATACGAGCAGATCACTCTCGGCCGCCCGCCGGTTGATCTCGACATCTTCTCCCTGGTCGGTGAGCCCGAGGTGGACCAGGTTCGACGGATCCTCAGCGTCATGCTGCAACAACAGCCCGTGTGGTGCAAAAGCCTCGAAAACGCGGTCGCCGAGCGCGTGGCGGAGCTCCGGATCGGTCATGCGGCGGTGCAGGGCGAGGGCCGCTATCAGTACCACGTCGTCCACGCCGGCTTCCGCGGCGAGATCGAGAACGGCTTCGATGACGCGCTGGCGTGAATCGGGGGGCCGCATTGGTGGCAAGGGGAGGGAGATATCGTCGAACGCGATCGTGAGCCGCATGCCAGGGAACAAAAGCGTGCGAAGCGGCTGGGAATCACCGAGCGGGTTCTCGAGGGCGTGTCGGATGGCCTGGTCCGGGTCGGGGAGCGGATCGAGCGCTTCGGGCCCGTAGACGACCCTGGTCCCGACGGGAAGCTTTTCGAGCCGGAATCCTTCACCGTGCCAAATCAACGTCGCCGGAGTCGATCGGTCGACCTCGAGGACGAAGCCGGGCCTAGGACTCACATTGCCTCCTTGGTCGTGGCGACCGCTTGCGGCCCTTTGCCTTGCGAGTACGGCGCGTTCGGGCCTGATGCGGCTTTGCGCATGTCGAACACGATCTTCACCGCCCCGCGACGGCCAGCTCCGGCGGCGTGCGCGACAGCGTCCTCGTAGCGTTCGAGGGGGTAGCGCGCGGAGACGAGGCGCTCGAGGCGCGCCTCCCGCACGAGCTCCAAGGCGAGCTGGAAGGTCGACCGTGGCCCCTCAGGTCGGTCCTCACTCCCGTAAGCGTAGGCGCCGCGCAGCTCTATCTCGCGTTGCCACAGCGGTGCGAGGTCCACTTTCACAACGCCGGGCATGCCGACGAGCACGATCCGCCCTCCAGGGCGCACGACCTCGAGGCATTGTTCCAAGGATTCGGACGTGCCCACACAGTCGACAATGAGGTCGACGCCGCCGGTGAGACGCTCGATCCCGCCGTTAGGGGAATCGAGGGCGAGCGATCCGGACAACCGGCGGGCGGCTCGTTTGTGCTCGCTTGGTCTCACGACCTGGTCGGCACCGAGGTCGCGGGCGAGCTCTCGCTGATTGGGATGTTTGGCGACAGCAACGAGGGCGCCCGGTAGGCACAGGACCCTCATCGCCGCGACCACGCACAGCCCGAGGGTTCCGGCGCCGAGCACCATTACCCGTTCTCCGCCGGTTATGTCGGAGGAGAAAGCCGCGTGAACAGCGCAAGCAGCGGGCTCGACCATGACAGCAGCCTCGTCGGAGAAGTCGTCGGGAACCGCGTGCAGCTGGCTCTCGTGGGCAACGAGGCCTGTGGACCACCCTCCGCCGGTGTCGCGGCAGTAGCCGGTCTGGAGCCCTGGACGCAGATGGCCGAAGGCGATCCGGTCGCACGAGCCCTTTCGACCGTCCGAGCAGGCATGGCACGGAGGTTTGATGCCACGGGCCTCGCAACCGAGCACTGGTTCGATCACCGCTCGACGACCGTCGAGGGCGCCCCCTTCCACGTCGCCGACGACCTCGT
>Ga0181520_10002107_pt1 | contig 38198 bp, 20 predicted proteins | sample PEATcosm2014_Bin_29_FD_132451 | JGI IMG/M metagenome (GOLD analysis project Ga0181520, IMG submission 132451) | Peatland microbial communities from MTU Mesocosm Facility, Houghton, MI, USA - PEATcosm2014_Bin02_30_metaG | ecosystem: Environmental > Terrestrial > Soil > Wetlands > Peat | place... | reverse complement strand
GAAGCCGCACGAAACGCTTCGCGTTTGGCATTCAGCCACATTCAACTCCATCTGCTTCCCAACAGCCACCAAGGCCACCGTCCCCACCTGAGCCAGAAAAGTCACGGAACGTTTGCTGGAAGCCATCCGCCTGAAAGGCGGAGGGCTTAGACCTGGCGTCGGAAGCTAAAGCCGAGACCCTATGCTGGCTTCCATCGGTACGACGAAAGTCGCGCCCTGTTACAAGGCGCGTTGAAATCTGCGTTTTCAGCGATTTGTACTGTCTTTACCCAACAGATTCAAACGCGATTGCCCTAAACGAATGCGCAACCGCCCAAGCACACGAGTCGGGCTTGCAATGGCCAGCCAACATACGCGACCCCACACTCGCGTGTTAGCCTGATTTGCAGCCGAGCCTGTTTCTGATTCACCAGCGCACAAAGGAGAAAACCTTGCCCCGGGAGATAGCAGAGAAGAAGGAAGCGATGCAAACGAGCAACGATTCAACTTCCTCTTGCTTCGCCTGCGGCGCCGACAATCCACGCGGGCTGCGCCTGCACTTCCGGTTGCAGGAAGACGTGGAAATGGCAGCTGATTGGATCCCCGACGCCGACCTCGAAGGCTATGAGGGCATCGTGCACGGAGGAATTGTTAGTACGGTGCTGGACGAGGCAATGGCCAAGGTTGTTGCGGCCTTGGAAGGCAAAGCGCTTACCGCGGAAATGCGGGTCAGATTCCGCCGCCAGGTTCCCTCCGGGCAGGTGGTTCGTATTCGTGGATGGATCGATAGCCGGAACAAGCGAATGATCAATGCCGAAGCCGAATTGACCGCGCAAGACGGCACAGAACTCGCGCACGCTTGGGGAGTTTTTCTCCGCCCGCGATAGAGCGGTCGTTCAAGGGTGTTTTCAAGCACCGTCTCTTTCCCCTATGCCGAATGCTCTGGACGCATGGCCAGCCCCGCCGCGACAATGCACAGCATCTCGTTTATAATCAGTGCATTAAAGAGTCGTAGTGTACAATCACACCATGTTTCGCGATCTGAGCCCGCTCTTCGGTTACATGCGCCGGTACCGCTGGGGATACGTGCTTGGCACCCTCTCCTGCGTTTGCACCAATGCCATCTGGGTACAGTTCCCCCGTGTCCTGAAGATGGCCGTCGATGAACTGCAAAAGAACCAGGCCACGCGGGCAAGCATTCTGTACTTTGCGGGACTGCTGATTGCCATCGCCCTCATTAAGGGCGTCTTCCTTTACTCGCAGCGCTGGATTCTGATTGGAATCTCGCGTGAAATCGAGTTCGACCTGCGCAACGATCTCTTCCGGAAATTGGAGCAGCAGGACTCCGGCTTCTACCAGCGCTACCGGACGGGCGACATCATGGCCCGCATGACGAACGATCTGAACGCCGTGCGCATGATGCTGGGACCGGCTCTGATGTACAGCGCGAACACTATCTTCTTTACCGTCGGAGCACTGTTCTTCCTGCTGCACATCAGCCCCTGGCTCACACTGGTGGCCTGGGCGCCGATGCCCGTCGCCAGCATTCTGGTACAGTACTTCGGAACCAGGATTCACGATCGCTTCGAGCACATTCAGGCCAGCTTTTCCGAGATCTCGTCGCAGGCCCAGGAGAACTATTCCGGAGCCCGTCTGATTCGCGCATTCGCCCGCGAAGAGTCGGAAATCGGCCTCTTTGAAAAACTGAATCGTCAGTACATTGCGCGCGCTCTGCGACTGGTTCAGTTGATGGGCATGCTCTGGCCGTCTCTGGAATTCATCCTCGGCGTGTCGATGGTGATTACTTTACTGGCCGGCGGGCACGAGGTCATTGCACACCGCATTACCGCCGGCGATTTCGTCGCCTTCAACACTTACATGATTCTGCTCACGTGGCCCATCATCGCAGTGGGCTGGGTGGTAAATCTTTTCCAGCGCGGAACTGCCTCGATGAAGCGCATCGACGAGTTGCTCCGCTCCGAGCCTGCGATCAACGACAGCGCCGCCGATCCGTCGATTGGCGCGGACTTCACGCTCAACGGCGATATCGAGTTCCGCAATTTGAGTTTTGGTTATGGCGATTCACCGGTTCTGCACAACATCTCGCTGAAAATTCCCGCCGGCTCCAGCCTGGCCATCGTCGGCCCTACAGGATCGGGAAAGTCTACTCTGGTCAACCTTCTGACAAGACTCTATGAAGTGCCGGAAGATTCGCTTTGGATCGACAACCGGCCGGTTCGCTCTTATCCTCTCGCAGTGCTGCGCCGCAACATCGGCATGATTCCGCAAGAGACTTTTCTGTTCAGCGAAACCATTCGCGAGAACATCGCATTTGGCGTACCGGATGCCGGCAATGAGGCACTGCTGGAAGCATCCGAGTCGGCACATATCCGCCAGGAATTCGATGAGTTTCCGCTGGGATTTGAAACCATGGTGGGGGAACGCGGAGTGACCCTCTCGGGTGGACAAAAACAGCGAGCGGCGATTGCCCGCGCCCTGTTGCGCCGCCCGGCAATCCTGATTCTCGATGATGCACTGGCCAGCGTGGACACCTACACCGAAGAACGGATCCTGGGAGGACTGCGCAGTTACACAGCGACGTCGACAACGATTCTGATCTCGCACCGGGTGTCCACGGTGCGGAACGCGGACCAGATTGCCGTCATCGATGATGGAAGAATTGTCGAGTTGGGTAAGCACGATGAGCTTCTTGCGCTCGATGGATATTACGCCGGCCTATATCAGAAGCAGCAACTGGAAGAAGAACTAACTGTAACCGGATAGAGGATAAAAACAACAGTGCCGAAAAATCCGCGCTGGTGGTAGCCACACGCGATTTTTCGGCACCTCTTACAACTTATTTGAATTCGTCCTCAAGGGCTGAAGCCCTCCGGGTTTTTATTGGCCATTTGGCGTTAAGGCTAAAACCGCGGCCTGACGCTTCTTGTCCACCCGAAGAAGTTTCTTCACAGCCTTCAAAGCCGTGCAATTTCAAGGACGGCTTGAGAGAGGACCTCTAAGCGTTCCAACTCGAGCCCACCGATGATTCACCACTGTACTCGTAGCCGTCAAAAACAGGCTGGTTGTGCATCGCCGAACGCCCGCCTGTCTGCTCGGGAGCCGGATTGACGGTGGGATCCTTGGCAACCTGACGCCATGCATCGCGCACGTTCCGCACGCAATCGATGGCATGATCGAATTTCTGCCGCGACGCGGACTGAGAAGCCTGCAGGACCTGCGCGAAGATCGAAGCGTAAAACTCGCTCAGAGCCTGCGCAGGGCGCCCGCCCACATCCATGCGCAACCGCGCCTGTAGATGGACGATGATGTCCAAGGCTCGCTTTACGGCAGCTCGCCGCGCAGCCTCGTCTCCACGATCGACAGCGTCACTGGCAGCGTAAAGGAATCGAATGATCCCATCGTAGAGCGCCACAACCAAATCGACTGCCGAAGCGCCTTCCAGCGCATACTGCTGATAACTTCCCATTGGAAACATGCTCCTAACGGCACGACCGAGTTTGTGCGGCCACTGGACCGCAGTTCAACGTTTCGCGTCGAACAGTTTCGCGAACCACCTCGAACAGACCGCCCAACAGCTGTTTGCCGCGGGTTGTCCATGTGAACCCTCTGCTTATCCCTGGCTTTGGTTGTAGCCGGTGATCGCCGAGTACAACTCGTTGACCTGACTAAGTTGAGAAGGCAGCATCTGCAGAACTTCGTTTGCACTGTTCAGCTCAAGCGTGAGGCTCTTTGACTCCGAAGAGATCAGAGCATCCTCTCTGGATATATCGGCATTCATCGTGGATTCAATACTGCTGTTTGAATTCACGGCAAGCGCGGTAATGCCGGTGGAGTTGCTGTTTCCCGCATTGGTCAGCATCTGATTGAATGTCATGCCCCAGCTGTTTGCATTCTGAAAAAGGCCCTGCACTCCGCTGTAATCGGAGTTCAGAATTGAATCCAGAGCGTTGACATCCAGGGAAAGCGAGCCGTCGTTGTTCACGCTGATGCCAAGTCCGGAAAGGCTCCCAATGTCCGACGATGCGTTGTATTTCAGTACCGTGGTTGTGGGCGTTTTTGCATCCACAATACTCGAAGTCACGCTTATCGACCCATTGGTGTCTCCGTTTTGCGAGACCAGAGAAATGCTTTCCGAGCCGTCGCTATTGGTGACCAGGCTGGCAGTAACGCCAAGGCCCGCGGCATTGATCTGCCCCCAAAGTTTCGCCAGGGTATTGCTGCTCGAATTGATGGTGAATGTCTGTGGTGAATCGGATCCGAAAGAAATCACCACAGAACCGGAGAGCGTATCGTTGATGGCGCCAGAGGCGAGCTTGCCCAAGGTGCCGCTGGCGTCGGTCAATGAGCTATAGGTCAAGGCGGTGGGCGCAGAGGTCTGCAGCGCTGAAGAAACGGCCAAGGCTCCGCTCGTGCCTCCCGTCTGCGAGGCCAGAGTCAGGGTCGATGCTCCGTTCGCCGTAACCACGTTCGCAACCACACCGATATTCTTCGCATTGATGGCCGCCGCCAGGCCGGCCACCGAGTTATCCGAAGAAAGGGTGAACGTCTGCGCCGCAGCCGTGCCCACCTGAATGGCAATCGATCCCGATAGCTTGGTGGTGGGAGATGTTGAGACAGCATCGATGAATCCGTTCGGGTTGACCAGATTGATGCCGCCCAGAATGTCCTGCTGCAACATGGTTAGAGTGGGAGAGCCGTAGAGTGGGGCGACAGTGCCCGAAGAAGTCAACGCCTCCTGAGCGTTCATGGCGCTGATCAGCGAGTTATAGTCGCTCACCAGGCTGTTGACCGTGCTCTCCACACCGGAGTTGTAGTTGCCGATCACCACCTGCACCGCCGTAGATGACGTGGCCAGCAACTGGAAGGTCAGGCCGGGAATCAGGCCGGTAACCGTGTTCGAGGATGTAGTCAGGCTGACGCCGTCCACGGTCAGCGAGGCATTTGCGCCGGTCACGGCGTTCGTATAGCCCAACGTAGCGGGGACATTGTCTTTCAGGCTGGAGGTCACCGTCAGCGCTCCCGCCGAACCGGAGGTCTGCGAAAGAAGCGAGATGCTGGAGACGCCTGTGGTGGCGTTGGTCACGATACTGGCCGTCACGCCGAGGTTGGCCGAGTTGATCGCCGTCATCAGGCCGGTCAAGGTGTTATTGCTCGAACTCAGCGTAATGGTCTGTGGCGTACCCGTCGGGCCCACTTGCAAGACCACCGAGCCGCTCAGCGTATCGGAGGTGTTGGCCACCGTTCCCAGCGTACCGGTGTCGGAAGTCAGGCTGACGTTGCCGGCATCGGCGTAGCTCAGCGTTGCGGGTGTTGTGGTATCGGAAAGAGTGGGGGTGACCGTCAGCGCTGAGCCGGGTGTCTGCGAAAGAAGCGAGATGCTGGAGGTGCCGTCGCCGTTCGTCACGATGCTGGCCGTCACGCCGAGATTTGCCGCGTTGATCGCCGTCTGGAGACCGGTCAGCGTGTTATCTGACGAACTCAGCGTGATGGTCTGAGCCGTCCCTGAGCCCACCTGCAGCACCACCGAGCCGCCGAGCTTGTCCGCGAGGACCGCTGAACCCAGCGTGCCCGAGTCAAGCGTCAGGTTACTATTCCCCGTGTCGGTGAAATTCATGGAGGCCGGGGCCGTGCTGGTGGTGTCGGAAATGGCGGAAGAGATGGTCAGATCTCCGCCCGTGCCCGACGTAGCCGAAACAATGCTCAGCCGCGAGCCGGAGGCATCGGTCAGCACCGCAGCCGTCACCCCGATGCCGGCCGTATTGATGGCCGTAGCCAGAGTGGCCAGTGTGTTGCTGGAGGAACCCACGGTCACGGTCTGCGCCGCGGCGCTGCCCACCTGGATCACAATCGAACCTGCAATCGTGTCGTTGGCGCTTGCAATTTCTTTGAGATAGCCGCTGGAGGTCGCGGCCAGGTTGCTCACCACAACCGTATGGGTTCCGGCAACCGCCGCATTCGAAGCCGCGGTCAGTTCCAAAACATTGGTGTCGGAGCTGGAACCGGTCTTCTCGGAGAGAATCCCCGTGGCGTCGGTCAGGCTGCTCATGTCCGTGGAGATATTCGAGAGCAGCGTACCCAGGCTGGACAACACTGTGTCCTGGCTGTTGATGGTGCTGATCTGATTCTTCCATGGCGTCTCGACGTTCTGGAGATTGGCCATGATCTCGGAGACCGTCGAACTGACGTTGAAGCCCGCTCCACTGGTCGGCGAACCGAAGCTCAGTCCTACTGTACCCATCCCATCCTCCGTGCCGTTCAGAAGCAGCCGGAGAACCACCCGGCGCTTGGAAAGGTTAAAAGAAACTCACAAAATAGCCTAAAAGCCTGTTGTCAGAGTCCGTCTTGTAACAGGGCGCGACTTCAGTCGTGCCTCCACTTCCAAAGAATCAACCCGGCTTTGCAGGCTGTGCAAGAACTCCTTCTCAGGAGCAAGAAGCGTCAGGGCACGACTTAAGTCGTGTCCAAAAAGCCCAAAAAATGAACGGGGCTTTAGCCCCCGCCAGCAGCCTGGGTCAAAGGCCAAGTCTTGAAACGGCACGACTTTAGTCGTGCCTCAAGACGCTGAAGAAAAGGGTGGGCTTTAGCCCCTGAGGAAAGCTCTTCGGCGTTTTAGACTCTCTCCACCCGCTGCTCAATGCCATGACGCCAACAAATGCTCCTCGGGGGCTAAAGCCCCAGACTCATTCTATTGGCCTTATCGGCACGGCTAAAGCCGTGCCCTTTCAAGACCGAGGACAATGCCGTTTTTCCCACCGACAACTGAAGTCGTGCCCTGTTACAAAGCCTGTCGGAATGAGAAATTCGGCCCAGGCTGCCAAGGACAAAAGATGGAGAACCGGAAAATTCAAAAAACGGAGGAGGGCGCCCAACCTGGGCGCCCTCCTCCTGGTTTGCCAATCGTGCTCCGGATTACTGGAGCAGCTTGGTGACTTCCTGCTGCATGGAGTTGGCCTGGGCCAGGGCGGAGATGCCGGTCTGGCTGAGGATCTGGTACTTGGACATGTTGGAGGTTGCCGAAGCGTAGTCGGTCGCCTGCACGGCGTTCTGTGCGGAGGTGACGTTCTCTGCCTGGGTGCTGAGCACGGAGCTGACCGAGTTCAGCGTGTTGATCTGGGCGCCGATGTAGCCGTCCTGCGCCGCAACGGCGGTGATGGCCGCATTGAGCGCTGTCAGGGTTGATTCCGCGTCGTTCTGCGTGGAAAGGTCGGTGCCGCTCAGAGAGGTGCCGGCCTTGTCGGTGTAGCTGATGGTGGCGATGCCGCCCGTGGAGGAAACTCCGCCATCCGCAAACGAGGTGCCGCTGGTCTGCGCCAGGGCTGTTAGGGTATCGCTATTCGAGACGGCAATCTGGGTTGCTGACTGAGTGCCATTGCCCGTTGTGCCGGTCTGGTAGATTTCCAGATTGCCGGAGGCGGCGATGTCAGCCGTGAAGCCGAGAGAGGTGCCGCCCGCTCCGCCCGTGGTACCAAGGGTGTTGAGGGTCGCCGCCAAATGCGCCAGCGTGTCCGTCGTTCCCGCTGTGCCCAGATTGAGAGTTACAGTGTTATTCGCAGCCAAGCCATCGGTGATGGTCAATTGGCCCGCCAATGACGCGCCGCTAAGGATGGACACCACTGGTGTATTAGCCGCACTAGCCGTATGCGCGTTCACAGGGCTCGCTCCGGCAGTAATAGTGGTTGCCGCGGTCGAAGCGGTGATCGCTGTGGTGTAGGTACCTGAGCCGGTGGTGATTTGGTTGATCTCCAAAGCACCCGTAGTGCTGTTGATATCAGCCGAGAATCCGAGGTTGGTACCGGCGGCCGTGATGGATGCAGCCAAATGCGCGAGCGTGTCCGATCCCGCCGAGCCCGATGCCGCTGAGCCCAACTGGAAGGTTACGTTCCCTGCTCCTGTACCGCTGACGACAGTCAGGGCGCCCGCCAAGGGCGCGTTGGCAGCGATGGTTTCCACATCGTCAACTGTCGTATCGTCCGCACCCGAATTTCCGGCGGTCACTTTGGTCGAAGCCTGGCCAGCGGTGATATTGCCGATATTCGAGTCTTCGATGCCGTTGTTGGCAACGGTCCCCGTGGTAACTCCGGCGTTGTAGGCGCTGGTTGCTGTGTAGCTCGTCGTCTCATTGCCCGCCGTGCTCGTCTTGAGGGTATTGTCGGTCAAGTTGGAGCTGACCTTCAATGCCGCGGTGGAGTTATTCGAGGTGGTCAGGTCCAACGCACCGGTGGTCGCATCGACCGTTGCCGTCACGCCCAGACCGGCGTTGGTGGTGATATAGGAGGCAAGCTGGGACATGGTCACCGCGCCCGAAGCCTCGCTGTTGGCGGTAGCCACCTCGGCCGCTGTCACGGTCGTGGACGCATTGTTGCCGACCTGGAGCGAGATGGAGCCGCTCATGATGTCGCTGCCGGCCTTGGTAGCTGCTGCTGCCGCCGCTCCAGCCGTTCCCGTTGCGGCTTCCGTCGCGAGGGCACTAACGGTGTTGCCGTCCGCTGCCACCACGCCGCTATAGCTGCTCTGGCTGGGATTGCTGCCAGCGCCCACCGAACCGGTGATCATGATGCCCGTATCGGTCGCGAGGGCGGAGGTGTCTCCGGCCACGGCTGCCGTGGTGAAGCTGGCAGTCACGCCCAGTTGCAAGCCGTTGATGGCGCTGATCATGCCTGCAGCGGTATTTTCGAAGCCGGAGCTACCGCCGACCGTGACCTTGGTAGAGACGTCTGTGCCCGAGCTGGAAAGAGTGGTGATGGTCATGCTGGTGGTGCCGGCTGCGCCGCCGTTGAGGGTGTCATTGATTGTGGCGACGCCACCCGCTTGGCCAGTCTGGTTGGACAGGTCGACAAAGACATTGTTGCCCGAGGAGCCGGTATCGTATGCCATCACGCCATTGGTGTCGCCGACGTTGGACGAGGAGAGCGAGCGGATGTTCAGGCTGTCGATCGAAGCGCCGGTGGTCGAGGAGTCGCCGGTGTAGATGTTGGTGTTGGTGCCGAAGACGGCGGTGTTGTTATAGGTGGTGGTGGAACCGATGTTCGAGATTTCCGACAGGATCGACTGGTATTCCTGGTTGGCGGCCGTGTCCTGAGAGGAGTTGAGGGTACCGTTCGAGGCTTCGGTAGCCAGCGTAACGGCACGGTTGAGCAGGTTCGTCACTTGCGAGAGGGCGCCATCGGCAACGGACAACAGTCCAACACCTTCCTGGGCGTTTGTTCCGGATTGCGCGAGAGCTTGGGAGTTGGCCTGCAGACCGTTCACCAGCGAAAGGCCGGCTGCGTCGTCCGCGCCAGAGTTGATCTTCGAACCGGAAGACAACTGCTGAAGAACTGTCGACAAGCTGTTGCTTGTGTTGTTGAGATTGTTCTCAGCGTAGATAGCATTGATGTTGTTTAAGACACCCAGGGACATGGGGTACTCCGTATCGATGCGTTGAATTACGTTGCCGCCTCGGCTGGCGCGCCCTGGTTTTGAACTTCACTGGGCTGCTGCCGCCGGTTTGGTTTCGTCGCATCTGGACCCTTCTTCGGCGCAGGTTTGAAGGACTTTATGGACCCACCATTTGTGTCCCGGTTGAGTACAGTTGCACATTAGAATCAAGATTCTTTTCTAATTCTTTAATCTTTCGCCCATTCTGCCGATAAACACTGCGAAGGAGTTTGACTTCAATGATCGAGCTAACGCGCCTCAACGGCAATCCCATGGTGCTCAACAGTGACCTGATCAAAACCGCCGAATCCTCCCCCGACACGATGCTGACATTAATCAATGGTGAAAAGCTGATTGTGCGCGAGGAATGCAGCGTAGTTGTGGAGCGGGTTCTGGAGTACCGCGCGGGCTTGCTGGCGGCCGTGGCCAAGCGCATGCCATCGTATGAGGATTTGCCCAAGGCTGTGGCGCTTACCAGCCTCGACGTCTCCGGTCAACCCCCGGCATCGTCGCTCGGGGCGCGCCGCGACACGGTCCGCAGCATTCAGCGGTAACGCGCGTATGAGCCAGCAGTGCAACTCAACAGGAGCTGTTCATGGATAAAGCAAGCATCGCCGGAGTACTGTTGGCAGTCTTGGGAATAGTTGCCGGCCTTTTCATGGAGGGCGGGAACCTGGGCCAGATTCTGCAGCCGACTGCGGCCATCATCGTCTTTGGCGGCACCATGGGCGCGGTGCTGCTGCAATACCCATTGACCACCGTAATTGGCGCATTCAAAAGCATGGCCCACGTGTTTGCCGCGCCCAAAAAGCACAACGAACAGCTGGTCCGCCTGCTGGTGGCGTTCGCCAACAAGGCGCGACGAAACGGCGTGGTCAGCCTGGACGCCGACCTGCAGACCATTCAGGATCCGTTTCTCCGCCAGGCCTTGATGCTGGCCGTCGACGGCACCGAGCCGAACGAGTTGCGCAACATCATGCGCGTCAGCCTGGATTGCACCTCCGAGGGCGAAGATCAGTTGCCCATGGTCTTCGAGTCGGCCGGAGGCTTTTCGCCCACCATCGGAATTCTCGGCGCGGTGCTGGGACTGATTCAAGTGATGCAGCATCTGGACAATATCGATGAAGTCGGCAAAGGCATTGCCGTCGCGTTTGTCGCCACCATTTACGGAGTGGGCGCAGCCAACCTTTTCTTTCTTCCCATGGCCGGCAAGATGCGCTTACGCGCGCGGGCCGAACATCAACGCAGGGAAATGATGCTGGAAGGAATCGTCTCCATTCTGGAAGGCATGAATCCTCGGATGCTCGAGGTCAAACTGGCAGGTTTCCTGAATGAATCCGTACAGGACAAAAAGGAACGTGCGGCATGAGTCGGCAGCGTGAACAGCAACGCGTCAGCCATGATCGCTGGCTGGTGTCGTATGCCGATTTCATCACCCTCCTCTTCGGGTTCTTCGTAGTGCTATACGCGTTTGCCAAGGCCGACCAGAAGAAGCAGGTGCAGGTGGCCGAATCGATCGACAGCGCTTTCCATGCGCTCGGAATCTTCCCCGACGCGGCCCGTCGAACCACCAAGAATGCAACCGGAGAAGAGGCCAAGGACAAGGCAGCCATGGCCATGAATATTGTGATGGGAGAGGATGTGCTTTCGCCGGCCAAGGTGAAGGACGACCTGGAACATCTAAAGAAAGAATTGACGCAGACCCTCTCGAACGAAGTGGCCACGCACACGGTTTCCATCCAGATGGGCCGCGACGGCCTGGTGATCAGCCTGCGCGAAGCCGGATTCTTCAACTCCGGGTCTGCTGTTCCGAAGCCTGAAACGCTGCCCACGCTGCGTCAGATTGCCGCTTCGCTGGGCAAAACTCCGTATGATATGCGCATCGAAGGACACACGGATAACGTGCCCATTCATTCCGCGGAATTCGACTCCAATTGGGAATTGTCATCGGCCCGCGCCACGCACATCGCCCGGCTCTTTCTCGATATCAAGGCGATTCCGCCGGACCGGCTCTCGGCTGCCGGATATGCGGAATTCCATCCTGTCGCCAGCAATGAAACGGCTGCGGGCCGTTCGGAGAATCGCCGCGTCGACATCGTCGTTTTGCCGCGCACCAAGATTGACCTGTCGCTGCCGCAATCCAAACATTCCAGTGGCGCATGGCAGAAGATCACAGACGACGATTCCGCTGCTGCGCAGAATTGATCCGGCCACCATCGGCCTTTGATCTCCACTCATTCAAGAACACCGCCAGCCGCGGGATGAAAGCGGTTCGCACCTTGTAGCGCGGCGAAGGCTCTGCCCTGCAGTGGATTCTCTATCGAGAAACGTCTCCTGCGCGATTTGTAGAAGAGAGAATCCGGAGCCGTTCCGAGACCACGCCGGATGCCTGGCGGAATCGGTGCGCGACCCTTGCCTACCTGTCGCATCGCAGTGCAGCTGGTTCATCCCTGAACGAAAGTAAATAGGCGCCGACTAACACCTGGACAATGCTGGAATCGCGACTGCTCTAGAAGCGGAAGACATTCAGATGTTCGTACATCTTCTCCAATAGGCCAGTCAGTTCCCCCAGTCGATTGAGGGCGTCCTCGCTCCGATTCTGGGTCTTGAGCTTCAGGATGCCGGATGCCAGGGCGTGAATGCGCCAATGCAAAGCGACGATCGCCTGGAATTCCGGCTCCGATCCGCGTCCGGCCAGATTCTCAGCATCGAGCCAGGCGCCGAGCTTGCACTGATGCCGCCCCATCTGCGGGTGAGCATCGCTCTCGCCCTTGAGGAATGCCTCCAGAGCTTCCATCCAGGCAACATGCTCCGCCCGGGCATACACCAGCGGGCTTTCCTCGATGCCTTCGGAAAGCGCCTCCGACCAGCGTGGATCGGGCTGCCAGGAGGCAATCCATTGCGGAATGTTTTCCGCCGGCATGGGATAAGCGATCCCGTATCCCTGGGCAAGTTCGCAGCCCATCTTCAAAACCGCCAGTCCCTGCTCGATACTTTCAATCCCTTCGGCAAGCGACCTTCGGCTGAACGCTGCCGCTAGGCCGAGAACACCTTCGAGAATGGTCCGTTCGTCGGGATCATTCAGAATATCGCGCACTAATCCACGATCGATTTTGAGCACGCCTGCAGACGATTCCTTGAGATCCTGAAGAGAAGAAGTGCCGGCGCCAAAATTCTGCAGGGCAATGGAAACACCAAGTTCCTCGCATCCCTCCTGCAGGATTCCCAATCGATCCGCATTCTGCGAAATGATCGTCTCTTTGATCTCAAGTTCGATCATGGATGGACTCACAAGCGGATGCTGCGACAACAGTCTGGCAAGTCGCTCGACGAAGTCCGGCTGCCGGATCTGGCGCGTCCCGATGTTGATGCTCACCGGTATATCCAGCCCCATGTGAATCCACATCTCGATCTGAGCCAGAACGGTGCCGAAGATCCACTCAGTGAGAACATCGCACAGCGAATGGTTCTCGATTGCCGGAAGAAAAGCGGCTGGAGGTAGAAGGCCTTGTTCTGGATGCTGCCAGCGAATCAGTGCTTCAACGCCAACCACCTTGCCAAGACTCATATCCACCTTGGGCTGGTAATACATCGAGAATTCGTTTTTCTCGATGGCCTTGTGTATGCGCTCCAGCGTTTCCTGGTGGCCCCGCACGACACGGTCCTGGACGGGATCGAAGATGTGATAACGGTTCTTGCCCAACAGCTTGGCCTGATACATTGCATGGCCAGCCTGGCGCATGAACTGGTCGGCGCTCAGATCCTGCCCATGCGCATAGTAGGCAACTCCGATGCTTGCCGAGACCTGAAGGACGACATCGCCAATGAGCATGGGCTCCGACACAGCATTCAACAGGCGGACAATCGTGGGCACGGAGGCCAGTTCGTTCTGCAGATCGTGCACCACGACGGCAAACTCATCGCCGCCCAGGCGGGCAATCGTATCTCCTCTGCGCAGAACCTGCTGCATGCGGTTCGACAGGGCTTGCAGGAATTCATCGCCGACTTCTCGGCCATAATTGTCGTTGACGGACTTGAAGCCATCCAGGTCAACGTAAGCGAGCGCAATCCAGCGCTCGCGCCGCTGCAACTGATCCATGGCCTGATGCAGACGATCGGAAAGCAGCGCCCAGTTGGGAAGGCCGGTCAACGCGTCATAGTGCGCCAGGCGATCCAGTTTCTGTTCGTGCTCCTTGCGCGCAGTGATGTCCTGAACCGTACCTCGAACACAAACCAAGCGGCCAGCCCGATTGAACTCCAGGCGGCCCACGCCGTGGACCCATCGTTCGACGCGGTCGGCGCGGCGAATAATACGATACACCTGGTCGAATGCTTGACCCTCGCCAACAACTTCAACGGCAAAACTGGCGGCAATGAAAGCCCGTTCGTCCGGGTGAATCAGGTCTTTCCAGCCTTCCAGCGTGCGCTGGTACGTGGCGTCGATACCAAACAATTCACACAACACCTCGGAGCCGATCCAAGTGCCGTCCAGCATATTGATCGAGTAGCTTCCTATCCCCGCTGTGCGCTGCGACTCAAGCAGGGCTTGCTGGCTTTCAAGCAGAGCCTCCTCGGCTCGTCTCAGCTCGGTCAAATCGCGACCAATGGTGAGCAGCGCGATCGTCTCTCCATGCCCATTCCGAACCGGAAGCGCGCGAAGAGCAGCGCGATACTGCACGTCCTGTCCAAGACCGGTCTCCGCAACTGCATCGCCGGCAGCCGCGCCAGCAAGGATCTTCTCGTCCTCGCTGTACAACGCATCCGCGATTGATTCCGACAACAGTTCGTAGTCCGTCAATCCGATCAGGCCGGAGTGCTCTCGTGCCAAAGCAGGATATGCGCGAACGGTCTTCTCACTTGCCCAGAAAATGACGTGGTTGCGGTCCTTGAGGTATACGAAGTCATCCAGGGCATTCATCAGGGCTGGGCAATCGGTCAAGATCGCCCGCGGGTCCGGCAGCTCAGCTGCCTGGTGCAAATGGAGTTCGAGAACCACTTCGTCGTCGCCGCCGGACTTTTTGCGAAAGTCCAGCTTGACCACGCGAATCCGCCCGTCCGCCCGCCTGAAGCGCAGATTGAGCGAACCGCTCTTCGGTTGCGCTAGGGCGGAAAAGAGAGCCTCGGCCTCCGCAGCGTCTGCGGGATGAATCGCGTCCTTCAGATTCACAGCGGACGAGAGGAGGTCCTCTCGTTTGAAACCCAGCAGGTCCTCAATTCCGTCACTCACCGACAAAACGGGCAGTCGACTGGTAAGCGCCAAACGGAGGGTGGTCTCAAACGCAATACAGCTCATCTTCTCCTTATCGGCAACAAACGATGGAACGTTTAGAGCCGCACCTGGAAAGCTATCCGCTTTTCACATTCATCGAGGGTCTCCGCTCGCCGGCGCTCGCATCGTCTTCCGCCCGGCGACGAAGACTTGTCGCCTGGGACCCCGGCTTGAGGAGACTGGCCCGGGGTCACGCCATCCCTGAAACCGTGGTAGCCAGTTATCATTAGATGCTTCCGAGGGCTAGAGACGCAAATAGAGGCTCGTCCGGCGAGTTCAGCAATGCACAGCTTTCAGCAGGCAGTATCCTGAATTGAGCCGTGGACCCATTCAGCCCTTCCCCTTCCGCGCGATTGCGCCGCATGCACGACCGCCTCGCAGAAGCCTACGGTGCGCAGCACTGGTGGCCTGCGAAAACGCCGTTTGAAGTCATTTTGGGCGCTTATCTCACACAAAACACTGCATGGAAGTCGGTTGTGCGCTCACTGGACAACCTGCGCGCGGCGAATGCGCTTTCCGTCGATGGCCTGCGCTCCGTGCCTCTCGACGCGCTCCATGAACTGATCCGCCCCTCCGGCTTCCAGACGCGCAAGGCGCCTGCCCTGAAGGCCTTTCTGGCGCTGCTCGATGCTGAGTTTGACGGCTCGCTAGACCAAATGGGCGCCACCTCTGCTCCAATTCTGCGCCGCAAACTTCTCGCCCTGCCCGGAGTGGGACCCGAAACCGCAGACGCCATCCTGCTCTACGCTTTTGGACACCCGGTTCCAGTTGCCGACGAGTATCTGCGCAGAATCGCCGAACGCCACCGGCTGCTGACGCCCCCGCCGGGCCGCAATCGCGCGGGATACAACGCGCTGGTCGTGCTGACCGAGCGAGCCTTTGCTGCCGATTCTGCTGAAGTTCGTACACCGCTCTTCAATGAGTTCCATGCCCTTACCGTAGCTGTGGGAAAAGCCCATTGCGGCAAAACCGCACGGTGCGAGGGATGCCCGCTCGAAGCAGACCGGCTGGAGTGGGGCAATCCCCTGTAAGGGCCGCGACCGGCGGTTCCCTGCCCGTGCTTTGTTCCTATGGCTTCGCCTGTAACTCGCCGTGGTAACTTTCCGGAGGTCCAAGATAACTTTCCGGAAGCTTCCCTTGGCTTAGAACGATCTTTTCAATCACGATTCCCGGATCGACCATGCGGAGTTTCAATGTGTGATAGCCGGGCGTATCGATTGCGAGCGTCGATGCCACCTTGCGCACGCCGTCACGGACAGTCTGCGCCCAGTCCTTGTCTGAACTGTGCTCCAGCGCATCAATGATTTTCGCGGGCCCATCGTCGAGCGAAAGCGTGAACCGCAAGCCGCGCCCGGGGACGAAATTCAAGGTTGGCGCAATAATCGTCTCAACATCGAAGGTTCCGGTGTCAAAGATGAAAACGCGGTATTCGAGAACAGGTGCAGAGTCCGATGGCCCGGCACTCGCCGCGGTCACTGGGAAGATCGTCATTCCCGAGAGCGTCTCGCCATAACCCGGAATGCTGTCCCAATGCACTCCGCCGGCGCTGCGATTCGCGGTAAAGTGCCCTGCCTCGATGGAAACGACGTGATTGGCCTCAGCGAACCCCTGCAACGCATCGCGCGCAGGCGAATCCGGTTTGAATGCATCAATGCGCACGTGGACCGATGAACCGCCTTGTTGCGTGATGGTTACTGCGCCGGTTTGCGATCCGGCAGGCACAGCGTCCCAGTCAATGCTGACCGACAGCCGCTCCTGCTTTGCGACAGTACCCCGAGCACTGCTGACCTTAATCCAGGGCTGATCGGCGCTGGCGGAGTAAGCGAAGGACTCACGCCCGCGATTGAAAATGTCGACAAATTCCGTCTGCTGATTGAACACGTCGAAGGCAGGCAAGGCGAGATTCGGAGACTCCGCCGCCCCAACCCGCACAGATCCCTCCACGGCAACAGACATCCGCGCGTTTTCGGCGGGCTGAACTTCGCTAACCGCGGGCATCGCGTTCAGCGGAGGCTCGTTCCAGAACGTGTAGCCGATGTGCGTCTGGTCCATCATGTGGTCCCATTTGCCGTTTGCCAGTTTGTGGTTGTACTCATCGGTCATGGCCGCGTCGGCGGCAAACAATTCGCGCGTTTCGTTGGCAAAATCGTTGGCGATCACTCGGCCCTGCGTTGCGTAAAGACGGTTCTTGCCCGCTGTAATATACAACTCGTTCACGATGGCCGAAGCCTTCACCGGATAGAGAACCAGTTCAAAGAACGCGTCGCGCTGATCGGCAGGGATCTGCGCGTAGAGGCGCTCTGCACTTTCGGTCAGCGCCTTCCAGTCGTCGAATACGCGGTCCGCCTCACGGAAATTGATGAGGCTGAATGTTTCCGGTTCCAGCAGTTCCGGCTTGCGACGACTGTTATATTGCGTGTACTTCGCAACCAGGTCTGCTATTTCTGCTGCGTGCTCGGGACCGAATTCGCGCGTCGCCCACAACTCGCCAAATTCCTTGAGATTGTCTTTGCCCCAGCGTTGCGGATCGCGCGCAAGATCCAGAAAGAATTCGATGGGAAACTCCATCGGCTTCAGATCGCCGACGTTCACAATCCAGATGCGATTGGCGCCATATTCCTGCGCCAGGTTCATCTGCTCCCAAACCTTGGTGATGTTGGTCGTATTGAGCCACTTGTAGGAACGCGGGTCGCCCACATAGTCGAAGTGATAGTAGATGCCGGCTCCGCCCGGCCGTTTGCGCTCGTCCGCGGTGGGCAGGCGGCGAATGTTGCCCCAATTATCGTCCGACCACAGCAGCGTCACATCGTCGGGAACGCGCATGCCCTTCTCGTAGTAGCCCTGCACTTCCTTGTACAAGGCCCAAACCTGCGGATCGGAATCGATGGTCGGGGTGCGATGGCGGGCAATGATCTCCCGCTGATCGGCAACAATCTTTTCCAGCAGCGCGATGTTATCGCTCTCCGCCATCGGCATGTCGCCATCGCCGCGCATGCCCAGAGTAATAGCGCTTTCGTAGTTCTTGTTGCGCTCGATGCCCGCTTCCCAGAAGGCCCGCAGTTCCTTGCCATTGGTCGAGTAGTCCCACGGGCCGGAGCCGTGGCGCTTCCACTCCTGCTGGGCGCGCAGCATGGGCTCGTGATGCGAGGTGCCCATCACAATCCCATACTCGTCGGCAAGTTTGGGGTTCAGCGGATCGTCTTCGTTGAACGCATTGCCCCACATGGCGGGCCACAGAAAGTTTGCCCGCAGGCGCAGCAGCAGTTCGAAGACATGCTCGTAAAACTGATGATTCAGCCCGCCGAATTTCTCGTGCGCCCAACCGGTCAGCGCCGGCGCCTCGTCGTTGAGAAAGATGCCACGATACTTGACCGCCGGCTCGCCGGTGACCCAGCGGCCCGGCTTTACGTAAAGAGCGTCTTGAGGTCGCACCGGAACATCGGCCCACCAATACCAGGGCGAAACACCCATCTGCTCGCTGAGATCGTAGATGCCGTAGATCGTTCCGCGCTTGTCGCTGCCGGCAATCACCAGTGCGCGCGCCACTCCGGGAAAAGGATGGTCGACAACTTGCGTCAATGTGGATTCCCACTTGCCCTGGATCCCGCTCACATCGATCTTGCGCTTCTGAATGAGCCAGTCGATGGCCCGGCTTTTACCGATGGTGCCGATCACGATCGGATACCCGGTTTTGCCTGGCAGTCCCGCGTTGGACTGCGTGAACAGATCCTGGGTGCAGCCGCAAACCCGCCCGGTGTCCGCCTGCAAATCGTGAGCGGCTCGCCGGACTCCAGGAAAATCGGAGTCGTCCACACTGATCGGCGCGGCCGACTTTGCATGCAGCAGTTCGAAGCTGCCCTGAGATTTCGCGCCCTCCACGTACCGTGGTTGGCCCAACGCCGCGGAGCGAACCGGGCTCAGCGTGACCACCAGCGCCAAGATCCAAAGGCAGAAGAGGCGTCCCATCGGTGGTCGATGCGCCTTCGCAAGAGAAACAACAAAACCAGAACTCATCAGAATCCCCTATTATGTTTTCGACACGAACAATATAATTGACCAGGGAAGATGTCAACTCAAGCAAACCCGGAATCTCAGTGCGCGCGCAGTTTCACACAAGGTTGGCGCTCCTTGATGGTTGCGTCGCCTTGAGTGCGGTCCATCCGGGGCGCATCAACTCTGGTTTCGCTTTAGCCGACTAGGCGTTTTCCGCCTGCAGGGCAAACCCTGTCTGCGATCCATTCGAGAGGGTTTCCCTCATCCAATTAAGAATAGCTTCCGAGAGCCAGCGGAGGAGCGGTTGTAAGGGTTTGCGCGCAGCTCGAGTATGCGGCACGATTCGGCTGGCCATGCTAATCTTCCTCGTTCAGTGTTTTCAACAATGACCGCGGTTCGGGTTCTTTGCATCATCGTCACAGCAGGTTGGTCTGGAGGGATTCGTTGGAAGGCAGGCGACACGCACGAGGAATACAACCTATTGACCTGACAAATGTGCAACTTGCGTCGAGCGAGACGGCGCGGAACATTAACCGGGACATCGTTCTGGAGCTGGTCAGGACCCACCAGCCTATTTCTCGCGCCGACCTCTCCCGCCGTTCAGGCCTGCAGCGCAGCACGGTTTCGCAGATAGCCGAACAGCTGATCATGGAGAACTGGATCTGCGAAGGCGCGGTGGCATCGTCGCCGCGCGGACGGCGACCTACATTGCTGGGACTGAACGAGAACCTGATAGTCATTGCCGTCGATGTCCACCCGCAACAGGCAACCGTCGCCATCGTGGATCTGAATGGACGCCTGCTTTCGCGCTCGCTGGTTCCGTTGACCTCCGACCCGGAAGCCTCGGTGCGTCTGCTGACCGAATGCATGGAACGTATTCGCCTGACCTTGCCGCGCAAATCGATCGAGGGCGTCGGCGTCAGCATTCCCGGCCGAATCGACCCGGCAACGCAAAGGCTGGCTTTCGCCCCCAACCTCCATTGGCCCAATTTCGACCTGATAACCGCCATCGAATCGAAGATGGGGCTGCCGGTAAAAATGGAAAATGCCGCCACGGCCTGTCTGCTCGCGGAGCTCACATTTGGCAACATCAACGGGATCCGAGATGTTGTCCTGGTGACAGTGTCGGAGGGAATTGGAACCGGCATCTTCGCCAATGGGCAGCTGATTTCCGGTCACCAAGGAATGGCCGGTGAGTTTGGACACGTTCCGATCGACTCGTCGGGTCCTGCTTGTGGTTGTGGGCAGATTGGCTGCTGGGAAACCTTTGCGTCCTGCCGCGCGGCGTTGCGCTACTACGAGGAACTTGCGCCTGGGGCTCGGCCTGTAAGCTTTCACGAGCTGTTGAATCTCGCCGAAGAGGGCAACCAGCCCGCCGAACAGGCGATTGTCAAACAGGCGCATTTTATCGGGAGGGGCTTACGGCAGATTATCGCCGGGCTGTCGCCTGAGATGATCCTGATTGCCGGGGACGTCACTTCTGCATGGCACCGCTATGGACCCATCATTGAGAAAGAGGCTGCGGCCATGACCCTGGCTGGAACCCCGCCGCGAATTCTGCCCACCCACGAAGGGGAAATTGCCCGGCTGCGAGGCGCCGCAGCGCTCGTCTTCCAGCGCCGCTCCGTTCGCAGTTCTCCCCAAGAAAGGCTGCCAGCGCGCATTTGAACAAGTGAGTTAAGCGCACCGGATTCCAGGGGAAGTTGCAAACATCCATTTCTGCCTGGACGCGCTCCCAGCGGCGGTTGCCACGAATCTCCGCCGCGGCGTTAAAACCACCGCGCAAGAATATCCCCGGCTGAAGGGATATGATGAAATCATCTCCTTTCGTTCGTAACACAAACAAACTCTTCGAGCCGTAGCGCGTCGTAAACAAAGGGCCAGGTATTCATCGATGAAGAATGCGCTTTTTGACTTGAACGGCAGGATCGCCGTCGTAACGGGTGGAACAACCGGGCTGGGACGCGCCATTGCTCTGAGCCTGGCCGAGGCGGGCGCGGACGTTGTGGCCACCTCGCGCCGTCCAGAACAGGTGCGGCAAACCGGCGCGGAAATCGAGTCGCTGGGCCGGCGCACACTTTGCGTGGCGAGCGACGTGGGCCAGCGCTCCTCGCTCCAGAAACTGCACGACAAAGTGATCGCGAAGTTCGGCAAGGTAGACATCCTGGTCAACGCCGCCGGCATCACGCATACGGCGGCGATGCTCGATGTCGACGAGGACGACTGGCTGCGGGTGATGGACACCAACCTGACCGGAACCCTGCGCGCCTGCCAGATTTTTGCACCCACCATGGCGAGCGCAGGCTACGGACGGATCATCAACATCGCTTCCCTCTCTTCCTTTGTGAGCTTCAACCGGGTATCGGCGTACTCGGCCAGCAAGGCAGGAATCGCCTCGCTGACCCGGTCGTTGGCGTTAGAATTGGCGCGCAGCGGCGTAAATGTCAATGCCATCGCTCCGGGAGTATTTCCGACGCCGCTGAACGCTTCACTGATTCAAGGCACTCCGCGCGGCGAAGAGCTGCTGATGCGCACACCGATGGGACGTTTTGGCGAGGCGCGCGAACTGGCTGGCGCAGCCATCTATCTGGCTTCTGAGGCGGCTTCGTTCGTCACTGGCACGGTGCTGGCAGTCGATGGAGGCTTCCTGGCCAGCGGAGTGAATCAATAAGACAGGGATCAGGGATCAGGGAACAGGGATCAGGCACTGACAACTGGCAACTCAGAACTGGCAACTGACAACTGACAACTGACCACTGACCACTGACCACTGAAAACTGAAACCTGACCACTGAGAGCTACACCATGAAGATCACCAACGCGTACGTCAACATCACTTCTCCGGGGCGCAACTTCGTCACGCTCAAGATTGAGACCGACGAAGGCATCTACGGCCTGGGCGACGGCACTCTCAACGGGCGCGAACTGGCCGTGGCCAGCTATCTCACCGAGCATGTGCTGCCCTGCATCCTCGGGCGCGATCCGTTTCAGACCGAAGATATCTGGCAATACCTCTACCGCGGCCCCTATTGGCGGCGCGGGCCGGTCACCATGGCGGCCATCTCCGCCGTGGACATGGCTCTGTGGGATATCAAGGGCAAGGCGCTCAATACGCCTGTCTATAACCTGCTGGGAGGCAAGAGCCGCGACAGCGTGCTTGTCTATTGCCACGCTACCGGCAAGGACATCGATCTTGCCCTCGAAGACGTGGCGCGCCATCGCGAGATGGGCTACAAGGCCATCCGTGTGCAGAGCGGCATTCCCGGACTCGAAACCACCTATGGCATCTCCAAGGGACCGGGCCGCTACGAGCCTGCCGAGCGCGGCCTGCCTTCCGAGTACGCCTGGTCCACGGAACTGTATCTGCGCCATGTGCCGGAACTCTTCGCCAAGGTGCGCGAGACCTTCGGCGAAGAGCTGCACCTGCTGCACGACTGCCACCACCGCATGACGCCCATCGAGGCCGGCCGGCTGGGCAAGGAACTCGAACCGTTCCACCTCTTCTGGCTGGAAGACCCCACGCCCGCCGAGTTTCAGGAAGGCTTCAAACTGATCCGCCAGCATACCACCACGCCCATTGCCGTCGGCGAAGTCTTCAACTCCATCTGGGACGCGCACGACCTCATCCGCAACCAGTGGATCGACTATCTGCGCATGACTCTGGTGCATGGCGGCGGCTTCACGCACCTGAAGAAAGTGGCCGACTTTGCCGCGCTCTATCATGTGCGCACCGGCTTCCATGGAGCCACCGATCTTTCACCGGTAACTATGGCGGCGGCGCTGCACTTCGATCTGGCCATTCACAACTTCGGCATTCAGGAACACATGCCGCACACCGACGAAACCGATGCGGTCTTCCCGCACCACTACAGCTTCAAGGATGGCAATATGGTTCCGGGCGACGCGCCGGGTCTCGGCGTCGATCTGGATGAGAAGCTCGCGGCGAAATACCCCTATCAGCGCGCCTACCTGCCCATCAACCGCAAGCTCGACGGCACCTTGACCGATTGGTAGCCGCGACGGGCGCGCGTGTGGAAAATCCGCTCATCGCCGCCCCCTGTCATCCTGAGCAACGCGAAGGATCTGCGGCTGTTCTTCGTTCTGTCCGAATAGCCGCTCACCCGACCGGAGCTAGGAAATAGTAAAACAGGCGAGAAGCCGACTTTGCATTACTTATCCGATGTCATCGAGTACATCGGTGATTTAGTTGTTCGGCGCACTTCAGCGAACTAACTTTTGAGCTGCTTCAACACCCTCGTTGCACCCCGTCGCGAGCTCAAATGCAAGTCCTTGCCAAGTAGGATCGCCGCCTTCTAGTTTTCTACGGTTTTGTCTTGCGATCTCTCGAAATAGGCTGAGAGCGCCCCGATCATCGATGCCGGACGTGTCCATAGCGAGATGTTCCTGCAAAAGCTCGCAGCGTAAAGCGCGAACGGTGCGTGAATCTGAGAAGGCAGCATTCATTTCACCGTTTCCGAACAGCGAGAAGCGATGCAGGTTGCACGAACCGACAGTAGCCCACTCGTCGTCCACTAACATCAGTTTGGAGTGAACATAGACCGATTTGCGATGACCATCATCGCCTATTCCCGCAATACCGGCCAACATAAAGTTATCGAAAATCCCGAACCGTGCCAGAGGTCTAAGAGAAGCTGGCAATTTTGCCTGAGTCTGTACAGCGGCTTCTGGATCGTAAGGCATGAGTAAAACTACTTGGACGCCTCGAATGAGCGCTTGCTGTAGACAATCGACGATTTCGGGTACGTCGATCTGCTGATTTTCAATATAGATTGAGCGGCGCGCAGCGAGGATGGCGGAACAATACTGTTCAAAGTTTGATCGCTCACCCGAAGCAATATCGTACGGCGCTCCTTCCGGTGTTGCTCGTCCGTCTGTGTAACGTCCCGAGTGAATTGTTCTTTGTATCTGCACAACGACCGCGCCGCATTCAGCGGGAACACGATCTGGAAACGGAAGATTCGCTTCGGAGCCTGTCCCCCAGCGGCCGTCCTCGGCCAATCGCTCGCTTGCTTCGTTCCAGCGCTGTACGAAATTGTGATGAACATCGACCACGGACGGACCTGCAAGCTCGAGGTAAACGTCATGATTGTGGCCTTCACCGCGATGGCCAGGCGCGACCATGGAATTTGGATTGAGATTGATCCCTCCCACGAACGCCGTTTCATTCGGGGTGCCGGCATCGACAAGCCAGCTCTTTTGATGCTGGCAAAAACCTGGCTTGGCCCGATCCCAGCGGATCTTCACCCCAGATCGACGACGAGCGAGTAACTCGACGTGCGTTGTCGATCCCCAGAACGCGTTTTGCCTGAGCCATGCGGTCTCTTCATCTGGTCGCCAGAAGATGATCCGCACATCGATACCTCGGGCAGCCGCACGATCAAGGACATCGAATGGGGTTCCGCGGCCGTCCGGCATCTCGCATGTTTGCCATAGGAAAGTCACCGTGATCCAGATACTCCGGCGAGCTGTCTCCATCGCTTCGCAGATGCTCCGGAATGCGGGTTCCCCGTCAATCAACGGCCGTACCAGGTTCCCGGAGCGTGTCGGGTAAGAACCTGATTGCACAAAGGGAATCGCGATGGTCGTCACTGGTACGCTCTCTATGGATCCCGAGTCTTTGATTGACTCGTGGGGTAGCAGCAGAGCCAATCGAGACGCTTGGCAGTCCTTATGCATGCCACAGGGCGACCCAATCTAGCCTTCATGCGCATCACGCCGCGAAATCTCTTCCCGTATCAGAGCCTGTATATCGTGTCCGAAGATCGTCAGTCCCTCAATGTTTGCATTCACGATTGTGACGCCTGACAAGTTCACATCTTCGAAGCGAGCTTTTCGTAAGTCTACGTTTTTGAATTCGCTGTCCGAGAGCTTTACATCGTCGAACTTGGTCTTAGCCATGGAGCAGTTCGTGAAAGTTGTCCCGTCGATTGCCTGATGTGTAAACCTTTTGCTTTGTTCCATTTTTCCTCCAGTGGTTGCCGCACTGTGTGCGGGATTGATGTTTATGTACGACCGGGTAGTCCTGTCGCACCTTTGTCGCGAAGCTCGCTAAGACAAACCCTGTCGAGGACTTCCGCCGCCGCGGACAGCACCGCGCGCTCCGCATTCGTCATCTGATCTTCCATCGCCGCGACCAGCCACTCGTTCTGTCGGCGAGCGTCGCGGGTTAAGAGTTCAGTGCCTTTTTCAGAAATCTGAATGTCCAACTGGCGCTTGTCAGATGAGTTCTTTCGACACTCGATGAAGCCCTCCGCGTGAAGCTCCGCGATAATTCGGGTGAGCGATTGCGGCTGGAGCTTCTCAAGCCGAGCAAGCTCCGAGGCGCTGAGAGGCCGACCCGCGCGGCGAAGCCAACCTAAAACGCTGAGTTTTGAAGCACTCACACCATGGTCATCGCGCAGGGATCGCATGTGCCTCGCGAAATCTCCAAGGCTGCGCCTGATCGCATTAGCAGTTGCGAGTGCGCTGGTTGAAGGTTGGTCGGTCATGTCTCTTCGCACATCTCCCGTCTGATTTATTATAATACGCATATGCGTACTAATGTGCGAAATACAGACCCTTCTGCATTAAATATTTTTCAACTATTTTGAAATAAAGGCGTTTCCTTTAAGGAACAACACATTGGAACTAATACGCATATATTAACTATAATGCTGAATCAAACATCTGGAATCAGATTGTGGAGTGATTCATTCCCGGCATGATCTAGCATCGGCGCTGAGGTCGTCCTTGACTACGACCGGCTACTTCCCGCTCCCGGTTTCGACTGACGACATCAGGCCAATGCGCTCATCAAACCTTTTGTCGAATTCATTCAGGGTGATTAGTACCGACAAACGCCGCAGGATCCAGAAATGGTGTTGCACATTGTGCGTCACCAACCCCGAAGCACCCCATGAACTCCGCCGCCATTCGGCGAGTTGCGACAGATTTGCCTTCTTGCCCAAAAGTCAAAGCTCTCAGGCAAAGCCCGAACGGACTCCCACCCCGCGAACTCGCTGACTTGCTAACTCGCTAACTCACGACCCAGCCACCCCTCAAGATCGCTGCCCTGGACGTGCCCCCCGTGGACTTGCGAAAGATTATCCCGCCCCGGCGCAAAATATAGGGGAAACCTCTTCCAAACTCGACGGACATCGGGTTGGCCCAAAATGTCATGGATGTGCCCGGTCCGTACCCAAAATTGAGGGGGCCCCCCCCTTTTTCGTTTTTGACCGCTGAAATCTCTTGCGCATCATTGCGGGGAACTGTGAAACAGGCCGCTTTTCCCGTCAAATCCGCCCATTCCTGCCGGGGGCGTCAAATTTCCCCTGTGCATATCTCCCGGATTTCTGCACCATTTATGGTGAAAAATACCTCCGAATCTCACCATATAAGACGTTTTCAGGCCTTTTCAAAAAATCTTCGGCGCAAAATTCTTCCGGTTCCGCTCCTGCACAGCGTCCGGAAATGGCCTCGGAATCTTCCCATCGAGGCTCAGCCAGAGAAGCGAGCTTCTCGCAAATGCTTCGCTTCAGTCAAAAAGGACGGCCAGATGGCCGTCCTTTTTGCATTCCGTCCTATGCAAGTGCCGGTTCCCTATCCAACGGCCGGCCGCGCATTCACCCACTTCGTTTTGACGACCAGCTTGGCCGGAGTCAGTTCCGGACCTTCCCAGCCCTCTTTGACCGCCTCAATATGGATTTCCCCAGCGTTCTTCGTGGACTGCACAATCGCCTGCGCCAGTCCGTTGAAGAGCGAGCGCTTGGGCTCCTTGTCGCTTTCCTGGCAGTTGGGATCGCCATTGCCGACGCCGATCAGCGCGCCGTCTCCAGTAACCTTGAAGCCGATCTTGTTGCCGCCTGTCGGCACCGCGCGGCCTTCCTTGTCCAGGACCTCGACCTTGAGGACCGCGATATCCTCGCCGTCAGCATCGATTTCGCTTCGGTCGGCGGTCAGGCGAATGGCCACAGGCTTTCCAACCGTCTCCCGCTTCTCCGTCAGCACGATCTTTCCGTCCTTCGAACCGCGGGCCTCGATCGCACCCGGCTCGTATTTGACCTTCCATTCGACGTGCCCCAGATGCGGAACCTTCTGGCTGCCCTCGCTCTTCCCGTTTACAAAGAGCTCGACCTCATCCAGATTCGAGTGCACCCACACCGGAATCGTATCGCCTTCCCTGCCCTCGAAGTTCCAGTGAGGGAACAGGTGCAGCAACGGATCCTTGCCCCACCACGCCTTGTAATAGAAGAACGTGTCTTTCGGGAACCCGCACATGTCGACGATGCCAAACTGCGAGTTGATCGAAGGCCATCCGTAAGGCGTAGGCTCGCCGCGATAATCGAAGCCGGTCCACGCGAAACCGCCCGCTTCCCAGTCGCGTGTCGCGTAGAACTTCCACCACTCCTCGGCCGTCTCGCCCCAGCCGGGCTGGTTCGTGTCATAGGCGCTCAGGGTATTGCGCAGCGCGTCGGTCGAATACACCCCGCGCGTGGAGATGGCGCTTGCCGTCTCCGACCCGTACAACGGCCGCTTGGGATTCTTCTTGTGATACTGCTCCGGGAAATTCAGGTTGTAGTTGAAGCCGATGATATCGAAGGCTTCGGACACTCCCTTTTCATTGCTGCCATTCACCGCGGCAGAGACCACGCGGGTTGGGTCCAGTTCGTGCACCCGCCGTACCATCGTCGTGGCAATCTTCGCGCCCTGTTCCGCCATTGCATCCTGCAAATGCCATTCTTCATTCCCGATCGACCACAGAATGATCGACGGCGAATTGCGATATCGCTTGACCATGGCTTCCAGTTGCGCCAGTCCCTCAGGGCTGGAGCTCATTTGCCGCGTCTCGCACATCATCATCATGCCCATGCGGTCGCAGCCCTCCACCCACTCCGGCGTGGGCATATTGTGCGACGTGCGCACCGCGTTGCAGCCCATCTCCCGAAGCACTCCCAGGCGGAACCACTGCAGGCGATCGGGCAGCGCCGCGCCCACGCCGGCGTGATCCTGATGGTTGCAGGTTCCCTGAATCTTCAGCGATTTGCCATTCAGAAAAAAGCCCTTGTCCGCGTCGAAGACGGCCGTGCGCACGCCGAAGCTCACCCGCTCCGCATCCCGCGCTTTGCCGCCTGCCTCCACGGTCACAATGGCGGAATAGAGATTCGGAGCATCCACCGACCACAGCGCCGGATTGGTCAGCTTGGCGGTTGCGGTAAACGATGCGCCGCCGTCCACGCCAATCGATTGCTGAGCGGATTCCGCCGTGGCGACGGTCTTCCCCTCGGCGTCCACGATCTGCCATTTCACCTTGGCGTTTTCCGCCTGTTTCCCCTCGTTCTGTACCAGCGCTCCCAGAGTCAAAACCGCGGTGTTGCCGGTCAGTTCCGTGCGTACGGTGCTCTCCCATTTGCCCAGATGAAGAGCGTCCGTCTTGGCAAGCCAAACGTGGCGATAGATGCCCGCCCCCTCGTAGAACCAGCCGTCGCCAAAACTGGCGTCCACGCGCGCCACGATATAGTTCTTGCCGCCATAGTTCAAAAAGTCGGTCAGATCGAACCGGAAAGGCGCGTAGCCATTGTCGTTGCGGCCAATGAAGCAGCCGTTCACAAAAATCAGCAAACTGCGGAATGCGCCATCGAACTCCACCGTGATGCGCTTGCCCAGGTCGCTGGCCGGGATGTCGAACTCGCGGCGATACCAGCCCACGCTGGTCTCCGGATAGCGTCTTCCCACCGGCTTGTAGCCGTGCGAGTTCTGTACGTCGTCGTGCACAAAGGGCAGCTCGACGGCCCAGTCGTGGGGCAGATTCAGAGTCCGCCACTTCGAGTCGTCGAACTTCCCCTGAGCGAATTCGAATTCACCGGTTTTGGCGAAGTCCCCCTGCCCATTGCCAAGCCCGAGATCGCGCGCCGGATCGGTGCCGTGGCCAAACTGGAATTTCCAGCCGAAGTCGAAGAGCAAGTGTTCACGCGGGGCAACCGCGGCCAAAGCGGCAGCCGAGGCCGCTTCGACATTTGCCGTCAAAAGCGAAACAGAACGCCCCCAAGCCGAGCGGGCAAGCACGGATGTCGCCGACAGCGCCATCCCCGAACAAAGTAGATCGCGACGAGAGATTCCAGGCATAAAAACCTCATTGAACAAAGTAATGCATCCACCCCTCTGAAAGCGAAGTGCGGGCAAGAAGGAACTATAAATCAGCCGGGATACCCGTGTAAACGATTTCAAATATCAACTGGCCCCTCTATTTGCCTAGTTTTGCACCCCTCCAGAGCCTCTCTCGCCCGCCGGAAACGATGCGCACAGTGTGATAAATTCAAGGAGTAGACAGCTGGAGAGATGGCCGAGTGGCTGAAGGCGCACGCTTGGAAAGCGTGTTTAGGGGAAACTCTAACGTGGGTTCGAATCCCACTCTCTCCGCCATATAAATCAACAACTTACTAAAATTGCTTTCCCTTACAAATTACCATAGAACCTCAAGGCGTGAGCCTTTTTGATGCCCGGATTTCCAAGTATTTTTCACCCTCACTTCCCCCAATTCCGAATGCGTGAAATACCTGCTTCCTCAAGTCTCACCACCGGCTTGGTGTGCGAGGGGTCGGGAGTTCTAATCCACCCGCCCAGATCATTATTAGAATCATCCGTTTATGCGACTCGCCTTCCAGTGATGAATTGTTGGGCGAGTACTCAATTAGCGCAAGTTCCCTCGGCCCTCCGCGCACCGCGCAGCACCACAAATGGTCTGAGTGCTTCATGATGGCAAAGGTAATTTGCTATCAAGGAGCGACTCCAGTGGTCACCTTGCGGACCCCGTTATACACGTCGGCGATATAGAGGCTTCCCTGGGCGTCCAGGGCGATTTCCGCGGGGTCGTCGAGTTCCGCATCCACAGCGGGGCCTCCGTCGCCCGAACCGCCGGGAATCCCGTTGCCCGCATACGTACTGATGATGCCCTCAGGCGTGACTTTGCGGATTCGCTGGTTATTGTATTCGGCAATGTACAGGTTTCCCTGCGCATCCACCGCAACACCGGAAGGCGCGTTGAACTCCGCGCTTATAGCTGGGCCGCCATCGCCGCCGTACCCAACGGTTCCATTGCCCGCAACTGTCGTGATGATGCCGGTTACGGCATCCACCCTGCGGACACGGGCGTTCCCCGTATCGGCGAAAAACAGGTTTCCCGCCATGTCCAGCGCGATCCCGTAACCGGTACTCATCTGCGCGTGGGTTGCAAGGCGTCCGTCCCCGCTGAATCCACAGATTCCTTCCCCGGCAACCGTCGAGATGATTCCGCTCGAATTCACCTTGCGAATCCGGCAATCATTCTGATTCGAGATGTAAAAGTTGCCGACAGAATCGACAGCAACGCCGATGGGGTTGTCGAGAGTGGCCGATGTCGCGGGAATACCGTCTTTCGAGTAACCAGTTGCGCCTGTTCCTGCTACTGTTGTTACGATTCCCTGGGTATCGACCTTGCGGATGCGATTGTCGGTGACGATGTACAAGTTGCCTACCGCATCCACGGCAAGCCCCAATGGGTTCAGAACGCAGGCGCCACTCGCTGGACCTCCATCTCCGCAGGTTGTGTATTGCCAATTCCCGATCACCGTCGTGAGTATCCCGTTTGTGTCGATCCTGACGACCCGCGTGTCGAAGTAGTCGGAGACGTAGAGGTTTCCCTTTGAGTCAAGGGCGACTCCCTCAGGAAGGATGATCCACGGTGCGACCCCTGCAGCCGCAGTGTCGCTTACCCCAAACATTGTCCCAGGGAAGGCATAGGTTGAGCTCGCAACGATACTGTTTGCCTGCCCGGCGGCAGTGGAAAGAGCAATCGCTTTCACTGTCTCGGACGGTCCCTGGAAAGCGAACGGACCCGCATAGAGGCTTGAGTTCAGAGTCGGCGTCGAGCCATCGGTGGTAAAGCGAATCTGCGAACCAGACTCAACATCCGTGATCGAAATGAGTTGGCCGGGGTCATAGATGCCAGTGCTCGGGGTGATGGCCGGCGCCGGGACCTGTGAAATGACGTAATTCGCTCCTGCTGCGACACTCGGGGATTTACCCGCCGCAAGGGCAATGGCTTGAACCGTTTCAGTCAAGCCACTGAATGAAATGGACGAGGTATAGACATGAGATGACAATGTGGGCGTTGTTCCGTCGGTCGTGTAATAAATCACTGCGGTCGAATCTCCGTCGGTGATGGAGATTGTCTGGCCCTCCGGATACAAGCCTGAAGCTGGGGCAATTGTCGGCGCGGAGGTCTGCGGAATGACATAGAAGGCGGATGCAACAGTGCTATCCCGATCACCTGGGACAACTGCAATTGCCTGCACAAGTTCACTGGATCCGTTGAAAGCGAACTCTCCCGTGTAGGTTGGTGAAGACGGGCTTGGGATGGTTCCGTCGACTGTGTAATGGATTGCGGCGGTGCCGTCGAGGTCACTCATCGAGATCATCTGTCCGTTGAAGTAAGTTCCGGCGGGCGGGCTGATCAAAGGCGTCTGGACCTGAGGCCATGCGTAAGAAGCTGACGCTACCGGACTGCTTGCCTGGTCGGTAACGATGGCGATGGCCTGTACTGTTTCGGTTGGCCCGCTGAATACGAATGGCGCCGAGTAGAAGCTCGATCTGGAAGAGGGTGTGGATCCATCGGTGGTAAAGCGAATCGTTGCATTCGGGTTCGTATTGCTGATGGAGATAAGTTGTCCCTGCGCGTAGATTCCGGAGGCCGGGCTGATCAGGGGAAGCGCCGCTTGCGGGACTACGCTGTATTGTGCGGCAACGTCAGGACTCTTCCAGTACCCTGATGCGGTGGCGAATGCCTTCACCCATCCCGAAGCGGAGAGCGTAATCGGCCCGGTGTAGATGGGCGAGGAGCCTGTGGGGGTCGAACTGTCAAGGGTGTAGTGAATGATGGCGTTTGGAGTGCTGTCGGCAATCGAGACTGTCACCGATCCTGTGTATTTGGCTGCAACGGGAGAGATGACGGGCGGGGTCGCCGCGGGCAATGTGACGTTGTAGTTCGCCGTTGCAACAGGGCTATTGAGCAGGTGAGTTGCGGCGGCGATCGCGTTCAGCGTGATCTTGCCCCCAATGTAGATGGGAAAACTGTACAACTGCGAGTTTGTGGTAGGCACAGAGCCGTCGAGCGTGTAGTAAATTGCGGCTCCCGGTGTTGTGTCGCTGAGGTAGGCATATTGGAGGCTGTTATAGCTCCCAGGAGGTAAGCTGATCGATGGTGCAGCGGCGGCAGTCTGGACATAGGTGGACTGGGCCAAAGAGCTGTTCGCATATTCAGGAGCGGTAGCAAACGCTTCTACAGTGGTGGTGCCGTTGGTTGGAATGGGGATGGGGCCTGCGTAGACGGAAGAATTTGCCGAGGGCGGAATACCGTTGAGCGTGTAATAGATCGTCGCACCAGAAGTGATGTCGGCGATATAAGCATACAGAATGTTGTTGTTTCCCCACTGGAAACTGATCGACGGCGTACCGGCGATGAGGTTGATGTTATAGGTTGCAGTTGCTACCGAGCTGTTGACATAGCCCGGAGACACCGCCATGGCTTCGATTGTCGTCGTAGTGCTGATTGAGAGTGCACCGCTATATGTAGAGGAACTGGTTGTCGGGACGGTCCCGTCCGTCGTGTAATAGATGGTTGAATCAGGGGTGGCCTCGGTGAGGGAAATGGATTGAATCTGCGTGAAGGAACCGGACGGCTGGCTGAAGGATGGAGGGTCCGCAACGGGAGGCGGTCCAAAGGTCACTTTACGGATGCGGTTGTTTTCCGTGTCGGCGATGTAGAGGTTTCCGGAAGTGTCGACGGCAAGGCCATACGGAGGGGAAATTTCCGCGTCCGCTGCCAGATCGCCGTCCCCGGAAAAGCCCACGGATCCGTTGCCCGCGACGGTTGTAATGATCCCATTTGGATCCACCTGGCGCACGCGATCATTTTCCAGATCCGCAATATAGATGTACCCATTTGAATCCACGGCTACATCTGTGATCGAGTAGAATTCGGCATCAAGTGCCGGACCTCCATCTCCGGAAAAGCCAACATATCTTCCTCCGGCAATTCGGGTGATCGTGCCATCCGGGGCGATCATGCGAACGTTGTCTTGAAGGTTGCTCGAATAGTAAAGGTTTCCCTGTGTATCCCGGGTCAGCCCATAAGGCGTGCACAGTTCCGTGGCAACTTCGTTGAATGTAGTGCTTTGGCACTCCTGAGCAGGGTTTCCTGCGTAGGTCGTGATAACACCGTTCGTGTCCACTTTTCGAATCAAGTTGTTTCCCGTGTCGGCGAAATAAACATTCCCGGCGGGATCGGTAACCAATCCACTCGGGTAGAGAACCTCCGCAGCAACTGCGGGACCTCCATCTCCCGAGTATCCCAAGGCTCCGGTGCCGGCAAATGCGGTGATGATCCCGTTGACATCCACTTTACGGATTCGATCGTCGAAACCATCTGAGAAGTACAGGTTTCCAACGGAATCGACCGCAACCTTGCGCGGCTCGGCCAGTGTTGCATTGATCGCCAGTCCGCCATCGCCACCATCCCCAAATCTGTAATAGCTGCCCGCAACCGTGGTAATGGCCCCGTCTGGCGAAACCCTCGCGATCGTGCTTCCGGAGGGAACGTACAGGTTTCCCGCTGCGTCCACTGCAACGCCGGAAGGGCCGCTTAGCCCTCCGCTGCTTCCAGCCACTGTGGAGATGATTCCGCTGTGGTCAGTTGTCTGCGCTGCGAGGTGTTCCGGTAATGCGAACAGCGGAGCAAGAATCAAGGCAAAGATCACACGCCGTGGATGCATGGCCAAATCTCCCTTTGTTTCTCCAAAACATCTTTTCCAGTAAAATGTGGTGGCGGGCCATGACTGATCTCGCCGGGCATGATCCTGTGGTTCTTCACTTATGGAACGATGGCTGGAGTAACCTTGCGAATGCGGCTGTCTCCAGCTTCTGCAATGTAGATGTCTCCAGCGGCATCGACAGCGATGCCCCACGGATTGCTGAGTTCGGCGTTCAGCGCCGAGCCTCCGTCGCCGAGACCACTTGAACCTCCTCCAGCAACGGTGGTAATGACGCCATCGGTGAATATTTCGCGGATGCGCCCGTTCCCGCCATCGGAGAAATACACGTTCCCCGACGCATCCACCGCAACGTCGTAGGGATGCAGGAGCTGGGCCAGTGTCGCCGGACCACCGTCGCCAGAGAATCCCTCCGCGCCGGTGCCGGCGATGGTCGTGAGGTTTCCCTTGGTATCCAACTTGAGGATTGTGTTGGCGCTTGTGTCGGCAATAAAGACGTTGCCGACACTGTCAACCGCAACGCCCCACGGCTCGAATTGATCTGCTGGAGGTACGAATCCGATGATCGTCGAAAGCGTCCCGGAGGTGTCCACCTTGCAGATCCGATAATTGCCCAGATCGGAAATGTACAGATTGCCCAACTTATCGACGGCGACATTCGTGGGGCCGTCGAGTTGAATTTCGGTGCCCTTGCCGTAAGAGCCGTTGTTGCCTCCGATTTCAGTACCGGCCACAGTAGTGATCACGCCGGAGGTGTCCACTTTCCGCACCTCATTGTTGTTCAAGTCGGCGATGTACATGTCGCCTTGAGCGTCAAACGCGACGCCGCTGGGACGGTTGAGCGTTGCAAGCGTCGCCGGGCCTCCGTCGCTGGCGTGGCCGCTGCCTTTACTCCCAGCTACAGTCGAAATGATGCCCTGTGAATTCACTTCACGGATGTGGCTGCTTCCCGTGTCAGCGATGTACAGGTTTCCTGCGGGACTGAGTGCGACGCCTTCCGGGCCATTCAATTGTGTGTTTGTCGCCAGAATGCCGTCCTTGCCGTATCCGCTCGCACCGACGCCGGCCACCGTGGTGATGATGCCCGGCAGCAACAAGAAAGAGTCCGTCGCAACTTCGCTGGCAGCCTCACCGGTGGCGATGGCAATGGCCTTGATGGTGGTTGCACCGGCCAGCGGGAAAGGCTTTGAGTAATACGTGGACATGGGAGAGGGGGTGCTTCCGTCGGTGGTATAGCGGATGGTGGCCGTCGTGTCTGCGTCGGTGATCGTGACGAGTTGACTGACCGGGTAGTAGCCGCTTTCGGGGCTGATGACAGGAGTCGGCGCCTGGGGAATCACACTGTAAGCGGCCGCGACATCGGCACTCTTCCAGAAGCCCGATGCAGTTGCAATGGCCTTCACAGTTGTCGACCCGGGCAAGGTCAGTGCACCTGTATAAACCGGCGACGACGAAAGGGGAGTGGACCCGTCGAGGGTGAAATGAATGACCGCCCCCGGTGTGGTGTCGCCGATGGACACAGAAACCGGCCCGGTATACCTGCCGGGAGGAGGCGAGAAGGTGGGTGGTGCGGCCGATGGCAACGTAACCTCATAAGTCGCTGAGGCAACCGCGCTATTTGCGTAAGCCGTGGCCATTGCGACGGCTTTCAAGGTGATGCTTCCGCCGATGTAAATGGGAATACTGAAGCCCGGTGAAGCAGCAGCGGGCGTGGATCCATCGAGCGTGTAGCGGATCACAGCGTTGGGCGTGTTGTCACTGAGCGTGGCGTATTGCAAGCCGCTATAGCTTCCCGATGCAAGGCTGATGGTGGGCGTGTCTGCGATCGGGTCCGGTTCCAGAGTCAAAGTGCGAATGTATTCCTCATCCGTGAAATACATGATTCCTGTCGGGCCGATGGCCAGTCCTGTAGGGCTTGAAAGGGCGGCAAGAACTGCCGGTCCGCCGTCGCCGCTATGTCCGAAGTATCCGGCGCCTGCGATCCGGGTCATGGAACCGTTCGGTCGAACCTGATAGACCGCAGCGGCATCCGGATCGGTGATGAAAAGATCTCCCGAGGAATCCACCGCAACATCGGTCGGGTAAACCAGGCCCCCATTGCTGATGCCGCGTCCGGCAACCGTGGTGATTGTGCCGCCGGAGTCCACTTTGCGGATTGCGTGATTACCGCTGTCCACGATGTACAAAATGCCGGACGCGTCAGAGGCGACAGTACCGGGATGGGCAAGAGAAGCGCTCGTGGCAGGTCCGCCGTCGCCGGAATACCCAATGGTCCCGTTCCCGGCAATGGTTGTGATTGTGCCCGAAGGAGTTACCTTGCGTACCCGCTGATTATTGACATCTGCAATATACAGATTGCCAGCCGGGTCCAGACCTACGCCGAATGGGTTGTTCATCTCCGCCTGGAAAGCAGGGCCGTTGTCGCCGGAGAATCCCGCAGTGCCATTGCCGGCGCACGTGGTGATGGTGCCGCCCGGGCTTACTTTTCGGATTCGGTTGTTGAATGAGTCCGCAATATAGATATCCCCTGCTGCATCCAGAACAATGCTGAATGGGTGGTTGAGTTCCGCAGCGATTGCAGGGCCAAAATCGCCGCCAAACCCGGCGGTGCCGTTGCCGACTACTGTGGAGACGATGCCAGAGATTGTTATCTTGCGGATGACACTGTTGTCCGTGTCAGCGATGTACACATTTCCCTGCGCGTCTACTGCGATGGATGCAGGTTCGGCAAACGTAGCATCGAGCGCGGGCCCACCATCTCCGGCATAGCCGTGACCTCCGGTTCCGGCAATCGTCTCGATGATGAATTCTGTCGACGGGCCACCGGATTGAGCGGAAACGGTCGCTGCAAGTACCGATCCCAAGAGGCCTGCAAGTAAAAGTGATGGGATGGAATCGAGCATTTGTGCAGACCTCCTTCGATTCGGTCCAAAACGGAAGGATTGGTTGCCACGAACAAGTTGCTGTCTGAGGCGAAGCCCGGCTTTCAAGGCGCGTGGACTAGCTGCTGGACACGGCAACTGCTGCAGCCGATCTTAGGAGCATGCTGAACAATCTGAGATGGCAAATCGAACGTTCGCCTTGAAGATTCCGCTTTTTCGTCGCGGGCAATCGATCTCGTCGACGAAGAAGGTTCAAGTACGGATGCACGAGCGAGGAAGAGGCTTGCTGACCTCTCATGCCTTCTGCTGAAACTTGCTGCCGAGATCGAACAAAGCCTACCACACTCCTAAATGATCGGTGCATGAAAATCGGGGAGATAGCAGTTATCTGCCTATAAAAGGGCAGTATTCTGCCACTGTGAATCATTGCTATTCAAGATAAATCGATAACACGCCAGGCGTGAGGAACAGGGGTGAGGATGATCCCCGTTACTCTGAATTGAGCTCCCTGACTGGACCACATTCAGAGAAGAAAGGATCAGCCATGACTCAAGTATGCAGTGTCCACTCGCAGCTTTTGCATCTTTTCCACGCGGATAGTTCGCCCAGGTCGTCAAGCAACATCAATCCGAGTCCAAGGCAAAATGGTTCAATTGCCGGGAATCCGTGCGTCTTCGAGAGATGTGGGGGATTGCTGCCGCGCATGCGGCTTTGGAATTCTTTGAACGCCTGGCCTAGAGATTCGAAGAGTTGATCAAGGCCACCACGAAGGCCGGCTGCCAGGTGCGCATTCGCGGTTTTGCGCTCGGCCTTCTGGAAGCGGGCGCCTCGCCGTTTTCCTCAATGCCGCACAAAGGAATCCGAGAACTTGAAATTCGCAAAGGCTGGCCTCTGCCAGTGCCTGCGTATCTTATCCCGCTGTTCCGCCACGCGGCCGAATCGCATTCTGCAAACCGACCTCATTACGATGTACTCATCGACATGGCCATCGCCGGCCAACGGAACGAAGATGTGCTCCGTTGGTACGACGCGATGCGGGCTGGCAAGAAGCAGACAAGTGCATCCTCCGCATGGATAGAGGAACACAGCTTTGCGGATCGTGTTGCCGCAGCGGTGGGCAAGTCACATCCCGATCGCGCTCTGGAAATCTATCGCCAGCGTGTGGAGGAAAACCCGCAAAGAGCGCATGTTTCAGCTTACGATGCGGTAGCGGGATATCTCCGTAAGATGCGGCCCATCCTGGAATCGCTCGATCCCGAGGCCGAATGGACTCAACTACTGGCAGATATTTGGCTCCGCTATCGTGATCGCCTGCGGTTCATGGCGATCCTCGACAAGTTGGCGTCCGAACCCCTTCAGCAAAAGCAATCACGCCGGTGACCGAACGTGGAAGGCTGTTAAAGCCAGCCAGATGTGGTCTTGCTTCGGGATTCGAAAAGCACCTTGAGTGAATGATGGGTTGGCACTGGTTCTGATCGTTCGAAACCGTGGTTTCGAGTCAACTCACGCCCAATCCCGCAGTCAGCACGGTAAGCACATTCGTGTCCTGGTTCACCATTCTTGCTTGGCAGTTCTTTGGAGTGCGGCTGCCGATGCTTTCGAAGCGGTGAAGGTTTCGCTCAGCGACGTGTGCACATTTTCGGCGCACCTTCCGCACACCGGACTAGGTCTCCGACCGTATGAAGATGAACCTCATCAGGTACTTGGCAGCGCGCGTTGAGTGTCAGAGATTGGAGGTATGCCTAGCTACCATCGTGTGCATGTCGAGTTGAGCAAACAGGATCGGCAGCGGATAGCCGAGATGCTGCGCAAGGGGCAGTGTTCAGCGCGTGTATT
>Ga0181520_10002103_pt1 | contig 38273 bp, 42 predicted proteins | sample PEATcosm2014_Bin_29_FD_132451 | JGI IMG/M metagenome (GOLD analysis project Ga0181520, IMG submission 132451) | Peatland microbial communities from MTU Mesocosm Facility, Houghton, MI, USA - PEATcosm2014_Bin02_30_metaG | ecosystem: Environmental > Terrestrial > Soil > Wetlands > Peat | place... | reverse complement strand
CAGTTGGAAGTAGTCAAACACACGGAGGCCAAACGTGGCTTCGTGCTGCTGCCCCGCCGCTGGGTGGTGGAGCGCAGCTTTGCTTGGGCGGCCCGCTTCCGCAGGCTGGCAAGGGACTACGAAAGCTGTTTTCTGCGGCGCTGAAATCAGATTGCGTCGAAATCATTCTTGCATCCCATCTTTCTTCCCCATCCGCGGCCCGGCTCTGCGATACTGTTTTGTTATGCCTATCGAAGACCTGCAACAAGCTGCCCAGAAGATCGCCGGATTCCTAGCCACTCTGAACAAGCTGGGCGGATTGCGCCTCAAGTACCGCATCAGTGCTCCCGAGGGCGCGCGCGACGGCGGTGATCCCGACGCCCCTGCGCCTGCTCTATGCGTTGAGTTGGCCGGGCCGGATATTACGCTGGTGACGCAGCACAACGGCGAGCTGCTGCTGGCTCTGGAGACCATCGCGGCGCAGATTTTGCGCCTCGACCAGCGCGAGGGCGATCTGGTCAGCTTTGACGCCGCCAACTTCAAGGCTCTGCGCGCCGCCGAGCTGCGCATGACCGCCGAGACCGCCGCGGATAAAGTCATCCGCACCGGAGTTCCCTACGCCTTTCCGGCGATGAACAGCCGCGAGCGCCGCCTGCTGCACATGGCCTTCCGCGACATCGAAGGCGTCGAGACGGCTAGCAACGGCGAAGGTCAGGATCGCTTTCTCGCCGTTTATCCCGAGGGCAAGACGCATCTGCCAGTCGCCGCGCCGGTCAAGCCGCGGAGCTTCGGGGATCATGGACGCGACTCCAGAGACCGTGGACGAGGCTCACGCGATCGCGGACGGCCGCGGCGTTAGGCGCCTGCGGTGGGACCAATCGATCGCTGCGGCTTCCTTGCCTGGAGGTAGACGACGATTTGAAGTTCGTAGATTCCCATCCTTTCCGCTGCAAGACGCGGAAAGGATGGGACGCACGCAATAGTGTTGGATACTGTCTTATTTTTGCTTATACTGCGACGCGCTCTTTCCAGCAGCAGCATTCTTGGTCGCGATCAGGTGTTCGGCAATCAACTCAGTTTGAAAGCGATTGATGGTATCGGGATCGGTGAAGATCGACTGGGTATTGTTCTGCGCCTTGTAGCCCGAGCCGGGATTCACCGGCCCCGCGGGCGCGGACGGCCCGGAGATATTCCAGGTTCCGTTCACGAAGATTCCTTCGCCCGAGGCAGACCAATTGGTCGAGCCTTCCGCGCCCACCTTGCCATCGGCCACAAAGCCCTTGGTGTGGCTGATCTGGCCGGTCAGCGACTGGCCAACGACAAAATGGGTGTTGAAGGCGGAGAGGTTGCTCTTCTGGTCTGCGGCAATCAGCGCCTTCTCATGCACGCCGTTCGCCTGGCTCGAGTCCAGCGTGATCAGCATGGTCACGGTTGGGTCCACGACTTTGGCCATCAGAATCGAATTCAGTTCATCGTCGTCGAAGCCGAACATATTCAGGTAAAGAGAGACGCGAACGCGCGAGAGCACATACTTCAGGATCTCGTGCACGTTGTCACGGCCAACGTAGAAGAGATGAAAGTCCTTGCTGGCGGTGTTCGAGTAGACGCCCTCGCGCGTGAACTGCTGCAGGTCAGGCAGATCGAAGTCCTGCAAGCTCTGGACAATCTCGCTGGCGGCATTCACCAGAGAGGTTTTCTTCACTCTTTCAGTTATGGGAGTATTTGAAGCCATTTGGGGGATCTCCTTCAGCCGCGGAAGCGGTCGGCAGAAATCATACCTGTTGTCATCGAAGGCGGGCAATCGGATTTTGATGAATAATTTGTGGCGAACGACAACGATTCATTGTGATCATTCTCGGGCCGAAAAAACGAGAGGGCGGAGATTATTGAGCCGGATTGTTATGGGATTTGCCTACATCAGCTGGCGAAACACGGGACTGTTTTCTGATGCATAAGTGTCGATATTGAAGTTAAAAGGGGCCATTTTGGGTCAAAAAAGGTGCAAAAGACGGGGTTTGCTGTTACTGATAATTAACTAGGGTTAAATTTTAATCTGTTGATTATATGACGTTTACTGTTGACCTACAGGCGAAAAACGAGATTTCCACAGGGGGAGGGGGTGGGGGTAGGCGAAAAACGGAGGTCAGGGATTTGGGGTTAGGGGTTAGAAAAGCCCGCGGCTGTGGTTGTGGATCATGCTTTGATTGTGCGCCGATGGTGGATAATCTTCTGCAAGTATCTGCGGGAAAAGTTGGTGGTTTCCCAGGTCCCAAAAGCGGGAGCTGGGGTACCCGGCCGTCCAAGCCTAATACTGCTAGCCCCACCGCAGGTGGTCATGCGGCCTGAACCGCGATCAGTTCATCTTTTACAAAATACAGTTGGATGAGCTTGGGAGTATCCGCCGCATCTTCAAAATGGAGGCTTGTGACTTCCAATGACGCCTGACGCAGTTTTGAACGAAGGCGCAAAAACTGAGAAATCCTGCTAGTCTTGCTCCATGTCACGGCAATCAGGGTCCACTGGCCTTCTAAAACGTGTGGCGGCGCCGCTTACTCTCGGGCTGCTTGCGCCGCTTGTCGCCGAGTATCTCTTGGGCGATTTTCGTATCACCAATCTGGCGCCACTGCCCTTCCTGGTCTGTACATACGGGTGTGGCGTCCTGCTGATCCGTGAGATCGTGAGGCGCAAAGGCGGGAGTTGGACGGTATTTCTGGCTCTTGCTGTTGCTTACGCAGTCCTTACGGAAGGCATTGTCAACCAATCCTTCTTCAATCCCGATTACATGCATCTGCACCTGCTGGCCTATGGCTTTTGGCCGATATTCGGAACGTCGCCCTTCTGGGTCGTTTGCGTCACCACGCTGCATGTTTTGTGGAGCATTGCCGTTCCCATCGGAATGACAGAATCGCTGTTCCCGGACCGCTCCTCGGAGCCCTGGCTGGCGTGGCCCGGCCTCACCATCGCTGGTTTGCTCTTCCTTCTGGGCGATTTTGCCTGGGCGATTTTGCGGTTGGCCGGTTTTCTTATCAAGTTGCGAGTCATCACGCCGCTGCCACTCAGATCGCGATATGCTCGGTCCTGATTCTTGCGCTTTTGACATTCGTCTTTTTCTCACGGCGGCCACAGCCGGTCATCAGGAGGCAGCGCGCCCGAGTCGCACCCATCTGGCTTGGGGTGTTCTGCTTTCTCACGGGTTCGGTGCTCGCCTCAACCTACACTTTGGGCGCGTTGATTCTCCACTGGCCAGGCACTGCGACCATGGTGGCTGAACTGTCAATGGATATCCTGGTTCTATCGGTGCTTTGCAAGGCCTGGCCTCGTCCCTGGACGGCTCTTGAACTCTGGTTGGCCTCCACCGCAGGCCTGCTCGTATATGCCTGGCATGGGTATAGGATCGACCGCGCTTTGCATGGGGCTGGCGGCGTCCTCGGTCACAGTATGATTGTCCTTGGGCTGTGCGCAGTGCAAGCTGCGGCTTGGTTCCGCGTGGCACACTTCCACGACGACGACACCGCGGACGCACTTGGCCTCAATTCCTGTAAGAAACAATAAAAAACGATAGCTGTAGATGTCCCACCTCAGGCGCAAATGCCGGGTGCCCCCGGTCTCGATTTTGAGACCGGGGAAAGCAACGAACCTTTCCCCACCGTATGGCCCGAAACGGACTTCAGCCTCGCTTCGCCAGCAGGCAATGCGCTCCCCGCGCCGCAAGCGCCTTGTCGAAGGTCACCAGCACACCGCCAGCCGCCTCTGCAACGGCCAGTAGCCAGGCATCGGCCCACAGCTTGGGAGAAGCCGCGTGGCCTTCTGCATTGATTCGAAATGTTCCGTCAACACTGGGCGGCTCGCCGAGAAAGATTACGCGGGAATCCTCGTAAAACCGGTCATAGACTCGCCACGCTTCCGAAATTCCGAGCGGCTTGCCATCCATGGCAGCGGCGGTTGTCATCAGCCGCAGAACCCCGAGCTGCGACAAACGGCAAAAGGCGATGGACCCTGCATAAATATGCCACCATTGCAGAGCCTGCCTGTAGTGGATGTGCTCGGGCGATGCCAATGCTAGCCAGATGTTCATGTCCGGCACGGCGAGGTTAGGGAAGCTCAATAAGCTCATACATCTCTTCGTTCGTGAGATTGATGTGTCGTCCCGCAAGCGGAATCAGCGGTTCATCCAGGTTGAGCCGCCGTATAGGCCTGGTTGGCACAGTTTCCTCCACGGCCCGCTCAATGCCAGCCAGCATCAGCTTGCGCGCAGAGCATCCCTTGCGCGCGGCCGCCTCGTGCAGCCTGCGGTGCAGATCCCGCGGAAGGTCGATGGATGTGCGGATGGCGGCGTGTTCCATAAAGACATTGTGCGATAGGCGACTTAAATAAGTCAACGTGCCAATCCGAAGGCCTCTGGCCCCACCGCAGGTGGCTAGGTGTTCAACTGCTCTTGCAGCTTGTTGAGGGTGCGGTGCAGGTCTTTGTCGGTGCGGCGCAGCTCGTCGATCTTGCCGATGGAATGCATCACCGTGGTGTGGTGCTTGTTGCCGAACTGGCGGCCGATCTCGGGCAGGCTGGCTTCGGTCATCTGCTTGGCCAGGTACATGGCGATCTGGCGGGGCACGACGACGTTGCGCGAGTTGTTCTTCTGCTTGAGGTCGGTGACTCTCATGCCAAAGTTCTCGCTGACGGCGCGCTGAATCGCCTCGATGGTGATTTTGCGCACCTGCATATCGATGAACTGCTTGAGGCACTGCTGGGTCGAAGCGAGGGTGATCTCCATGCGGTTGAGCTGGCACCAGGCGATCAGGCGCACCAGGGCGCCTTCGAGCTCGCGCACGTTGGTGCGGACATTGGAGGCGACGAAGAGCGCGACGTCGGTGGGCAACTGCACCTGCTCGGACTCGGCCTTTTTCTGGAGGATGGCGACCTTGGTTTCGAGATCGGGCGGCTGAATGTCGGCGATCAAACCCCACTCGAAGCGCGAGCGCAGGCGGTCTTCAATTTCGGCCAGCTCCTTGGGCGGACGGTCTGAGGCGATCACGATCTGCTTCATGCTTTCGTGCAGCGCGTTGAAGGTGTGGAAGAACTCCTCCTGGGTGCGTTCCTTCTGGGCGATGAACTGAATGTCGTCGATCAACAGCACATCGACGGTGCGGAAGCGGTCGCGGAAGCTGGTCATGCGGTCGTTGCGCAGCGAGGTGATCATCTCGTTGGTGAATTTTTCCGCCGAGCAGTAGCAGATGCTGGCCACTGGCTGGCGGCGCTTCACCTCGTGACCGATGGCGTGCATCAGATGGGTCTTGCCCATGCCCACGCCGCCATAGAGGAAGAGGGGATTGTAGGCCTTGGATGGGCGCTCGGCGACGGCCAGCGAGGCTGCGCGGGCAAACTGGTTGCCGTTGCCGATCACGAAGGCGTCAAAGGTGTAGCGGGGGTTGAGCTGCGCGGCGGTGGACCAGTCGAAGCGCGCCTGCTCGGGCGGGCGAGTGGGCAGGGCTGGAGCCGAGGGCGCGTGCGCGGGCACTGGCCCAAAGCCGCCATCCTTGCGTTGCGGCGGAATCGATGGGTCCTCCTCGGCGGTGACGAAACTGACGTCATCCAATTCGAGGTCGAGCTGCTCGATGGCCTCCTGGATCAGGTCGCTGTACCTGTCGCCGAGATGTTGAAACTCCGCCGAGGGCACGCGCACGTAGAGTGTACGGCCGGCTATATGGCTATAGCGCGAAGGTTTCAGCCAAGTCTCGAAGGATTGGCGAATGACCTTTTTCTCAAGGGCCGAGAGAATCTGCAGCCAGGGGTTGAGTGCCGTTGCCGGCGAAATTGCAAATGCCATCGTGCTGATCCTTGCCTGCGCCGCCTGTTGACAGCCCGGCCAGTTCATTCATTGTGCATGGGCAACGGCTCTCCCGTGGCGAAAAGCCTGCGCTTTCCGTCCGAACGTTGCCTGCCGACTGCCTGATTGCTGCTGTTCGGCCGTTGAAGTTGATCTCGATGCCCGGTGTGAAACTGGTTCCGTGGGACGCTGGGAAACTTACTAGAACGGTCCCAAGATTAGCACATTTGGGCAGCGTTGCAATCACTCTTTCACATAACTTTCTGAGTGTCTTCGCCAGTTGCACCATAGCTGGTGAAACTGGCAGTAATGGTTACCAGAGAGTTTGCTGGTACTGGCCGCAGCGGCGCTCGTCGAAGGTGATTCTGCCTGCTTCGCAATTCGCGCTGGATTCCTGGCCCAACCTGCGATACACTTAGGACTTGCCGTCAAGGCGCAGATTCTTTTCAGAAAACAGGAGCGCATTTTAATGCCTAAGCGCACATTTCAACCCAATCGCCGGAAGCGCGTGAAGACCCACGGCTTTCGCGCGCGCATGAAGACCAAGGCCGGCGCAGCCGTATTGAGCCGCCGCCGGGCCATCGGCCGCAAGCGCGTGGCCGTCAGCGCCGGCTTCCGCGACTAGAGCGTTTCTCCAATTGCTGTACGTCGAAACCATACCGCCGAGTGGTTTTTTCATCGAGAAGAAACCATCTCTGACAAAGTTGGTAAGGACCTATGGATTGGAGAACTGCTCCGATCGTCGCTTGCCGTTTTGCCCCCGTTGTTTACCCGCATCCATTGCCCCAGCCTGTTGTTGGCGCCGGAATCGGCTGCATCCCCATGCCGTTCCGGCCAACACCACAGCGGCGTTGCCATGACCACCCCTTCTCCCAAGCCTGACCGGCACGAGGCCCAACGGCTGTCTCTGACTGGCTCGCGCCTGAGCAAGCACGCCGACTATCAGCGCGCATACGCGGCCAGCCGCAAGCGCCAGTCCGCATCGATGAGCTGGTTCCTCGCTCCGCAATCGCCTGCGTATTCCGGTGCTGAACTGCCTGCCAACCCACGCGTGGGCCTCACTGCGGGAAAGGTGATGGGCAAGGCTCATGAGCGCAACCGCATCAAGCGGCGCATGAGAGAGGCGCTGCGCCGGCACGTCGAGCTGCTGCCCTCGGGCTGCGATCTGATCCTCCACCCCCGACGCACTGTGCTCACAATGGAATTCACGAAACTTGAGGCGGAGATTGTGCGTATCCTTCAACAGGCCAGCGTGGAGGCGGCGCGCATGAAAAGTGTTATTTTGCCAGCTTCACCGAAATGAATGGTACGGGCTTCAGCCCGTACATCAAGTGCAAAAGCAGGCGTGGGCTTCAGCCCCCGAGGGATTTCATCCTGAGCAATTTGATTTCCCTCAGCGGCTAAAGCCGGGAATTTTGAATGGACAATATGTACGGGCTAAAGCCCGTACCCTTCAACTTCACAGTATCTTTGGACAGACTCGAATGACCCGCGCATTGCTCGCCATGCTCGCCTTCTATCGCCGCTGGATCTCTCCCGCGATTCATACGCTCTCGCCCGGCCACGGCTGCAAATTCATGCCCACCTGCTCGGAGTACGCCTCGGTCGCCATCGCTACGCATGGTGCTTTGCGCGGCACGGCTCTGGCCTTCAGGAGGCTGCTGCGCTGCCATCCATTCACTCTCGGCGGCCTTGATCTGGTGCCTCCGCCGCATTCATGTATACTTCATGCCAAGGAATCACACCAAAGAAAATGAGTCCAGAAAAATTACCCACGGATAAGTCAGCAATCAAATGGGTTGCCAGTATCGTTCTTTTGATCTTGGTCTGCTGTTTTGGAGTTCCGTGGTGGATCAATTTCCTCTTGATCTCTCGACTTGACAGGCCATCTTTCAGCACAGACCAAATGCTGGCAAGTCTTGGGGTGATGATTACCGGACTCGGTTTATTCATCGCTTTAGCAGCAGTAGGCATTGCTGTCTTTGCTGTTTTGGGCTTTTCTGAGCTTCGTTCTATGGTCGACCGGCGCATTGACGCTGGACTAGATTTGCTTCGTAAAAAGGGGTCCACGGGACTTATGAATAATCGTGATGTGGACATGGCCTATTTGACTGAAGACATTGAACAAACTCCGGAAAATTCGACTCTTTCCGCGAGAATTCCTCAACAGGGAATTACGGAAGAGGGGAACCCGCCCGAAACGGGAAACGTAGTAGGTACTAGCGCGGAGCAGCCGATTGCGAGAGAATACCCTCAGGGAAAGGAGAGCGAAAGACAATGAGCGCAACTGCAACATATGGACATGATCTGGCGTGGGACAGCGATCTTCGAGCGCTCCAGACCCGAGTGCCCATTGATGTCGTTCGTATTGCTAAGGAGTTTGGCTTAACTGTATGGACCCAGGACTTGCCCGACAATGTCTCAGGAATGATTAAGAAAGATGCGGACCATGGCGGTCGTGCTGGATACAGTATTATCGTGAATGGCAAGCATCCTCGTGTGCGGCAGCGGTTTACCGTTGCCCATGAAATTGCGCATTACCTGCTGCACTTCGAAAAGATTGGCAATGGTTTAGAAGATGATTCGCCGCTTTACAGGAGCGAGTTGAGCACGAAAGATGAAGTAGAGGCCAACAAACTCGCGGCTAAGATCCTTATGCCTTTCCATCTGCTGACAAGAGAGATGAAGTCTGGCGTTCGGAATACGCAGGAGCTTGCAGAGCGGTTTGGTGTGTCGCCGCAGGCAATGTCAATCCGGCTCGGCCTCCCTGAGTAACAGTTTCCATGTCCTTTGAAGTCGCAGATCACCTATTTGCCTACTTCCAGCTTTGCCTGCATCTTCACAATTTATGATTGAGTAGAGTCTGTCAGGCCTATGTGCAGACTACGAATAGGAAGTATACCTTGGCAGAAATTCGCAATCCCAATCTTCCCGGGCAAGACGGCGGCAGTGGCAGCGGCGGTGATACGCGCGGCCTGATGGCGGTCACCCTCTTGGCTCTGGTCGTTTTCCTCGGCTTTCAGCTCTTTAACAAGTCCAAGCAACCGCCCGCGCCGCCGCAGCCCATCGCGCAGAGCCAGAGCCAGCCTGCGGCCGTGCCGCTGGCCGCCGCTGTCTCCGCTCAGCCGCAAGGGCCAGTTGCGCCTGCGCCGCTGGCCGCGGCCGCAACTCCGGCCATCGCCGCCTCGACAATTACCGAGACAACGGTCGAGAACCAGAAATACAAGATCGTTTTCACCAATCAAGGCGCGCAGGTCAGGCACTGGATTCTGAAAAATTTCTCCGACACCGCAGGCAAGCCGCTGGATATGGTTCAGGCGGACGCCGCGGCCCGCTTCGGATTGCCGCTCTCGCTGTTTACCTACGAGCCGGCCCTCAACACCCAGCTCACGCAGGCGCTTTATCAGGTGACCACGACCGGCGAGCAGCCCACGGTCACTGGCCATGTGGATGTACCGGCCACCAGCGCCCTCACCTTCCACTACGCCGAAAACGGCTTGGATGTGGTCAAGACCATCCGCTTCGATTCGAGCTACGTGATCACCGTCGAGGCGAAAGTCACCCGCAACGGTGTGCCGGTGCGCGCGCTGGTTCAGTGGCCCGCCGGACTCGGAGACATGGAAGAGTTCCTTCCCAAATCGCTCACCAGGGCGCAAATGCCCACCTCTGCGTCTTCCCTCATTGCCTGGTCCATCGACGGCAAGCAGGACTCGACCAAGGCCAAGAGCGTCAGCGGCAACGCCACTCTTGATCAGTCTTACCAGTACGTGGCCGTCGCCGATCTCTACTTCGTTTCGGCCTTTCTGCCGGACTCGCCGGAGCGCTCGACCGTCGTGACGCTGCACAACACCATCGACCTTCCCGGCGATCTGAGCGATCCCAACAGCGCCAAAAAGCCGGCGGACGTGATCGGCCTGGCCGTGGGCGACACCAGCGGTGCTACCCGCCTGCGCCTTTTCGCCGGTCCCAAGGAAACCGACCTGCTCAAGACCATTCACACGACCGGAGCAGACGGCAAGCCTGACGGACCCACTCTGGAATCGCTCATCCAATACGGCTGGATGACCATCATCGCCAAGCCGCTCTACCTGGCTTTGCGCGGGCTACGCGGATGGCTTGGCCCGGGAGACTACAACTGGGGCTGGGCCATCATCATCGTTACCGTGATCTTCAACCTGCTCATGCTGCCCACGCGCTACATGATGTTGAAGTCCTCGCTGAAGATGATGCGCATTCAGCCCAAGGTCGACGCCATCAAGAAAAAGTACGCCAACGTCAAGGCCACCGACCCCAAACGCGCCGAGATGCAGACCGAGATGATGGCTCTCTACAAGGCCGAGGGCGTGAATATGTATGGCAGTTGCCTGCCCATGCTGATCCAGATGCCCTTGTTCTTCGCGTACTATCGCGTGCTGCTCTACGCCGTCGAACTGCGCCAGGCTCACTGGTTCTGGCTCACCGACCTTTCTGCGGCGGATCCCAAGTACATTCTGTTCATCATCATCATTGTCTGTATGCCCGTCACCCAGCTCATCACGCCCTCGCCCGGTATGGACCCGGCCCAGCGCAGAATGATGGCCTTCATGATGCCGGTGATGATGGGATTTATCTTGTTGCGCCTGCCCTCTGGACTGGGCCTCTACTGGGCCACCGGCAACATCATCAACCTGGCCATCCAGATCGGCATCAACCAGACCCACATGGGAAGAGAGATGCACGCCATCGCCGCCCGCAAGGCTGCCAAGAAAGCTGGCGTCAGCAACAAGATCATCCAGGCCAAGCGGTAGCGTTAGTGGCTGCACGACAGAAGCCTTGTTCCGGCCCTATCACCATCCAAGGCAAGCGCTAGCTTCATTAACCGATCATTTCCGCGCCCCATCCTTTCGCCGCATTTTGGCGAAAGGATGGGGCGCCACGAACCTCAATCTGCACAGTCAAAGCCCCGCCTTAGTGGCAAAATATAACTATGTCGCCCATCGAGCCCACCACACCAATCTTTCTCACCCCCGCCGAGGCGCGCGTCCTGGGCGCGTTGGTGGAAAAAGAAGTGACCACGCCGGAGTATTATCCGCTCTCGCTCAACGCGCTCGTCAACGCCTGCAACCAGCGCTCCAACCGCGAGCCGGTGATGACGCTCGACGAGCAGGAGGTGCGTCAGGCGCTGCATGGCCTGGAGGACCTGCACTTGGCCGGCCGCGCGCGCTCCAATGACGGCCGCGTCACCAAGTACGAGCACTGGCTGGGCGAGGCATTCAACTTCAGCCGCGCGGAAACTGCTCTGATCTGCGTGCTGCTCTTGCGCGGCCCGCAGACACCCGGCGAGTTGCGCGGCAGAACGGAGCGGCTGCATCGCTTCGACGAGATTGGCGAGGTGCTGGCTGGCTTGCAAAAGCTGATGGAGCGCTCACCGTCGCTGGTCGCTGTCTTGCCCCGCCAGCCAGGAACCAAGGAGTCGCGCTACGCGCATCTGCTCTCCGGCGGCGTGGATGCAATGCTGATTGCAGCGCCCGAGCAGGCATTCACGCGCCACGAGGCCGGCCAGGACGCAGGCCACGAAGAACGCATCGCGCAGTTGGAAGCTACCGTCGCGCAGTTGCGCCAGGAGATCACCGCGTTGCGCCTGAAGATTGACGATCTCTTCGGAGATTAATTGGGTTGGGATGTATTTCTTCCGAGTGGAATTTGTTTATCCCGTGTTCAAGAAAGAGAGAAAGGTAATCCCCATGTTGAAAGTCAGGTTAGCTGTAGCGTCTCTTGGATTGGCAATGGTCTCATCGGCAGTTATGCAGGCGCAGACTCAAGCGGCGCCTACCGCGCCAATACCCTCGCAAATCCTCACCGCGAAGAAGGTCTTCATCTCCAACGCCGGCGGACTTCTCGATCTCAATACGGTCAGTGGCGACTCCAAGCGCGACTATAACCAGTTTTACGCGGCAATTCAGAACTGGGGGAACTACCAACTGGTTGGCTCGCCCGCCGAGGCCGATCTGGTTCTCCAGATCAGCATTATCTATATTCCGCGACAGATCGGCGCCGATGTTACACCGTTTCCCAGTTTCCGGCTGGCGGTGCTGGACCCGAAGACGAATATCGCTTTGTGGGTGATGGACGAATTCCTGGTGGATAGGCCAAGCATGGGCATGATTCGTGAAAAGAACCGCGACAAAGCATTCGACGATGCAATCGCCAAGCTGGTCAGCGATCTGAAGGCGCTGACCGCCCAGCCTCCGGGCGTGAAGTAGATTGAGCAGAATCTCCGAAGCCCATCCTCGAATCGTATTGGGATCCAAGAGTGGGAAACCTCGAACCCTATGGCGCGCAAGCGCCAGTTGGCCGCACCGCAGATGCTTGCAGGCAATTAATCCGACATCTGTTTATGCGGGAAGAGGCATCCGGAAACCGCAGAACTAGATCAGATCAGTTCGTAACCCGCGAACCAATAGCCGATTTCAAAGGCAGCGGTCTCTTCGGCATCGGAGCCGTGAATCGCGTTCTCTGTCATCGAGCTTGCGAACTTTTTGCGGATGGTTCCTGGGTCGGCGTTGGCGGGATTGGTCGCGCCCATCAGCTTGCGCAGATCGGCAATCGCGTTCTCCTTTTCGAGCACCAGCAAGACCAGCGGGCCGGATGACATAAATTCGCAGAGTCCGTCGAAAAACGGCTTGCCGGCGTGAACGGCATAAAAGCCTTTGGCCTGTTCTCTGGAGATCGCTTGGCGCTTGATGGCTACGATCTGAAAGCCGGCCTTCGCGATTTCGGCCAGAATTGCTCCGGTGAATCCTTTGCGGACCGCGTCCGGCTTGATGATGCTGAAGGTGCGTTGCGCCACGAAAGTCATCTCCTCGATGGGGGTGTCTGCGTCTCTTATTGTAATTGCCGTGGTGGTAAGTAAGACTGCCACTTACAGGGGCGAATCTGGTAGAGTTTTTGGATGCTGCGCTTCAACGTTTCACACTGCCGCTCGTCGCTCCTGCTTGTCGCTGTTGCCGCCGCCGGATTGATAGCCGTTCCCGCGCTTTGCCAAAACGCGCCGTCAAACTTTTCCGCGCCGGCAGCCGAGTTGAAGGTCTTCGATCCGTCGCTCGTGGACAAGACAATCGACCCCTGCGAAAACTTTTATCGGTATAGCTGCAACGGCTGGTTCCAGCGCAATCCGCTGCCCGCCGACCAGACCTCGTATGGACGCTTTACCGAGTTGGCGGAGCTGAACCGGCTGCATCTGAAAGAGATTCTCGAGGCCAGCGCCGCACCCGCAGGCACGCGCAGCGCCAACGAACAAAAGATCGGCGACGAATACGCAAGCTGCATGGACACGGCTACTGTGAACAAGCTGGGCCTGACGCCGCTGCAACCGGAGCTGGAGCGCATAGCCGCGCTCAAGTCGCGCAAGAAGCTGCCGGCGCTGCTGGCGCATCTGCATTCAATCGGCGTGAACGCATTCTTCGCCATGGGATCGAGCCAGGATTATGACGATTCGAGCGCGGTGATCAGTTACTATGGCGCAGGCGGACTGGGCTTGCCAGAGCGCGATTACTACACACGCACGGATGCCAAATCCGTCGAGACGCGGCAGCAATATGTTGCCCATGTGAAGAATATCTTCGTGCTAGCCGGAGAGCCGGAGCCGCAGGCAGCCAACGACGCAGAGACTGTGCTGGCCATCGAGACGCGGCTGGCCAAGGCCTCGCTCACCATCACCGAACAGCGCGACCCGCAGAATCTGAATCATCCCACAGATGTAAAGAAATTCTCAAAGGAACTGACGCACTTTTCGCTGACCAATTATGTCGCAGCGACACAAGCTCCGGCTGCAGGCAAGGCGAATGAGATGGAGCCGAAGTTCTTCGCCGAGTTCAACGCGCTGGTTGCCGATACGCCCGTCGAGCAGATCAGAAGCTATCTGCGCTGGCACTTGCTGCACGCTTATGCGGGAACCAGCTTGCCGGAGAGCTTCGACCAGGAGAATTGGAACTTCTATGAGCACACGCTGAACGGCGCGGAGACGCAGCAGGAGCGCTGGAAGCGCTGCACCATCCGCGTGGATGAGGAACTGGGTGAGGCGCTGGGCCAGGTCTACGTGGCGCGCTACTTTCCGCCGGGAGAGAAGCAGAGAACACTCGATATGACACTGGCCATCGAAGAAGCGATGGACAAGGACTTCGAAGCGCTGGATTGGATGAGCTCCGCGACAAAGGTAAAGGCCAAGGAAAAGCTGCACGCGGTGATGAACAAGATTGGATATCCGGATAAGTGGCGCGACTACTCGACGCTCACGATTTTGCGCGGTGACGCGCTGGGCAACCAGATGCGCGCACATCTATTCGATCAGGCGCGCGACCTTGCCAAGATCGGCAAGCCAGTGGACAAGGGCGAGTGGCAGATGACGCCGCCCACGGTGAATGCTTACTACGATCCGCAGATGAACAACGTGAACTTCCCCGCCGGCTACTTGCAGCCTCCGTTTTTCAGCGGCAAGGAAGACGACGCGGCCAACTACGGCGACATGGGCTCGACCATTGGCCACGAGCTGACACACGGCTTCGACGATGAGGGACGGCAGTTTGACAAGGATGGAAACCTGCGCAACTGGTGGAGCAAGGAAGACGAGCAGAACTTTAACCAGCGCGCCGATTGCATGGTGAAACAGTATGACGCAATCGAGGCAGTCCCCGGCGTTCACCTGAACGGCAAGCTCACGCTGGGCGAGAACCTGGCCGATCTGGGCGGGCTGTGGCTGGCCTGGCTGGCCTGGCTGGACAAGGCGCAGGCCGTGCATCTCGAAATGAATGCGACGAGCGATGGCTACACGCCTGAGCAACGCTTCTGGGTTGCCTACGCTCAGCAATGGTGCACGCAGACACGTACCGAGCAACTGCGCACGCAGGCCGAGGGCGATCCGCACGCTCCCGACGAGTACAGGACGAATTCAGTGTTACAGGATTTGCCGGAGTTTGCCAAGAGCTTCAGTTGCAAGAAGACAGCGGCAATGGTGAGCGCCAAGCCCTGCCGGGTTTGGTGAGAAGACAGCTTCCAGCTACTAACTACTAGCTTTAAGCTTGTGCGTAATTGGACTGTGCGGCGTCGCTGGCAGAACATTGGCTCATGCACGAAACAAGCTAGAGGCTCTAGCAATACTTTTCATGTAACGAATCAGGCCAAAATATCCCTAGTTTTGCTCGGAGCAAAGGATAACTCCAGACTATTGTAATCTTGCGCCCGGTGACTTATGGGTTGACCATCAATACAAGGTGGATGGCTGACATGATGTTTCCCGATACCAGCAACGAGCAGCAACGAGCCGCTCTTTGTCACGCCGCAGAACGCGCTCGCGCCATCTCCAATCCTGAAGATGAGTACGAGCGGGCAATGCACATGGCGCTGGTATCGATGCGGGATGGAATCGACCTTGGCAGTTATCATCAACTGTCGCGCTTCGCATCCGCTCCCGAGGGACTGGACTTCGCCAACCGCTGATCACGGTTCACTGTAGTATCGGAATCCCGGCGATACGCTGCTGCCATTCCGCCGGGCCGGTCTGATGAACGCTGGCGCCCTGCGAATCCACGGCCACCGTCACCGGCATATCGCGCACATCAAATTCGTAAATCGCCTCCATGCCGAGATCGGCAAAGGCCAGCACGCGCGCGCCGTGAATCGCCTTGGAGACCAGATAAGCCGCGCCGCCGACCGCCATCAGATAAACCGCGCTGAACTCGCGGATCGCATCAATCGCCGCGGCTCCACGCTCGCTCTTGCCCACCATGCCGAGCAAGCCAGTCTCGGCCAGCATCTGCCGCGTGTACTTGTCCATGCGCGTGGCCGTCGTCGGACCCGCCGGCCCCATCACCTCGTCGCGCACCGGGTCCACCGGACCCACGTAGTAGATAAATCGCCCACGGAAATCCACCGGCAGCTTCTCGCCCCGGTCGAGCATGGCCGTCAATCTCTGATGCGCGGCATCGCGGCCCGTCAGCAGCTTGCCCGTCAGCAGCAGCACCTCGCCGGGCTTCCACGTCGATGCCTGCTCGCGCGTCACCGTATCCAGATTCACACGCCGCGCAGCTGATACGTCATAACTCAGCTTCGGCCAAAGATCCAGATTTGGCGGATCGAGATAGACCGGCCCTGAGCCATCCAGAACAAAGTGCGCGTGGCGCGTGGCGGCGCAGTTGGGAATCATTGCAACAGGCAAATTCGCGGCGTGTGTTGGATAGTCGCGTACCTTCACATCAAGAACAGTGGTCAGCCCGCCCAGTCCCTGTGCGCCAATGCCCAGCCGGTTCACCTTGTCGTATAACTCGAGCCGTAACTCCTCGGCGCGGTTCTTCGCACCGCGCGCTTTGAGGTCTTGAATATCGATTGGGTCCATCAGCGACTCTTTGGCCAATAGCATCGCCTTCTCCGCAGTGCCGCCAATGCCAATGCCCAGCATCCCCGGCGGACACCATCCAGCGCCCATCGTCGGCACCGTCTTCAGTACCCAATCTACAATCGAATCGCTGGGATTCAGCATGATAAATTTGGCCTTGGCCTCTGACCCTCCGCCCTTGGCCGCCACTATAACCTCAACAGCCGCGCCCTTGACCAATTCAACACTCACAACAGCCGGCGTGTTGTCCTTGGTGTTCTTGCGCGCCCCCGCCGGATCGGCCAGTATCGAAGCCCGCAGCTTGTTGTCCGGATCGAGATACGCACGGCGCACGCCCTCATCCACCATCTGCTGAATGTCCTTGCGCTCCTCGCCGGGAGCAGGCTCAAAGCGCGCGTCCATGCCGACTTTGATAAATGCAGAGACAATCCCCGTGTCCTGGCAGATGGGCCTGTGCCCCTCGGCACACATACGGCTATTGATGAGCAACTGCGCAATCGCATCGCGCGCCGCCGGCGACTCCTCGCGCTCATAAGCACGGGTCAGGCTGGTGATGAAATCCACCGGGTGGTAGTAGCTGATGTACTGCAACGCGGCGGCAACGCTCGAGATAAAATCTTCCTGCCGGATGGTGGTCATGGTGGCTCCCTCGTAAACAGTTTAGGCTAATCGATTGAGTTGCACATGATGGGCAAAACAATCTCAGAGAAAACTGGTACAATTCCCGCAACTGACCTATCACAGAATAAGGAGAATGCGATCATGGCTCGACCGAGAGTATTCATCAGTTCGACGTTCTACGACCTGCGGCAAATTCGCGCTGATCTGGATTCCTTCATTCGGCGGATGGGATATGATCCTGTGAGAAATGAGAGTGGGAAGATTCCATACGGAAAGGAGCAGAAGCCGGAAGAGTATTGCTATCGCGAGATCGAAACTTGTGACATTGTTGTTGCCGTCATTGGTGGAAGATTCGGATCACAATCTCAACAATCCGCATATAGCGTTTCGCAGTCTGAGATACGGACTGCGGTTAATCGGGAAAAGAGTCTTTTTATCTTTATTGAAAAGGGGGTCTATACAGAGTATCAAACGTATTTGAAGAACAAGAATAATGAAGGAACAAAATACCACTATGTAGATCGAACTGAGATATATGGCTTTATCGAAGAAATTCTCGGCCTTCCGAGGAATAATCCGGTTCATCCATTTGAAACTGCTGAAGACATAACAGAATTTCTGCGCGAACAATGGGCCGGGATGTTTCAAAGATTCCTTCAAGAACAAGACAGAACCCGTGAGATTTCCCTTATTCTCAGGCTGGATCAGACAGCATCAACTTTGGATCGACTCGTTCAATATCTAAGTGAACAAAACGAGACACAGTCAGACGCTCTTGGGCAGATTGTACTTTCAAATCATCCAGCTTTTCGTCGTTTAGCCAAGGTTATGGGTATCTCTTTCCGTGCTTTTTTTGAGACGCGCGATGAACTCGATAAGCTGCTTGTGGCTTTCGGATACACAGAAGATGTTTTATCGGGCGATCCTGAGTTTTCAATCTGGACCCGCGAGATTAAGAACAAGGTTGCGTACTTGAATGTTAGGGACGAACTATTTACTAAAGATGGAAGAATTCAACCGCAAGGGGCGATCCGCTGGAATGATGATTGGATAACAAGGGAGGTACGAGACAAAGCCGATGAATACGCTCAGCAAACAGAGATTTCCGACGACGATATTCCGTTCTAAGTTACGTTAAGACGCCCGCAAATCCGTATGCCCGAAATCCTCGCCCTTCCAGAGCACCGGCTCTCGTTTCTCGCGAGCCAGGGCGTAGGTGAAGCTGTCACCGAAGTCAGGCAGCGCCGCTGGCACTGATGCAAGAGCAGGTCTACACTGAATATAGAAGAACGACGGCGGGCCGGATGCCCAATCGAGAGAGGAGGACGAATCCATGCAGGTAGCTCTTCGAGACGTTTCCTTGCCCGCGCGTCTGCGTCCCCCTGCGCCTTTAACGGATGAGGAGTTGATGGCCTTTTCCGAGGCCAACAAGCCATGTAAGGTCGAGCGGCTGGCTTCAGGAGAGATTCTGGTGATGACTCCGAGCGGTTACAAGAACAACCTTCGTGAAGCCTATGTGGTCCACGAGCTCTTCGCGTGGGCCGTGGCGGATGGGCGCGGCGAGACATTCAGCTCGAACGCCGGCTTCAATCTGCCCGACGGCTCCACGCTTTCTCCCGATGGGGGATGGGTAGAGTCGAGCCGCGTGGCGGCGTTGAGCAAGCGCGAACAGGAGCGATTTCTGCCCTTTGCACCCGATTTTCTCATCGAGATTCTCTCGCCTTCGGACTTGCTTTCCGAGTTGGACGCCAAAATGGAACAGTGGATCGCCAATGGCGTCCGCCTGGCTTGGCGCATCGATCCCTTCGGCGGAACGGTGGCCATTTACGCGGCGGGGGCGGCGCCCGTGGTGCTCAGTCGCCCGGAAGTGGTCGAAGGAACAGGCCCTGTCGAAGGCTTCCGGCTCAAAATGGCGCGGGTCTGGGGCTGACCACCGCCTGCGGTGGGGCAGACGCCTCCGGCAGGGCGTCAAACAAAGAACACTGCCTCACACCGCCGGACGCAAATCCGTATGCCCAAAATCATCGCCCTTCCAGAGCACGGGGTCGCGCTTCTCGCGGGCCAGCGCGTAGGTGAAGCAGTCGCCGAAGTTGAGGTTGGCCGGGTGGCCGCTGCCTTTGCCGTAGTCGCGGTAGGCCTGCCATGCAATTTTTGCCTGCGCCGCGGTTACCGGTTCGATTTGGAGTCCGGGATTTTCAAGTATTTCTTCCAGCCGGGCCATGAGAATCGGGTCCTTGTACCGGCCCACAACAATCCGCGACTCAAGGTAGGATGCAGCGGAGAGGCGAACCACTTTCGCCGCCTCAATCGCATCGGAGAAGGCCTGCGCTTCCGGTTCATTTTTGAGAATTGCGATCAAGGCTGAGGTGTCGACGATCATACCGGCAGCCCTGTTTCCGGATCGTAAAGCTCATCCATCAGCTCCTTGGAGGTTTTGCCGTCGTTCATCCTCGGCCCGGTTTCCCGGCTGACATCCATGAGCCAATCCGCCATGAGCTTGTTGAGGCGCTGGTTTCGCTTTTCACGCTCGATCTCGCGCTCCACAGCCACAGTTATTGCGGTCACAAGGCTCACCCCTCGCATCGTCGCGAGTTCCCGAATGCGCATCTCAACTTCTTGGTTTTTGATATTGACCGCCATAGAATTCCACCTTTCCACCATTTATTTCCACCATTCTACCATGAAGCTCTACAAAACCGGAAAGTGCTGGCTCGCGGTGCGGAGAATACCCCTAATGCCCTAAGCTAGAGTCATGAGCGACTCGACGCTGAAGGCGGCGGCAACGCAGGACGGAATCTTTGATTTATTGGTGGTGGGCGCGGGACCAACGGGGTTGGCCTGCGCGATTGAAGCACAGAAGGCCGGCTTGCGCGTCGTGACAGTCGAGAAGGGCTGCGTCTGCAACTCGCTCTTTCACTATCCGTCGCACATGACGTTTTTCACCACGCCGGAGCTGCTGGAGATTGGCGACATTCCTTTTCCCAGCCCCAATGCCAAACCCAAACGCAACGAGGCGCTTCAGTATTACCGCCTGGTCGCGGCGCACTACCGGCTGGATATTCGCCAATATCATCGCGTGGAGCGGGTGACGGGCGCGGACGGCGGCTTCACGGCGCACACGGTGGACCGTTTTGGCCGCGGAGGCAGGATTCAGGCGCGGAAGCTGGTAGTTGCCAGCGGCTACTACGACCGGCCGAACAACCTGCACATTCCCGGCGAGAGCCTGAGCAAGGTGCATCACTACTACTTCGATCCGCATCCCTACTTCGGGATGGACGTGCTGGTGATCGGTGGCAAGAACTCGGCGGCGATTGCGGCGCTGGAGCTGTGGCGCAGCGGCGCGCGCGTAACGCTGGTGCACCGCGGGCCGGAGATTACCGAGCACGTGAAGTACTGGATCAAGCCGGACCTCGAAAACCGCATCAAGAACCGCGAGATTAAAGCATATTTCAACGCGCAGGCGGTCGAAATTGCGCCAGACAGCGTGATCATCGAGACACCGCAGGGCCGCGTGACCCTCAAGAACGACTTTGTCTTTGCGATGACCGGCTACCATCCGGACTTCGATTTTCTGGAGAGCCTGGGCGTAATACTCGAGGGCGAGGATCGGCTGCCGGTCTGCAACCTGGAGACGCTGGAGAGCAATGTTGCGGGGATTTATCTTGCCGGTGTGATTGTTGCCGGGGCGCGCACCAATGATATCTTCATCGAGAATGGGCGCCACCACGGACGTCAGATTGCGGCGGCGCTGGCTGGCAAGTGAAGCTAGGCTCAGTTAAGATTCAAGCTGCGCAGGGCGAGCGGGTCGAAGATCGTCGGCGTGTGCGGCTTGCAGTGCAGCTTTGATGGCAGCGGGGACGCGTAGGAGCGGGTGACATGGAGCCGGTCCATCACTATGTATCGGGTGCGCAGGCCGTCTACAGTTGCGGGCAGTTGAGCGGGGAGGCGATTGCGGTCGACGTAGATGACCAGCGCCGCCTCGCGGGGATTGTCCAAGCTCTGGCCGACGCCCACGCCAAAGAAGGCTGGATTCTGCCGCATCAGGCCAGCGGCAACCTGGTTCTTGATGGCCTCGGCCTGCGTGAGCGCCGAGTAAGGCAAGGCGACTGCGGCTGAATCAAGCGCAGTCTGCGGCGCTGAGCCGTAGGCCACGGCGCGGGCCGACGCGGGAATCGCCAAGGTACGCACGCCGTCCACGGTGGCCGGCACGCTGACCGTCCTGTTCTCGTCGGTGTAGAAAATCACCGCGGCCTGGCCAGAATAATCGCTGCTCTTGCCTGTAGCTACGCCCAAAACTCCGGTTGCCGAGCTCACCAGCATACGAGCCTGCCCGAGAGCCTGCTGGGCGCGCGCCGTCTCCGTCTCGCTGAGCGCTCGGTTCTGCGCCTGGGCGATGGTGTTGTCTCCGTAACTCAGGCAACTGACGGCATGGTCGGCCGCGCCGACAAAGGTATAACTCCCGCCTAACTGCGCGCCTAACTCGCTGAGTACGTCGGCTGCCGGATTGGCAACGCCCTGGCTGACGCCGGAGAGGTCTGTTCCGCCGGCAAAGAAGAGGCCGACCGGCTCAGCGTTTGCGGCATCGACCACCAGCGCGCCGGAGTCACCCGCATCGCTGAACTGGTTTCCGCTCACTCCCAATTGATGCGTGAAGGTCTTAGTCAGATAAGCGCGCGTTTCGGCGCAGTCGAGGTAGTAATCGACCTTCACGTCGAGATCGAGGGCCGAGATGCCGCCGCAGGTCAGTCCGGTTGTCCGCCCGCTCTTGGCCACGCGCAGATCAAGCGAGGCAGCCTCGCCCTTGCCACCGGAGGAGCTGATGCCGGGAGGCGCGGCGGCCAGTGTGCCGTCCGCCTGACGGCCACCCAGTTCGAGAATGCTGCCGCTCGGGTCTACGGTGCGAGAGGCGACCTGGGCGATGGCGGCGTCGGCGTTGGTACCCTTCGAGTCGAGCGCCAGCCAGCCGGTCAGAGAAGCTACCGGAGCCACGCCGGCACCATCTCCCAGAGGCGAACAGTTGTTGTCGATCAGCCCAGGTTGGACGATGGTGTCGCCGGCGCTGGCGTGGTCGCTCTTGGCCAGGACGTGGTTGTTGCTCAGCAGGTACTGGCGCTTGCCGGCATCTTCGACGAGCGCGCCCAGCGTGCCGCTGCAACAGTCGATAATCTGGGTGCCCTGCGAGTCGTAGTTGGTGTTGTTGCCGCCGGAGCTGCCCATCTGCACCGAGGCGGTCAACTGGCCCTGATGGGTGGCTGGATTGCTCGAGACCCCCGCCGTGTTCACCAGCACCACGGAGGTAATTCTGGAGGGCGCTCCGTCGATTGTGGCTACGACATAAGTTGCGCCAGTGGCCTGCACTGATGCCGGCGCACTGTAAGTAACCACGCAAGAGGTAAAGCTCTGGCTGTCGCGCTGGCAACTGACGGCGCTGAGTGAGCCTTGTCCGCCACTGAATCCGTCTGCCGAGCCTGCCATCGAAAAGTGAATGCCGGCGGCGCCGCCCGCCTCGGCGAGAATGCCGGAGATATTGACGCTGCCATTGGCGCCCAGAGCGGCGTTCTCGGGCGTCAGGGGCTGGAGAAAGCCGGGGGTCACCGTGAGCAGGGCGTTCGCGCGGACAGCGGGATTCGACTCGAGAGTAGCGGTAACCACCACCTCGGCGCGGTCGGCGGTGAGGTAACTCGGTGGCGTGTATTGGCCGCTGGCGTTGATGCTGCCTGGCCCGCTAACCGCGTCACCGCCGGAGAGCGACCAGGTGACCTCAGCGGCGCCGCCGCCGGAGAGCGTGGCCACAAATTGATGCATCGCGCCGCCTTGCGCGCTGGCTGCGTTGCAGCCGGTGCAAGTGGTGTCGATGGAGCTTGTGCCTGGAGAGAGGGAAAGAGCTGCATCTGAGGAATTTGCCGCGACCATACCGCTGCCGCAACCCGCCGCTAACAGCAGCGATGGAGCCAGCAACGCCGGAAAATTCCTGACAGAGAGCCGCATGATCTTGATCCCACACTAGTATATCGGCTACATCAAAATTTCACTGATTGATTGCAGCACGGCTTGCCGGACTGGGTGCAGCATGATTGTATATATTGTTGATATTACGATCTTTATGGAAAGTATCCTAATTCTGGCGGCAACTACGGAAAAGGACTTGTAATCAGCTGCGGTGGGGCCAGCCGCGCTTGTGCGCCATGGGTTCGTGGTATCCCACCCTAGCCGCAGGATTGCAAGACGCAGATCCTGCGGCTTCGCTCCGCTCAGGATGACAGCAAGGGTGGGGTACCCGATGTTACCTTACGCCAGGGCCTCGTTGACAGCCTCGGCGAGCGCCTGCAAACCGATTTCAAGCTCGGCTCCCAGGTGGACCCGCAGGGCGCGGCGACCGCGCGACTCGAGCACCGCCAGATCGCCGGCGGCCTGGGCGTCGATCACCACGCCAAAGCTGAGCTTCTGGCCGGGAATCTCGAGATCGCCGGAGTGATCGGCGGTGATCTGCAAAAAGACTCCAGAGTTCGGACCGCCTTTGTAGTCCTGGCCGGTGGAGTGAAGGAAACGCGGGCCAAAGCCGAGGCAGGTGGCTACGCGCTTGCAGTCGCGCACCTTGTGGCGCAGAGCCTGAATCGCCGCCTCGTGCTCGGGGAACATGGGGAGGAAGGCCAGCGTGGCAAAGTAATCGCCCGGGTGAATCTGGGCGAGATGGGCGCGCAGATAGCTGGCGAGCGTCTGGCCTGCTCCGGCAGCCTTGAGCGTGGCCGCATAGGCATCGGTAGCGTAAAGCTGGAAGTTTACCTCGTCTTGAGCGCCGACCAACACTGGCTTGCGAACGGGGAGTTTGCCGGTCTGCTCGTAGGCCGCGGTGAGGGCGCGGGTTTCGATTTTGGCTGACTCGACATCGGGCTGATTGAAGGGATTGATACCCATCACCGAACCGGCGACGCTGGTGGCAACCTCCCAGGTGAAGAACTGGCCGAAGATCTCGTAGAGGTCGGAGATTTCGATATAAACGACCGGATGTCCGGCAGCTTCGATGGCTTTGACCTTGGCGTCCTGAGAGCTGTCGGTAGTCTTCGCGTAACGAATGTAGACGAAGAGGCGGTCGCTGCCGTAGGTCTCTGGCTCGGCGATGGTTTCGCGATCGACGGGCGTAATGCCTTTGCCGAGCTTGCCGGTGGATTCGGCGATCAATTGTTCGAGCCATGCTCCCAGGTCGTAGATCTCGGGCGAGGTGAAGATGGTGAGCTTGTCGCACCCGGTGTTAGCGGCCGCGCCCAGCGTCAGGCCCAGCTCGACGGCGGGATTTTCGGCGGGGGCAAGCTTGGCCGATGCCACGGCTTTGGCTGCCTCAGAGAGCAGCTTCTCAGTGTTCAACCCGGCTAGCGTGGCCGCGACGACTCCAAAGGGCGAGAGCGCGGAGAAGCGCCCGCCGATGGTGGGGTCGCCATAGAAGATATAGCGGAAGCCGTCGTCCTTGGCGACCTGCTCCATCTTGGAGCCTGGATCGGTGATGGCGATGAAGTGGCTGCCGGCATTTTCCGGCCCGACGGCCTCTTTCATCTCATGGAAGAAATATTGCTTGAGGACGTTGGGTTCAAGCGTGGAGCCGGATTTGCTGGCCACGACGACCAAGGTATCGGCCAAGTTGATTTCGTTGCGGACGGTAAAGATCTGCTCGGGATCGGTGGAATCGACGATGCGGAGGGCGGGGAAGTTGGGCTGCTGTCCAAAGGTGACGCTGAGAACCTCGGGGCAGAGGCTGGAGCCCCCCATACCGAGCAGCAGGATCGTCTCGAAGTCGGCGGTCTCGATCTCTGCGCCCAGCTCGGCATAGGTGGGTAGCTCCTTCTGCTGGCGCTCGATGATGTCGATCCAGCCCAGCCACTTCTCTTCGCCATCGCTGGTCCAGAGCGTGGGGTCTTTCTGCCAGAAGCGGGCGACTTTGTTGTTGGAGGTCCAGTCGGCGGCAGCCGTATTGACGGCGTCGCGAAGATCGGGGGGTAATGCGAATCGAATACTCATATCGTTTTAATTGTGCATCAAAGAGCCGGGTTCTGGAAAATTGCCCGACAAATCAATCATTTCATGCGTCGATTTTAGGCTATTCATCTCTTCTTGCAAAGTCGCACCTACCGGAACGGGCATCTAGCCAAAGATGCCTTTTTTCGAAAGAGCGGCGCGCTCAAGTGTTACCCGCGAAATCCAAGCCATCAAGACGCTGAGGCCAACCCCACAAATGACGAGGAGGTATCTGGTAAGGCTCGTGTGATGCCACCAGTCAAGCCTGGCGACTAACCGAGCGCTCATGGTGAATTGAAGGATGGGAAAGTGGTAGAGATAGAGGCTGTAACTGATAAATCCCAAAAAAGACAGAGTTCGATTCATAAAAAAGAAACGGTGCAGAAAACTTCCCAGGTTCTCCGAGACCAATGCGGCCAGAAGTAGGCCTGTAGAAAGCAGAGCGACAGAGGTAACCACCAGAGGAGACCAGTCTTGTCCGGCGGCTGCGGAGGGATGAATAGGAAGAAAGAGCGCAAATCCGGCAAAGAAAAGAACCACTCCTGCTATCAGCAAGGTGCTTCGTTTCGGTCTTGCCGAGCGCAGCCAGATGGCTACGATTGCTCCGCAGAGAAGCCCGTCGTAGTGAGTCAGAGTGTTATAGTAAACGGAAATTCGCGAAAAGCCTTGATAAGCTGCCCATAAGCGAAGGAAAGGCGCCACGAGAAAGCCGGCAAAGAGGCATGGCAGAACCACTCGCAGAGAGGCTCGCCGAATTACCGCGGGCCATACGAGATAGAATTGTTCTTCGATCGCCAGAGACCAGGTTGCCGGAAGAATATGAGAGAGAATAAACTGACTGGCAAATAGATTTTGGATCATTAACAGATAAGCCCAAAGTCCAAGGGATTCACTGGGAACACTCAGTATGAGTCCGCCCAGGAATCGCCGGAGAACAGGAAGTATGCAGAAGGCAAACAAGAGTAAGAGCAGATATGCAGGCCAGATGCGTAGAACGCGGCGTTCGTAGAAGCGTAGGAAGTATACTTTGCTCTCACGCGCCTCCCACAGAATGCCGGTGATCAAAAAACCTGATAGAACAAAGAAAAGGTCAACGCCTACCCATCCCTGTTCAGCAATCTCATTGACCGCGTGCGGAATCACGCCTCTAACGTGACAAATCAGCACCATCAAGATTGCAAGACCGCGAAGCCGATCCAGTTGCGGGATAACTTTGGGCAACTGATATTCGGATCTCAATTTCAGTGCTATGGCCGAAGCATTACCACTCACTCGCTAACCATCACCAATCTTGAAACAGGTACTGTGCAACATTCTACCGGGAAAGAATTCTAACTGTACCGTGTAGCGATTGCCGCAGGAGTTGCGGGAAGAATAATTGTTGTTGGAGATCTAGTCGGCGGCAGCCGTGTTTACGACGCCGCGAAGATCGGGAGGTAGCGCGAATCGAATGCTGATATCGTTTTCAATTGTGCGTTAAAGAACCGGATTTCGGAAACCCGCGGGAATTCTCCACCTGTGGAGCCGAGGAATCTGCGACGATAGGGTGGGATCCAAACCGGCTGCGGAAAGATTCTGTTTGTCAGGAATTGTTGGAGAAAAGCTCTTTTCCGCGACTAAAACCATCGTAGATTCAATTGGTTTCGCACTGTGGTTAAACCCCAGTCCCGCTCCGTTTTTCGCCCAATTCAGGGAAGCCCACGCCCACTGCTCCTTCCGCCGCTACTATTTGTTTCCATCCCTTTGGGCCGCCATTTGGCTGACGATCCAAGGATAGGTTTTTGTGAGGCCGTCAGAAAGGCTCTGGCTGGGCGCCCAGCTCAGTTTCTCTCGGATCAGCTGGTTGTCGGAGTTTCTACCGCGCACGCCGAGTGGACCAGCAATGTGCTTGATGGAGAGATTTTTTCCGGCAATCTTCATGATCATTCGGGCCATTCCATTGATGGTGACCATCTCTTCGGAGCCGATGTTGACCGGTCCCTTGAAGGAAGATTGCATGAGCCGGCGCACGGCTTCGATGCACTCGTCGATGTAGAGAAAGGAGCGAGTCTGTTCTCCGTCGCCCCAGATTTCGATTTCGCCGCCGTCTGCAACTTCGGCCACTTTCCGGCAGAGGGCCGCGGGAGCTTTCTCCTTTCCACCCTGCCAGGTTCCCTCCACGCCAAAGATATTGTGGAATCGGGCGATATGGACATCGAGCCCGTAATTCCGGGCAAAGGCAAGATAGAGACGCTCGCTGAAAAGCTTCTCCCATCCGTATTCGCTGTCAGGCGCGGCTGGATAGGCAGTCTCTTCGCCGCACTTGGGGTTACCTGCATCTTCCTGGTTGTAAGCTGGATACATACATGCCGACGAAGAGTAAAAGATCTTCTTGGTCTTGCGTTTCACGGCAAAGTCCGCCATGTGCAGGTTGATCATGGCGGAGTTATGCATAATGTGGGCGTCGTTGTCGCCGGAAAACACGTACCCTGCGCCGCCCATGTCAGCCGCAAACTGGTAGACCTCATCGACATAATCATCGAGAACCGCTTCCCAACTCCTCGGGTTGCGAAGATCGGCGATGACAAAATCATGCGCCTTGCTGGGAGCGAATTCGGGCGCCTTGAGGTCCACTCCGCGCACCCAATAGCCCTCGGCCACCAAACGGCCAGCCATGTGGCTGCCGATAAAGCCGCCTGCACCGCACACCAAAGCTGTTTTCTGTGCCATGAATCAATAGTCTCCTCGGGCGAGCGATTATGCAGAGCCGTTCAATGCACTTTCGGCAGGACGAAAATTGCGAAAACCAATACGAACAAGAATATCACCGGTCACTGATGACATATTCATTCAACGGGGTTCAGCAGTTATTTCAGTAACATAGTTGGACGCCTGAGAGTTTGTCCGCAAATAGTAGCGCTGATCTCCAGACCCGCACACATCGCATCTGGAGAGCGGAGCCACAAATACGCAATTCACGGACAGGCTCTATGTGTGTCAGGTAGATTCGGCGAGGAGTTGGTGAAGGAATTTGAGGATGAAGCGTGGGTTGTGTTTGAGGTAACGGAGGGCCAGACGGCGCGGCTCGGTTACGAAACGAAAGACCCATTCCAGCCCGGAGCGCTGCATCCATCGGGGAGCGCGGCGCTTGCTGCCGGCGATGAAATCGAAGGCCGCGCCGATGGCAAACATCACGGCGGGCACCCGGCCCATATGCTCGATAATCCAGTTTTCCTGCTTGGGGCAGCCGAGGCCAACGAAGAGCAAGCGCGCTCCAGAGGCATTGATGCGATCAACCACGGCCCGGTCTTCTTCCGGCGTAAGCGCCCGAAAGGGTGGGCTTTCCTGAAAGGCCACGATGAGATTCGGGTGGCGCAAACGCGCGGCGCCGAGGAGAGCCTCGAGAACGGCAGGGCTTCCGCCGTAGAAGCCTATTGGGATACTGTTGGTTTCTGCCGCCGCCAGCAGTGCGGCCGTCGAGTCCGGTCCGCAGACCCGCTCAGCGCCTCTCTCACGGAGCGCACGGAGCGCCCAGACGAGCGGGACACCGTCGGGGAAGACCATATCGGCGGCATTGAGCCGGCTCCGGTAAGCCGGATCGTCAACGGCTTCCATAATCATGTGAACACTGGCGAAAAAGAGCGCGCGGGATTGGCGCTCCCCGGCCCAACGAAGACTCAGTTGAACTACTTCATCGCAACTGCTGGCGGCAACGTTGACTCCAAGGATGGAGCGGGTAACGATGAGATTTTGCGGCTCGGCGGTGGCAGTCACGGTTGAGGCTCTCTCAGGACAATATCAAAAGCCTGGTTCGGAAGGACGGTCGAAGAGACGCCATCCTGGCAGGCGAGAAGAATCGAAACCAGCTCCGCCGACCCGCCAGAATGCCGACCCGCCAGAATGCCGACGAACCTTGCATGAATGCTGCTTCCGGGGGCTCGTCCAGCCTTGAAACAAGCCATTGCACAGGCTGATGCGCCCTAGCAGCCCTTGGTGAAAGTCCGAGTCTCTGAGAAACTCTCTTCGGGAGCCAAAGTCCACCTATTATTTCCAACGTCTTACGGCACGACTAAAGTCGTGCCCTATCAAAGCCCGACTTTCACCACGGGCAGCTAGCCCTCAACGGGAGGGATGAGGGCCGAAATGGTATAACGCGCCGATGGTGAAGCCCTGCGGATAATTGGTTTTTTTAAGCCCAGTTTTCCCGGTGTTGCGGGGCATATTGGGCCATGACTGGTATTCATAGTCGGCTCGCACCCACAATCCGCCAACGACCCGGTAGTCTAGCCCCCCGCCAGCGGCGAGAAAGTTGGTGCTGTCATGGTTGAGGTAGACTTCGTTCGGCCTCCCGTTGTAGTCCAGGTTGCCGTATCCGGCAAAGAACTTACCGTAAGGATGGAGGTTGCGGAAGTGAGGCCAAGCGTAGATCAGCCCGCCCTCGGCAGTGTCTTGCCGCAAATTTGGCTGCGTTTTGTTCTTATGGTCGAGGTTGAGGTCTCGAGCCTCGGCCTCGATGCCGATACCGCGCAGAAACGACGGCACATGGATCAGAGAATAGTCGATCCAGAGTGTGCCGCCGAGCAGCCGGTAGTTCTGCCCATCTAAAGCGGTGTTATAGTCCGAAAGTCCGGCTCCAATGGCCAACGGAAATCTGCTCTCCGTGGCTGCCGGTGCAGTTTGTGCAAGAGCGGAGTATGCCGCGCAAACAAAAAGTACTGCGAGGATCAGCCCAAGGTACGGCTTCACACGCATTTTGCGTCTCCTTTTAGGGTTGCCGGACACCCTCCCCCGAGGCGTTCCCCTTCGCTAGAGTGTACATCCGCATGAAAAAAAAGCAAGGCAAAGATTTCGCGAACGTTACTGGTGGTGGGTGGGCGATGCCGGAAAGGTACTTTCCCATCCGTGCGGATGCCCCCAATAATCATCCGCGTACACTTATGTGACAACCGGAGCCTCGCGGAGCGAGACGCAGTTAACTTCTGTGAAATGCTCATCCTGGCGGGTAATCGCGGCAGTGATCCGGGGTCGGCGCATCTGCCAGAATACGCTTTCCAACTGGCGTCCGTCATCGATCCACTCCCGGCCATCTGGGCGTAATGCGCATTAAATTCAGCCCACCTCTATCTTCTACCACAAACGCCGGAGAGGCGGCGGGAACGGCTGCCAAACCGCCCATGGGAAGTTCAACCGCATCGAAGCCTGAACCGGCAATTTTGGCTGCTCCGGCGGCCACAAACAGGTACTGGAGCCCGGCAACCGGCTCGTCTTCGCCGGGCAAGCTGCTGCTCTCCCGGCTGCCGGTGAGGTCGAGGCGCTCGACGCGAAAATAATCTCCATCCATCAGCATGGTCCGTCCGGCCAGCTTCTGGGGGGAGACTTTGCCGGCTTGCGTAACCAGCCGCACAGCTTCCAAGGATTTTTTGATGTTCAGCTCACGCCCGCGTCCGTAGTCGTACATCCGGTAGGTCAGGTCGCAGTACTGCTGGGTTTCGAGCAGAATCGTACCCGGCCAGATGGCGTGAACCGTTCCCGCATCCACAAAGACGACCTCACCGGGAGCTACATCGAGCATATTCAGGCTTTGTTCCAGCGTGTCGGCCTCGATGCCGGCCATCACGTCGTTTTGCGAGATACCCGGCTTCAGCCCGCAGGCTACCTTCGCTCCGGGTTCGGTGGCCAGTACATACCAGCACTCCGTCTTGCCGCGCGGATCGCCATATTTTTGCGCCATTGCGTCGTCGGGATGCACCTGCACGCTGAGTTTTTCTTTGGCGAAGATGACCTTGATCAGCAGCGGCGATCCACCATCGAGTTGGGCAGCCTTACCGAGCAGAGCTTCGGGGTTCCCGGCAAAGAGTGATCCCATGGTCTGGCCGGAGTGAGGGCCGCTGGCTATCACGCATTCGTCTCCGTTGAGCCAGGCCTCGCCAATCAATTTCCCATCGGGAGCCAGGTCATACCAGGGACGAAGGTCTGGATTGCCCCAAGGCCGCTCGGAAAACCAGGGGGCGATGCGAAAGGGCGCCCATTTGGGAGGGGTCGATTTCTTAGAAGTAGCCATGAAAACTGCCCATCTTTCCGGGGGAGAGAACGCATATGCAAGCCGTATTCCGGACGGCGCCGAAGCTCGGTTGCACTCTAACTTTAGCAGAGAACCCGGGGGGCCGGTTTGCTCCATTCCGCCTGGGGAGAATAACCTAGGCTCATGGCAAAACCAGTTTCCATTTGTGTCATCGGGTCTGGCTATGTTGGACTCGTCGCGGCTGTCTGCTTTGCGGAGATCGGACACCAGGTCACCTGCGTGGATAATGACGAAGCCAAGGTGAATACCCTGCGCGAGGGGCGGGTGCCGATCTTCGAGCGCTATTTGCCTGAGCTATTGAGCAAGCACCAGGGGCGCGGGGTCTGCTTCACCACCGATCTGGGCGCGTCGGTGGAACGGAGCGAGGCGATCTTCATCGCCGTGGGTACGCCGCAGGGCAATACCGGTGCGGCGGATCTCTCCTACGTCGAGGCGGTGGTCTCGGAGATTGCCCGCTCGATCAACAGCTACAAGGTGATCGTGGAAAAGAGCACGGTTCCGGTGTACACCAACGAATGGATACGGCGCGTGCTGCACCGTCACGGCGTGACCCCGCAGAGCTTCGATGTGGTTTCGAACCCCGAGTTCCTGCGGGAAGGCACGGCCGTGCTGGACTTTCTGCATCCCGACCGCATCGTGGTAGGCGCCAACACGGAACGCTCCGCCGAGGTGTTAAAGCGGATTTACGAGCCACTGACCGGCGGCGGCTACTATGCGCAGCCGGATGCGCTGCCGGGAGTCTGCAGCGCGCAACTTCCAGCAAAATTGCTAGTCACATCGGCGCAGAGCGCGGAGATCATCAAACATGCCTCGAATGCCTTTCTGGCCTTGAAAATCTCCTTCATCAATGCGGTTGCCAACCTGGCCGAGACGGTAGACGCGGACATAGAAGACATCGCCGCGGGCATCGGCATGGACAGCCGCATCGGTCCGCGGTTTCTCTCGGCGGGGCTGGGTTACGGCCGGTCTTGCTTTCCCAAGGATGTGGCCGCCTTTCACTGGGTGGCGCAACAGCAGGGGGTGGACTTCCAACTACTGCAGGAGATTCGCAAGGTCAACGATATGCAGCGGAGCGTCTTCTTCAACAAGGTGCGCGCGGCTCTGTGGACGCTGCGCGGCAAGCGGCTGGCGGCGCTGGGTCTGGCCTTCAAGGGCGACACGGACGACATACGCGAGTCGCCGGCCATCGACGTGATTGGGAAGCTGCTGGAGGCTGGCGCCTTGATCACAGCCTATGACCCGGCGGCGATGGAGCGAGCCCAAGATGTACTGCCGCCGGCGGAGAATCTCCACTACGCGGCGAATCTCTACGAGGCGGCAAAGGATGCCGACGCAGTGTTGATTCTGACCGACTGGAAGGAGTTTTCCGAGATAGATCTGGTACGCCTCAACCAGACGGTCCGCTTCCCCATCGTGATTGACGGCCGCAATCTATACAAGCCGCAAGAGATGCTGGATCACGGCTTCACGTATGTGAGCGTGGGCCGCCCGGCAAGTTACCAGGCGCAGCAGGGCAAGCCGCGCAACCTGGTGATGTAGGAGCAGTCAGCGAGTCGGCAAGTTAGCGAGTCAGCAAGTTTTCAAGTTATCCTGGAGCAAGACCTTTGACCATGCGTATTCTAGTTACCGGCGCTGCCGGATTTCTTGGTTCTCACCTCACCGATCGCCTGCTGGGCGAGGGCCACAGAGTAATCGGCGTCGATAACCTCTCGACCGGCAACCGGGATAACATCGCTCATCTGCGCAACGAGCCACGCTTTGAGTTTGAAGAGCGCGACATCTGCCATTCATTTGATTCAGGGCCGGTGGACTACGTCTTCAACTTAGCCTCGCCGGCCAGCCCGCCGGAGTATCTTCGCCTGGGAATCGAAACGCTGCGGGTTGGCTCCATCGGCGTCGATAACACGCTGGAAATCGCCGCCAAGTACAACGCCGGCTATCTGCATGCCTCGACTTCGGAGTGTTACGGCGATCCGCTGGAGCATCCGCAGCAGGAGAGTTACTGGGGCCATGTGAACCCGGTGGGGCCGCGCTCGGTTTACGACGAGGCCAAGCGCTTTGCCGAGGCGCTGGTGATGGCTTGGCAGCGTTCGCGCGGCGTCAATACGCATTTGGTTCGCATCTTCAATACTTATGGTCCGCGCCTGCACCCCAGCGACGGCCGAGTTATCTCCAACTTCATCATGCAGGCACTGCGCGGCGAGCCGCTGAGCATCTACGGAGACGGCAGCCAGACGAGAAGTTTTTGTTATGTAGACGATCTTATCGAAGGGATTCTGCGCCTCTCGCGTTCGGAGGAACATATGCCGGTCAACATAGGTAATCCCGTCGAATTCACGATTTTGGAATGCGCCCAGGCGGTGTTGGAGGTTACCGGATCGAAGAGCGAGTTGCGCTTTGGAGATTTGCCGGAGGACGACCCCACGCGGCGCTGCCCGGATATCTCGAAGGCGCGCGAGTTGCTCGGCTGGGAGCCGCGAATCACGCTCATTGAAGGTCTGCAAAAATCTCTGGCGTTTTTCAAAAGCAAAGTGATGGGCGGCGCATAGATTCTTTGCGGCGTAACGTTTTTTTCTTTCCTCGCACGCCAGCGCTTTGCTACTCTTTCCCTATCATGAAGCGCACGTTCTTCCTGCTCCTGACAGCCGTCGTCCTTTTTGCATTCAGCCAGTCTGCCGCCGCACAGAAATTTCTGCCCAAGACCATCCAGTTCAAAGGCGCGCCGGAGTACTCCGACCAGGAACTGCTGGCCGCCTCGGGAGTGAAAAAGGGCACGGTGCTGAACTATTCCGAGATGAGAGACCACTCGAAGCGGCTGATGGACAGCGGCGTGTTCGACACTGTCAGCTTCACCTTCGACGGAGTGGATCTGGTCTTCAAGCTGGCTCCCTCCACCATTCTCTATGACGTGCACCTGGAGAATTTGCCACTGACGCCGGGCAAGGAGCTGGACACCAAGCTGAATGATCGCTTTCCGCTCTATCACGGCAAAGTTCCATCCGAGAATGGGCTGTTGGAAGACGTGCGCGGCGCTCTGGAGGAGATGCTTGAGGCCGAGGGCATCAAAGCTGCCATAGCGGCTGCGCCTTACACGGATCATAATCAGCACAAAGTTACTGCCATGAGCTTTGCCATCACCGCGCCGCCGGTGCGGGTGGGATCGATCCACCTGGAAGGAGTCTCGTCTGCGCTGCAACTTCCGGTCAAGCGCATTGCCGACCGAGAATCCGGAACCCCCTTTGGAACGGAAGATTCGACGAGTAACCTGGAAAATCAATTTAAATTGTTTTATGCCGATGAAGGCTATGCTGCCGTCAAAGTTCATGCCTCCCGCTCAGGCGATCCGTTGGTCACCTCCGAAGCCATCGACATTCCCTTCACTGTGAACATTGAAGAAGGACGGCTCTACAAGCTAGGCTCCGTTCATATTCCGTCAAACGCCTTTGTCACACAGGCAGAGATTGATAATGTAATCAGCTTGCGTGCATCTGAAATGTCAAAGGAGCAAACCCTCCACAACACGTGGTTCGTGATTGCATACCGGTGCAAGTCCAAAGGGTATATGGCTTGCGTTGTCACGCCGCATCCTCAGTACGATGATGCGAACGGCATCGTTAACTACACTGTCGAGGTCATTCCCGGCCCCGTCTACCATCTGGCTTCGGTCAAGTTTGAAAATGTAAGCGAAGAACTGCGCAGCCGGCTGATTAGCGTCTGGCAGATGCCTCCGAGCGCCCCCTTCGACGAAAGCTATCTCTCCAGCTTTATCGTGCAGGCACAGAATGCCGACCCGGTTCTGCTGCGCTCGCTCTCCGGAATCGGCGCTACCTATGACCTGACAACCGACCAGCAGACACACGAAGTGAATTGCGTGATTCACTTTGTGAAGACGACCTCTGTCCCCTGATCTTTGTTCTATCCTCGTTTCATGCCCCACTCACTCCTCTTCGACCACATGTTTCAGTTGCCGCTTCCGATTGTGGAGAAGCTGCTTCGCCCGGTGATTGTCTACCTGGTTCTGGTGCTGCTGTTGCGTCTCTTCGGCAAGCGGGAGCTGGCGCAGCTCAACCCCTTTGACCTGGTGGTTCTGCTGTCGCTGTCGAACACTGTGCAGAACGCCATTATCGGCGACGACAACTCGGTGACCGGCGGCATCATCGGTGCCTTCAGCCTGCTGGCAATCAATTGGCTGGTAGTGCGGGTGCTCTTCCGCTCGCGCAAGCTAACGGGCGTGATCGAGGGCCGAGCCGCGGTGCTGGTGAGCAACGGCCAGATCGACGCGAAGGCTCTTGCGCGCGAGTCGCTGACCCGCGAGGAGCTGCTCTCGGTGATTCACAAACAGGGATTTGAGGATTTTGACCAGGTGCGCAAATGTGAACTGGAGCCGAATGGCACGTTTTATGTGGAGGCCTTCGATCCGTCAGCCGCCGACAAGCGCCATGCCGAGCTGCTGGCCCGGCTCGATGCGCTCAGCCGCGAGGTGGCCGCGCTGAGGGTACAGACGGCAAGCGAATGAATTTGTTCTCAGGCTTAACTGACAGGAGGGGCAGAATTCAATTGCGAATCAACTCGACGGGCACGTCCAGCTTGAACTGAACCCAAATCCGATCGGCCGTCCATGCAGTTGCATGATTCATTTTGGCGAGCGCAAGGCAGGCTCGATCTCCCAGCGAGAGAGCTTGACTGAAAAGAGCATAACTGGCTGCAATCTCGGCTGCTTCTCTGCTAAATGGAACGAGTTCTATACCGGCAAGCGCCGCAGACAGTTCTTCCGCTGTCATTCCCCGGTGGTCGCGCTGTGTCCGCGTCAGAACTTCACACCAGTTCACTGAGCTGATGGCGACTTCCACATCGGCTCCAAGTTCCATGGCGTCCAGAATCGCTTCAACCCGTTCTCCGCCCGGTTCTCCTTGCACCATCGCCAGTACTGCGGCAGAATCCAAAACAATTCTATTCACGCGCTGCTTCCTCGTGCTTCTCTGCAAGGAACTCGTCCAATATGCCGTCGAGGCTCCCACGCTGCTTGATGATCCCAGCACGAATGCTGGCCAGCGCCATCTTTCTGCTCAGAATGCGGATTGAGCCTTGATCGCTGCTTACGGTCAGGCGGTCTCCGGTTTTAAGGCCAAGCTCTTTCCGGATTGCCGCGGGAAGGACGATTCTGCCACTTTCTCCAAGAATTACCGTCTCTGTCATTTTCTGCCACCTTTTGAAAAGTATGGCACATAATCGCTTTTCCGGCAAAATACGTCGCGTGAATATTCGAGATCTTGCTTATCCCGGAGATCGATTCTGAAATATGTTGTGCAATAATCGGCTGTAAATAAGGGAGATAAGAATGAATTCTGTCTTCACCAAAGTGGAACCCGACCTGCTGCCCGTGCTTGATGAGTTGCGCCGCCGTGAGCCGATCTTTCACACGGCGGAGTTCGGCTCGACGACGGCAGAGTTTGAGCGCTCGACTGCGCCGGATTATTGGGAGGTGGGCGCATCGGGTCGCCGCTACAGCCGGGAGTTCATTCTGGCGTGGGCAGAGGGTGCGCCCGACCATTTTGTTGATGCCAAAGAGGCTGGCTGGCGAACGGAGGATTTCGGCTTGCGACGGCTCGGCTCCGACACGTATTTACTGACCTACACCCTCGATCAGGCCGGACGGCGCACGCGGCGCGCGACGATCTGGCAGAAGTCAGAAGTTGGATGGCGCATCCTTTACCACCAGGGCACGATCATCGCAGCGGGAGAGGACGACAGCTTTTCGTCATGAATACGATTTGCGAACCGCCTATCCATTCTATGCACCGATTGAAGTTTCTTGCACAGATATTTGGGACGGTGCACAATAAAGATATGAGAACCAGGGCAAACATCAATCTCGACAACGACGCATACAGCGCCGCAACCGCGTTTGCTGCCGCACGGGGCATCGCCCTGGGCGCGGCAATCAGCGAACTCATTCGCCGCGCCGAGCGAGCTCCCGAGTTGCCCCTGAACGCATCGCAAAAACTCAAGCGGGATCAGCACGGCATACTGATCGTGAAAGCTGCCGGCCCGGGCCTCACCTCTGAAATGGTGAGGGAAGAGTCCGAGGATGATGACTAAAGCCCTCTATCTGGTCGATGCAAATCTGCTGATAGCCCGCCTCTTTGAGGCGCATGAGCATCACGATCTTGCCACAGTGTGGTTCCAAACTCCCGGCCTTCAATGGGCGCTCTGCCCTTGGGCGGAGGCTGGATTTCTGCGTTTTGCGACAAGGCCCGGCAGGCTCAGCATGAGCGAAGCCACGGGGCTGTTGGAGCAGATGGCGCTCCATCCGGGCTATCACTACCACACGTGCGTAGCCAACTGGCGCGCGTTGACCAAGCCCTTTTTCCGGCGTCTGCATGGTCACAAGCAAGTCACAGACGCGTACCTGCTCGGCATGGCGATTGCGGATGATCTGATCCTCGCCACCTTCGATAAACGCATAGGCCATCTTGCCGGTGAGCACGGCAAGCAGGTTCTGATCCTGGGGGTATAAGCCTTGACCCACCCCCCGGTCTCAGAGTCGAGACCGGGGGCACCCGTCACCCGCCCGCAGTAGAAGTCAAAATAGAATTTGTATCTCATTTCATATACAATATCCTAGAGGTGGCAAAATGCAGAGCGCAACAGCTATGATTCATGTCCGGATCGATCCCAATCTGAAGTCGCAAGCCACCAAGACCTTTGGCAAAATGGGGCTGAGTCTCTCCGAGGCGGTGCGCGTCTTTTTGACGCGGGCGGCAACGGACCAGGCCTTTCCCTTTGAGCTTAGGGTTCCCAACGCTGAAACCATTGCCGCGATGGAAGCTGGAGATCGCGGCGAGGTTGTGAAGTTCAACAGTATCGAAGAGCTGATGGCCGACCTTCATGCGGACAATTAACCGGACCGCCAAATTCAAGAAAGATTACAAGCGCGAAGCCAAAGGGCAGCATCGTGCCACGCTCGATGCCGATCTACTTGCTGCCCTCTCGTTCCTGGCGACGGACCAGCCCATGCCGGAGAGATTTCACGCGTCATCCTTTGACGGGCGAATATACCAACCATCACGAGTGCCATCTCAAGCCTGACCTGCTTCTCATCTACAAAAAGCCCGACGAACTGACATTGCGGCTGGTTCGCATCGGTTCTCACAGCGAAGTTTTCTAGCGGAGTTTTCGTAGTAGAGAATTTCGGCGCAACCTGCCCGCTCATCGCAAAGATCGCGATGAACAGGGCACAGCTTTTCATCATTCATTGTGATTCTTCGGAGCGATGACCGGGCCACCTGCCAAATCTGCTGATCGCCCGCCTCTTTGAAGCGCACGAGCATCACGATCTTGCCACGAAGTGGTTTCATACTCCACGCCTGCAATGGGCGCTCTGCCCGTGGGTGGAGGCTGGATTCCTGCGTTTT
>Ga0181520_10002102_pt1 | contig 38311 bp, 38 predicted proteins | sample PEATcosm2014_Bin_29_FD_132451 | JGI IMG/M metagenome (GOLD analysis project Ga0181520, IMG submission 132451) | Peatland microbial communities from MTU Mesocosm Facility, Houghton, MI, USA - PEATcosm2014_Bin02_30_metaG | ecosystem: Environmental > Terrestrial > Soil > Wetlands > Peat | place... | reverse complement strand
TGATAACATAGACGTCAACCAGCGATTCGGTGAGCGTCAAATAAACGTCGGGCCAGACGTCATTGAACACGAGCCCCGGCTGGCCGTTGCTGGTGAAATAAAAATACGAGTTCCAAGTGCTGCCGGCCTTGAACGTACCAAATCCGCAGACGGGGACAGCGCCGTAGATCAACTGGAAATACGAATACTGAGGTGGAATGTTTTTCGCACCTCCAGGGCTGCGGAGGTGGGCACCGCCGGGACTGCGTTGGTGAACGAAGCTCATAGGACTGGAGGATGGAAGATGGAGGATAGAGTATGGCAAAGCGGCACTGACTCGTAAGTCACATTTGGTATCAACACCGTGCCGATCACTGTGTTAACTTCTGTGATTCCCCAGCCCTCCTCGGAGCACCAGCGACGAAATTCCTCTTCGGTTAGGTGGCTCCGCTCGTCAAATTTAAAGCAAACTTTTTGCTTCATAACGCTCATTCCGCCCAGTCCTTGTCGTGAATGTCCAACAGCGACACGGGCGTCGTGGTGCTGCTGCCGGGGATGATGGGTTGGTTTTGCGTCGGCATGCCGATTGCGAAGATGGGGTCACCGACCAAATACGGCGGAGTGATCTGCTCGGTCTCGCTGTTATTCGTGCTGCCGCTGGTCCAGTTGTTCGTGCGAACGTACGCGACGACCAGGTTCGCGACCGTCAAGGGCGCGTAGGTGTAAGTGTGAAGGCCGGTGCCGTCCACGAGGGTTTCGGCCGAGATGCTGCAACGAAGTTTCGGGGGTTTGGCGATGGCCACGTTGCCGAAGGTGTAATTTCCGGAGCTGGCAGCGGTGCTCAGCCCGGTGCTGCTGATGCTGACGACTTCGGTGGCGGCATTGACGGCCGTCACCACGGTGTAGGCCGGCAGGCCCGTGCCGCTGACAAGCTGGCCGGCGCTGATGCCGGTGGCGTTCGCTACGGTGATGCTTGACAGCCCCGCGCCGCTGGCGAAGCCGGTGGTGAGCGCAGTAGATACGGTTCCGTTTGGTGGCGTGGCCACGACGAAGTCGCCGCAATCCGCGACGAACGTGTACTGGCTGACCGAGCCGCCACCACCACCGCCGGAGACTTTGGCCCAGACGCTCGATGCGTTGGTGCCGGCGGTCATGCAGCGCCAGAGGATGGGCGCGGTGGGTGTGGTCTTGTCTATGTAGTATTGGCCCACGTGGTAGTTGATGGCGTGTCCCAGGCTGTCGTTGGCGGGCAAGGTGGCGGCCGCGGGCGCGCCGGTGCCGGACACTTCGGACATTGAGATGCCGGGAAGCTGGTAGTATGGCTCGCTGACGAGGGTGATGCCCGTCCAAATCGTACCGTCGGCCAGCGTCAATGGCACCTCCTGCAGCGTGAGCGTGTGCCAGTCGGTGTCGGTGCCCTGCGTGGCGGCCAGGTCCATAAAGATGACGCCCATGGGGCTGGTGGACGCCGGCGTGAGCGGGTTGCCGTAGGCGTCGTAACCTTGCAGCGTGATCGAGGGATCCCCCGTGACGAGCACGCCGCCGCTAGAGTCCGGGGCCACGACGTGGAGCTGGGTCTGCATACCCTCGCCGCTGCCGCCGTCTTCGCAGGCGTCCTGCTGGGACTCCTGAATCTGGTTCAACGTCTGCGGACTTGGATGGAAAAAGAAACAGGTCACGTAGTTGTAGCGCGCCGCCTTCATGCGCGCCGCGATGTTTTGCGCGGTCAGGGACTTGTTCGGGCCCACCTGGATCTCGTAATGGATGCCGCCAGTGCGGACGGTGCCGGTGATGCTTTGGACGAGCGCGTTGGCCGCGAGCCAATCGGTCACGCCGCCGGCGACGTTGAGATTCACGCCCATGACCTGGTCGCCGGTGTAAATATCCTCAAAAATCGGGATCGTGCCTTCCCATTGCCGGGCGGAAAGATTCTCATAGACGATCTGGGCCAGGCCCAGGTAATCGTCCAGGTTCTCACCCAGGCTGGTCCAGTTGTTCACGTTCAGGTTGACGCCCGCGGGAAAGTTAAGGTCGGTGGTCCAGATGGTTTTGCGCTTGGTTTGGGCGCTGAACTGGGTGCCAGGCAGATTGGCGTTGCGCTGGCGGGTGAAGTCAAACTGGGCGGTGATGACGTCCTGCTGAAAATGGCCGCCCATCCAGACTGCATAGCCGCCGCCGATGAGCATGTTGGGCAGCGTGCCTTGTCGGCTGGGGGCCACTCCGGAGGTGAATTGCAGATCAGCGAAATCATTTTCCGCGTTGGGATTCTTCGCGGGATCCATTTCCGGAAACCGGCGCTGCCAGAATGCCAGGTCGTTGATATCCAGCGTGTCGGTCTGGATGAATTTGCTCTGCATGGAGCCGCTGACGGCCGTGATGGGGACGGTGGTGATGAGCGCCTTGAGGCTGTCGCCGGGGATGGGCAGCGGATAGATGTCCTGGGTGAGGTTGGTGCCGCTGACACCGCCGACGTTCACCGGTTCCTCGTAGTTGATGATGACGTAAGGCACGCGGAGATCGAACCGCTCCTTGAGCCGGAAGCCGGTGGCGACCGGCGAGCCTGGCGCGGGCGCGCCGGCTTTGACGGTGCGGGATCCCAGCGCGCTGCGCGGCTGGCAATGGAATGCCGGCGGGTCCTGCGTGTGATCGAACCACACCACGGCATCCAGGCTTTCGAGTTGGCGGCGGATGGACTCGGCGCAGGTGATGTTCAGCACGTCGGCCGGCAGCACCGGGATGTCCACGATGTCGGTCGGCTTATATTGCAGATAGGCGCCATGGGCGATCGCGTAATCGAGCACGGCGGAGATCTGGGCCCGGCTGCCGAGCTGCTGGACGGCATAGGTGACGCTGTTGGTCACGAAGCCGTTGCCGCCCTGGAACTGGGCGACCAGCGGGAGATTGAGCGTGAAATGGGTCCAGTAGGTGTCCTTCCAGATGGGCAAACCGGCTGGGGTGATCCCGACCAGGATCTGGATATCGAGCTCATAGGGCAGGTTTTCGAGGAACCACCATGGGCCCGCGAGTTTGATATGCCCTTCATTTTTGTTCGGCATGCCCTCGCGATCGAGATCGTCCTGGACGTAGCCGGTGAAAAACGGCACGCCATCCAGGACAATTTTGAGGAGCGAGCGGTTGACAAACGGGATGGGCGCCAGCGCGCCGCCGGCGGTGGCCAGATTCAGCTCATCGGGCACCTGGCTCTTGAATGCGAAGGAGAAGGCGTCGTCAATGCCCCACTGCGGGAAGGTCGCGGTGGCCGGCGCCCCGTAGGCCAGCTTGACGGGATCCCAAGGGATGTAAGTGAGGGTGCGGGGGAGCATGGCGGGGGAAGGCTAAAGGCTAAAGGCTGAAGGCTGAAGGCTGAAGGTGCATGCGGTTATTTGCTGTTCGCGAAGCGGGCTTCGAGTGCATCCAAGCGCTGCTGCACGGAGATGATCCGGCCGGCAGCCGTCTCGAGTAGTTGGGTGGCGAAATCCTGGTTGCGGGATTGCAGCTCCATGGCGGTGACGGCCTGCTGAAAGCTTAGATCCACGCCGGTGATTTTCTTTTCGACCGCCTGCAGGTAGGCCGCCTGCGCGGGGCTCACGCGGCCGCCTTTGGCCGCGATATCGGCAATGCCTTGGGCGGTGCCGAAGTCCTGCGCGGCTTGTGATCGCTGCTGGCCCTTCTCGACTTCCGCCTGCGCCGCGGTGCGCGTGCCGACTTCAGTTCGCTCGGAGGTAATCTTGCTTTGGTTTTCCTTGGCGACACGCTGCGCCTCGGCCAAAGCGGCATCGGCAGCAGCTTGGTCCGCAATGGCTTTTTCTTGGGCTTTTTGCGCGGCGATCTGAGCTTTGTTGATGCGATCCTGTTCAGCATGGGCGTCATCGTCCTTCTGCTTCGCTTCCTTGATGGCCTGATCGCGCAGACCTTTATTGCTGATCATCTCACCTTCCGGGCCGTTGACAAACTCCGGCATGGCTTTGGCCGCATTCAGCGCGGCATCCGCGGCGTCCACCTTGTCTTGGGCTTCTTTCTTCTTCTGGGCGTCGTCCGCTTTGGTCTTATCATCGTTCGCGCGATTCAACTCATCTTTCGCAGCATTGGCTTGGGTCTCCGCCGACTGCACCGCATTTTCGAGATCGGGTTGGATCCGCTGGCGCTTGAGGATGTCCAGCGTGATGTCATTGGTGCCCTGGTGTTCAGCGGCGTCTTTGGCGGCGTCCTGGCGGCGCTGGTTTTCCTCCTCGGCGACCTTGATCTGGTCGGCCGTGGCGCCGTTGGCTTTAAGCCGGGCGATCTGGATATCGGCCAGTTCCTTCATCAGCTTCAGATTCGCGGCGGTTTGCGCCTCGCTCACGGCCTGGATGCGCTTCAGCTCGTCCGCCAGCGGGTCGGCGGAGCGTCCGGCGTTCTTCAGTTCCTCCTCGTACTTGAGGTAATTGGTCAGCGTGTCAATCCACCCCTGCTGCATTTTGGCGATGTTGTCCAGGTGGGTTTGAAACTCCTGCTGGTTGATATCCTCCAGCTTGGTGGAGACGTCCTCGAGCTTTTTGCGGAGCATCTCGAAGGCGCCGACCAGGGCGAGCGCTCCGCCGACTGGGCCCATCACCAGCTCACCCAGGGCGCGGCCGGCGCCGGGGGCGGCGACATTGCCGATATCCGCGAGCACACGGCGCAACTCATGGTGGGAGGGCAGTCCTTTCTCCACCTCGGAGGCCGCGTTTTTCGTGGCCTCCGCGTATTTTTTCATGATCTCGTCTGCTTTGCCTTCACCGACTTGCTCGGTGAGGATGCGGACGAGGACGTCTAAAGATTTGTCAGCCATGGTGGAAAGATGAAGGGTGACGGATGAATTTCATTGGCGGGGCAGCGCCAGATCTGTGAGGCGTTCGCAGGCAAACCAGCCGTTGGTCATGGGCAGCGCCACATAGACGCGCCAGAACTCGCGGCAGGCGGGCATCGGCATGAGCACGCGGGAGGATGGCAAGGGAACGTTGGTGGCGAGCTGCCAGGGGCCGGCGGGATTGGTGCTGGCCACCACCACGTAGCAGGCGCCTGGCGGACAATCCCAGGTGAGCGGGATGCGCAGAGCGGAGGATGGAGGATGGAGGATGGTGGATGGCAGGGGCGGGTGCACGGCGACAGCTTCATTGCCGATCGCCCGCACCACCACCACCACCGCGAGCACGTAGGCGATCAGCAGGCCGATTGCTAAGGCGTGCAGCCAGGTGGGTATGGTGGGATGGAGGATCATGATCAATACGCAGCCCGGTTAGTCAGAATGCCGAACCCGTAATAGTTGGTGAAGCCGTGCGGTCCCGCCGTGTTGGTCACGACCACCTCGAAGCCGTTGTAGCCCAATCCAGAGACGAGCTTCGATGCGTTGAGATTTGTCAGCGCGCCACCGTTCCCGGTAAACGTCCCAACCCAGTTATTCGATGGCGACGTGCCGCCGGTGGCCAGACCGGTCACGGGAAGGTTGGTTGATCCAGAGAGGTTCGCATATAAAGAGCCAACAGGGACATAGAAGCCAGGCGCTTGTCCAGCATCGGTGCCTGCCGCCACGACACCCCAGACCACCTGGTTGTTGATCTGTTCGCAGTCGCTAAAGAAGTTGCCTCCGAACAATGGGTCCGATGAAAGCAGCACGGGATATGTGGGGCCGGCGGCGGGCGAACCGGACTGGGGCGAGTAACGGATTGTCGCGGCCGCGGCCGTCGGAAAATCCGTCAATCCCCATACCTGGCTCGTCATGTTCTCCAGCAGCACGCCGGCGGATGCCGTCTGCATTGGCATGTCGCGATTCTGCACCACAAATGGGTTGGGTGTTTCGTCGCTGACTGCAATGTTGCAAATGGAGCTCTGCCAGAAACAGTTTTCGATGCTCGCGGGACTGCTATCAATCCAGATGTCAATATTGTTTTCGTACGGGTAAAAACTGCCAATGTGCGCTCCAAATACCGCGTTCGGTCCGGAGTAGATGGCGCAGCCGGCGCTGAGCCAGTTCGTGGTGGGATAGCCGTTGCAAGGACCGCCGTCAGCCGGGGTGAGATAGGTCGGCATGGAGATCAAGTAAGCGCCGCTCCGCATTGAATCAAAATAGGAGTTTCCAATGTTTAAAGCTCCATCCGCCAGCTCCAGCATTTGCGAATCATCCAGCGTGCAGAGTTCCCACGCATCAACTGCCTCACCGATCACCGTGGAGGGAGTTCCTTCCCCGAACTGCGAGACGTTTAATTCAGAACCGCCGCCGAGATAAGTAAACACGTCCGGTCCGAATAGTCCCAACTTGTCCTGGTAGATGGACATGGCTTGCCCCGCGATCAGAATGCACGGGAAATTAGTCGCCACCCGCACGTAAAAATCTTGAAAATCGTAATTCATCGGCAGGCTTGCCGATGTGTTCAGCGACAAGTTCGTCATCAAGGTCATCAACTGGATCAGCCCGGCATTGTGGGCGTTGGGATATTGCCCTTGGAACTGCGGCAAGGCATTCATGACATCCGTCACAGTGAATAGGTTGGTGGGGCCCATGTAATCAAAGCCACTTGCCCAAAAGCCGGCCCCTTTGATCTTCGTATTGTTGTAGAGCAGTATTGGTGTCCAGAACGGGTAGTCAGCGGCCTCGATCTCAATACACACTCCGCTCGGCCCATTGGTCGTGATGGGGGAAAGGGCCTGGATTTCATTCATCCCCGCCGTGGTGGACGTGGGAAACCAATAGAATCCCCCGTTGCAGTACGCCGATTTGTTGGTGAACAAGAGCCAATGAGTGTAATTGGTGACGACGTTGCCCGGCAGCATGCCGGGCGCCAGTGTGCCTTTGAGCTGGCCAGCGTTCAAATTGGTCGGCGTGATAAGATTGCCATTCGTATCGCAGAGCATGACCATGTAGGCATGCGCGGACGGCGCGCCCAGCAGCAGGAGCAAGGCGAGAATGCAGGATAGAGGGGGGAGGATGTAAAAGTGAGTTTTCATGGGTGGTATGTGAACCAGAAATAATTTTGCGGGAGATAATTTGTGCCCTGGCCAAGGGTTCCAATGGTGAAATTGTTTGTGCCGGTGATTCGGGCGCCCAGGGCGAAGTTGGTGGTGGTCACGCCGCAGGTCAGGAAGACAGCGTAATTGGTGTCCAGGTACGGCGTGGCGAGGGAATAGGGCTGGGTGTTGGTGCCGGCCGGGAAGGTGAGCAGCCCGGATTGCATGTGTTGCGACAAAAGGTTGCCGGCGGTTTTCGCTGACACCCAGAAGACGCCGTTCGAATAGCCGAAGCCGCCGTTGGTGTCGGCCACGGTGAAATTCGTGCTGGTGGAGCTGATGACCAGGCCGGAGGCGTTGGTGAAACTGAACGTTCCATCGTTGCCCAGCCGGTCCCGGAGCGTGCCGCTGGAGTCGTAAACCGGGATGGAATTGCTGAAGGGGGAGAGCTGCGCGGCCGGCAGCACGGGGGGCCAGAGGAAATTTCCGTTGGTGTCCGTCTCGGCGTTCCACTCCACCTGGGCGGAGCAGGCGGCGGCCAAGACGAGGATGGAGAATAGAGGATGGAGGATGGAAATTTTCATGTCAGTTATGTCCGGCTTGGTTGATGTCCACCGTCCAGTTGCCCTCAAAAAGAACCACGGTGAGGTCCCGGTATAATCCGTCCGCGCAGAGCAGCGAATAGGTGGCCTGGCCGGGGCCGTTGTAGGGCAGCCCGATCTGGAGGGACCATTTGCCATTGGGCGTCGCCACCAGAGTGAGGTCGCGCGTCTGGCCGTCCGAGCAAACGAAGGGAACCTTGTTGCCGATCTTGAATGGCTGCGGCGCGGCGGGATTGCCGATCGGGATGCCGGAATCAATCACGGTGACCGCGAAATAGCACAGCGGCACGAAGTCGCCGGCGGCGCGGGGTGGCTTGGCGGCGGCGGCGGCCGCGGCGGAGAGCACGCCATAAACGCAGAGCCAGTAGCCGCCGCTGTTGCCGCCCACCTGCAAATTGTTGGCGGCAGCCGGGATCACCACCTGGATCTGCTCGCTGGTCCCGGCGGCCCATTGTTCGGACGTGCAGGCCGCGAATTTTGCCGATGGAACCGCGGCGGGAACGAACACGGCGTTCTCGTGGGGATTCTGCGGCTGCTGGATGGCGAACTGGATGGAATCATAGATCGTGAGATCACAGATGGTGGCGTCCGCCAGCGGGCCGTCGCTGAAGATGAAATCAATTTCCACCGCGGCGCCGGACGCGATTGACACGCTGCCGCCGGAGAGCTGGTCGTTGACCTGGGTCTGAGGCTTGGAGACATCCACGGCCAGGCGGAAGTATTGGGCTAAAATTTGCGGCTGCATCAGGTCAGGTGGGTGATCTTGGGCGCGGTCTGCGTGTAGGTACCGGCCTGGATTTCGTATTGAAAAATGGTGGTCTCGCCGTCCCAGGTGAGACATTCAATCTTCGTGAACCGGGCATTGGTCAGGAACCGGATCGTCGGCGGTGTGCCGTCATCCGCCTCCTCAAGAAAACCCTGGCTGATGCCGATGTTATTCGTGATCTTGCCGGGATGATCGGCCTTGAACTGGCGCGCCGCGGCGAGCGAGCCGTGATCGCGCTCAACCCGCCAAGACTTGGTATAGACCCGGTTTTCATGGTTCACCTGGATGGCATAGGCGGCGCCGTAGGCGGGCACCGCTTCACCGCCGGGCGCGAGCGAGGGACGCTCGCCGGAGATCTTGTCGCCGGCGAGGTCATCGCCCAAGGTGAACGGCAGCGAGCCGTCGCCAGGGTGCCAGGTGAATTTGACGTTAGCCACAGGGTTAGATGGCGGCGGACGCTAGTCCGCCGCCACAGGGTTATTTAGGCGGCAACGTGGCGGCCTGGCGGCGGAGCGTGTTCAGCATCTCCAGCGCGTTGCCGATGCGGGCCCGCAGCGCGAGCGCGGCCGGGCAATGGACCAGGTCACCGCCGGCGCCGGCCAGGTCGGTGGCCTGGGTGAGCGCGGCGGCGAGCGACGTCTGGATGGCATCGAGCGCGGCGGTGCCAGGAGCAGGCGCGGCAGCAGCCGGTGTGGCAGCAGCCGGCGCGGCAGCAGCCGGTGCGGCGGCAGCGGTAGGCGCGGCACCAGGCGCGGCGGGTGCGGCGGGTGCGGCGGCGGGTTTGGGTGCGGGTGCGGGTGCGGCGGATGGCGCGGGGGTTGCCGCCGGCGGCGTGGTGATATTAGTTGGTGTGGCCATATTTTTTTTTTTTGGTTTTGTTTGATCACGTGAATACCAGGCGCGTGCCCGGTACCGTAAGCGCGGTTACAAAGCTGAACTCGCCGTGGCGATTTACCTTGTTGTCGAAGATGAAGGTGCCGGTGCGCGGCGCGGAGCTTTTGAGCGTCACACTGGCGCCGGAGCCGCCACTGACCACCAGGTCCGCCGCGTTGGCGCTGCGCCGGGTGCCCAAGCCGCCGCCGGTGCCGTCCATGGCCAGCGCGGCTTTGAGCTGCGCCGTGGTGGGCTGCTGCGGCAGGAATGCCATCATGCCGCGGTAACCGTTGATGCGGTGGTCCACTGTGACGTTGCCTTGCTTCACCGGATCCAGCTTCGACTCGTGCGTGAGCTTGAAACCGGCTTCCGAAAACATGTTGCTGAAGCCGGTCACCGCACCCCATGCGCCGGTGAACATCTCCTCTTCGTGTGTGGTGGGGTAATCCGCCTGGCTCCACGCCGTGGTGTTGGGGATATAGAAGGCGTTGGGATCCGTCAGCGCGTTGCCTTGGCCAATGTATGCGGTCCAGGTGCATTCGCCGAAGAGCGACAAGCCCAGGCCCAGGTTCACCTCGGGCATCTTGGTGAGAATAGCGCGAGTGAAGTCGAAACCGTTCGAGTCCGAACCCACCACGCTGACGGTCCGGTTCACGGCGCCGATGAGCCGGCTGCCGGTGGTGCTGAAACCGTGGAGCGCGGCGGGCAGGAGCACCGTCCGATAATTGGCGGTCCAGACGGCCATGGGCGTGCCGGTGATCTCATAGACCAGGTCCACCAGCGTGTCATCCTGCTCGCCGGCGACACTGCTGGGCAGCGCGCGCCAGGTGGGCTTGGGCGTGATCTTGACGCCGCCCTCAAAGTAGATGGAGTAGGTCGAGTCAACGATCTTGCAGGGACCGCCGACGGTGATTTGGTCTAGTGCGATGGTGGGCATAAGTCAGGAAATGCTTTGGTTGTTGGTCTGGCTGGGAAGCTGGGTGTTGGGCGTGTTGGCGTTGGGCCAGGCGGCGCACATGATGATGGTGCCGGGCTGCGCTTGGAACGGCGCCGCATATTTTGCCGCGGCCGTCTCGCCCGGCAGCGAGCCGGTGGTGGCGGGGCTGGGCGAGCTGAAGCCATCGAGCGTGTACCAAATGTCCGAGCCGTCGGCGACGGTGAGTGTGACGACATCCAGCGGACTAACCGCGATCTGCGGGGTGGCGCAGCGGGCAGGCTGCTGGCGCTCCTGGCGCAGCACGCAGACGGCGCGCATTCCGATGATGCCGGCCTCCGCAAATTGATCATCCGGGACCACGGCGCGGGTTTCCGGCACCAGGCCGCCGGCGCGCCAGAGCCGCCAATTCCACATAAAATCCAGGACCACGTCCGCCCAGTCGTCCGCGGCGCGCATCGTGCCGCCGGCGAAGCCGCCCGCCGCCGGCGTGAAATTGCGGTTCGGCTCCTCGTAAATCCCGATGCTGTAGATCCGTTCGCGCTGCAGGCTGTTCGGCTTGGGGAATAGCAGAGTGGGGATCTGGATGATCGCGCCCGCGCCCACCTTGCCGCTGGGCGCCGGCGTCTGCCATACGGCGTCCTGGGCCACGCGCTGCGCCAGGTACTCACGGCCCAGCACGGGGTTGAGATCTTGAAACAGCGCGCAGCTCTGCATGCCGCGATAGAGCGCGTATTGGATGGCGATCTGGTCGTTCATCGCTCACCTCCCTTGTTGCCGTCGGTCGTGACTGGATCCAGACTGCGTGAAATCGCCGCCATGGCGACTTCCTGAAATTCATCGCTGGTGGGCACCACTTCAAGGTTCGGCAGGAACGTCACCTTGCGGGCAAACGCAAACAATTTGGAAATCAGGGCGCGCACGTCCTTGCTGGGCTTCTGCCCCACGACCAGGCCGAACTGGTATGGGCTTTTGCCATAGCTTTCCGGCGTGATTCCGAAGCAGAGGCACTTCGCCTTGGTCGGCGTCACTTCGCCGCCCTCGTAACGCAGGCGCAGACCCTGCTTGTTCGCCGTGAGGATCACCGTGCCCTCGCCGGCGATGCCCTGCACGCTGTCCGCCGCCTCCTCGCCGAAGCCGGTGGGCGGAAAGCCCGCGAATGGTCCTGGCAGCCGCGGATATTTTTTCAGCCGGTCACGCCAGAACGCCCGCAGCGGATCCCGGCAGATCATCGCCAGCTTGCGCGGCTGGACGCTGCTCATCAGCTCCGCCACCGCCGGCGTGGCGTTGTCTGCGCTGATTGAGATTTGGGCGGAGAGGCTCATGAATTCAAAAAACCGGCTTGACGCGAATTGCGCGAATTATCACGAATTGCCTCTTTTACATGCGGCGTTACCAGCGTGAGATAATGATCAGTTTCATCCGATGCTTCGCCGTAGAGGTTAGGATAATCGGCGTGAAATATAAACAGGCGGTCGCAGCGCATACACCGGTGCTCGGAAATTTTCACCCCACGCCGCCCGGTTGGCTCCAAAAGATGGCCATGCCACCAGCAGCGGAATTGATTAAGCAGTTTTTTCATTAGCGTTAATTGGCGTAATTCGCGTCAAAGTTTTTGGGGTCAGTCCGGGATCTCAATCAAACTATCAAAATCAATCGTGGCCGGCTCCGGACGATCGCCGTCCTGGATCAGCCCGAGCGCCACGCATTCGACGAACGGCACTCCGTCGGTGCCAAAGCCGGAATTGAACGCGAATGGGGCCCAGGGATTTCCCAGCGTGTCATCGCGGATCGTGCCGAGCTGGATCCAGATGCCGGAAGATTTTAGTGCCACGCCGCGGCCGGTTTGCGAATCGCCCTCCCAATCCAGCCAGTCATCATCACCGCATGCTTCGCCGGCCTCGGCCCAGCGCGTGGGCCAGTTCTCGTCTGGCACCTCGATAAGACCGCCCTTGGCGCTGCGGAAACCGCGGGGCACGCGGCGGTCATAGATCCGGTGAAACTCCCAGGCGGGATACTCATCAATATCGGACTGGTCCGTGAGATAGTGCCCCGCGCCGAGCGTGACCTTGCGGGCCACATCAATCTTGAATTCCAGGTTTAGCTCCGCCGCGATTGCGCGGCCGCCCTCGTATTGGGTGAGCAGCTTGGTAATGCCCGCCTCCAGACTCCCTGGTGTTTCGCCGGTGGTCACTCCCTGCTGTAAATTGCGGGCCCGGAACTCCTGGAGGGGATGCACGACGGACTTGAGGCCGTCCACAAGCTGCCGAACCAGGTCCTCCACCGTGAGCTTGTCCACGGCCGAGCCGTACAATGCCAGGTCCCTGCGGATGGACTGCTCAAACTGCGGCGGCAGCCGGAGATTGCCGGCTTGGAGCTGCCGCAGCGCGATGGTGAGGGGATCAGGCATCAGTCATCAGCCGGGGCGTCCGGGTTGGCGTATTGCTGTGTGGAGCTGGTCGAGGGCGTGGCCTGCTGGCTGGGCACGGGCGTGGGCTGCGTGCGCATGATCACCTTGTTGTTGGAATTCCAATTCTGATTGCTTGGCGCGGCCCCGGACGGATCCTCGATGGCACCGGCCTTCCGCTTGGCCACATTTTCCAGCATGGTCTCGGCTTTGGCGGCCAGCTCCTTGCGGCCGTCGGTCATCATGCTCTTGAGCTGCGCGAAATCCTGCAGGAATAGCCAGGTGGCGCGGGCCGTGATGTGGCCGCGCAATTGGTCCGGCACCGTGCCGTCCGTGTTGACGCCATAGCCGGCCGCCGTCATGGCGCCGATGAATTCCGCCACGGTGTCGTTCAGCCGCGTCTGCAAGCCCGTGGTTGAGCCCAGGATATTATTGATCGTGGCCAGCTCAACGGGCGTGAGCTTGCAATCGGTGACAGCCACTGTTCTCCAGGACATAACAAAACAAGGTAAAGGCCAGGGGCCAGGGCTGAAGGGAAGGCCCTTCAGCCCCAGCGTTGATTATTAGTTTCCCGCGCTCAGACTAAACGGCGGGATCTTCTTGCCGAGCCAGGCGCTGGCGTTGACCACGACCCCGGTGCCGAGGTTGTTGGATATGACGTTGAAGCCAACCCAATCGGCCGGCTTCTCGAACCATTCATCAAAGTTCGTGACCCAACAGAAGCCGATGCCATTGCCGTTGGGGACGGGCACCGCGATGGTGTAGTTGCCTTGCGGCGTGGTTTCCCAATCCGAGTTGGTGGGGACACCCGAGCTATTGACCTGCCAAACAGGCGGGTTGCCCGCGGTGATTGCGCGAATTGGCTGGAGCCAGATGGTGCCGTTGTTGGTGGTGGTGGCGACGCCCTGGAACTTGAACCCGTTATAGGTGTAGTTCCGCGTTTCAATGCCCCGGCCGGTCAGTTGTCCGGGATAATAACCATTGGTCGTGATGACGTTGCCGTTGGTGGTGTACCCGGTGATGACCAGGTTCGGACTGTTGGCGTTCGTGGGCGCGCTTTGGAGCACCGCGGTGCCGGCGCCAATGACGTTGGTGATGTTGAAGCTGTCCGCGGCCTGGACCGGGATCAGCGACATCGCCAGGACGAACAAAAACAACACGATCAACGCCGGAAGGCCTTTCGCCTTCAGAATGATGTTGACCAGGTCGAGCTTGCTGATGCCAAACGGCGCGGTGATCTTTTCCGTCCGGGCCGGATCCGCATTCAAGTCGGCGACGATGGCGTTCAGTTCCACCATTTTTTTTGTCATCAACTCGTTGCCTTCCGGGTTGACTGCCTGCTGCTGTTGCTGCAGGCCGGCGGGCAAAATGCCGTCCGGGATCTCCTTCAGTTCGATCGGCGCCTCCTTCAGCTCGGGGGCGAGCTTGGTGCCCACTTCGGCGCCGCAATTGGAGTGGATCGCCGTCAGGTGGATGTGGATGTGCGCGTGCGCGTCCTCGGTGATGGCTTCCGTGGCCGCGATGCACGCCCGGAGCTGCTGGAGCAGTTCGGTGACGGTCGTGGCGACCTTGCCGTCCTTGGTGGTTTCGCGGGGCTTGTAGCCGAGCGTGCGGATGCAGGTGCGCAAATGGGTATCCACGCTGTGCAACCGGTCGCCGCTGATGACGCCGTTGGTTTTTTTCAGACTGTCGGCGATGCCGTCAATCATCTCATCGACGGTCAGCACCTTGGGTTGCTGGCCGCCATCTTTTTTGATCAGTTTCATATTTGCAAACGGTTAAATTGGTTGGTTAATTTTTAAGTGAAGGCGGGGTGTTAAAGCGATGCCACCCCGCCGGGAATCAATTCAGTTCCGGGCCTATTGCGTGGTGCCGCAGAGGCCGCCGCGTTTGTCGCCCACGTTGGCGCCGAGCTGTACTTCCGGCCGCCATTCGGCGTAGTTGCCCACCAGGTCCACGCGCTGGACCAGCGCCACGGAGAACTTGCTGTCCGGCTCCGTCACAGTGGTGATGCTGCCGGGGATCAGCGCGCTGACCGCCTGGGAATAATCCATCGGCAGCCGGCTCTTCAGCATGATGCCCGCCTTGTGATAGGCGAAAAACGCCAGGTTGTTCGTGCTCGGCAGATAAGGCGCCTCGTAGGGATAGAACCCGCTCAAGCCCTCGGGCAGCTTCTGTTGCGTGAGCTGCGGGTCGCCCTTGGATGCCGCAAAGAAGAACTCCAGGCGCGGATCGCTGCGGAGCTTCGCGTAATACTGCGTGTTCAGCAGGATGCCGCGGTCCTTGCGGGGTACCTTGTTCTGGGTGAAGATCGCGCTCAGCTTGTCCATGTCCGTCATGGAGAAGTCGGACAAACCCTTCACGTACGTCGCGTACGCCACGGGCACCTGTACCACGCCGTTTTGATCCGGCGCCGTCACCTGCGTATAACCGCTGAAGTTGTTCGGCGTAAGCAGGGTGGTGACCATGCCCATGAAATAACTCGCGATCGCCTTCATGCCGGCCGGCGCGATTTCATCAAACAGCCGGCGCTGCGTGCTGGACAGCGTGGCTTGGCCGATGACAATCGGCACCGCGATGTAAGCGGACAGCGTCAAGGGCGCGTCCACCGTGGAAGCCGGCGAGGACACCACGAAGCCAATCGGACGGCCGTTGGCATCCAGGCCCGCGTTGTAGAGCATCACCGCCGGGATGTTCACCACGCGGCTTTGTTCGGTCTGCATGTACAGGCCGGGTGTGTCGCTGAAATCCGTGAACATGCTCGTGAGTTCCGGATAATCATACGCATACAGCCCCAAGGTGCGCTGCAGCACCAGCGTGCCGTTGAGCGTCTGGAACTGGTTGTTCGGGTCCGCGTAATCCGCGGCTTCAAATGCGCGCCGGTTGAAGGACATCGCCTGGCTCGCGTCCAGGCCCACGCACTTCGCCAGGTCCTGCGGCGGAATGTCGGACCATTCCTTGTAGGTCGGGGCCAGTGTTTTTTTGTACAGCTTGCCGGCCAGCAGGGCCCACTTGGCCTTTTCCTCGTAGGCGGCTTCCATCTGTCCCTTGCTCATGCCGGGCGAAATGCGGACGGCCGCGTTGCGCCTGGTGAACTCCAGGAGCTGCTTCATTTCCCCTGGCACGCTAAACCCAAGTTCGATGTCCGTGCGGCCAGCTTGCAGTTCCACCGCGGTGCCTCCGGGCGTGAGCCGGCGGGCGCCGTCGCCACCCTTCTTGACGATCAGCGGGATCAGCGTCGGATCCTTTTCGAACTTCGCCTGGTACTCGGCCTGCAGTTCCTTGTCGAGCGCCGGGATCTGCTGGCTCTCGATCATGTCGTGCACGGCCGCCGTGGCCTGGGATTTGATTCGTTCCTGCTTCTCGGCCTCGTACTCTGCGACCCGTTTGCGCTCGGCGGCGAGTTCGAGCTTGGTTTTATTTTCGCGCAGTTCGCACTGCGCGGCCTCGAGCTGGGCTTTGGCCACCGCGGTGTCCTGGGCCTCCAGTTCGACGATTTTCTGCTCCAGTTGGGTATTGCGGGCCTGGAGCGCTTCCGCATCTAACGGTTGTTTTATCATGGTATGTGTTGGTTGGTGGGCGCTGGTTCGCGCTCCATTGGCCGCCGGCGCAACAGGCGCAGGCAGAGTTTTTTCGGCAGCCGGCCGGTCGGCCGACGCGAAAAGTGGTTCGTTTTGGGTGCTCGCCGGCCGGTTGGTCAGCGTGCCCATGTTCAGATAGCGGGAAGGATTCTCTGCCGCATCATCCGGGCAGACGATCTCCGCCGGATTTTCCGGCGAACCGGGCGCTCCAGCCGGGATGATGTAGCCGGCATCAAGCGGCAGCGCCACGGGATCCGCGTTCGTGAAAAACGTCAGGCTGAAGCCGCGGCAAACCTTGCCTTGGACGGCGCGCAAGCCTTCCTCGCTCGGCTCGGCCGCCTCGTAAATCCCTGGCGGCTTGCCATTGGATTCGTCCTGCCAGAAAAATCTCATCGGCCAGGAGCTGGCCGCTTTCTTTTCGTGGAAAAAGCAGTTGAACGGCTTCTGCTTCCCGGCGCGCTTGATCGTTTCCAATTGCGCCTCCAGCGCCTCCGCGCCGCGCTTGTTCACGTTCAAGGTGATCGTCACCGGCTTGCCGCAGTGGCCGAGCGTCATCGTCTGTATCCCGCCCGCCATGGCCATGAAACCATTGAACACATTCGCGCTATCGGACATCGGCGCGATCTCCGCTTCAAAGGGCTGCCGGCCCTGCTCCGCCGGCGAGGACGCCTCGGCCGGTTTGGCGGCAGACGACAACTGCCTGGCTCGTTTCTCGTGAAACGAAGCGCGATCCTCGTGAAATTTTATCGCGTGGTTGTGCTCATCGTATTCCTTGGTGCCCTTCGCGTACTTGTCCCGCGCCAACAAATGCGCCGATGCAGCGTCATGATTGGACTTGGCGGCCGCGGCATGGTCCTCCTGCTTGTCCGAGCTGGCTGCCTTCAGCGAATCACCGGATGCCTTTGTGCTGGCATTGCCAGCTTTCGCCGATTCACCGCTGGTGTACTGATTGCCGTGGAAATCGTGGCCGGGCACATCACCCGCCTGCACCGGCGTGTATTCCACTTTGGCCACCACTTCCCGCGGGTCGCCGGTGATCTTGACTTCGCTCTGCTCCACCGTGAAATCCACCTCGTAGGATTTGCCGTCCGCAGCCCGGACCACGGCCGTCCAGGTCTCCCCCACTTCGTGTGGCGGGGCGACAATGTCCTGCACCCAAACCGAGAAACAATCCGCGCCGTCGCCATTCGGCCGGGTGGTGAGCATTTTGATTTCCGCGGCCTTGGCGGCAACCTGGGTGCGCAGATTCTCCAGCGCGATACCCGCGCCATCGAGCGCGGCCTGCAATTCCTTTGGGGTGGATGTTTTTTTCATAATTTGACTTTGTTCAGCGGATGTGTGACATTTTTCACAGGCCAGCGGGACCGCCACTTGGCAGCAATGCCGGGTGCGCATTGCAAGGACTGCTGGCCTTGTTGTTTTTTTGCTTCATGATTCCTTGGCGATCCGGTGCAGATAGAATTTCTGCGCGATCTTCTTGCCCTCGTTGGTTTCGCGGACCGTCAATTCGGCTTTATACTTGGCATCACCGATCTTCAGCCCATGCTCAATTTTGTGGACGGCCAGAATATCCTTCCGGCCTTTGCGATCCGGCAGGGATGAAACGACGTTGCCCTGTTCCACCAGGCGGGGGAGTGCCTGGACAGATTGAAACTCGTGGGGCGTGCGTTTGTCATACAGCGTCTTGTTCCGACCCAGCCGCGTGAATTCCACGGTGCCGAGCTGCGGGCTTTCCGCCGACTTGAACCCCTTCATGATGGTGTCCGCTCGCTGATGCATCTCTTTGGGTGTGCCGGTCCATTTTTCATCCGGCAGCTCAACATATTGGTTCCCGTGGAACTCGTGCCCCTCCACGTCGCCCGCGTTCAGAGGTTTACTGGCTACCGCGGGCGCGTGCTCCGCCTTGGCGTTGAGCCCTGCAACAAAACTTTCCACCAGCGTCGGTGTGAGCTGCTCCGCCAGCGCGCCGTCATGCTGCAGCGGCGCGGTGAGTTCCGGCCACTTCTCGATGGCGCGCTCAAAATAACTGAGCTGTGCAGCTTCATCCTTAATCGCCAGCCCGGCGCGCAAATATTTCAGCAGCGGCGCGACAGCCTTGGCCAGCGCATCGCCCGCCTGGCTGACAAGTGCCGATTCTGTGCCGGAAGCCTCCGACGCCTGCAGCTCGCCGGCGGCGGCCGGCGTAACATCAGCAGCATTTTCCTCGCGGGCCATCTGACGTTGCATCGCCGCGGTTCGTTGCTCGCTTTGGCGGATTTTCTCCTTTGTTTCTGCAATCTGCTTGTGAAGGGGGGAGAGCTGCATTGACCGGTCTTCAATCAACGCCTTCATTTTCTCTTCGTGCGCAGCCATAATGGATCGCACTTCCTCGTGTCGCGCCGCCATTTGTTCGTGAAAAGATCGTGCGGATTCATTAGGCGCGACCTTTGCCGCTGCCAGATGGGCGTCGCGCGCAGCGGCGTGGGCCGATTCGGTCTGGTCTTCGCGAGCCGTCCCGGTTTTACTCGAGGCGGCGCTTTGCGCTTCCGCGTACTGATTGCCGTGGAACTCGTGCCCCGCCACATCGCCGGCCGCCAACTCCGGCCGATCCTTCTTGCCAGGCACAGCGGGCTTCTTGCCGGCCGGGGCGGGGACAGCTTGTCCCCGGTTTTGCGGCGACGAGCCGTCGCCGCCCCGATCAGCGCCCGGCGTGGGCGCCGCCGGCGCATCGCCCAGCGTCTGCTCGTCCTTCGTCGGCTGTGGGATGCCAAACCGCTTGCCAATCCAGTTCAAGCCAATCGCCTTGCCGGCTCCCGCCTGGCTCAGCGCCGCGATGGTTTGCGCGTCCTGCAAGCCGCCCTGGTCATCCTCGGTGAGTGAAATGAACGGCACCTCGTCATCGCGGCCCTTATTCACCCGCAGGATGTGCCGCGCCATCTGCTCGCGCAGAACTTCACAGACGTGCAGCGCGCCGGCGTTCAGACACTGGCTCTTCACATCGCCTTCCTGTTCGCCAAACCCCTTGCCCGTGCTCGAATCCTTGCCGGTCATCGTCTGCCGCAAAATCACCTTGCGCATCTGGCGCTCGGCGAGCTGGATCATGAACCCTTCCGGCGAATGCTCGCCGCTCTCCATCGCCTTCTCAAAATCGAGCACCACTCCCTCGGGCAGCAGACACCAGCCACGCGCCCCCATGTTTTGCAGCATGTCCCGCGCAGTCGCTTTGTCCTCCTCCGACGTCCCCTGCGAATAAGTGGCCTTGCGAAACGGAATGCCAAAGAGCTGCGCCAGATCCAGCAGCCAGTCCCCGCAAAAATTCTCCACGCACCACCACCACGCCAGCGACCGCAGACACGAGCTGCCCAGCGCCGTGCCGCTCTTGGCCTTCATCACCGAGATTAAAAACTTGTTCGCCGGAAATTCCGTCAGGTAGCTCGGCATCGGCTGGCTGCTGATGAAATTCCACACCGGCGAATCGCCCATGCCCACCGCCGCGCCCGACCCGGCCTTGAAATTCTTCGCCTTCTCGTTCATCTGGCGGAGCTGGTCATCCAGCGCCACGCGCAAGCCCAGCCGTCCGCTCATATCCCAGGCATAGCACACCGGGTGCACCCAAAACGTGCACCGCGGCGCCACCACGTTCCCCACGCCCGCCACCTGGATGCGATTCAATTGCCCGGTGCCGTAAGTGTCATACCAATCCTCTTCCAGCACGGATTGGTTGTGGAACCGGCCAAACAAAATGTCACGGACCGTGCCGCGGAAAGCGTTCTCATCCGCCGCCGGATCCGGACGGAAATTCCGGAAGCACGAGGAAATGATCTTCTGGTTCTCGATAGCGTTGAGGCTCGGCTCCTCATCCTCCTCGTGATACGGTTCCACGATCAGCTTCTTCTCGCAGATCCCGTCCACGTATTCCCCCACGCAGGCCGCGATCTCCGGATTGCTGTCAATCATGAGATCGAAAATCTCCCATGCCTGGACGTGGTTGCCCGCCAAAGCCCCGCGCAGCACATTTTCTATATACAGCGGCGTGATGGATGCCAGGTTCGGCAACAGCCAGCGATACGCCGCCTGCGGCCGCAGGACCGCCCCCAGGGACGGCGAGAGATTGGACACCTGGTTCATGGCGGCCTTCTGATCCGTCGAATCAGCCGTTGCCGCCATCGGCTGGGAGGTGTTGGTGGCCGTCGTGGGGATTGTGGCCGTCCACGGCTGCCGCTGCGGCGGCGTTGGGGCCGACGTGCGGCTGGGAGGCAACCCGCCGATCCGGGACAGCGGCGTGCCCGGCCGGGCTGTTTGGCGGGTAAGAATGGCGCTCATACGGTTCCCTCCCGTATGAGCGTTTGAATTACTTCAGGCGAAACACCGCAGATTCGATCTTTGGAAGCCAGGTGGATGGATGCACTTGGCCGGCCCGGATCCGACGAAACGTTCTTGGCGTAATGCCAATTTTGGCCGCCAGCTTTCGTTGGCTCCAGTCTTCCTGTTCCGCCTTGGCCAATAACTGTCGAACCAGTCCATCCAGAGTTAAAAATGCGACCCTTTTGGCTTGCTCCACCTTCTCTTTGCGTTGCTTGCGCCGAAACATCCTCCATCTTCCGGATTCATGGGCAGGGTGGGCTTCCCCCTCGTGGCCGCGAACCTGCGTTCGCGGCAAACTGAAAGCCAGCGCCCAGGCCTCCGTCACCTTTGAACTCCCCCGACCCGGCGCCCGCTTCACTTCGCGGCACTCGCCAAAAGCACGTCCAACTGATCCAGGCACAATTGCGACCACGTCTCCATCTGCTCGCGCTTGGCCTTCAGCTCCGCAATGGGCACAAACTCCATCTGCGTGATGACCTGCTCGTTTTTCCGCACGTTTTCCGGGCGGCAAAACATCACGTGCACCACCCCCAAATGCACCCGGCCCACGTCCGTTGAATCGTCGTTGATCAGCCCCACCGGGCGCGCGTTGAACTCGCCCTGGATGGACAGTTCCTCGCAGACCTCCCGCTTGACCGCCTCTTGAAACGCCTGCAAACCCACGGAAAAAAGCGAATGGTCTTCGTCATTGATGTGCCCGCCGATGCCCACTGATCCCTTGGCCACCAGCCGCTGCTCGCCCGCCTTTTTGCCGCGCACATAATGCAGCACGCTCTTCCCGTCGGTGATCACCACGTACGGAATGATCTGCTTGAATTCCGGGTTGGTCTCCGCCAGCGAACGCGGCATGAAACTGTTGTTCCGTGCCTCCAAAATCACCGGCAAATAGCGGTCCACCTCCCGGTTGAATCCTTGAAATGCCCCCAGCCGGTCAAACAGCGGGCGGGGAAACACCAGCACTTTTTCGTCTGCGGTTGCCATAGTGTCGGCAGCATAGCCAAGCCCCGCCGCCGAAGCCAGTCTTTAGGAAACCCAGCGCCGTTTTCCCCCGCGTGGCTGCGAACGCGAGTTCGCGGCAAGCTCAACCCCGAAATCAGAGTTCGCGCATTGAACCCCTGAACCGCAAAAGAAACATTCAACATTTCACATTCAACGCCCAATATCGAAGGGGCTCACGCTGCCGCCTTCGTTCAGGGTTGGAAGTTGATTGTCGAATGTTGAATGTTTTCTGGGTTCATGGAGAGGGCCGGGGTGAGGTGTTTCGTCTTATTCTTTGGCTTCTGCCAACATGCTTTTCCCACGGGATTCCGGCGAAAAACAGTATCAAAATGCGCCCTCACTGCTCGCGCCTTGCAACTTTCCGCTTTGAACTTCGCCCCCAAACGCCTTTAATAATCTCATGCCTACGCTTTTAGCCAACGGCGGGCCGGTCATGTGGCTCATTCTGATCGCCGCCGCCACCGCCGCCGTGGTGTTCGTCGAACGCGCCCTGTTCTGCCACCGCTCGCAAATCAACTCCGCCGAGTTCCTCAACGGCGTCCGCACCGTCATCAAACGCGGCAACGTGGTCGAAGCCATCGCCATCTGCGACGCCACCGCCGGCCCCGTCGCCCGCCTCGTCAAGGCCGCCATCCTCCATCGCGAACAGGGCCGCGACCGCGTCCGCGAAGCCGTCGAGGAAGCCGGCCTCACCGAAGTCCCCCGCCTGGAGGAAAAGCTCAATCTCCTCGCCACCATCGCCCAGATCTCTCCCCTCCTCGGCCTCTTCGGCACCATCGTCGGCTTCATCCGCATGTTCATGAACCTCCAGGCCGCCGGCCTCTACGCCCACATCAGCGGCGGACCCGATTCCCTCGCCGCCGGCATCTGGGAATCCCTCATCTGCGCCGCCGCCGGCATCGCCGTCTCCATCCCCGCCCACGCCGGCTACAATTATCTCGTCAGCCGCGTGAATAAAATCGTCCTCGATATGGAGCGCGCCGCCGCTGAAATCGTCAACATCGTCACCGAAAACGGCAAATGAAGACGCCCTTTCCCTTCCGGCCCGTCCGCCTCCAGCCCGCTGACCGCCTATGAAATTTCCGCGCAACGCCAAGATCCTGCGCGGCCATTTCGACATCGCGCCCTTCGCCGCCGTGTTCTTTTTGCTGCTCATCTTCCTCATGCTCAGCGGTCTCCTGCCCACGGCCGGCATCCCCCTGCAAAGCCTCCAGCCGCCCGCCGCCGATAACCTCCCCGGCACCGACCATCCCACCGTCGCCCTGGCCGTGGACGCCGGCGGCAACCTCTACTTCGCCAATCAAATCGTCACCGAGCGCGTCCTCATTGCCGGCCTCATGGTCGCCACCAACACCACCCGCGCCCCCCTCACCCTCGTCATTCATGCGGACAAGGACGTCACCTACGACACGCTCGTGCATCTGGCGGTCGTCGCCCGCCGTTGCGGCATCACCAACACCCTCCTCGCCACCCTCCCGCGCGTCGAGGCCGCTCCCGCCAAGCCATGAGCCCGCTTCCCGCCGATTCCCCCGCCCTGCCGCCCCCGCCTGCGGACGGCTGGCTGGCTGGACCGAAGCGTCCCCGGGAAGGCTGGACCAACCGGAAATTTGTCCTCGTCCTCCTCGTCGTGTTCGCGTTCCACATCGCGCTGATCTTTCTGTTCGCCACCAAAAAGCCGGTGGCCCCCCGGCCCGTGGCCAATGTCCCCCACCTCCAACTGGCCGACGATGCCAATGAGTTCATCGCCCTCGGCGACCCCACCCTGTTCGCCCGTCCCAACACCCATGACCCTCTGACCGCTTTCTGGCGCAGCGTGCCTCCCGTCCCCCGCCCCAATTTCCATCGCCCGGATCCGCCCCGTTACCTGCCCGTCGCCGCCGAATCTTTCGGCGCCGCTTTCACCGATTTCATGCGCGGCCTCCGCCCCCCGGAGTTCGCCCTCAATTTCAAGCCCGACCCGGAATTGGCCCCGCCCGATTTTGTCTGGGACAATCCCGTCCCCACTGCCACCACCATGGAGATCACCGGCGAACTGGCCGGCCGCACCTTGCTCACCGGCAGCGCCCTGCCGTCCCTGCCGCTCAACGACGTGATCCCTCCCAGCAAAATCCAGGTGCTCGTCAGCGAGGAAGGCAATGTGGACTCCGCCGTCGTGCTCGACTCCAATCCCTACAACGCCGCCGACCAACGTGCCCTCCGGCTCGCGCTCCGCCTGCGTTTCGCCCCCGCGCCCCGCCTGATGTTCGGCGAAATCATTTTCACCTGGCACACCGTCCCCACCAACGCCCTCCCGGCCTCCCTGCCATGAGCATCCCCTCCCTGCTGTTCATCTATGTCGCTCTCGTCTTGGGCGCCCTGTGCGCCATCGGCCTCCTCTCCGAATTCCGCCGCCGCCATTTCGGCCCCGCCCACCCCGAAGACCGCGTCTTCCGTTGCGCCAAATGCGGCCTGGTCTATACCGATGACGCGGACGTGGACCGTTCCCGCTGCACCCAGTGCGGAAAACTCAACGCCCCCGTCCAGTTCTAAGCCCGCCGCAGGTTTTTTTCCAAATTCAACGCTTGCAATTTTTCGCCCAACTGATAAGCTCCGCGCTCTTTTGATAATTTTATGTCTGTAAAAATTCGCATGAAACGCGTCGGCACCAAGAACACGCCGGCCTTCCGTATCGTCGTGGCCGACAGCCGCAGCCCGCGCGACGGCAAATGCATCGAGGAAATCGGCACCTACCAGCCGCTCAAGCCGGGCGATAACTTCACCCTCAAGCTCGATCGCGCCCAATATTGGGTCAGCAAAGGCGCCAAACCCAGCGATACCGTCGCCAGTTTCATCAAAAAGGCGGCCAAAATGGCCCCCGCAGCCTGATTTTTGCCATGCAGGAGTTCCTCGAATACATTGTCAAAGGACTCGTGCAAAACCCCGGTGCCGTGACGATTACGCCGGTGGAACGCGCGGGCGCCACCGTCTATGAATTGCGCATGGACCCGGCCGATGTCGGCAAGATCATCGGCCGCCAGGGCGCCACGATTAACGCCATCCGCTCTTTGTTGCTCGCCGGCAGCGCCAAAAAAGGCCTGCGCTGCTCCGTCGAAATCGTCGAAGACCAGCCCAAGGCGGCAGTCTAGTTGGAGTTCATGCCTGGGCCTGCCCGCCCAGGTTTGACCGGACCAGGCCCAAGCTTGAACTCCAACAGCATGAAAATTGACGTGCTGACGCTGTTCCCGGGCATGTTCGCCGGGCCGCTCGATGAAAGCATCATCATGCGCGCGCGCAAGGCCGGCCTGTTGGACCTGAAAATCCACCAGTTGCGGGATTGGACGCATGACCGGCACAAGACCGTGGACGACCGTCCTTTTGGCGGTGGCCCCGGGATGCTCATGAAGCCCGAGCCGCTGTTCGAGGCCGTTGAAAGCCTCCGGCGCGAGCCGACGAAAGTGATTTTGCTTTCGCCCTCGGGGCGGAAATTCAGCCAGGCCATCGCGCGTGAACTGGCCGAAAAAAAAGATTTGTTGCTCGTCACCGGCCATTACGAGGGCTTTGATGAGCGGGTGCGACAGGATCTCGCCGATGACGAGCTGTCCATCGGCGATTACGTGTTGACCAATGGCGCTTTGCCCGCCATGGTAATCATTGACGCCGTCACCCGCCTCCTGCCCGGAGTGCTGGGCGATGACGAAAGTTCGCTGGACGAGTCGTTCAGCCACGGTTTGCTGGAATATCCGCAATACACGCGGCCGGCCGATTTTCGCGGTTTGAAGGTGCCGGATGTGTTAATCTCCGGCAACCACGCCGAAATCGAAAAATGGCGCCGCGAACAGGCAAAGTTGCGGACCCGGCAGCAGCGTCCGGATTTGCTGGAATGAATGATTTTGAGCCGTGCCGGCCATGATGGCCCGCCGGCGGATTAATTTGGCGGCCATGGTGGTTGCCATGCTGATGACTTATGAACCAGGCATTGTTGAAAAAAATCGAATCCGAACAATTTCGTAAAAACGAAGTCAAGTTCAACGTGGGTGACACCGTCCGCGTCCACACCAAAGTCGTGGAAGGCGACAAGGAACGCATCCAGATCTTCGCCGGCATCGTCATCGGCAAGCGCGGCACCGGCCTGAATGAAACCTTCAGCGTCCGCCGCATCAGCTACGGCGAGGGCGTCGAACGCATTTTCCCCATCCATTCGCCCCGCGTGGACAAGATCGAAGTCGAGCGCGAAGGCAATGTCCGCCGCGCCAAGCTCACCTTCCTCCGCAAGCGCATCGGCAAGGGCGCCACGCTCGTCAAGGAAAAGGAAGAGAAGATCACCGGCCCCGCTGCCGCCAAAACAAAAACCGCCGCCAAGCCGGCTCCGGCCCAGAAGCCCGCCCCGGCCCCCGCCGCCAAGTAATTTCCCCCTTTCACGGAAAAGGCGGGGCCAGCCAGCCCCGCCTTTTTCTTCCCCTCAGCCGCTTTCACCCCGGCCATCAGTGCCCGTCGTGATCGTGGTTCAGCCACGGATGCTCTTGCCCCGGCGGCGGCGCCACGGGCAGGCCTGCTTGGGGGGTGGCCATCGGCGATGCCGCTGGATATCCGCCCCATCTGTGCCGTCTTGAATTCCGCTGGATTTCATTTCAAACTGGCAAAAATGAATTACAAACCGAAGTGCCCCCTCAGTCCGCGCCTGCTCTGGGCGGCGATGTTCCTGGGAACGTTGACTTTCTCTGCCCCCGCGCCCGCGCAACCCGAACCCGCCGAACGGGACTCCCAAAAATCCATGACCGTCCTGCCGCTGGAACAATCGGCGAGCCGTGGCATTATCACCCGGGATCCTTCCAGTATCGTGAAATGCAAAGATGAATACTGGGTCTTCTACACCGGCCGGGGCGTGCCGTCGTATCATTCGAAGGATTTGGTGAAATGGGAACGCGGACCGGCGGTTTTCAAAACGGCACCCGAATGGATTTCCAAGATGGTTCCCGAAAGCCGCCATCTGTCCTACTGGGCCCCGGACGTCATGAAAGTGGGCGACCGGTATCTTCTTTACTATGCGGTTTCTTCGATGGGGAAAATCACCTCGGCCATCGGCTTGGCCACCAATCCCACCCTGGACCCGAGTGATCCGGCCTATCATTGGACCGACCAAGGAGTGGTGGTGCGGACACGGGAAGGCGATGGATACAATGCGATTGACCCGTGCGTTTTTCACGACAGCGATGGCAGCCTCTGGCTCGCGTTTGGCTCTTATTGGTCCGGCATCAAACTGATTCAGTTGGATCCGCAGACCGGAAAGCGAATCGCACCCGATTCGAAGCTGTTTTCCCTGGCTTATCACGACTCAATCGAGGCTTCCTGTCTGTGCAAACATGACGATTATTATTACCTGTTTGTGGACTGGGGTTCGTGCTGTGAGGGCACCAACAGCTCCTACAACATCCGCATCGGACGGAGCAAAACCATCACCGGGCCCTATCTGGACAAGGTCGGATCGGATATGCTTCAAGCCGGTGGCAGCGTGTTCCTGCCCACCACCAACGGCCCGCTGTTCGGGCCCGGACACGCGGGAATATTGAAGGCAGACGGCCAGGATTGGTTCACCTCAGATTTCGAGGGCGACATTCGCATGCATGGAAAGGCGACCCTGGCCATCATGCCGCTCCGGTGGAATGCCGACGGCTGGCCGGAGGCGACCGTGAACGACCTCAAGTCTGCCCCACCTGCGAAAGCCGGGACGAAGAATTAGGCCGGTTTTCCACCGGGCGACCAGACGGAATTGTCGAGCAGCTCGATGCCGGGCTTGGTAAAGGTGATGCGCCGGGTTTTGTAGAGTTTGCCCAAGGCCTGCTTGAAGGCTTTTTTGCTGACGCCAAAATTCTGGCGAATGGTCTCGGGCGAACTCGCGTCGTCAAAGGCCAGCCGGCCCCCGTTCATTCGCAGGGCGGTGATGATCAATTTCGTCAGCGGTTCCACCCGCTGGTAACCCGCGGCATCCAGGCGCAATTCAATTCTCCCGCTGGCGTGGACGGCGCGGACAAAACCTTTCAGGCGGGCGCCGATCTTGAGCGGCGAAGCAACCTGGCTTTTGGAAACCTGTCCCCAATGTGCGTTGTCCACGATGGCTTGGTATCCCTGCGGCGTTGCGGAGGCGATGAGCAAATTCACCGGCTGGCCCTCGTGGTAGGCGGGCGTGTCGCGGCTCACGTGGCGGTTGAGCCGCGTGCTGGCGATGATGCGATCGGTCCGCGCATCGAGGCCGACGTAAACCACCACCCAATCACCGAGGCGCAACGGAAATTCTTGTTCGCGGAAGGGCACCAACAAATCCTTTTGCAGCCCCCAGTCGAGAAACGCGCCAACCTCCGGGTGCACATTGATGACCTTCATGCAGGCGAAATCTCCCACCATAGCGTTGGGCGTTTCCGTGGTGGCTACGAGCCGGTCCTCGGAATCGCGATAGACAAACACGTCCAGCTTTTGCTGGGGAGCCAGCTTGGCCGGGATGTAGCGGCCGGGCAGCAGGATTTCGCCCAATTCCCCGCCGTCGAGATACAGACCGGGCGTGGATTCCCGAATAACGGAAAGGAGGTTGCGTTTGCCGAGGATTGCCATGCCACCACACATTAAACCTGAAACACCGTCGGCGGGAGAAAAAACGCCTTCTCCTCCCCGCCGCGCCGCCTTTCCGCCGTTAGCCGCTAACGAAAAATCGTACAAAAGACGCATTTTGCGTCCGCCACCCTCTGGCATCCCCCTCCAAATTATGCCATCCTCGTCGTATGGATGCTGCCAGACAGCAGACGTTGCAAATGGCCGCGCTCGCCAGGGCGCCGCTGGCCGTGCGGGGCCGCCGCGCTCCGCACCCCATATTCGGCGCCCTCCGGGCTCTGCCCCGTCCCGGTCAACCCTGGTCAACCTTGGTCAACCCTGAAAGAGCGGGAAAAAATTCATGGCCCCTCCTCTGACGCCCCCCTCCCGGCCCGCGGTTCCACCGGCTTGGGAGCAACTCCTCGACGGGCGTTTCGATTCCCACCACCCGGGCCGCACCCTCTGGGGCCTGTTCTCCGACCAGCGCCGCCGCGTTTACGGCGCCGTGGCCCTCTACGTCATCAAGCAGTCGCCCGCCTCCCTCCTGCCCCTCGCCGTGGGCATGATCGTGGACCTCCTCACCCGGGGCCAACCCGGCGCCTTCCACAAAATCCTCCTCATCGCCGGCGCCTATTTCCTCCTGCTCCTGCAAAACCCGCTCGTCCACACCTCCTTCGTCCGCCTCATGAGCGGCGCCCTCCGGCACATGCAGTTCAACCTCCGCAGCGCCCTCGTCGAACGCCTCCAGCAGCTCTCCCTCGCCTTTTACGAGGAAAAACAAACCGCCGCCCTCCAAACCAAGCTCCTCCGCGACGTGGACGCCATTGACGCCCTCTGCCGCCATCTCATGCACACCGGCCTCAACGGCGTGCTCGTCATCCTCTACGTCGCCGTCATCGCCCTCATCAAGCAGCCCCTCCTCGCCCTGTATTTCGCCGTCACCGTCCCCGTGGGCATCGCCCTGTTGAAGCTCTTTGACCGCCGTTTCCGCGAACAGTACCAGGCCATGCGCGTCGAAACCGAGCAAATGAACGCCCGCGTCGGCGAAATGCTCCAGATGCTCCCCGTCACCCGCGCCCACGGCCTCGAATCCATCGAAACCCGCAGCGTCCGCGGCGTCTTCCAGCGCATCCGCGAGCGCGGCCTCCAGGTGGACACCCTCACCGAATTCTTCGCCTCCAGCTCCTGGTTCACCTTCATGTGCTTCCAGCTCGCCTGCCTGGTCTTTTCCGCCTGGCTCGTCGTGCATCATCGCATCAGCGTGGGCGACGCCGTGATGTATCACACCTACTTCGGCATGCTCATCGGCGCCGTCCAGCAGTTCCTCAGCGTCTTCCCCGCCCTCGCCCAAGGCGCCGATGCCGTCCGCTCTCTCGGCGAAATCCTCGAAGCCGGCCCCCTCGAAACCAACACCGGCAAGCCCGCCGCCCCCACCCCCCTCCGCGGCGAAATCGTCTTTGACCACGTCTGCTACCGCTATCCCCGCGGCCGCGAAGTCGCCCTCTCCGACATCTCCCTCCGCGTCGCCCCCGGCGAAACCGTCGCCTTCGTCGGCGAATCCGGCGCCGGCAAATCCACCCTCGTCAATCTCGCCATCGGCTTCCGCCAGCCCGCTTCCGGCGCCATCCGGCTCGACGGCCGCGACCTCCGCGAACTGGACCTGCGCACCTATCGCCGCCAGATCGGCGTCGTCCCCCAAACCACCCTCCTCTTCAACGGCACCCTCCGCGAAAACATCACCTACGGCCTCAACGCCGTCTCCGACGACGCGCTCTGGAAAACCCTGGCCGACGCCAACCTCGCGGAATTCGTCCACGCCCTGCCCTTGGGCCTCAATACGCCCTTGGGCGAAAGCGGCGCCCTGCTCTCCGGCGGCCAGCGCCAGCGTCTGGCCATCGCCCGCGCGCTCATCCGCAATCCCCGCCTCGTCATCCTGGACGAGGCCACTTCCGCCCTCGACGCCGCCTCCGAACGCTCCGTGCAGCAGGCGCTCCTGCGCCTCACCCGCAACCGCACCACGCTCATCGTCGCCCACCGCTTCTCCACCATCCGCCACGCCCACCGCATCGTCGTGCTGCGCGCCGGCCGCATCGTCGAAACCGGCACGCAGTCGGAATTGCTCGCCCGCCAGGGCCTCTTCTTCCAGCTCGCCGCCCTCCAAACCGTCGCCCCCAATGACCCGGCCCCCGTCCCATGACGCCGCTCCGCCCCCGCTTTTTCCAGCCCGTTTCACCTCTGCGTCTCCGCGTCTCGGCGGTCACTCTCCCGCTTCGCCCCCCGTTTTTCCCCCGCCCGCTTCACCCGCAAATCCCGCTCCCCGCAGCTTCAAACTTGCATTCGTCCGCCATCTGTCGTATTCAGAACACGTTGAATACGTGTATGTTACGTTTCGCATTGACGTCATCACCTTTTGTGGGTAGCCTTTCCGCACCGTTCGCCGCATGAAGCGTCGCCCGGTAATTGTTTTATGTCCGAAGGATATTGCGTCAAGTGCAAGGCCAAAAAGCCCATCTCCGATGGCGTCGAAGAAACCATGAAAAATGGTCGCAAAGCCATCAAGGGTAAATGCCCCACCTGCGGCACCGTGATGTTCAAAATTCTCGGCAAGGCCGCCGCGGGCTCCACCCCTGCCCCCGCTCCAGCCAATCCAGCGCCCGTTCCCAATCCCAACCCCGGCTCCAATCCCTCCTCGCAAGCTTGATCTATGCCTCAACAGCTCGCCTACGTAATAATAACTCCATATTCGCTGTATAAGTCCCGCACCGGCGGCATTCTCAGCCGCCTCATCACCCGTACCGGCCTCGATCTCGCCGGCATCCGGATGTTCGCCCCGAGTCCCGCCCTCGTTCAGGAATACGCCGCCACGCTCGTCACCGCCACCAATAGCCACGACCGCAAAATCCAGGAACTCCTGCGCGACTACGTCCAAACCAACCTGTCGCCTGATCCCAAAACCGGCCGCCGCCGCCGCGTCATGGCCCTCCTCTTCCGCGGCGATGACGCCATCCGCAAGGTCCGCACCGTGGTCGGCAACCTCAGCCCCGACCGCCGCGGCGGCGAAACCATCCGTGACACTTACAGTGACTTGATCTTGGACAACAACGGCAACGTCCGCTATTTCGAACCCGCCGTCCTGGCCGCCCCCAACGACGGCGAAGCCGAGCACAAACTCAAGATCTGGGCCCGTTACTCCGATGCCGATGGCGGCGTGCTCGAAAACGTCATCACCTATCCAAACCACGAGACCAGCGAACGCACCCTCGTGCTCATCAAGCCGGATAATTTCAAATTCGCCACCGGCCGCCCCGGCAATGTCATTGACTTCTTCTCCCGCACCGGCCTGTTCATCGTCGGCGCCAAGGTCCTCCGCATGAGCACCGCCCAGGCCATGGAATTCTACGGCCCCGTCCGGGATTTCCTCCGCGCCAAGCTCAAGGACGGGGTCAGCGCCAAGGCCAAGGACCTCCTCGAAAAGGAGTTCGGCTTCAAAATGTCCCCGGCCGACCAAAAGGCCATCGGCGAAATCCTCGGCCCCATCCAGGGCGATTCGCAGTTCGACAACATCGTGCGCTTCATGTCCGGCCATGCGCCCGGCGAAATTCCCCAAAGCGAATGGCAGAACCCCGGCAACCAGAAGTGCATCGCCCTGGTTTATGAAGGCGTCGGCGCCGTCAACAAGATCCGCGACGTCCTCGGCCCCACCGACCCCTCCAAGGCCCCGCCCGGCTCCATCCGCCGCGAATTCGGCTCCACCATCATGGTCAATGCCGCCCACGCGAGCGACTCCGTGGCCAACGCCCAGCGCGAATTCGGCATCGTCAAGCCCGGCGAAAACAACTTCAAGCAGGTCATCGAGGAAGTTTACGGCCCGCTCTGAGCCTGCCCGGCACCACTCTCCAGCCCGCCTTCCGGCGGGCTTTTTTTATATCCCGTCCCCCCAGCCGCTTTTCTTTTGCTTCACCCCGGTTTCTTGGTAAACTGTTGCACTTTTGATGAAAGCAATTCTGGCCCTTGAAGATGGAACGGTCTTCCACGGCGAAGGCTTTGGCGCCAAGGCGTCCGCCTGCGGTGAGGCCTGTTTCAACACCTCCATGACCGGCTATCAGGAGATCCTCACCGACCCGTCCTACAAAGGACAAATCGTCACGATGACGTATCCGCTGATCGGCAATTACGGCGTCAATTCCCAGGACGTGGAATCGTGGCGGCCGCACGTGGCGGGCTTCGTCATCCGCGAACTCTCCCCCATCGTCAGCAACTGGCGGGCGGATATGTCGCTCGACCGGTATCTGGAGCAAAACGGGATTCCCGGCATCCAAGGCATTGATACCCGGGCGCTGACCAAAAAGCTGCGCGTGCGCGGCGCCATGAATGGGTTCATCTCCACGGAAAAAATCTCCGCCGCCGAAGCGGTCAAGCGCGCCAGGGAATTCGTGTTCTTGGGCGTGGATTACGTCAAGGAAGTCACGCATAAAAAGGCGTTCCGCTGGGACGAGACCGACGAGCAAAGCGCGGCGTTTGAACTGGTGCGCGGCAGCAGCACGGCGGACGCGCGCAATTTCCGCCAACCGCTGCCCGCCGCGGACATCCCCATCGTCGCCTTTGACTATGGGATGAAGTACAACATTCTCCGGCGCCTGCGCCAGCACGGCTTTGCCACGCAGGTGCTGCCCGCCACCGCCAGCGCCGCCGACGCGCTCAAGCACAAGCCCGCGGGCATCTTCCTCTCGAACGGCCCCGGCGACCCCGCCGCGCTCGACTACCTCGTGCGCGAAGTCCACACGCTGCTCGATTCGGGCATTCCCATTTTTGGGATTTGTCTCGGCCACCAGATCATCGCCCAGGCGCTCGGCGGCAAGACCTTCAAGTTGAAATTCGGCCACCGCGGCGGCAACCAGCCCGTCAAGGACCTGGAGACGGGCAAAGTCGAAATCACCTCGCAAAATCATGGGTTTGCCGTGGATGCCGCCTCACTGCCATCCTCCGTGGCCGTGCATCGCATCAATTTGAACGATCAGACCGTGGAGGGATTGCGGCACAAGCAGAAGCCCTTGTTCTGCGTGCAATACCATCCCGAAGCCTCGCCCGGGCCGCATGATAGCACGCCTTTGTTCGCTGAGTTCCGGCAGTTGATCGAACGCCGCGGTTAAAAAATTAGCCGTTGTGGATTTGCGTTTGACTTGAAAGCCGCCGCGCTCATAATCGAACTAAACATTCTATGTCCAAACTCGTTATCCTGAACCAGGGCATGACCGGACGGACGTTCGAGCTGAACACCGAACGAACTACAGTCGGACGCGTGGAGGACAATGCATTCCAGATTACGGACGGCTCCGTTTCCAGCCATCACGCTGAAATCGTCTTGCGCGGCAACGAGATCATCATTCGGGATTTGAATTCCACGAATGGCACGTTCATCAATAACGAAAAAATCACCGAAATGGTCCTCAAGCCCGGCCAGACGCTCCGGTTGGGACAGGTGGAAATGAAAATTGACGACGGCAAGCCCGTGTCCGCGCCCCCGCCGGCGCCGGCGGGTCCGGCCGCCCCGCCCCCCACGCCCGCATCGGCCAAGAAAACGCTGGAGGGCACCATGGTCGTTCCCCGCGGAGTCAGCCTGGAACAGCTCGAACAGGGCGGCACGCGCGGGCCCGGCTTCGATACCAAGGGCACCGGTTTCTCCAAAAAGACCAATAAAATCAATACCTATTTCATCATCGGCGGCATCATCGTGGGCGTGGTCATCGTGGGGTTGATTCTCTACGCCCTCGGGCAGGTCAAGAGCGTCACCCACTGACCCGTCTCCCGTCCGTTCTCCTTTCGGCCCATCCCGGCAATCCGGTCGGGTGGTCAGGTCCCAAACAAGCGGTCACCGGCGTCGCCGAGGCCGGGCAGGATATAACCCGATTCATTTAACTCGCGATCAATGGCGGCCGTGAAAATCGGCAGCATGGGATAGCCTTTGCGGACGCGGGCAATGCCTTCCGGCGCCGAAACCAGATTGACCATGCGCAGATGCCGGGCGCCCTGCTCCCACAGAAAATCCAGCGCGGCCACCGCGCTGCCGCCCGTGGCCAGCATCGGGTCAATGAGAATCACTTCGCAGCGCTCCAATCCCTTGGGCAGGCTCTGGTGGTAGAAATGCGCCTTGAGCGTGGACTCTTCGCGCTTCAGCCCAATGAAGCCGACGCGCGCGTGCGGGATGATCTCGAGGATGGGATCGAGCATGCCCAAGCCGGCGCGCAGGACCGGCACCAGCACGATTTCGCGCGCCAGGGTTGAACCGGTCGTGGTCTCCAGCGGCGTGCGGACGGACAGCTTCCGGACGCGCAACGAGCGCGTGGCCTCGTAGATCATGAGCGAGGCAATCTCGCCGAGCAACCGCCGGAACTCCTGCGGCCGGGTGCGATGATCGCGCACGCGCGAGAGATTATGCTGCACCAGCGGGTGCTTGATAACCGTGACGTGGTTCATCCCGGTTTCAAGGCTGGTACAAATAATACATCAGACCGGCCCGGAGCTTGGGGGCATCCGTATCGAGTTCGAGTTTGACGCTGTGCGCCTGCTCGCTCTGGCCGAACAGGGAGAGAAAATTGGACAGGTCGTAGCGCTCGCGGTATTCGATGAGGTTGCAGTTCTCGATGTGTGCGATTTTTTGCGCGCGGTCCACCGCGTCATCGAAATTGCCGAGCTGGTCCACGAATCCATGCTGGAGGGCCTCCTTGCCGGAGAGCACCCGACCGTCGGCAAAATCCTGCCAGTTGCTGGCCAGCGGCCGGCCTTCCTTTTTGCTGGTCTCATAGGCGGAGTTGCGGCCCTCGGACACCACGTCCTTGAAGCGATTGTAAGTTTCATCAATCAGGCTCTGTACCAAGGCGTGCTCCTCGGGCGGAATTTCGTTGGTGGCGCGCTCGCCGCTGAACATGTCCTTGAATTTGCCGCTCTTGTAGGTCATGGGGGCCACGCCCACCTTGTCCATGAGGCCGCGATAGTTCCAACCGTGCATGATCACGCCGATGCTGCCGGTCAGGGTGAGGTCATTGGCCACAATCCAACGGCACCCGGATGAAATGTAATAGCCGCCGGACGCCGCCAGGCTGCCCATGGAACAGATGACCGGCTTGCCCTTGTGGCCGGGCTTGCCGTGGCCATCGGCATCATCGGATTCAAACTCGCGGATGGCCTTGTAAATCTCGTCGGAGGCCAGCACTTCGCCCCCGGGCGAATCCACCTTCAAAATCACCGCCTTCACGCGGTTGTCGTCGCTGGCCCGGTCCAATTGGGCCTGGATGACGTCCACCATGTTGTTGCCCGCTTCGTTGCGCTCGTGGCTGGTGATGATGCCGTCCACGGTGATGACGGCGATTTTGTCAGACACATGGTTGTTCTCCAGCATGCATTCGTCGAGCTTGGGGCCGACGTCGCGGACGCTGCTGAACGCCTCGGTGCGCAGGCCGTGATGGAGGGCGGTGGCGATGAAGGTGAGGTTGCCCAGCAAACTGACGGCCAGCAGGATGATCAAGATGATGGCGGCCACCATCCACCCGCGGCTCCGGCGCGGCTTGGGAGCGGGGGCCAGGGCGATGACCGGCGGCGCCGGCGGTATCGGCGGCGGAACATATTCAGGAGGATTGGGCGTCGTTTCCATAATTAACGCACACTAGCTCAAAGCCGACGGGGCGGCAAGATGGTTTGCACAAGCCCGCCCGGCGAATCGCCCGCGCGGCTTGCCGCCGGCAAAATCATCGTTGCTCAACCAGGCGGGTTTCCGGTTGCGTCAGCATACGCCACTGCCCCGGCGGCAAAGCGCCCAGCCAAAAGTTCCCAACGCGCACCCGCAGCAGGCGCAACGTGGGGTGCCCCACCGCCGCGGTCATGCGCCGCACCTGCCGGTTCTTGCCCTCGACCAGTTCCAGCCCGATCCAGCAATCCGGCACGCTCTTCCGGAAGCGGATTGGCGGCACGCGCGGATAAATCCCGCCCGCGCCGGCGGCTCCCGTCCCCGCCACCGGCCGCGGTTGCGGATCCAGCAACCACGCGCGGCTCGACAGCGTCTTTCGTCCCTGGATCACCACCCCGCGCTGCAATTCCTCCAAGGCCGCGGGCGTGGGAATCCTTTCCACCTGGACCCAATACTCGCGTTCGTGCGCGTGCCGCGGATGCAACAGCCGCTCATTCCAGCGCGCCTCGTCACTCAACAGCAACAACCCCTCGGAATCCGCGTCCAGCCGTCCGATGGGATAAACGCCTTGGGGAAATCCAAACTCCGCCAGCGCGCGGTTGGGCGAGCCGTCGCTGGTGAATTGCGAAAGAACCCCGTATGGCTTGTGAAACGCAATGAGCATGCGCCGGAAGTCTAGCGACCTTTCCCGCCGGGCGCAAAATCGTCTTCGTTCCCGGCCTGAAGAAATGCGGCAATGACTTGTTGTTCTCCCGGCCCTAAAAAAATTTTCGTATCTTTCGCCCGTTCGTGGTTAAATGTCGGCGTGATCCGCAACATCATTTTCGACTGGTCCGGCACGCTGGTGGATGATTTGCCCGCCGTCCTGAAGGCGTCCAACTTCGTCCTCACGCAATCCGGCAAGCCCGCCATGACGCTCGATGAATTCCGGGCCGAATTCCAGCTTCCCTTCACCACCTTTTATGATCGCCACACGCCAGACGTGCCCATGGCGCAGCTCGAGGAATGGTTCCATTCCGAATTCCGCCAGGCGCAGGCTTCCGTCACCGAGATGCCCCACGCGCGCGAGTTTCTGGAGTTCTGTCGCGCCAACCAGTTTCGCACCTTCCTCCTGAGCACCATCCAGAGCGGCCATTTCAAGACCCAGTGCCGCGACAACGGCTTCGACGCCTTCATTGACCGGCCCTACACCGACGTCTGGGACAAGCGCGAGAAAATTCACGAGCTTCTTCAGGAAAACGATCTCGATCCGGACGAAACCCTGTTCATTGGCGACATGGAGCACGACATCGCTACCGCCAAGCACGGCGGCGTTCATTCCTGCGCCGTGCTCACCGGCTACAACACGCTCGAACAATTGCGCGCCGCCGGGCCGGACCTGATCGTGGAGCACCTCTCCGAATTGAAGGGCCTGCTCGAGAAAAACCATTTCCAGGTCACGCCGCCCGGGCAACTGCCCGCCGTCCTGCAAATACCCCTGGCCACCGTCGGCGCACTCATCTTCAACGCCCGCCACGAGGCGCTCATGATCCGCACGAACAAATGGTCCAACAAATGGGGCATCCCCGGCGGCAAGATCAAGTTCGGCGAAACCTCCGAGGCGGCCCTGCGCCGCGAAATCCTGGAGGAGACCGGCCTCAAGGTGGCGCGCATCCAGTTCGTGCTCGCCCAGGATTGCATCCATTCGCGGGAGTTTTACAAGGACGCGCATTTTGTGTTGCTCAACTACACCGCCCGCTGCGCCGCCAAAAACCCCCGCGTGGTGCTCAACTACGAGGGCCGCGAATTCCGCTGGCTCCCCCCGGCCGCGGCCCAAAAGCTGCCGCTCAACCGGCCCACAAAAATCCTCCTTGCAGCCGTGCTGAAACAGCGGAAATCCCGGAAATAGCGGCTTGGCCTGTTCGCCCTGCTTGCGCTAAACTCAGGCCCGTGAACCCCAAAATCTCCATCGTTGACCTCGAAGTCTTTTACCGCGTGGGCGTGACCGACCTGGAACGCGCCACGCCCCAGCGCCTGCAACTGACCGTGGAAATGGAGTTCGACTTTGCCGCCGCCGCGCGCAGCAACGACATCGCCGACACGATAGATTACTACGCCGTGTCGCAGCGCCTGCTCAAATTCGGCGACGGCCGCAGTTGGCGGCTCATCGAGAAACTCGCCACCGACATTGCCAATACCATCCTGATCGAGTTCAAGCCCGCCGCGGTGGCCGTGGAGGTGAAAAAATTCGTCGTGCCGGAAGCCCGCTACGTTTCGGTGTCCCTCACCAAGCGCCGGGGCTGATGGTCGTTTCAGCCTCCACTCAGAACCCGGTCGCTTGCACCGGCGCGGGCTGAATCAACTCCTCGCCCTCGTTCTTCACGTTGTTCACCAGCCGATAACGCGAACACATGCGGCAAATCAAGACGGTGCGCTCGATTGTCAACCGCCGCCCGCTTCGCCCGGCGTTCCACACGTTCTGGCCGCCGTTCGGTTCAGGCCCCGGAAAAAATCTTGCCCTTCCGCGCCGCTGTGTCAGAATAAACACTCGTTCCGGACGCGCCGGGTTCCCTGCCGCAGGCGCCAAAACCGGTCACCTTTTTGCCTCGGTAGCTCAATTGGTAGAGCAGTTGACTCTTAATTTC